>OHNZ01000043.1_pt1 | contig 119548 bp, 94 predicted proteins | sample 1569761 | NCBI WGS metagenome assembly OHNZ01 (sample SAMEA3879562, study PRJEB24766) | human gut metagenome | biome: human-associated habitat; feature: feces | place: USA | collected 1985/1987
TATGCGTATGCAGGGACGCTTAACGCTACACGTCCGCATATTAGTACATATATCTTAGGTTAGTGGCGTTTTTTTGAAAGGTCAATGTCAGTGCAGTTGTACCGATGCACTCACGAAATTATTAATACCTTGTCGGTAAGGAAAGTGTTTTTGGCGATGTTAGTGAAATTTTTCACAGTACAGCTTCAATAATAGGTTTTTTCTACAAACTAAAATACCCTTGCAAAACCGTTCTGGAGTTTGCAAGGGTATTTCTTTATATTTTTGCATATAGAAAAGGACGGGCAGAACCCGTCCTTTGAAAAAGCGTATTCAGCGCAGAACTTACTTGAGTTCGATCTTAGCGCCAGCCTCTTCGAGCTTAGCCTTGATTTCCTCAGCTTCAGCCTTAGAAGCGCCTTCCTTGATAGCCTTAGGAGCAGCTTCAACGAGCTCCTTAGCTTCCTTAAGGCCAAGACCGCAAACATCCTTAACTGCCTTGATAACAGCCATCTTAGCATCACCGAATGATGCGAGAACTACGTCAAATTCTGTCTTTTCTTCAGCTGCTGCTGCGCCGCCTGCTGCGGGGCCTGCTACTGAAACTGCTGCTGCAGATACACCGAATTCTTCTTCGAGAGCCTTAACGAGCTCGTTGAGCTCTAATACTGATAAGCCCTTTACTTCTTCAATCATAGCTAAAATTTTCTCTGAAGCCATTTTAATTATCCTCCGTTAATATGTTTTCATTGTTTGTGTTGCGGCAGGTTTATGCCGCCGATTTCGTCCGTACAGAAATTATTCTGCTGATTCGGACTGCTTCTTCTCGATCTCGCTTACTGCGATAGCGAGCTTCTGGATAGGGGACTGAAGCATAAATACCAGCTGTGCAAGCAGTGTTTCCTTTGTAGGAAGCTTTGCGTATGCAACAACTTCGTCCTTGCTGATGCCCTTACCGTCAACGAATCCCTTCTTGATTGAGAATGATCCGTTGCTTGCTTCTTCCTGCTTGTACAGGATCTTAGGAGCAGTTACGATGTCTTCCTCTGCGAGTGCGAGAGCTGTTGTTCCTTCGAGAACATCCTCAATACCCTCAACGCCTGCCATCTCAGCTGCACGCTTTAAAAGAGTGTTCTTAACTACAAAGTAGTCGATACCTGCCTCACGAAGTTCCTTTCTCAGAACTGTGTCATCGGCAACTGTGATACCGCTGTAATCAACGAGCACACCGCAAGCGGACTTCTTGAGCTTTTCAGCGAGTTCAGCAACGTAATTCTGCTTTACCTGTAAAACTTTCTCACTAGGCATATTGTTTTCTCCTTTCGTGATTTACTGTTCGTAAAAAGGAAAAACATTTAATAAAAATGCCCTCCTCTGTAAGACAGAAAAGGGCAGAAAATTCAGTATTCTTCCCATTCCTCGGCAGGTGAGCATATACTCGTTAGCGGTAAACCGACCTGCTGTCTTTAGAACAGCGTGATTATTATATCATATTTAAATGCGGTTGTCAAGTAGTTTGACTTAATTTTTTCAGTCTGTCAGCACATTTGAATATATCACTCTTTTTCGGGGCGTTATCTTGCACTTTGCGAAAAGATCGCTTACCGTCACAAACGCATATCCCTGCCTTTTAAGCTCCGGTATTATCGTATCGAGCGCCTGTACCGTGCGGAAATTGCCCTCCATATCGTGCAGAAGTATTATCATACCGTTTTGCGCCTGCTCGATTATTCGCTTACTGCGTTCTTCTGCCGATATTTCATCAAGCCAGTCCTCTGCGCCCGCTCCGCAGATAAATGTCAGCGGTATATCGTCATACATACTGTCGCAAAGCGCAATATAAGGCGGACGGAAAAATTTCGGTGCGATACCGCCTGTTATCTGCTTTATCTTGTCGCTTGTGTATTCAATTTCAGCCTTTATTTCTTCGCTTGTCTGCTGAGGCATCGCACTGTGCGTCCTGCTGTGGTTGCATATCTCACAGCCGTACTCAAAGCATTCACAGGCTATCTTTGCGCTTTCCTCGTTTATGTTATCGCCTACAAGGAAAAAGCTGCCCGTAACGTTATGCTTTTTCAGCATTTCAAGCACCTGCGGCGTTGTGACGGTGTTCGGCCCGTCGTCAAATGTAAGCGCTATGTACTTATTCTCCATCTTCTGCTCCTTTTTTTCTTGCGGGATACAACACATCTACAAAGCGGAACAGCGACAGCGAAAATACGATATTCGTCACGCTGTTGCAGAAATAATATCCCATAAAATTAGTTCTTTCGACCGAGCCGTAAAAAACGAAAACGCTCGAAAAGTATATAAGCCCCGTAACAAGATATATCGCAGGACATATCATAGCGGCTTTTCTGCTCATTGTACCTCGTACAAGCTGTATCATAACTATCGAGTCCAGAAGAAGAAATATATCCATAACAAGATACAGCGTTACATTATATTCTCCGCCGGAAACAAAGCCGTTTTCCGATATGAACGACAAGTCATACACAAGGCTCGGTGCTATGCCTATAATGCACATATAGGGGATAAGGGTGAACATTTTTCTGCTTTCCCTGTAATAAAAGACCGCTACAGAAACAGAAAACCACAGATACATTATAAGAGTAGACGGTATAGATGCCGCATACGCTCCGCAGTTTACACAGCCTGCCGATATAATGTGCGGCATATAGTCGATTATCTCGAATACGCCCTGAACCCCGACAAGCAGTGACAGCACAAGCAATAACAATGCGTGCGCCAGCAGAAACGTTTCGCTTTTTTCGTTTTGCGTTTTATTGCTCAGCATGAATTACCTCCGTTTCTGCGGCTTCAATATCAACAAGACATTTTTTCCGCCATTTGCCGCCCTTATATCTGATAAGACACATTACAGCTGTCAGCACCCAGGTAAGACAGGTCGTTGTCCATACCGCCCACATTCCCACTCCGGGTATATTGACAAGTATTGCCGCAAAACCTATTCTGCCTACTACCTCGGCAAGTCCGTTCAGGAACGCAAATCCCACATCGCCCGCACCGTTTAAAAGTCCTCTTGTCGTGTGGATAAATCCCAGCGGAACATAGAAGCAGGCAGACAGCAAAAGCGCCTTTGCACCTATATCTATAACCTGTTCTTCGGTAACGAAGAAGCCGACTATATATCTGCTTGTAAAAGCAAACACACCGAGCATCAGCAAGCCGAAAGCGGTCGATATAAGCATTGAACGGTGATAGCCTTTCACCACCCTGTCCGGCTTTGCCGCTCCGACATTCTGACCCGCAAAGGTCGAAAGTGCCGTGCCGAGCGAATTGAAGGGCTGTTGTATAAGCTGTTCTACACGCATTGTCGCAGTGTATGCGGCAACTACTATATCTCCGAATGAGTTTGCGGTCTTCTGAAGCGAAATCATCGATACGGAAACAAGCGCATTCTGCAAAGCTATGGGAGTACCTGTTTTCATACAACGCACAAACTGCTCCCTGCGAAGCCTGAGATGCTCTTTTTTCAGGCGGAAATATTCGTTCTTCTTTACCGCAAACAAAATACTTCCGACAGCGGAAACTCCCTGTGCGATAACTGTAGCGAGCGCCGCACCGACTACCCCCATACCGAATACCATTACAAAAAGCAGGTCAAGTCCGACATTCAGTATACTTGCGACAATAAGAAAATACAGCGGAGTTTTTGAATCTCCGAGCGCACGAAGCACCGAGTTTATCCAGTTGTAGCCTGCTACCGCAATCGTTCCGGCACAGGCAGTACGCATATAGTCCGTAGCGTTTGCGAGTATGTTCTGCGGAGTGTCGAGCATCTGCAAAAGAAGATTTGCAAAGACTACCGAAATAATCGTCAGTCCAAGCCCTACAAAGCCGAGTGCATAAGCCGAGTTTGCGATAAAACGCTTTACATCGTCGTGCCGTCCTGCGCCGAAGCTCTGTGCTATCAGTATTCCCGCACCTGCCGAAAGTCCGTTACACAGTGTGTAAAACAGGAACGTTATCGAGCCTGTCGCACCGACTGCCGCCAGTGCCTCGTGACCGAGATAACGTCCGACTATTACCGAATCGACTATATTATAAAACTGCTGGAACAGATTTCCCGCAAGCAAGGGCAGAGTGAACATAAGTATGTGCTTAAGCTCACTTCCCTGCGTCATATTTCTTACATATTTGTTCATATATTCTACCGTACAACACCATTTCGTTTTGTTCGGGCAAAGCCCATAGATATAGAGATTATAACCCTTTTTTACGGTGCTGTCAATAACGCATCGTGCTTAATATATTGTAACTGTGTACAAATAAGAACGGAGAATACTGTCGGAATGACGAAAAATGTAACGGCGTGAATTGTCGCACCGCCGTGAATATTGACAAACGGTGCGGAATATGACATAATTATCTTGGATAAGTATCCGGTAAACAAAACAGCTAAGATAATCCGAAAGGAAAAGCAAATGAAATTAAGAAAACGGATAATCGCCGGTTTTCTGTCGGCACTGTTCATATTATGTTCCGTGTCGCTTCCGGTTGCGGCGGCGGCTGACCCATACACCTGGGACGGCACCTCCGTGCTTGCGGCGGACAGAACCTATTACATAAAAAGCAATATAACACTCAGCAAAAGCCTTACTGTACCGGCAGGTACTGTGATGGTACTGCTCAGCGGAACATCCGTTACCGTACCATACGGTATTACCCTTGATATAAAGGGCAGACTTGTTGCGGATAACGGCGCATCGCTTATAATAAACGGCACGCTCAATACCTACGGCGGTTCTGCTCTGGATATTGACGGTACGATGTCTGCGAGCGGAAGATCTGCGGTTTCGCTGTCGGGCGTTACACTGTTTTCCGATACGGCACAGACGGCATTCGCAGGAACTCTTGATGTGAATTCGGACTTTACCTCCTACGGCGAGATAGGTGTGACAGGCACTGCACGCTTCAGCGCAAAAAGCTATATTGGCGGAAAGCTGGAGATAAGAAATAATGCGCAGGTCGTAAACACAGGCGCTATGACGCTCGGAAACGATTGTTCATATACGCTGAAGGGTATGTTCACAAACAGCAAAAACGGCAGTGTCACCGACAACCGCAGAGCCTATGACAACTCGGCAATGTCTGTCGAAACTATATCGCTGTATACAACAGACGCACTGACGGGAATTGACGTTTCGTGGGCGCAGGGCGACACGATAGACTGGGCAAAGGTGAAAAGTTCGGGCATCGACTTTGCAATGATACGTTCAAGCCGTGGCAGGATAAGCGATGAGTACCCTATGACGAGCGATACATATTTCCACGAGAATATGAAGGGCGCTATGCAAAACGGCATTCCTGCCGGAGTGTATCACTACTGCTATGCCGAAACGGTCGAAGAAGCGAGAGATGAGGCTAAATTTGTACTCAGCCTTATTTCCGGCTATGAGATAAGCTACCCCGTAGTATTTGATATAGAGGATCAGTGGTATGTAAAGAACGGCTATTCAAAGCAGACCCTCACCGCAATGACGGAAGCGTTCTGCGAGGAGATAGCAAACGCAGGTTATCTGCCTGTCGTATATTCCTACGCTTCGTTTTTCAACAGCTACCTTGATATGACGGCGCTTTCAAAGTATCCCGTGTGGGTGGCTCACGTTGACACCGACAAGCCTGCATACAGCGGAACATATTTTATGTGGCAGTATTCGTGGGAGGGCAGTATCAGCGGAATCGACGGCGATGTTGATATGGATCACTGCTATGTTGACTTTGATGCGTATACAAGGAAGTTCGGGCTGAATGGGAGGAAGTAAGCTCGGATAACGAATATAAAAACATCGGCGGCCCGGTAACACTACCGAGCCGCCGTTCTATATTGCTTTATATAACCGCTTATTCTGCGTTTTCGTTTGTATTTACCGATTCGGATCCAACCGGCAAAGCAACACCTTTCTGCCAATATCCGTACTTCTTTCTCTTTACGATAAGGAACATCAGCGACAGCAGGAAAGCGAAAAATTCCGCCACAACATTTGCCATCCATATACCGTCAACGCCGAAAATAAGGGGCAGTATAAGGATGCTTGAAACCTGGAAAATAAGCGTTCTCATAAATGACACAGCCGCAGAGATAGCGCCGTTTCCGAGTGCGGTGAAGAACGATGACGTGAATATATTGAAACCTGCAAGTAAAAAGCACAGCGAGAATATTCTGAAAGCGTGACGTGTCTGCTCGTAAAGCTCTGCGTCATAGCCGACAAATATCTTTGCGAGAGGGCTTGCAAGCACCGCTGACAATGCGACAAGCGTAACTCCTGCTATCGCCGCAAAGCAAAGGCTCTTTTTTAGCATATTGTTCAGTTCATAACGGTTCTGCGCTCCGTAGTTGAAGCCTATCACGGGTGCGCATCCGATAGAATAGCCGACAAATATCGCTATGAAAATGAACTGCACATACATCATTACGCCAAAGGTCGAAACGCCGTTCTCACCTATGTATTTCATAAGCTGGAAGTTGTAGATTATACTTACGACCGATGAGGAAATGCTCGACATAAGCTCAGACGAACCGTTCGCACAGGCACGCAGGAGCGGTCTTATCTCAAACCTTGTCTTAGTAAGACGCAGTATGCTTGAGTTCGGACGAAGAAAGTAGATAAGAGGGAATATTCCGCCGACACATTCGCTGATGCCCGTAGCAAATGCCGCACCTGCAACACCAAAGCCCATAAGACCTACAAATACAGCGTCAAGTATGATATTCGTACAGCCTGCCATTATAGTTGAAATAAGTCCGAGTTTAGGCTTTTCGGCGGCAATGAAAAAGCTCTGGAATACGTTCTGGAGCATAAAAGCCGTTGTAAAGGAAATTACTATTCTGCCGTAAAGCACACAGTCGCCCAGCATTTCGGGAGTTGCGCCGAAGAACACCGCAACGTTTTCGGTAAAGATAAGACCAAATGTTGTGAGTACCGCACCGAGTATCACCGTCAGCATTATCATCATCGTAAAATAGCATTTTGCCGTCTTTTCGTCGCCCTCGCCGAGTTTCTGCGAAACAAGCGCTGTTCCGCCCGTGCCGACCATAAAGCCCACACCGCCGAGTATCATTACAAACGGCATTATAAGATTGATAGATGCGAAAGAGGTCTTGCCGGCAAAATTCGATACGAAAAAGCCGTCAACCACGCCGTATATGGATATAAACACCATCATAGCCACCGACGGCAGTACAAATCTGAAAAGCCGTCCCACAGTAAAGTGATCCGAAAGTTTTATCTTGCTCATTTTCCCTTTGTTCTCCTTTTGTATCTTTATATTTTTGCCGTCTGATTTTTAAGAAGCACGCTGTACAGCTTCATAAGCGCAGTCATATTCTCGGTTTCTTCATCTGTCATATTGCCGAGTGCGGCGCATTCCGCCTCTATCACCTTATCTACCGTCTGTTCGCACAGCTTTGTTCCGCTTTTTGTAAGGCTGATATTCTTTGTGTGCGCACCTGCCGGAGTAAGCGTTATATAGCCCTCGCTTTCGAGTTTTTTCAGTGCGGAGTTTACCGTCTGCTTAGGCTGATACAGCACGGTGCAGACATCGCTCTGCGTTATGTTGCCCGGCTCCATACGCAGTGTGTACAGCGTCCAGAAAGCCGCTTCCGAAAACCCGTAGCGCTTTGCTATATTCCTGTAGCAATCATCTATTGATTTCAGTACATTATTATATTCATACAGTTTTTTTCTGTTGTTTTTGTTATCCAAGCTGATTCTCCTTGTCGGCAAATGTTTAAGTCCGAAATCGGACTGAGAGATATTATAATCCGATTTCGGACTATTGTCAAGAGGTTTTTTGCAAAAAATAAAAACTGTGCCTGAAACAGACACAGTTTAGCTGTCAAATTTTATTATCGCCTTACACCCTTGTGAACAATCCGTAATAACCGTTTATACGGGATGCAAACTGAATTTTTTCACCGTTTTCGATAAAGCCGATTCTGCCGCCCATATCATTTTCGGGGTCACGCTCAATGCCTTTATCTTTCAGATAAGATGCCAGTTTTTCAACAGAATCCGCAGGCGGACACATTATAATTTTTCCGCCGTCTATCTCTGTCGCATTCTCCGAGCCGCTTATAATCCCAAAAAATGCAGGGAACGAAGAAAAACAGTTGAAGGTGTTGAATTTTGCCGCTGAAAAGACAGATGATAACAGCAAAACGGCTGATATTGCCACAGGTATTGCGATGATAATAATACGTTTTTTGATCTTGGTCATAAAGTGTACTCCTTTCAATTTGCAGGCATTGCCAAAGCATTGCATTTGCTATTACCTTTATAATAGCATATTATGTTTTTTTGTCAAGCCCATCTTGCATTATTTTACTTTATTGTGCTAAATTAGCTGTAAATTGTACTATATTCTCCGCTTTACCGAAAGCGGCATAAAAATTATTCACAAAAGTTCATTTTTGTGTCGGTTTGATATTGACTTTAGGCTCGAATTGTGTCAAAATAATTATATTAATGTAATTCGGCGTTTTTCTGCAAAGGAGCGGTAAAACGCCTTATTGTTGCAAATCGGAAAGGCGAGAGAAGTAATTGAAATACGATGTAGTAATTGTAGGAGCGGGACCTGCGGGCATCTTTACCGCAATTGAAATGGTCAGAAACGGCTCAGACAAAAAAATTCTGATAATCGAAAAGGGCGCTTCGGTAGAGAAAAGAAGCTGTCCTAAGGCAAAAACAAAGCACTGTATGAACTGTAAGCCCTACTGTCATATCACAACGGGCTTTTCGGGCGCAGGTGCATTCTCGGACGGCAAGCTGTCGCTGTCGTGCGAGGTCGGCGGAACGCTCCCCGAGCTTATCGGCGAGGAGCTTGCACAGGAAACCATCGACTACACAGACAAGATATATCTTGAATTCGGTGCGGATAAGCACGTTGAGGGCGTAAGCGACCCCGACAAGATAAGAGATATAAGGAAGAAAGCCATAAACGCAAACCTGAAGCTGGTTGACTGTCCTATCCGCCACTTAGGAACGGAAATGGCGCATGAACTTTATTTCAAGATAGAAAAGTATCTTATCGAAAGCGGAGTCGAGGTGCTGTTCGGCAAGAACTGCGAGGATATTATAATAGAAGACGGCGTATGTAAGGGTGTTATCATTTCAAATGCCCGTGACGGCGGCGAACAGGAAACCGTATACGGTGACGAGATAGTAGTCGCAACAGGCCGTAAGGGCGCAGACTGGCTCGAAAAGACCTGCGAGGCGCATAATGTGGAGCATACACCGGGTACTGTTGACATCGGCGTAAGAGTGGAAGTCAGAAACGAGGTAATGGAGGAGATAAACGCCGTCCTTTACGAGTCAAAGCTCATCGGCTATCCTCTGCCGTTTAAGAACAAGGTTCGTACATTCTGCCAGAACCCCGGCGGATTTGTAAGCCAGGAAAACTACGATAACAATTTAGCCGTTGTAAACGGTCACTCATATAAAGAGCTTAAGAGCAACAACACAAACCTTGCTATACTTTGCTCGCACAATTTCAGCGTACCGTTCAACCAGCCTATCGAATATGCGAAGAAGGTCGGCGAGCTTACCAATATGCTCGGCAACGGTCACATTCTTGTACAGCGTTACGGCGATATTCTTGACGGAAAGCGTACATGGCCGAAGGAACTTAACTTCTCCAACGTAAGACCCACCCTGCCCGATGCTGTTGCAGGTGACATCACGGCGGCTATGCCTTACCGTACAATGACGAACATTATCAATTTCATAAAGGCTGTGGATATGGTCGTTCCCGGTTTTGCAAGCCGTGAAACGCTTTTATATTCACCCGAGCTTAAATTCTACAGCAACCGTATAAAGATGGACGAGCATTTCAACACGAACGTAAAGGGACTGCATTGCTTAGGCGACTCAAGCGGCTGGACAAGAGGACTTATGATGGCGTCTGTAATGGGCGTGCTTATGGGACGTGAATTACTGAAATAAACGGAGGAAAAGTAAAATGCAGTTACTGGAAGAACGTATAAACAAGGACGGTATAGTAAAAGAGGGAAACGTACTCAAGGTTGACAGCTTTCTCAATCATCAGATGGATATTGAACTTTACAATGAGATCGGCAAGGAGTTCCGCAGACTGTTCCCCGACAAGAGCATAAACAAGATACTGACTATAGAAGCGTCGGGCATCGGCATTGCGTGCGTTACGGCACAGTATTTCGGATGTCCTGTCGTATTTGCGAAGAAGGCGCAGAGCGTAAACATAGACGGCGAGGTATATTCCACGTCTATCGAGAGCTTCACTCACAAGCGTACATATAACGTAATAGTCAGCAAGAAGTTCCTGTCGCCCGATGACAACGTGCTTATAATCGACGACTTCCTTGCAAACGGCTGTGCTTTACTCGGCCTTATCGACATAGTAAAGGGCGCAGGCGCAAGTATAGCAGGCGCAGGTATCGTTATAGAAAAGGGCTTCCAGAAGGGCGGAGAGCTTGTCCGCTCAAAAGGCATCAGAGTAGAATCGCTCGCAATAGTTGACTCGATGAGCGTTGACGGCGGCTGTATTTTCAGACACTGAGCCGTAAATAACCGTATTTAGCGGCAAAGTGCCGTTAATATATCTTTTACTGTTTTAATAGGGAGGAAAAACATGAAAAAGAAACTTATCGCCATTTTACTGGCGGCAACCTGCGCACTTACAGCAGGACTCACAGGCTGCTCCGGCAATGCCGCAACAAGCGGTACGGACGAAAGCAAGACTTCCGACGCACAGAGCACAGGCGACAGCACAGCCAAGAGCGATGTTGTAGCAGGCTTTGTTTACATCGGCAAGATCAACGACGGCGGTTACACACAGGCTCACGATGCAGGCAGACTTGCAGTTGAGGCTATGGGCGTAAAGACCTACTACGTTGAGGACGTACCCGAAACCGTTGCCGACACAAAGGAAGCTATCCAGACGCTTATTGATGAAGGCTGCAACCTTATCTACACAAACTCATTCGGCTTTATGGAAGGTACAGACCAGATGGCAAAGGAGCATCCCGATATAAAGTTTGCTCACTGCTCAGGCTATATGAGAGAAGACAATATGTCAACCTACTTCGGTAAGGTATACCAGGCTCGTTACCTTGCAGGTATCGTTGCAGGTATGAAGACACAGAAGAACTACATCGGTTATGTTGCCGCTAAGGGTATCCCCGAGGTTATCCGTGGTATCAACGCATTCACACTCGGTGTACAGTCTGTAAACCCCGATGCTAAGGTAGAAGTAGTATTCACAGATACATGGTATGACCCCACTGTTGAAAAGCAGGCAGCACTTGAGCTTCTCAACAAGGGTGTTGACATAATCGCTCAGCACCAGGATACAACAGCTCCTCAGGTTGCCGCTGAAGAAAAGGGTGCATACTGCATCGGCTACAACTTCCCCACATCAGACGCTGCTCCCAAGGCTTACCTCACAGCCGCTTGCTTCGACTGGAAGACATTCTACACAGACGATGTAAAGAAGGCTATGGACGGTACATGGACAAGCCGTGCATACTGGGAAGGTCTTGCCGCTAACATGACATACCTTGACAAGCTGACAGACCTCTGCGCAGAAGGCACACAGGAAAAGGTAGATGCGGCTCAGAAGGCTATCATTGACGGCACACTCGAACCCTTCACAGGTCCTCTTTACGATCAGGAAGGCAACAAGAAGGTTGAAGACGGCGTTAAGATGACAGATGAAGAGATCTGGAACATGAACTGGTTTGTTAAGGGTGTAACAGGTACTATCCCCGCATAATCTACAGGTCACAGAATCTTAAGACTATTAAAGACTATTAAAGGCAATACGAGCAGTCCTTTGCGGCTGCCCGATTTGTCTTTTTAAAGCACCGGAATATCTGCGATGTTTTAAAAAGACAAATCGCTATTTTCAAGGAGGTTATATGGCAGACCCTTATATAAAACTTGAACACATAACCAAATCGTTTGACTCGGTATACGCAAACAAGGATATTTCCGTTGACGTATACAAGGGCGAGATACTTGCCCTGCTCGGTGAAAACGGTTCGGGCAAGAGTACCCTTGTAAATATGCTCAGCGGCATATATACGCCCGACAGCGGTACTATCTCGATTGACGGTAAGAAGATGCACTTCGGCTCACCCGGTGACGCTATAAAAGCAGGCATCGGTATGGTACATCAGCACTTCAAGCTGGTAGATGTAATGACCGCCGCAGAAAACGTGGTAATGGGGCATATAAAGCATTTCGTCACATCGAAAAAGCGTATGGCTCACCATGTGAACAAGCTGAACGAGAAATACGGCCTTAACGTTACCCCCGACAAGAAGATATACAATATGTCTGTCAGCGAAAAACAGGCTGTAGAGATAATGAAGGTGTTCTACAGAGGCGCAAACGTTCTTATCCTTGACGAGCCTACAGCGGTGCTTACCCCACAGGAGATAACCGCACTGTTCGCTATCCTCAGAAAGATGAAGGAGCAGGGCTGTACGATAATCATTATCACTCATAAGATGGCGGAGGTTATGGATATTTCCGACCGTGTTACTGTTTTGCGTAAGGGCGAATGTATCGGTACGGTAAAGACGAGCGAAACGACTCCCCAACAGCTTACCGAGATGATGGTCGGCAAGGCGGTAACTCTTGAAATAGAGCGTCCGCAGTGCTGTGACTATGACGCAAAGCCGATGCTTTCCGTGAAAAATCTCACTAAGAAAAACACAGACGGCGTAAACGTGCTTGATAACGTGAACTTTGACGTATACGGCGGTGAGATACTCGGTGTTGCAGGTATAGCAGGAAGCGGTCAGAAGGAGCTTTGCGAGATAATCGCAGGTCTTGACAAAATGACCGACGGCGATATTGAGTTTGACGGCGACAGCATAAAGGGACTCGATCCCAGAGCGATAATCCGCAAGGGCATCAGCATGAGCTTTGTCCCCGAGGACAGACTCGGTATGGGTCTTGTGGCAGGAATGAGCATAACGAACAACGTTATCCTGAAGTCCTATAACCATAATCCCGGCCCGTTCATAGACAGCAAGTTTGCAAAGAAGCTCGCAGAGCAGATCGTACACGATTTCGATATTTACACCCCGTCGGTAAACTACACGGTAAAGAAGCTGTCCGGCGGTAATATACAGAAGGTGCTTCTCGGCAGAGAAATATGGCTCTCGCCCAAGGTGCTTATAACAGCCTATCCCGTAAGAGGTCTTGATATAGGTGCGTCATACAATATATATCATATGCTCAACGAGCAGAAGAAAAAAGGCGTTGCCGTGCTGTTCATAGGCGAGGATCTTGACGTGCTGAAAAGCATTTCCGACAGACTTATGGTAATACACGACGGTGAGATAATCGACATAGTAGACCCCACGACCGTCACTAAGGAAGACATAGGTCTTATGATGGTGGGCGACCATATCAACAAGGGAGAGGAGAAAGCCGTATGAGCATGATACAGATTTCAAAGCGGCAGAAAGGCACATCAAAGCTCGTTGACGTTCTTATAAGAATAGGCGCCATCGTGCTGTCGCTGATATTTATCGGCATTGTTCTTGCCATAATGGGTTATGATCCTTTCAAGGTTTTCGGCAAAATAATACAGACCCCGTTCAAGCGTTTCAAGGACGTTATGAACAAAACGATAATGCTTACCACGCTTTCGCTCGGTATAGCGATAGCGTTCAGAATGAAGTTCTGGAATATCGGCGCTGAGGGTCAGTTCTATATGGGCGCATTCGGTGCGGCATCAATGGCTTTTATGTGTCCCGATCTGCCGCCTATACTCCTTTTACCGCTTATGTGCGTTGCAGGCTTTGTCTGCGGCGGTATATGGGCGCTTATCCCTGCGGTCATCAAGGCAAGATTCGGTGCGAGTGAAACGCTTGTAACGCTGATGATGAACTATATTGCGATAGCCTTTATAAGCTACCTGCAATACGGCCCGTGGAAAGACCCTGCGGCACTCGGTGCGGCAAAGGTGCCTAACTTCTCGGAAAATGCGGTACTGCCCGATGTATTCGGCATTCACGCAGGCTGGATAATAATGCTGGTACTCGTAATTATTATGACGATACTGCTCCGCTACACAAAGCTCGGCTATCAGATAGACGTTATCGGTGAAAGCGAAACCACCGCAAAATATGCCGGTATGAATACGGTTAAAATACTGGTGATCGCAGTTCTTATCTCCGGCGGTCTTTGCGGAATGGCAGGCTTTATGCAATCGAGCGCCGTTGAGAAGTCGATAACCGATTCAATGTCGGCAGGTCTTGGCTTTACGGCGGTAATCACCGCCTGGCTTGCAAAGCTGAAGCCGCCCGTTATCGTGGTTGCATCGTTTATGTTCTCGATACTTCTCCAGAGCGGAAGTTCGCTTCAGGTAATGAAGATACCCTCGTCCATTACTGAAATAATGCAGGGTGTCATCATATTCTTCGTTCTTGCGTGCGAGTTCTTTATAAATTATAAAATATCGTTTCGCAAGCATACCGCAGTAAAGGAGGCTGAATAATGGAGATTCTTCATCAGATAGGTCTGTTTTTACAGACCGCAATTCAGACAGGTACTCCGATACTGTTTGCCATTGTCGGCGGTATACTTTGTGAAAAGGTAGGTCATATGAACCTCGGTGTCGAGGGTATGATGCTTATGGGTGCATCGCTCGGCTTCACAGTTGCGTGCGCTACGGGAAATCCTCTGCTTGCTATGCTGGCGGCAGGTGCGGCAGGTGCGGCAGGTGCGCTTATATATGCCTTTATAACCGTCACGCTCAGAGGAAACCAGGTCGTTACCGGTCTTGTGCTGACTATATTCGGCACGGGTGTTTCCGGTCTTATAGGCGGCTGGGTATCAAGCGAACAGATACCCCAGTCGGTAAGCTCGGCATTCCGCCCTGTAGAAATACCGCTTTTAAGCAAGATACCGATTCTCGGAGAGGCTGTTTTCTCGCAGGATATATATGTATGGCTCGGACTTGTCATAGCCGTGCTTGCGTATTTCTACCTCAACAAGACAAAACTCGGACTTTATGTAAGGGCGATTGGCGAAAATCCCGGTGCGGCTGACGCTTCGGGCATAAATGTTACGCTCCATAAGTATATAAATATTCTGCTCGGCGGTTTCCTTTGCGGACTCGGCGGCGCTTATCTGTCAACCGCATTCCTGACAACGTGGCAGGATAACGTTACGGCAGGCACCGGCTGGATAGCCGTTGCTCTCATCATATTCAGTACATGGAATCCCCTCAAGGCGATATTCGCCGCCTACCTTTTCGGTATGCTGAGAGGTCTTAACTACAAGATGCAGGGCTGGGAGATACAGATACCCTCACAGTTTTTAACAATGCTCCCTTACATCGCCACCATTATAGTGCTGATTTTCATAGCAATGAGAAAGAAGAAAGAGAATCAGCCGCCTAAGGCGCTCGGTGAAGCGTACTTCAGAGAAGAAAGATGATATAAAGGACGGTTTCCCCCGTCCTTGTTTTGCGGTTGAACTTTCAACCGCATTTTTTTATTCTCCGACAGACAAAACACATCTGTCAGTTGTATTACATTCAAAGAGAAAAAACTCAGGGGGAACGATTTATGACGTCAGATTATTCTTCCGAGAGCATCAGAGAACTTTATGAACGCAATTTCGACACTCTCTACAGGGTGTGCTATATGTATATGAAAAATATACAGGATACGGAAGATGCTGTACATAACGCTTTTCTGAAAGCAATCGAAACAAGAAAACAGTTTGAAAGCGAAAACCACGAAAAAGCATGGCTTATCCGTGTTGCTTCAAATATCTGCAAGAATATGCTCAAGGCGGCGTGCAGAAAAAACGAGCCGCTCAACGACAATATTCCCGACAGCAATATAAGCAATGAAGCAAAAGAGCTTCTCAGCGAGCTTTCCAAACTTCCCGACAAGCTGAAAATACCCGTGTATCTGTTCTATTATGACTGATATTCGAGCGATGAAATAGGACAGATGCTGCATATAAGCTCTTCTGCGGTCCGCACAAGATTGCAGAAAGCGAGGGAGCAGCTGAGAAATGTCCTCGGTGATGAAAGGAGCGTTGAATAAAATGACAATTAAACAGGCATTCGATGAAGTAAACGCTACAGACGAGCAGAAGAAAAACGGCCTTGACAGGCTGTTGCAAAGCGACAAGAAACGCAGCTTCATACCGCAGATAAAACGTTATGCTGCGGCGGCCGCCGCAGTAGTTGTCGCAGCAGGCACGGCAGGTGTCGGTATACATTTTGCGGTAACAAACAATCAGGGCGGACCTATAAACGTATCAATAGGCGACAACAGTGCCGCCGACAGCATAGTTACACCCTCGGAAAACACAAAGGTACATTCCGAAAAGAGCGGAATGACTTTCGTTGACAACAAGACATTCTGGGCACAGCTCGGAAAAATAACTTATCACCGGATAGATAATACACCCACCATAGATGCTGCACAAATCAATGCGGCTGATGATTTTGACAGCCTTTTCTGCACGGATAAGCAGGTTCAGAGCGAGATGCTTGACCTGTTCGATAATGCAATCGACATCACAAACAAATATATCGTTCTTCCCGACAGCAATGCGGCGGTAGGCATATCATCGGATATGAATGCGCAGGAAATAGAAAGCTTCAAAAACAACAGTGCCAACTACTTTGTCGGTACGGGCTATTATGAAAATGAACGTTTTTATTATGCCGACAAAGCGTATTTCGGTTTTGACACCTCGGAGGAATTTATAAACACCGTATCACAGGTATATACGGGAAATTACTCAGATAATTTCACGGAAGATTTTTATGATTACTGCCCCGATTACATTCAGCCGGCGGATAAAAATAACACTAAATCAAAGTTCGGCATAAATATAGACAAAGAGTTTCCTATACCAGAGCTATATTCGGCACATACGCAGTATTGCACGGCTATTTATACCGATAACAGCCATAATTCTCTGATCCTGTTATCGCTTACCGCAAAAGACGGTGCAGACAACCGCAAAACGTTTGAACTTAGATATATACCTATGAAATATGTTGACGGAAAACTTCGTATAGTAGTTGAGATATACAACACGATTTTTATGGACGTAAACGCATTCTCCGATAATTTTATGTATAATTGCGGAATGGCAAGCGAAATAGAATCAGACGCAAAAACCGTTGATATAACCTCTGTGGCAGGTGACAGCGACAACTCGTCAAAGCCTGAAGCCACAACGGTGACTACAACAGTTACCACAATAACTTCAACAACGACTGCCGCAGCATCTACAGCTCCCAAAACCGAGAGCACGACCGCACCGCAGACAACTGCCGCACCCGAAACCACAACTGCCGAGCCCGCACCCAAGCCGACAGGTACTGCGACTAATGTAACGCTCAGAATGACAGGCAACGCAGCCGATCTTGACAGAAGTATGCTTTACTATTATAAGGTTGACAAAGCGTTCCTTACAAATGATGAAGTCATAACCATAAAGCAATCCAAAATATCAGAAGTACCCTATTTTAATACCGATGGCAGTGATCACACATTTGACAGCATAGACTACGGCATTTACGTTATAGCCGCTCCTATGATGACCACTACAGGCGACAACGGATTTGCCGTATTCACCGTGACCGAAAGCAGCAGTAACAGCATTATAAATATTGATCTGACAACCGGTACTCTTCCTGCCGACAAATTTGAGGTTGTAGACGAAAGTATTCAGGAGGAGGATACTCTGCCCGATTACAGCGAACAGCAGTATGCGCTTGCAGAAAAATCCTACACATATGAGGAACACACCTACATACCGGTTGAGCTTATCCATTATGGGGATGCCTATATAGACTATAACATATGGCAAGGAGCACGACTGATCGACACTGTTGACGGTCGTAGGATTACGGGATGTAAAGTGAAAAAGACTCCGGTAAGCTATGCAAGCATAAGCGTTGACGGCAAAATTATCACCGGAGAAGAAGTTAATGATTATATCCTGCTTGTAAGCATAGATAATATCCAAGGCGAAAACAATCATATCTATAGCACTATAATGGTGCGCAAAGATCTTGTAAAGAGCAGTAAGCCGAAAGTCATACTCGGGGATAGATTTTACTCTTCATACATTGCCACCGACTATGGCGATATTGACATCGACATGGTGCTCAAGGACGACAACGGAAAGCCTGTAAAGAACTGCGAAATATATTTTGTACATCTTGATGATATAGACACATATAATCTTGAACATAACAACGCAAACGTTCACGCTTCAGGCGACTATTGCATAGCTAACACGGATTCTGAGGGAAGAGTCAGTACGTTTACCGGTCTGTACTGCGGAAAGAACTATCTCTCGGTATCAAATGCCGCTGAAAAAGGTTATGTATTCAATAACGACCGTTATTATGACATTATCCCAAAAGATCCTGTGCCAAAGCTGATAGCAGAAATTCCGATTACAAACGAATAAGTGATCTATACAGCAAACAGTACCCTGCTTTTCAGAAAAAGCGCTGAAGTCTGTCGAAAAACCTATATATCTACTAAATTAAAACGGGTATTGAGTGTCGCTTGCTCTGTAGGCTTTGTGTCGCGCAAAACTTTTGGCAAGCAATCAAAGCGTCCTTGCTTTAGGCAAAGCTCTTCACCTAGGAGAATGGAGTTTGGGTTAGGGATTGAGATCAGGCTATATTTTTCAAAACAGACTTTTACTACAAGCAGACGCACGGCGGGAAGACTTCCCCGCCGTGTTGTTTTATTCGATTTCTTTATAAAAAGTACTTGCATTTTATCCGCTTTTTTGGTAAAATAAAATATGAGCGCAGAAGTGTAAAATTATGCGTGGAATTTGTATTTCTTGAGGACAGCCTCATACAAATAAAGTAAAAGCGAAAGGATCATTACCATGAGCAAATTAAACAAGAAGAATGTAGAAGATTTACAGGTAAAGGGCAGAAAAGTCCTTGTTCGTGTAGACTTCAACGTACCTATGAAGGACGGCAAAATCACAAACGACAACAGAATCCAGGCCGCACTTCCTACGATCAATAAGTTAGTTGAGAACGGCGCAAAGATAGTTCTTTGTTCACATCTCGGCAAGCCGAAGAACGGTCCCGAGGACAAGTTCTCTCTTAAGGCTGCTGCAGAAAGACTTGCTGAACTTGTTAATACAAAGGTAGTTTTCGCTAAGGACGATACAGTAGTAGGCGAGAACGCTAAGAAGGCAGTTGCAGAAATGAAGGACGGCGAGATAGTTGTTCTTGAAAACACACGTTTCCGTGGTGCTGAAGAAACAAAGAACGGTGAGGCATTCGCTAAGGAGCTTGCAGATCTCGTTGACGACGATGTATTCGTAATGGACGCTTTCGGTTCTGCGCACAGAGCACACGCTTCTACAGCAGGCGTTACAAAGTTTGTTAAGGAAACAGCAGTAGGCTACCTTATGAACAAGGAGATCGAGTTCTTAGGCAACGCTGTTGAGAACCCCGTAAGACCTTTCGTTGCTATCCTCGGCGGTGCTAAGGTTGCAGACAAGCTGAACGTTATATCAAACCTCCTCGAAAAGTGCGACACACTTATCATCGGCGGCGGTATGGCTTACACATTCTTAAAGGCTAAGGGCTATGAAGTTGGTACATCACTCGTTGACAACGAGAAGATCGACTACTGCAAGGAAATGATTGAAAAGGCTGAAAAGCTCGGCAAGAAGCTCCTTCTCCCCATTGATACAACAATTGCAAAGGACTTCCCCGATCCTATCGACGCTGAAATCGAAGTAAGCGTTGTTGACGCTGACAAGATTCCTGCTGATATGATGGGTCTTGACATCGGTCCTAAGACAATGGCTCTGTTCGCTGATGCCGCTAAGTCAGCTAAGACAGTTGTATGGAACGGTCCTATGGGCGTATTTGAGAACCCCGTATTAAAGAAGGGTACAGTTGCTGTTTGTGAAGCGCTTGCAGAGGCAGACGCTACAACGATCATCGGCGGCGGCGACTCGGCTACAGCTGCTATCAACCTCGGTTATGCAGACAAGATGAGCCACATCTCAACAGGCGGCGGTGCTTCTCTTGAATACCTCGAAGGTAAGGTACTTCCCGGTATCGCTTGCATTCAGGACAAGTAAAAATAACGAGGGCGGATATTCTCCGCCCTTATTGTTGTGTAATAAGCAATTTATAATAAAAGACGAAAGGAACACTGTATCATGAAAAAGACAGTAAGAAAAGCAGTTATCGCAGGTAACTGGAAGATGAATAAGACAAGACCCGAGGCTAAGGCTCTTTTAGAAGAATTAAAGCCCATGGTTGCCGATGTAAAGGACGTTGAGGTTGTAGCCTGCGTTCCCTTTACAAACCTTGAAACAGCTCTCGCTGTAACAGCAGGCACAAACATAAAGATCGGTGCTGAGAACTGCCACTTTGAAAAGAGCGGCGCTTTCACAGGCGAAATTTCAGCTGATATGCTCGCTGAAATGGGCGTTGAATATGTTGTACTCGGTCACTCCGAGCGCCGTCAGTATTTTGCTGAAACAGACGAAACAGTAAACAAGAGAACAAAGGCTGCTCTTGAAGCAGGCTTAAAGCCCATCGTATGCGTAGGCGAACTTCTCTGGGAGCGTGAATGCAACATTACAGAAGAAGTTATCGCACGTCAGATTAAGCTCGATTTCTTCGGCATCTCCGCAGACGACCTCAAGAAGTGCATAATCGCTTACGAACCCGTTTGGGCTATCGGTACAGGCAAGACAGCTACAGCAGATCAGGCTGAAGAGGTTTGCGCTTTCATCCGTGCTACACTCGCTAAGCTCTACGGCGCAGATGTTGCAGAAACAATCACAATCCAGTACGGCGGCTCTATGAACGCAAAGAACGCTGAAGAACTTCTCTCAAAGACAAACGTTGACGGCGGTCTTATCGGCGGTGCTTCACTCAAGGCTGCTGATTTCACAACTATCATCAAGGCTGCCGTAAACGGCTAATCAAAAAATCGGAATTTACGAAAGGACGACTAAACAAATGGCAAAACCCGTTTTACTCGTTGTTATGGACGGCGTAGGCTTTTCAAAGACTGGTCTTGGCGACGCAGTTACACTCGCCAATACTCCTACACTTGACAGACTTTTAAGAGAATGCCCCAACACTCGTTTAAAGGCTCACGGTGACGCTGTAGGCCTGCCTACAGATGACGATATGGGCAACTCAGAGGTAGGTCACAACGCACTCGGCTGCGGTCAGATCTACTCACAGGGTGCAAAGCTCGTTAACGAATCAATAGAAAGCGGAAAGATGTATCAGTCTGAGGCTTGGAAGGAACTCGTTGACAACTGCAAGGCTAACAACAGCACTCTACACTTCATCGGTCTTTTATCGGACGGTAACGTTCACTCAAATATCAAGCACCTGTTCAAGATGCTGACAGAAGCCAAGAACGAGGGCATCAAGAAGGCAAGAGTACACATTCTGCTCGACGGCAGAGATGTACCCGCTACTTCTGCTCCGATATATATTGAACAGCTTGAGAGCTTCCTCAAGGATCTTAATGCGGACGGCGCTTTTGACGGTAAGATAGCAAGCGGCGGCGGACGTATGAAGGTTACTATGGATCGTTATCAGGCTGACTGGCCTATGGTTGAACTTGGCTGGAAGACTCACGTTAAGGGCGAGGGCAGACAGTTTGCATCAGCTATGGAAGCTGTTGAAACCTACCGTAAGGAAAACGACGGCATCATTGACCAGGATCTCCCTGCATTCGTAATCGCTGAGAACGGCGAGCCTGTAGGCAAGATAGTTGACAAGGACAGCGTTATCCTCTTCAACTTCAGAGGCGACCGTGCTATCGAGCTTTCAATGGCATTCGACGATGACGACTTCACTGCATTTGACAGAGGCGCAAAGCCCGATGTATGCTTCGCAGGTATGCTGCAGTATGACGGCGACTTAAAGCTCCCTGCACGCTTCCTTGTAAATCCTCCTGAGATTACAAACACTCTCACAGAGGTACTCGTTGCCGCAGGTCTTAACGAATATGCCGTATCCGAAACACAGAAGTACGGTCATGTAACTTACTTCTGGAACGGCAATAAGAGCGATAAGTTCAGCGAAGAGCTTGAAACATACAAGGAGATACCCTCAGACAACGTTTCATTCGATCAGCGCCCGTGGATGAAGTCCGCTGAGATAACAGACGATCTTATCGAGGTTATCAAGAGCAAGAAGTATGACTTTATCCGTTGCAACTATCCCAACGGCGATATGGTCGGACACACAGGCAGCCTCGACTCAACAATAATCGGTGTTGAAGCGGTTGACCTCGGCCTTTCAAGACTTATCAAGGTTTGCGATGAGTACGGTGTTACACTCGTCGTAACCGCCGATCACGGCAACGCAGACGAGATGCTCGAAAAGAACAAGAAGGGTGAGGTTCAGGTAAGAACAGCCCACTCGCTCAACCCCGTTCCTTTCATCATCTATGATAAGGAAGTCAAGTACACTATCAAGGACGATACAAAGTACGCTCCCGGCGTTCCCACCAAGTACGGTCTGGCAAACGTTGCTCCCACCATCGTTAAGATGCTCGGTCTTACAGCGCCTGACTGCTGGCAGGAAAGCATGATCTAAGCGGCGGCGAGTCGCCGCTGACTGTTCCGCCTTTGGAATTGTCTGAGCTATCCGCAGGATAGCGAAACGGCGGAGCTGAACGCACTGCAAATCGCATAGCAATGCGGTTTGTGGCGGTTATTGCGTATGATTTGTCAGAAGCAGAGTAAAACGGAAAATCGTGTGAAGCGGATTGCCGTGTATAGCGATTATTTGGCTTTACAATGCGGTTTGACGGGATATACAATTGATACGATAAACGGCAGGCATGATTTCTCATGTCTGCCGTCTTTGCATTTGTAGGGGAATATGCCGCATTTGGCTTTGTTATGCGGTTTGTGGCAATCGGAGAATGCACGCAATAATACGGCAGGAACGGGAATGTACGGTTTCGGACGAGATATTCTTACTGTTGCCGAAGTGCCACAAATGGCTTTGCTATGCGGTTTGTTTGGGATTATTGAGTGAAAAAACGGCAGGTGCGGAGAAATACCGCCCTGCCGTAAATATAGCATTTTACAATTCCGCTTTATATATCAAAGCGTCGCAGATTGGCTCTGTGTAATAGTTTCTGCGCCGTCCGACCTCAGAAAAGCCGTGTTTTTCATACAGCTTTTTTGCCGGCTCGTTATCACAGCGGACTTCAAGAAAAATGCTTTTTATGCCGTTATTTTTGCATTTATTTATAAAATATTCCATTAATTGTGTGGCGATGCACTGATGTCTGTATTCGGGAAGCACTGCAATGCGATACAGCTCGCATTCATCGGATACGCTCTGACCGCAGATAAAGCCTACCGGCTTGTTTTCGGCTTTATCATCACGAATTACGGCATTTATCGAGCCTTCTGTGAACACCTGCGACTCAATACTTCGCTCTGTCCACGGCACCGAAAAACACTTTTTTTCAATCACTGCAATGTCGCTACAGATTGATGAATTATGATGATTTAAAGCCGATATTTTTCCTTTATCTGTCAAAAAATCATTTTCAATGAGTATCATACCACGTTTTGCCAATATTTACATCTACCGTCATAGGAACGGTGAGTTTTACGGCATTCTCCATTTCTTCCTTTAAAAGTAAAGCTACCTTTTCTGCGCAATCTTCTTTTGCCTCTACGATAAGTTCATCGTGAACCTGAAGTATCAGCCTTGCATCCAGACCGCTTTCTTTCAGTCTGTTGTAAACTTTTATCATAGCAATTTTTATTATATCGGCGGCTGTACCCTGTATGGGGGTGTTCTTTGCGACACGCTCGCCGAAAGCCTGCAGATTCTTATTCTTTGCGGCAAGCTCTTTGATATATCTTCTTCTGCCGAACATAGTTTCAACATAGCCGTCACGCTTAGCCTTGGCAACGGTCTGCTCCATATAGTGAGCTATGCCGGAATATTTGGAAAGATAGGAGCGGATATATTCGCTTGCTTTCGGCACTGAAACGCCGATGTCCTTTGACAGCGAGAATGCGCCTATTCCGTAGACGATGCCGAAGTTGACCGCTTTCGCCTTGCTTCTGAGGTCGGGCGTTACCCACTCTATCGGCTGATTGAACACCTGAGAGGCGGTAACGGTATGAATATCCACTCCGTCAAGGAACGCTTTCTTCATTATCTCATCGCCCGAAATATGAGCCAGAACACGCAGTTCGATCTGTGAATAGTCGGCATCGACAAGCAGGTAGCCGTCCTTTGCAGTGAAGAATCTTCTCATCTCCCTGCCGAGCGGTGTTCTTACGGGGATGTTCTGAATGTTCGGCTCGGCGCTGGAAATTCTTCCTGTCCTTGTTTCTGTCTGCTTGAAGGTCGAATGAATCCTGCCGTCCTCGCCGACTACCTTAAGAAGTCCTGTAACGTATGTGTTCTGCAACTTTGTAAGCGCACGGTATTCGGTTATCAGCGGAACTATGGGGTGCTTGTCCATAAGGCTTTCAAGCACCTCAGCATTTGTGGAATAGCCTGTTTTTGTCTTTTTTGCACTGGGCAATGCAAGCTTTTCAAAAAGCACGCTTCCGAGCTGTTTGGGCGAGCCTATATTGAATTCATAACCTGCGTATTCATAGATCTCACGGCTGATCTTTTCAGCCTTTTCGCTAACCTCTTTACCGAAAGCCTTTATACCTTCGGCATCAATACTTACGCCTTCACGCTCCATAGCTACAAGCACAGTGGCAAGAGGTATCTCTATATCGGTAAGGACTGCCGCAGAGCCTGTTTCACCGATTTTGCAATTAAGTATATCGTTGAGGGCGGCAACGGTTATCGACTTTTCCTGTATGCTGTTTCCCTCCGGTACTCCGTACTGGGCGCAGAGCCTTGACAGGCTGTAATCGTTTGAATCGGGGTCGGTAAGGTAAGCCGCAAGCGTTGTATCAAAACGGTTGTTCTTAAGCCTTTCACAGCCGGTAACGGTCAGCGTTTCCTTTATATCAAAGGTGTACTTCGTGCTGTCGCTGTCGGCATAGGCTTTAAGCTCCTTGTCTGATAATTGTACCGGAGCGCCTACTGCGCCTGCATATACGCTTCCCTCCTGCGTCAGAACTATATCGCCTGCAGGCATTGCAGGTATCTGCTTTGCGGCGGATTCTGCCAAAGCCTCTTTTGAGCCTGCCGGAGCGGAAGTCGGGTGCAGTTTCAGCTTCTGGAGCATCTTGTACATTTCAAGCTCCGACAGCAATCTTGCAAGCTCGGCATCGTCACGTTCTTTCGGAACATAATGCGAAAGTTCGGTATCAACAGGTGCGGTAAGGCATATTTCGGCAAGCTGTCTGCTCATATAACAGCTTTCCTTGCCGTTTTCAAGCTTTGTGCGTACACCCTTTGTGATAAGCGTTGAGCCGATGTTTTCATAAACTCCGTCCACGCTTGCAAATTCCTTTATAAGTGAAAGAGCGGTCTTTTCACCGATGCCCGGAACACCGGGAATATTGTCGCTCGAATCGCCCATAAGCGCCTTTACTTCTATCATCTGTTTCGGGGTCACGCCGTACTCCTCCATAATAACATCGGGCGTGTAGTAAATGTCGCCTTTTGTCTTGGCAAGTCTTACGGTAACGTAATCATTAACGAGCTGGAACGAGTCACGGTCGCCCGTTGACACTGTACAGGGTATCTTCTTATCCGCACAGGCGGCTGAAACAGTTCCGATTATATCATCGGCTTCAAAGCCCTCTTTTTCGATAATGGTTATACCCATTGCGGTGATTATCTTTTTCATATAGGGGAGCTGTTGAGCGAGGTCTTCGGGCATACCCTTGCGGTTTGCCTTATAGCCGTCGTACATCTTGTGGCGGAATGTCGGCGCTTTAAGGTCGAAAGCTACCGCTATCATATCCGGATCTACATCCTTTTCAAGCATAAGCAGAGTGTTCATAAAGCCTGTTACGGCATTTGTGGCAACACCTCTTGAATTTGTCAGCACACGGATACCGTAGAATGCACGGTTTAATATGCTGTTGCCGTCAATAATAAGAAATCCCATATTTATCCTTTCGAGTAGAGGTCAGATTAATTTGTCGGTGGGTTACGTTTGATTTATGTTTATAGTATACCATAATTACGGTAAAATGCAAGAGTTAGGGGTACGATGTCATCCGTATATAAACAGCAAAGCGGAGCAAATGCAAGGTCTGCTCCGCCGTATTCTGAATTATTCGTCTGCGCCGCCTGGCAATGCCGTCTGTTCGCTTGCAAGTCTTGCGAACTCCTCCTTGATGCTCGGAGCGTTCTTTGTCAGCTTTTTGATAGTAAGCTGTTCTTCCGCCTTGTTATTTGCAAGACGGAGATTGTTTTCGGAAGACAGAAGTGCGTCCTTTGTCTTTTGCAAATGTGTAATAGTCTTGTCTATCTCATCAATCGCAGTCTTGAACTTATCGCTGGCAAGCTGATAATTTCTTGAAAACGCCGTTTTGAAGTCGGTTATATTTTTCTCGAAATTAGTAAGGTCAACCTGCTGAGCCTTTGCCATAGCAAGCTCACGCTTATATTCAAGGCTGTTTCTTGCGGCATTTCTCAGCAGAGAGATAAGCGGAATAAAGAACTGCGGACGGATAACGTACATCTTGGGGTACTTATACGAAACATCGACTATGCCCGCATTATAGAACTCGTTATCGGCTTCAAGCATTGAAACGAGAACGGCATATTCACAGCCCTTTTCATTTCTGTCCTTGTCAAGCTCCTTGAAGAAGTCCTCATTCTTATGCTTTGTGGCGGTGGTATCCATCTCATTCTTCATCTCGAACATAATTGAGATGAATTCTATGCCGTCCTCTGACGATTCTCTGAAAATGAAATCGCCCTTGCTTCCGCTCCTTGCATCGTTATCCTTTTCAAAATAAGCATTTGGAAATGCCGATGTTCTGAGAGAATTGAACTGCGTCAGGCAATGCTGTTCAAGGGTTTCGCCCACCATTTTCGTTGACAGCCTTGCCTTGAAGTCCTTGTACTGTTCTATCAGCTCGTCCTTGTTTTTAAGCTCAATAGCGTACTTTTCTTCTATCGACCTGCATCTTAGCTCCGCCTCGTTATCCTTGGTCTTAAGCTGGCTGTTAAGCTCGTTTATTTCGTTATCCTTTTTTGCAAGGGCAAGTGCGTTTTCACTGCTTACCTTGTCAAGAGCCGCCTGCTGTAAACTCTGTGCCTGCTGAAGCTGTAATTCAAGCTGTTTTATATGGCTCTCCTTTTCGCTAAGCTCAGCGTTCTTTTCGCTGTTTGCCTTGTCAACGGCGAAAGCTCTTTCGTTATCCGCCTGCTTCAGCTTTGCTGTAAGCTCGGCAATTTCTATATCCTTATCGCTGATAGCCTTCTGTGCCTTGCGGCTTTCCTCGCTGAAGCTGTTTTCACGCTCTCTGACTGCATTTGCAACGGCAAGCTGTTTTTCGTTTTCTATGTTTTCAAGCCTTGCTTCAAGCTCGGTTATCCTTTTTTCCTTATCCGTAATATCGTCCGACTTTTCCGAAAGAGCCGATTCCAGCTTCTTTTCATACTCCATCTCGATTATTTTAAGCTCGCTGTTCTTCGCCTTTTCAAGCTCCTCTGCTCTGCGTGCCGCTTCTTTTTCGAATTCCTTATCTCTCACCTGCTGAACTATCTGTGAATAACCGCTGTCATCCACCTGAAAGACCTCATTACATTTCGGGCATCTTATTTCCTGCATATTTCCTTAGTCCTTTCGTGAAAAGATTTATAATTCAAGTCTGCATACAAGGCATGCGACCCTTTCGTCCTCTATCGTTACCTCTTTCATTCCGAGCGAGGTGAAATAATTGTAATTGGTTTCAAACTTTACATTTTTCCTGTCAAGTAAAACAATATCGGCAAGCGGTGCGGATTCGTCTGTCGGCACATCACGGTCATTTATCGCATAAAGCTCTTTTTGCTTATACAGCGGAGGGATAAAGAACGTGTTCGCTGTGATGCTCTCGTTTTCGTTGTCGGGAAGCTGTTCAAGATAAGATATAACGGCACCGTGCGCCTCATAGTCTTTATCATAGAAATTGCTCCGGTAGCCTGTCATCGTTGACATAAACATAACCGCACAGGCAATAAGCGAAAACACAGTAAAGCATCTCGCCCTGTTGTATGACAGCTCCGACATATTCATTATGAAAAGCCAGATAACAAGAACGCACGAGCCGAAAACGTACTGGAAATAAATCGAGTGCTGATACGAATAGGTCGGCATAAGATTTACCAGTACAAACGGTATCAGTAATATATAACGTGCTATCTTTCGGCTTACAAGCGGTATACCGCCGAGTACGCCGAGCGTCTGCACTGTAAAAGTCAGCTTTTCGCCTGTGAACAGGTTTGACAGAATGTAGCCCGGATTTGTAAACGCCGTAACTACAAGTGACGTGATAAGCGCACCGCCTCGGTACATATAGTCCTTGTACCGCCATTCCATAATCCCAAGCCCGCTGTTATTGAGATAAGCGCAGACTGCAAAGAAATAAATGCAGGCAATACCGAAAATCACGGCACCGAGCGTCCTTGTCTTTTTACTGCGGTCGGACAGCAGAAGATAAAGTCCGATCACCGCAACATACACGGCGGCATCTTCTTTTACAAGAAGCGTCAGCAATGCAAAGACGAGCATCGGTATCGTTTTTTCACGTTCTGCCGCCCATATCAGCCACAGCAGGAACGCAGGGAGCATACAGTTTTCGTGAATATCATAGCTGCAACCGCCTGTGAATGCCGGATATAAGGCATATATCGCTGAAAAAAGCGAGGAATGTATAAGCGAAAAGCCGTACTTTCTTGCGATAAGAAACACGGGGATAATTCCGCTTGTAACGAATATTCCCTGCAGTACCTGTAATGTTACCGGATGCGGAAAAAGCATATAGAACGGCAACATCAGATAATACGCAGGAGAAAAATGCACTGCAAAGTGCGACAGCTCATAATTACGTTCGACTGTTGTGACAGGTCCAAGTCCGTCCTTCATATTCTCGAACATCTGCGTGAATATGCCGAAATCAAAGCACGGCGTACACAGCTTGTAATACCGCAGTGACATTGCAAGTGCGGTGAACACAAGCATAAACACGGCGGAGATTGCAAGAACCGCTATCCAGCATTTCTTTGCGAATTTCGGAAGCCTTATCCTTTGCTTTCCTACAGTATACCATACAGCGAGGGCTATAAACAGGACAGTGCCGAGAAAAAAGTCAATATTCGTACCTTTTTCACGGAACATAACTACAGCATAAGCGACTGCAAACTGTGCAATCGATATAAGCAATGCGGCACAGTCGGTTTTCATCTCCCTGAGCTTTGGGATAAAACGCAATACGGTAAGCAAGCCGTAGAATACTGCGAAAAATATGATAAGCAACAGATACGGAGCTTCGCCTGCGTATTCCTTGTTAAATACCTCTCTTACCGGTCTGAAAGGCAATATCAATATGAGCGAACACAGCCACGCAGAAATAAAACGCATAAGGTATTCGCCGCCGTGTTCGCTTGCCTTGAAGCGTGTAAGTAATTTGTTCATAAAAACCTCGTTCTCAGTCGCCTGCAAGAAATTTATTGTTGTGAAGCTGGGAGCGCAGTTTCACGCCCTGCTTTTTCAGAATATCAACCTTGAGCGCAACAAGATTACGGTCGGTGCAGAGTGCCGCCGCAGTTTTATCAATATCATAGCCGCAATTTATGCAATCGTATAAATCTTCATCGGATATAAGAAACTGTGCCGCAAAGAGATTTGCCTCATACTCCATAGAATGATCAAGCATATCGAATATGTCATATTCGGCAAAGCCGCCGCAATCATCGGCCTTATCCCTGTGGAGCCTGTCGTGACCGATCTCGTGCATCAGGACGATTTTTTTCATACTGTCGCAAAGGTCACGCTTTATAAAGATGAACGGGTTTTTCAGTATCAGCTTGTATGCGCCTTTCTGCTTTGAAAAATCCCTTTCGAGAACCTCTATATCAAGCTCCCGTGCAAGCCTTTTAGGACTGCATCTGCCGTAAAGGGCTATCAGCTCATCAGCCTTGTTGACCGCCTCGTTAAAACAGCTTAACATTCGTGTTCTTTCCGCTTTGAAGCATATTTTCTGTTCTTCTCTTTTGCTATCCAGTAGGCATCCTGTATGGCCTTCATCATCTCGTCCATATCATCCTGGTCAAGCTCTCCGCCAGCGAAAAGTCCCGTTACCTCCTGCATAAGCGCTTGCGCCTGCTGTGCGCCTGTAGCGCCGTACTTTTCGTTTGCGCTTATGTAGAATTCCTCGTTCTCGGTAAGCAGATAATTAATATCAACACCGAGTATCTCAGCCATTTTTCCGTATATTTCACGCTGTTTTGGGTAGCTTTCGCCCTTTTCATAGTTTGTTATTGTTCTCAGCGATACACCGAGCATATCCGCAAACTGCTGTTGCGTAAGACCTTTTGCACGGCGTTCTTTTTTTACTTTATCACAGAATTTCATAATTACTCCTTTTACTTGCAGTATGCTACGGCGTCTGCCTGAAATTTAAGTCCGTTTTCTCCGCCGATATGTGCAAACTCGGTCTGTATTGATTTACGAACAGGGTATTTGCCGCCGAAACGTTCCTTTATTACCTTTTCCATGACGGGAATATCCCATATATCCCTGAACAGGCAATCCATCTGCACGACGTTTTCAAGCGTAAGTCCGACAAGTGCAAGACGCTTTTCCATTTCGTCAAATGCGCCGTTTACCTGCTGTTCGATACTTCCGCCGACATTTCCTACACAGTAATTGAGAAAGCAGAAATCACCCGCTTTGATAATTCCGCTGTGCGCCCATTCTTCGTTTACATCATAGCGTTCAATCATAAATGTATCCTCCTTAAAATTCAAAAATATGCAAATACATTGCACTTTTCTCTTGACAAGCGAAAAATAATTGCGTATAATCTTGATTAGAAATTTAATTGCGTATTTATGATACCATAGATTGCGTATCGTGTCAAGCAAAACAGATAAGAGGCGATAAAATGGAACGTGATATACTTCACTGCGATATGAACAATTTCTTTGCGTCGGTTGAATGCAAGCTGAATCCGGAACTTAAAAAATATCCTGTGGCGGTGTGCGGCTCTGTCGAGGAACGGCACGGGATAGTGCTTGCGAAAAACGAACTTGCAAAGGCGCAGGGAGTAAAGACGGCTGAAACGGTGGCATCGGCAAGGTCAAAGTGCAGGGGGCTTGTTATCGTACCGCCGCACTTTGAGGAATATCTCAGGTACAGCAGGCTTGCGAGGAAGATATACGAGCGGTATACGGATCTTATCGAGCCTTTCGGAATGGACGAATGCTGGCTTGATATAAGCGGTACGAGAAGGCTGTTCGGCGCACCCGAAAAGGTGGCGGACGAGATAAGGCGTACCGTAAAGGAGGAGCTTGGGCTTACCATATCGGTCGGGGTATCGTTCAACAAGGTGTTTGCAAAGCTCGGGAGCGATATGAAAAAGCCGGATGCGGTGACGGTGATACCGAGAGAAACGTTCCGTGAGAAGATATGGAATCTTCCGCTCAGCGATATGATAGGGGCAGGCAGAGCGACTACCGCAAAGCTGAACGATTACGGGATATATACACTGGGTGAACTTGCACAGTGCGACGCTCAGTGGATAACAAAGGTGCTTGGCAAGAACGGATATATGCTAAGATGCTACGCTAACGGAACGGATAACTCGCAGGTCATGCCTGCTGATTTTTCGATGCCTGCAAAAAGCGTGGGGCATGGTGTGACGACCACTGCGGACATAACACGTTGTGAGGATGCGAAGCCGTTGCTTCTTGAACTGGCTCAGGATATAGGGAAAAGGCTGACGCTTCAAAACAAGTATGCGACTAAGGTTTGTGTGAACGCAAGGTCGAGCATTCTCAGAAACAGGGAGTGGCAGACGGAGCTTCCGACAGCGACACGTTCGCCGATGATAATTGCAGATACGGCATACAGGCTGTTCTGCGACAATTACGATTGGGTAAATCCTGTGCGGTCGCTTACGGTAACCGCATTTTCTCTTGTTGACGGCGGTGCGGTGATACAGAACAGCTTTTTCAACGATACGATAAGGCTTGAAAAAATGGAAAAGGCGGATGGCTGTATCAGGGATATACGCAAAAGATTCGGGGAGGGTATGATCAAGAATGCCGTGCTGTTGACGGGGCTTGCCGTACCGAAATCGAAGGCGGTGGTTTCGCTTCCGGGCAATATGCTGAATAAATAGAAAACCCGTCACGCAAAGCATGACGGGAATAGTATTCGGTTACGGGATTAATCTACAAGTTCGGGGTCGAATGTTTCATGCCACGGAAGTCCCCACTTGTTCAGTGCGTCCATAAACGGATCGGGATCGAATTCCTCGATGTTGTAGACACCGGGCTTCTTCCACTTGCCTGTCATTACCATCATTGCTCCTATCATAGCAGGAACACCGGTCGTGTAGCTGATAGCCTGCGAGCCGACCTCCTTGTAGCACTCCTGATGATCGCAGCAGTTGTAAACCTTGTAGTGTACTTCCTTGCCGTCCTTCTTGCCTATGCAGATACAGCCGATATTGGTCTTGCCGACTGTTCTGGGGCCGAGCGATGCAGGATCGGGTAAAACTGCCTTAAGGAACTGGAGCGGTACTATCTCTCTGCCCTCGTACATAATGGGCTTGATAGATGTCATACCGACATTTTCGAGACACTTCAGATGTGTGAGGTAGCTCTGTCCGAATGTCATAAAGAAACGGATACGCTTGATACCCTTGATATTGAGTGCGAGCGATTCAAGCTCCTCGTGGTGCAGAAGGTACATATCCTTCTTGCCGACCTGCTCAAAGTCGTACTCTCTCTTTATCTCCATAGGCTCGGTTTCTACCCACTTGCCGTCCTCGATGTAACTGCCCTTTGCGGATACCTCACGGATATTTATCTCGGGGTTGAAGTTTGTCGCAAACGGGTAACCGTGGTCGCCGCCGTTGCAGTCAAGAATATCAATATAATTGATCTCGTCAAAGTAATGCTTCTGAGCATAGGCGCAGAATACACCGGTTACACCGGGGTCGAATCCGCTTCCGAGAAGTGCGGTGATGCCCGCCTTTTCAAACTTTTCTCTGTATGCCCACTGATACTTGTACTCAAACTTAGCCGTGTCGGGATGCTCATAGTTTGCCGTATCAACATAGTCTGTCTTTGTTTCAAGGCAGGCATCCATTATTGTAAGATCCTGATAAGGAAGCGCAACGTTTATGACGATGTCGGGCTTTTCCTTATTTATAAGCTCAACAAGCTGAGGAACGCTGTCTGCGTCTACCTGTGCGGTCGTTACCTTGGTCTTTGTACCCTTTTCTTCTACCTGCTTTTTCAGCGCATCGCACTTTGACTTTGTACGGCTGGCAATGCAGATCTCAGTGAAAACCTCGCTGTTCTGACAGCACTTATGAACTACTACTCCGGCAACACCGCCGGCACCGATTATCAATGCTTTTCCCATTTTTCTTTCCTTTCCGCTCTGCCTGAGGGCAGATGTCACATAGTGGTTACAAATAGATTATACACTATCGTGTGTAAAAAAACAAGCAAATATTTATATACTGCATACAAGCACACCGTAATCAAACGGCGACAGCTTTATCGTCTTTTCTTCGCTCTCGTGAGGCTTTCTGAGGAATTTCGGGTCGGTATATTCGCCCTTCATATAGTCGTCGAGCTTAAACGTCTTAGGATATTTCGACTTGTTCAGGAATATAACGGCTGCCTCACGGTTTAGCTTGTCGATTCTTGCAAATACGCATTCCTCGGGTGTACAGCTTAAAAACTTCATTTCGCCCTGAGCGAACGCCTTGCTGGACTTTCTTATCCGGGCAAGCTGTTTTGTGAAGTCTATCATATCTATATTTTCTTTGCCCCACGGGTAACAGCGTCTGTTGAACGGGTCCTTATAGCCCTCAAGACCTGCTTCATCGCCGTAATAGATGCACGGCACACCGGGCAGGAAGAATTGCAGTACCATAGCGCATTTAAGCAGTGAAAGGCCGTAAACGTACTGTTCGGGCGAAAGGTAGCGTTCAGCCTGCCATTCTCTGTCGTGCCAGCCTACATCCTCGCCGACAAGCCTTGTCAGGATACGCTCGGTATCGTGGGTTGACAGGAAGTTCATCAGCATATCGGCACTGGGCTTGGGGTAATGCTCAAGTATAGTCATTACACCGTCCTCAAGACCTCTTGCATCGCTGTACTTGCAGTAGTTTATGATAACCTCCTTGAAAGGATAGTTCATAACGCTGTCAAGCTGACCGCCTATGAGATAACGTCTGCGGACACCGTAACTCTCCTTGTTGGACGCATCCTCCCATACCTCGCCGTAGATGACCTTATCGTCGCCCTTGGCTTTTACCGCCTTATTGAGATTGTCAAGGAATTCGTCGGGAAGCTCATCGGCAACGTCAAGTCGCCAGCCTCTTGCGCCCTTGTCTATCCAGTGCTGTAATATACCGTTTTCACCGCAGATATATTCTGTGTAGTCGGGGTTGTTCTCATTTACGTTGGGAAGTGTGGTAATGCCCCACCACGATTCATAATCAAAAGGATAGCGTGAGAAGCAGTACCAGTTTTTATATTTGCTGTCGGGATCTCTGTATGCGCCCTCGTGATCTCCGTATCTGCCGAACTTGTTGAAATAGATGCTGTCTGCGCCTGTATGCGAGAACACGCCGTCAAGGATAATGTCTATACCGTATGTTTTGGCATGTTTGCACAGATGCTCAAAGTCCTCGTCCGTGCCGAGCATAGGGTCGATATGCTCATAGCAGGCGGTCGAATAACGGTGATTTTCGTGCGACTCGAAAACAGGGTTGAGATAGATGCAGGTAACACCTAAACTCTGAAGATAAGGGAGCTTGCTTTCTATGCCTTTGAAATCTCCTGCGAAATAATCGTTGTTGCGGATAACTCCTCTGTCATCCGGACGGAAGAACGGGGTATCCTCCCAGTTTTCGTGGATTATTCTGTCTGTAGGAACGTTTTCGTGCTTTTCTCCGCTTCGGCAGAATCTGTCGGGGAATATCTGATACATGATTCCGCCCTTTATCCAGTCGGGAGCCGCCATATCCTTATCAAAAACGGTAAGCTGGAACAGCTCTCCGTTATCAAGAACGCCGAACCTTGCTCCGCCACGCTTTACATATCTCCTGTTGCCGTCTATCATCAACGAGAAATAATAGTGGTGCAGACCTTTATGCAAGGGGTTGAAATTACAGGTAAACACGTTGCATTCTGTAGTCGTATCGGTAATTTCAAGCGGTATGAAGCGTTCCTTTTCGCCGGGACGGAACATTACAAGAGTAGGGTCGCTGACGTTCCATTCCTTCGGAAAGCGCAGGGAGAATGTGCTGGGCTGATACTGTCGTATTGCTCCGAATGGGCTTTTATAGTTTAAGTCGAAACAGTCGAATATCGGAGTATCCATTAAAAAAACATTCCTTTCGGATTAAAGTCGGATTAAAGTCGGAGGGTGGTTATATATACCCGAAAAAGTCCGTTGGTTGCAACGGACTTCTTTTATTATCTCGGGCTACTGTCTGTTAAATTAACTTCCAGATGTCACGGGCATAGTCTGTAACGGCACGGTCAGCCGAGAATATGCCTGCAGATGCGATATTTGTAAGCGACATCTTGTTCCAGAGGTACTTATCCTTATAGGTTTCGCTTGCCTTTGCCTGCATTCCTCTGTAGCTGTCGAAATCGGCAAAGCACATATATCTGTCTGCGTGACGCAGTGAATTTGCTACTTCCTCGAATGTTGCACCGTTTATACCCTTGTACATCTTTTCGAGGACGCTCTTTATAACTGCGTGTGAGTTGTATATCTTTTCGGGGTCATAGCCCTCAGCCTTAAGCTGATTTACTTCGGGAGTTGACATACCGAAGATGAAAATGTTGTCATCGCCTACCGCTTCGTGTATCTCAACGTTTGCACCGTCATAGGTACCCATTGTAAGAGCGCCGTTGAGCATCAGCTTCATATTACCTGTACCGGAAGCCTCTGTTCCTGCGAGAGAGATCTGCTCAGAAATTTCACTTGCGGGCATAAGGATCTCCGACAGCGTTACCTTGTAATCTTCAAGGAATACAACAGCGAGCTTTTCGTTCAGTTTGGGGTTCTTCTTAAGCTCTTCGCCTATGCACCATATCATCTTGATTATCTGCTTTGCCATATAATAGCCGGGTGCCGCCTTTGAAGCGAAGATATAGGTCTTGGGTACAAAGTCCGCATCGGGATTATTGAGCAGATAAATGTAGTCTGCGATAATGTTCATAGCGTTAAGCTGCTGACGCTTGTATTCGTGCAGACGCTTTACCTGTACATCGAAAATACCGTTACAGTTGAGCTTAGTGCCTGTGGTGTTGTATACATACTTTGCGAAAGCCTGCTTGTTAGCCAGCTTTACAGCGGCTAATTTATCAAGCACCGACTTATCCGTTGCAAACTTCTTGAAATCTGCGAGCTTTGACGCATCCTTCTTGAAGCCGTCGCCTATGCACTCGGTAAGGAGGTTTGTAAGTCCCTGATTGCTTGCGAGTAACCAACGGCGGTATGCGATACCGTTTGTAACGTTCTTGAAGGCATCGGGAGTAACAGTGTACTGATCGTGGAATACGCTGTCCTTGATGATTTCGGAGTGGAGCTTAGAAACGCCGTTTACAGAGCTACTTGCCGCACAGCAGAGGTTAGCCATCTTTACACGGTTGTCAAGAATGATGGACATTCTTGTTACCTTCTCGCTGTCGCCGCCTGTCACTTCTGTAAGGTGTGCGCAGTAACGGTTGTTTATTTCAACTATGATAGCGTAGATTCTGGGGAGTATTCTCTGCATAAGATCGACATCCCACGTTTCAAGCGCTTCTGCCATAACCGTATGGTTTGTATAATCGAATGTGTTTGTGATAATGTTCCACGCCTTATCCCAGTCATAGCCGCAGTCATCGAGCAGTATTCTCATAAGTTCGGGGATAGCGAGGGTGGGGTGGGTATCGTTTATATGGATAGCTACCTTTTCGTGAAGGTTTTCAAGAGTACCGTAAACGTTCATATGACGCATTACAATATCGCCTACAGAAGCGGCGCTCATAAAATACTGCTGACGCAGACGCAGAGCCTTACCCTCAAGGTGATTATCGTTGGGGTAAAGTACCTTTGTCAGTGAGTGTGCGATATTATTTGCACCGATAGCCTTTGCATAGTCGCCCTGATTGAACATATTCATATCGAACGACATACTCTCTGCACTCCAGAGACGGAGCTTTGAAACGCCCTTGCTGTCATAGCCCGATACATACATATCATAGGGTACTGCGTTTACTGTCTTATAGTTAACGTGATTTACGCTGTGGTAGTTCTGCTCCCACTTCTCGTAGATCTCGCCGTCAAAATGAACCTCGATAGCCTGATCGGGTACGGGTACGAGCCACGCTCTGCCGCCGGGCAGCCAGTCATCAGGAAGCTCTGTCTGCCAGCCGTCTATGATTCTCTGCTTGAAGATACCGTATTCGTAAAGGATAGAGTAGCCTGTTGCGGGGAATGCGCAGGTTGCAAGTCCGTCAAGGTAGCAAGCGGCAAGTCTGCCAAGACCGCCGTTACCGAGTCCTGCATCGGGTTCTTCCTCATAGATATGTTCAATCTTTACATCGAGCTTCTTGAGTGCCTTTGCCACTTCGTCCTGCATACCGAGGTTGTAGAGGTTTGTCTTTAATGAACGTCCCATAAGGAATTCCATTGAAAGATAGTAGACCTGCTTTCTGCCCTTTGAGTTGCAGTCGGTCATGAACATTGAGCGCTTTTCCTTAAGGTAGTTTACCACTATCTTTGATAAAGCCTTGTAAATCTGGGTGTGATTTGCTTCTGCGGGGGATACTCTGAAGTCGTACTCCAGTACCTCCGTCAGCTTACGGGTTATTTCATTTTCTGTAAATGGTGAAGTCATATAAATTTTTCCCTTTCTTCCGGTCCGATTTTCTTACAGTCTAATTATACAACATACATTATCCTTATTCAAGGCTGAATAAAATATTTTGTAAATAATAAAGTGAAATTGCACTAAAGCCGATTGCCGATTTTATGCAATTTCACAATAAATTTTTTTCTGTTGCGGATTTATTTACTGATAATTGACAAAATGCGTGTTACATACACATCACGCTTTTATCTTAAGCGCTTTGAAAATGTCGTTCTTGTCCTTGATTTTGGATAATATCATCAGCTTGTCGCCTATCTCAAGCGTGGTGTGACCTCTTGGGATTATCAGCTCGGTTTCATTGCGGATAATAGAAATAATGTTCAGCGTCAGCGGTATTTCCATTTCCATAAGCGGAACGTTCTGAAGCGTGAAGCTGTTGTCAAGCACTATCTCGAAAACGCCGGCATTTCCTGCACCGAGAGGAAGAAGCTCCTTTATCTTGCCGCTGTCTATCTCACGTTCAAGCTGACCTGTAATGTTATCGGTAGAGCTTACAACTATATCTACGCCAAGTTTCTTCAGTGCCTCAACGTTTTTGGGGTTGTTTACCTTTGCTATGGTCTTTTTCACCTGATAGAGCCTTTTTGCAAGCTGGCAGGCAACAAGGTTGTCCTCGTCACGTCCCGTCACGGCAATAACGCTGTCGGCATCGGCAACTCCGGCCTGTTCAAGCACGGAAACGCTTGTGCCGTCGCCCTTTATTACGGTTATGTTAAGGTCGTTTGCAAACTTCTGGCAGGCTTCCTTTTCCTTTTCAACAACGGATACATCGTATCCCTTTTCAATAAGAACTTTGGTCAGATAGTAGCCTATCTTTCCGCCGCCTATTATAAGCGAGTGCATTTTACAGATCCTTTCTGTCGTTTATGTCAGATTGCTTTTGAGAATATCAGCTTGTCGCCCTCTCTCATAACAACGTTATAATTATTCACTATCTCCATCGTGCTGTCTGCCCTGATTATCGCATACAGCGTTTCGTTCTCCTCATATTCTATGTCAACGGGAGTCATACCGATAAACTCCTTAGGTATCTCCATTGTGGTGAAACGCACCATATGCGAGCCGAAGCTGACGTATTTTTCTTCCAGCATAGGCTTTATCGCAGAGCATATCGCTTCAACGGTGAGCTTTGTCGGGCAGACCGTTTCAAGTCCGAAATGAGCGAATATATCGCCTCTTTCGGGGTCGAGGATACGGCTGATGACCTTCTTTACTCCGTAAACCTCCTTCGCAAGCTGTGACACCATTATGTTGGTGTTGTCATCGTCCGTAACGGCGCATACGACATCACAGCTTTCAATGCCCGCCTTTTTGAGATTATCCTGATCTATCGGCACGCCGCATAAAAGACTGCCCTTGAAATCAGGCTCAAGCATTTTATCCGCTTCCGCCGCTGTCCTTGCTATTATCGAAACGTCTATGCCCTCATCGCACAGCGTGTTTGCAAGACGTGAGCCTACCTTACCGCAACCGACTACCAGTACGTTCATTAAAAATTCAACTCCTCTCCGGCACGCAGGTACTGCAACCTGTCACCGAGTATATCCTTCATTGTTTCATAGCCTTTTCTTCCTGTGTTATGGCAGGTGTATATACTGCCTGTGCGAAGCGCAGACAGCTCCTCCGCCGACTTTGCTATATGGCTTTGCTGTACGGTCTGTTTTCCGAGCCTGTTTGTATAGGCAAAGCAGCCGACTACAGACAAAACCGGAGCGTCCCACAGCCTTTTCGCCGTATTTATCATACCTGCGATGCCCGTATACGCACCGCCTGTTATCAGCACGAAGCCGTCACGTCTTCTGCTGGGGAAACATACGGCAAAGCATTCTCCCGAAAAATCGTCCGGCACATAAAAGCCCTTTTTCCTTATATAAAAATGCCTGTCGGCTTCGGCGGCCTTATCCTTCTTTTCGGCGGCGACAAGATAGAAATCCTTGCATACCTCTGTAAAGCGTTCAAAACGGAACGTGTTGTATCTGTCGCTTCTGTAGAACGATTGAGGAAGTCCGCTTCGTACTCTGAGCAGTTTTTCCTTCACGGCACAATCGGCCGCCTCGTCCTCTCTTATAAAAATGCGTATATTTCTGTTCTTTCGCACCGCTGTTTCAACGCCGCCCGTGCAATCATCGGTGTTTACGGGGATTATAAGCGTATCCGCCTTATCCGCAGGTATGCCAAGACGCTCTGCGTTGCTGAGATACAGAGCAGACGCTCCCGTGCCGAAAAGAATTATGTTCCTGCCGTGTTCGATATAAAGGCATATTCCGTACTCGGAAAACAGCTTTGAATCGGCTGTTTCATCGTCGGACAGAGATACTATCCTCAAAAGCGTCATTCCTTTCCCTGCAATCGTGATCTTATTAATATATATTATCACATATCCGCCTTAACTTCAAGCATATAAAGCCGCAGAACAAAAAAATGACGGCAGAATGTTACTTCTGCCGGTAAAATTCAAATAAAACGAAACAAACTTAAGTAAGGAATAAAAATGAAAATCAGATATTCAACTGTTGCCGGTAGCAAAAAGGCAAACAGCGAATAAGCAAAAAAATTATCAGCTCAGTATCTGCATAAGCCGCTCGATAAGCATACCTATCTGAGGCTTTGAGAACTGTTCGTCCGCACCTACGGAAAGTCCCTTCTGATACATCTGCTCGTTTATGAGCGAGGAGAACAGGAAAACGGGTATCTTTTTAAGTGTGGGGTCGGATTTTATAAGCTTTGTAAGGTGGTGTCCGTCCATCTGAGGCATCTCAATATCGGTTATAACTGCGGCTACGCAATTTGTAACATCGCCGTTGTAGCCTGAAAACCGGGATATGTAGTCCCATGCCTCTTTTCCGTTGGGGAAAGAGCGAATCTCCTTGAAGCCTATATCCGAGAGGCTGTTTACTATCATCTTATTGAGAAACTGCGAATCCTCCGCTATTACTATATGCTTTTCGGCTGTAACGGCGGTCGCCTTGATATTCTCCGCACCCTTGAGGTCAAGTCCTGCGGTCTTGTTGATGTCGCTGACTATCTTCTCAAAGTCAAGGATAACAAGAATCTTTCCGTTGACCTTTGCTATACCGGTAGCTATGCCGGTTGTCGAATCGCCCGAAACCTGAGGGGGCTTTTCGATAGCTGTCCAGCCTATGCGCTGTATACCCTGCACTGCCGTAACGTGAAAGCCTATATCCATTCCGTTGAACTCGCAGATTATGAATAATCCTCTTGCGTTCTCAGGCTTTTCGGTGCCTAACACCTTATGTAAGTCGATAACGGTAATCAGCTTGTCACGGGGCATAAATACGCCCTCTATCTCATCGGGTGCCTGAGGCATCGGAACAAGCTCCTGTTCCATCATTATTTCACGAACCTTGGCAATATTTATGCCATAGGAATTTCCGCATACGTTAAATTCTAAAAGTTCCAGCTCGTTAGTACCGCTTTCAAGCAGTATGCCGGTATCATTTGCATTGTAAGCTGCCATAATATACACCTTCCGTTGCCATTCTAATCTTGAACTGATTCTTATTATACACCATATCCACAAAAAAGTAAATAGATGAGTTTGATTTTTAGTTAAAAACAACCAAGTTTTGAGGTTGGATTTGTGATTTTGCACAAGTACACACTACCGCTTTTCAGCCTATAAATTCCTTTATAAGCGAATTTTCGGGGACTGCCTCCGGCGGAACCTCTTTTATCAGCGACAGGAATCTGGGCAGCTCGCTGTAACGGTTGACCTGTCTTATACATTCGTCAAAATCGTTGTCGCAAAGTTTTGCAAGCACGCTTCGGTATACCGAAAGCTCATACGGGAAGAATGTATCTATATCGAAATCCGCAAGGTGCTTATACGGCATTATATAAAGGCTTTCGCCACGCTGTACGCTGGGGAACTGTTCTATCGTCCTGTGATAATCCCTTCCTCTGAACAGCTTGTCACGGGAGAGCCTGCGTATAAGACGAATCTTTGACGGGTGGAGAAGTCCGCCCTTTTCATCGGCTATTCTTGTACGGACGCTGACATAGATAAACGTTGCGCTGTCGTGCATCTTGCCCGTAACATCGGGATTGAGCGCATGGATGCCCTCTATTATAACTACCGTGTTGCCGTCGCAACGTATTGCGTTGCCGTGCTGTCTTGAATTATCGGCAAAATTGAATTTGGGCAGTCTTACCTCGCCGCCTGCCGCCAGAGTACGCAGATCTTTTTTCAGAAGCTCGCAATCGACCCTTGCAGGCGCTTCAAGGTCTACCCTGCCGTTTTCATCGGGCGGTATAACTCCCGGCACGAAATAATCATCCATAGATATGACTATCGCCTTAATGCCTTTTTTCACGAGCGCATCCGCTATGCGATATGCCGTTGTGGTTTTGCCCGAACCGGACGGTCCCGACAAAAGCACCAACGGCTTTTGCCTGTGGCACTGCGCTATGCTGTCTGCCGCCGCCGCTATTTTATCCGAATACTGCTTTTCGGAGGTTTTGATGAATGTATCAATATCTTCTGCACGGCGATTAAGCTCACCGAGCGTAATTATCTTTATCTGCTTTTTGTCCTGCTCAGTATGTAACAAAAAAACACCTTCCGTTGTGATAATAAATTTAGTTATGGACAGAAATATCATACCACAACGGAAGGCTTATTTCAAGCGTTAATTATAAATCGTCGGCATCCTGCACGGGTTTTTCGTAAATATTGTCGCATACGCCGGTATAGCTTCCGTCGGGATCGAAATCCGAGCCTCTCATCGCCGTTACTCCGAGCGCCCTTCTCATTATCCTTGCGGTGTCGCTGTAGCCCGTGTTTTTCCTTTTCTGCAACGATTCATCACGTTTAAAATCCATTTTTATTCTCCTTTCGGCTGTCGGAAAATATCCGACAATAATATTATCGCCGCCTGCACGGAAAATAACAAAGCTAATTTCTGCAAGCGTTTATCGTTCGATTTGCGATAAGTTGTGAAAAATTCGTGAAAGGTCGCTCCGAGCCTTTATTTTGCTTGCAAAAAAGGTCGGTTTGTGTTATAATTAATCTGCATATCTGTATGCATATACAAGAGAATTACAGAGGTATCATAATGGGAACAGCTTCAAACGAAGAAATTATATACGGTAAAAATGCGGTCACGGAGGCTCTCAAAGCCGAAAAGCCGATAGACACCGTCTTTGTGCTTAAGGGTGCGCAGGGGATGAATCAGATCATCGCACTTGCCAAAAAGCAGGGCATAGTCGTAAAGGACGCAGGCGAGGATAAGCTGAAAGCCTTGTGCGGTGACAAGCACGGCGGCGTTGCGGCGGCATTATCGGCGGTTTCATACTGCACGGTCGAGGATATTCTCGCAAATGCCGAAAGCAAGGGCAAGCCGCCTTTTATAATAATATGTGACGAGATACAGGATCCGCATAATCTGGGTGCGATAATCCGTACAGCCGAGGCGGCAGGTGCAGACGGAGTAATTATTCCGAAAAGACGCAGTGCTACCGTCAATCCTACCGTTTTCAAAACATCGGCAGGTGCGGCGGCATGGATAAAGATAGCAAGGGTATCAAATCTTGTTGATACCATAAAAACGCTCAAAAAGCACGGAGTCTGGGTATACGGTGCGGAGGCGGACGGAACTCCCATAGACAAGGCAGATCTGTCGGGAGCGTTGGCACTCGTTATCGGAAGCGAGGGCTTCGGACTCGGAAAACTCGTAAGGGAAAACTGCGATGTTGTGTTGTCACTTCCCATGTTCGGCAAGGTAAACTCGCTCAACGCTTCGGTTTGCGCAGGCATACTGATGTACGAGGCGGTCAAATACAGATAAAGGCACGACCGGAAAATAAGAAATGAAAGGACGCTCATGATATGGCTGATTATTCAATAGACGATATTCTGGCAGAGCTTGACGCAAAGAAAAGCGGTGGCTCGGACAATACCGGCAGATCATACGGAGATGATACGCCTCCACGTCATCACGACATAAGCGCAACCGCAATAATAGAAGGACTTGACGGAAGCGAGGACGGCGTATATCTGCGTGAAAAGGACGGCGACACGGAAAATGTTGACGCAGAATATATAAACGAAGCGCAGGACGGCTCTGAGGAAGTATCAAAAGTAACGTCTTATGAGAGCAGGAAAGATAACATCAGTACGGATAACTCCGATATAGACAAAATAACCGGCGAACAGAGCACTGTCGATAAAGTGCTTGGCGAAACCGATAATTTTATGATAGCGGACGCAAGCAGTGAGATAGATATTGACGAGCATAAAGCTAAGGTTTTGGCGGAAAACGAAAAAACCGTGCAGGCAAAGCCGGCAGAAGCCGAAAAAGCTACCGAGCCTGTTCATGAAATCCGCAAGGAGATCGTCAGCGACGAGGAAAAACGCAGAATGATGCTTGAAAAGGAGCGTGAGAACTCCGACCCCGACGATATGCTGGCGCTTGTTAATCCTCTTGAGGTCAAGGAAAAGGTAAACGAGCAGGTAAAGGAAAAGGAGCTTGTTTCCGTTGCGGAGCTGAGCGGTATGTACGCAGGCAACACGCAGGGTATAGCAGGCGACGATCTGAAAGCCATAGCGCCGCAGAAAACCTCTCTTGCCGAAAAAATAAGCGATACCGCAGACGTTTCGGAAAAAGCGGTTTCGGATACGAAAAGCGACGACGCTCCAGTAAAGGAATATCACGGAAAGAAATCGACCGATAATCTTATAGAGAAGCTGAACAGGAATCTTGCACAGCAACGCAAGGAAAATGTCAAGGCACACCGCACGATAACGCTCAGCACAATAAGCGGCGACAGGACAACGCTTCCGCATCCGCTGAACATAGACTATCAGAAGCAGATAATCGAGGCTACCGGCACTATTCCGACTGAAAATCCCGCAGTGGAGGAGGAAAAGCAGGCCGAGCTTGCGGCTGCAAAGAAGCACAAGCTGAAGGATTTTGTGCTAGAGGACGAGGTACCCGAAGCCGAAGAACAGGCAGAGCCTGAGGAAGAATTCGAGGACTATGACAGCACAGGTCAGATATGGGCGGATCTCTGTGCAAGCCACAAGGGACTTAAGATAAGGCTCGGTATGCTTACGGTCATAACGATGATAAGCGTTGTTATCGCTGCAATGAACGATTTCAGCCTGTTTGCGAAGCTGGGACTCGGCTCTGCATTCAATTTCATAAACGGTACGACCGGCGATGTAAACTCGCTGATATACATTTATCTTGTGCTTGGTGTACTCGGCTTTGCGATATGCTCTACAGCAATAAGCAACGGCGCTGTAAAACTGGTGACCGGAAAAGCCGACTGCGACTCGGTATGTGCTTTTACATCGGTACTGTCGCTGATTGGCGGAGTTATCTCGCTTGTTGACGTACAGACGTTCAAACTCGGTCACTCGTTCATATATCTTTCAACCGCACTGGTCGGTCTTATGTTCAACACAATCGGAAAGATATATATGATTTCCCGTGCAAAGCGTAATTTCAAATTCATATCGGGCGACAGCCAGAAATATTATGCGCAGGTGATCGACGGTGAGGAACGTGCCTCCGCACTCACAAGAGCGGCAGGCGAAAAGATTCCCGTGATTGTGGCAATGCGTAAAACCGAATTTCTGACGGACTTTCTGAAGTCCAGCTACTGCGACGACGAGGCGGACAGAATGTCGATAAAGCTGATAATAGCCTCGCTTGTTGCGGGACTTGTGGCAGGAATACTGGCGTTCATAAATCCGTTTGGCAGTGAATTTGCCACATCGGGAGCCGAAAATCCGCTTTACTGGGCAATCTCTGCGGCTATTGCAACCATATTGGCAGTAACGCCGTTCTCGCTTTTGTTCGTTGTGAACAGACCTCTTTCCCGCGCCTCAAAAAAGCTCAGCGAATGCAATGCGGCACTGTTGGGATATGATGCGGCAATTGAATTTTCCGATGTAAACACGGTTATGACAGACGCAAAGACGCTGTTCCCTGCAGGAAGCGTACAGATTAAAAAGCTGAAGCGCTGGCAGAAGAAGAACTCAATCATCAAGACCAGCGTTGACGAGGCTATACTTATGGCGGCAAGCCTTGCGATACATACGGACGGTATACTGTCATATCCGTTCTATGATATGACTCTCGGCAACAAGGAGCTTCTCAAGAAGGTCGATAACTGCATTTATGAGGATAACTGCGGCGTTACCGGCTGGATAGGAACAAAGCGAGTTATGCTCGGCGGCAGGGCGCTTATGGAGATGCACAACATAGATCTGCCGAACAAGAAGAATGAACGCAAATACTGTCCGGAAGGTCTTGAGCCTGTATATCTTGCGGTAAGCGGCGATATAGTCGCAATGTTCGTTGTGGGTATGACGGCAAACCCCGAAATACAGTCAACGCTGAAGGCACTTCAGTCAAGAGGCATAACGGTGCTTGTTCATACTACAGATTCTCTTGTAACGGCAGAAAGCCTTGCGGATATATTCGAGCTTGACCCGTCACTCGTAAAGGTGCTTCCTCACGAAGCACACGAGGAATACAGCGAAAGCACGAAGTACACCTCAAGAGGAAGCGGCGGACTTTCCTGCTCGGGTACGTTCACCTCGTTTGCAAGAGCTATTATGGCGGCAAAGAATCTTGTCTGTGATTTCTCGCTGTCTAAGGCGATTATGCTCGGTTCGTCCGCACTCGGACTTCTTCTGGTGCTTGTAATGGTACTGCTAAGGGAAATGACCCTGCTTACGCCCAGTGTTATCACACTTTATAATACTGTTGCGGCGCTTATAATGATGGCTGTACAGAATGTACGGAAATATTGAGATCGGATTTGAATTTAAAGCTGTGACGAAATGTATGTTTCGCCGCAGCTTTTTCTGTTGCTTTTTTTGTTATCATATAGCACGATTCAATGCCGATATACCTCTGTACCCGACAGCCAAACACGCTTTAGTCACATTTTACAAAAATTTTTCTTCATTTTCGGTACATAAAAACAAAAAAATTTTAAAAAACACTGGAAAAGTAGAATCAAATCTGTTATAATACTTATTGTATGGCTGAGAAGTCTGTAATTCTGCAGGTTTCCGCAGAAAAGGAAAATTCAGACAAACGGCCGGAATAATAATTTAGGAGGAACCCCCCAATGGCACATAAGTATTGCTACCTCTTCTCAGAGGGTAATGCTACAATGAGAGAGCTTCTCGGCGGTAAGGGCGCAAACCTTGCAGAAATGACCAACATCGGTCTTCCCGTACCCCAGGGCTTCACAATTTCAACAGAGGCTTGTACAAAGTACTACGAAGACGGCCGTAAGATCAACGATGAGATCATGGCTGAAATCAACGAATACATCGTAAAGATGGAAGGTATCACAGGCAAGAAGTTCGGTGATAAGGAAAATCCCCTGCTCGTATCTGTACGTTCAGGTGCAAGAGCTTCTATGCCCGGTATGATGGATACTATCCTTAACCTCGGTCTTAACGAGGACGTTGTTGCAGTAATGGCTGAAAAGTCAAACAACGAAAGATGGGCTTGGGACTGCTACAGAAGATTTATCCAGATGTACTCCGACGTAGTTATGGAAGTCGGCAAGAAGTACTTCGAAGAGCTTATCGACAAGATGAAGGCTGAAAAGGGCGTTACACAGGACGTTGAGCTTGATGCTAACGACTTAAAGGAGCTTGCAGGTCAGTTCAAGGCTGAATACAAGGCTAAGATCGGTGAAGATTTCCCCTCTGATCCTAAGGAACAGCTGATGGGCGCTATCAAGGCAGTATTCCGTTCATGGGACAACCCCAGAGCTAACGTATACAGACGTGACAACGATATTCCTTACTCATGGGGTACAGCCGTAAACGTACAGTCTATGGCATTCGGTAACATGGGTGACGACTGCGGTACAGGTGTTGCATTCACTCGTGACCCTGCTACAGGCGCTAAGGGTCTGTTCGGTGAGTTCTTAACAAACGCACAGGGCGAAGACGTTGTTGCAGGTGTTCGTACACCTATGCACATTCAGGAAATGGAACAGAAGTTCCCCGAGGCTTTCAAGGAGTTCACAGAAGTTTGCAAGACTCTTGAAGACCACTACAGAGATATGCAGGATATGGAGTTCACAGTTGAACACGGTAAGCTCTATATGCTCCAGACAAGAAACGGTAAGAGAACAGCTCAGGCTGCTCTGAAGATCGCTTGTGACCTCGTTGACGAAGGCATGAGAACAGAAGAAGAAGCTGTTGCTATGATCGATCCCCGTAACCTTGATACACTTCTTCACCCCCAGTTCGACGCAAAGGCACTCAAGGCTGCTACACCTATCGGTAAGGGTCTTGGCGCTTCTCCCGGAGCTGCTTGCGGTAAGATCGTATTCACAGCTGAAGACGCTGTAGAGTGGGCTGCTAAGGGCGAAAAGGTAGTTCTGGTTCGTCTTGAAACATCACCTGAGGATATTACAGGTATGAAGGCTGCTCAGGGTATCCTGACAGTTCGTGGCGGTATGACATCACACGCAGCCGTTGTTGCTCGTGGTATGGGTGAGTGCTGCGTTTCCGGTTGCTCTGCAATCAATATGGATGAAGCTAACAAGAAGTTTGAGCTTGGCGGCAAGACATTCGTTGAAGGCGATGTAATCTCTATCGACGGTACAACAGGTAACATCTATGACGGTGCTATCGCTACTGTTGACGCTCAGATCGCAGGCGAATTCGGCAGAATCATGGCTTGGGCTGACAAGTACAGAGTTCTTAAGGTAAGAACAAACGCTGATACTCCTGCTGACGCTAAGAAGGCAAGAGAACTCGGTGCTGAAGGTATCGGTCTTTGCCGTACTGAGCATATGTTCTTCGAAGCTGACAGAATCGCCGCTTTCCGTGAGATGATCTGCTCAGATACAGTTGAAGAAAGAGAAGCTGCACTCGCTAAGATCGAACCTATGCAGCAGGCTGACTTCGAGGCTCTTTACGAAGCACTTGAAGGTTGCCCCGTAACAATCAGATTCCTTGATCCTCCTCTGCACGAATTCGTTCCTACAGAAGAAGCTGACATCGAGGCTCTCGCTAAGGCACAGGGCAAGTCTGTTGAGACAATCAAGAACATCATCGCATCTCTCCACGAGTTCAACCCCATGATGGGTCACAGAGGATGCCGTCTTGCAGTAACATATCCCGAAATCGCTAAGATGCAGACAAACGCTGTTATCAAGGCTGCTTTAAACGTTAAGAAGAATCACCCCGACTGGACAATCGTTCCTGAGATCATGATTCCTCTGGTTGGCGATGTTAAGGAACTCAAGTATGTTAAGGACTTCGTTGTTGAAACAGCTGACGCTGTTATCAAGGAAGCCGGTGCTGACCTCAAGTACGAAGTTGGTACAATGATCGAGATCCCCAGAGCAGCACTTACAGCTGACGAAATCGCTAAGGAGGCTGAGTTCTTCTGCTTCGGTACAAACGACCTTACACAGATGACATACGGCTTCTCTCGTGATGACGCAGGCAAGTTCCTCAACGCTTACTATGACGCTAAGATCTTCGAGAACGATCCCTTCGCTAAGCTCGACCAGACAGGCGTTGGCAAGCTGATGGAAATGGCTATCAAGCTCGGTAAGGCTACACGTCCCGATATGCACATCGGTATCTGCGGCGAACACGGCGGTGATCCCTCATCTGTTGAGTTCTGCCACAAGATCGGTCTGACATATGTTTCATGCTCACCCTTCCGTGTACCGATCGCAAGACTTGCAGCAGCTCAGGCAGCTATCGCTGACAAGAAGTAATTAAGGATTCCCCTTAAAAGCTAACGGATAAATATATAACGGTCACGTTCCCGAAAGAGAATGTGACCGTTATTTTTATCGTTTGTTGCAAAAAGCCGATAAGCTGTGAAGTAAGTTCACGGTCTATCGGCTTTTATTTTGTCGCTTATCACTTGCCGAACTCAGCGTCTACTGCAGAAAGCGCTGCGGCGATTACCTTATCCATATCGTAATACTTATACTGTCCGAGCCTGCCGCCGAAGATCACATCGGGACGGGTAGCGGCGAGGGCCTTGTACTTTTCGTAAAGAGCATTGTTTGCTTCGTCGTTTATCGGATAGTAAGGCTCAATGCCCGGCTGCCATTCGGCTGAATATTCACGGCTGATGACCGTCTTTTCCTGCTTGCCGAATTCAAAGTGCTTATGCTCGATAATTCTCGTGTACGGCACTTCCCTGTCGGTATAGTTTACTACTGCGTCACCCTGATAATTATCGGTGTCAAGTATCTCATTTTCAAACCGTACCGAGCGGTAACCGAGTGCGCCGTATCTGTAACCGAAAAATTCGTCTATCTGTCCTGTGAAAACGGTCTTTTCGGCTATGTCGGGGTTTTCCTTGATAAATTCGAAATAGTCGGTATCTGTCTTAACTTCAGAGCCTGCGAGCATCTTTTCTATTATCTGAGTATATCCGCCTGTCGCTATGCCCTGATAGCGGTCATTGAAATAGTTGTTATCATAGGTGAATCTGAGCGGCAGACGCTTTATTATAAACGCAGGAAGCTCGGTACAGGGTCTGCCCCACTGCTTTTGAGTGTAGCCCTTTATCAGCTTTTCGTAAACGTCCGTTCCGACTAGCTTCAGTGCCTGTTCCTCAAGGTTCTGCGGCTCGCCTATGTTAAGATTTGCTATCTGACCGGCAATTATCGCCTTTGCTTCGGCGGGCGTCTTTATTCCCCACATTTTGCTGAAGGTGTTCATATTGAACGGCAGATTGTAAAGCTCGTCCTTGTAGGACGCTATCGGGGAATTGATGAAGTTGTTGAAATCGGCAAAGCGGTTCACATATTCCCATATCGCTTTGTCTGACGTGTGGAATATATGTGCGCCGTATTTGTGGACGTTTATTCCCTCGATTTTCTCGGTGTAAATGTTGCCTGCAATGTGATTTCGCTTGTCGATAACAAGGCACTTCTTGCCACGCTGTGTTGCTTCATAGGCAAATACCGAGCCGAAAAGTCCTGCTCCGACTATCAGGTAATCAAACTTTGACATAGTTCCTCCTTTTTGTAGCGTAAAATCAGAATTACTTTATCCTGTCCATAATCATCCCTACCACCTGCTCTGCAGTGGTGTTAAGGCAATCTATCGTTATATCTGCGTAGCGGTTGTAGTACACCTCACGCTCGGCGATTATTTCCGCTACCGTTTCACCCGGACGGCAGGCTATGCCTCTCGTCTTTATATTCGTAAGACGGCGGATAAGCTCCTGCTCGTCAACTCTGAGATATACGCAGATGCCGTTTTCTTTGAGATGTGCCATACCTGCGGTCGAAAATACCGCAGAGCCGCCTGTTGCGATTATCGCTTTTTTATCGTTTATTGACAGCAGTGCCTGTTCTTCCGCCTGCTTGAAGCCGTCAAGTCCACGCTCGTCGATAATGTTCTGGAGCTTTGTTCCCTGCTGTTTTTGGATAACAAGATCGGCATCCACAAAATCATATCCCATAGACTTTGCGAGCAGTACGCCGACAGTGCTTTTACCTGCGCCGGGCATTCCGATAAGAATTATGTTTTTCATTTTTGTGTCCTTCTCTTTTGTTCTTTGTGTCAGCCGTTATCGGCTGTCATTACTTTCTCATAGTAGTACCAGTTATCGCCGAGCGATGAAGTTTCGTTGTCGGAAATATCCTTTGCAGAATAGATAAGCTGTTTTGTGTTGCCGGTGTTGAAGCTGAAATGCACTGCATTATCCTGCTTTTCTACGCCGTAACAGTAAGTATGGCACAATACATCAAGCTCCTCCGTCAGCTTATCATAAAGCGGCTCGCCGTTTTCATCAGCCGATATGACCGACTTTTCAAAAAGTCCGCCGTGAGCGGCTGTAATCTTATACTCGGCAATATCGTTGCCGGCGCTTACAACGCTGTCAAGTATCGCTGAATATTTCGACTTTACCTGAAGTATCTCACGCTTTTCGCACTCGGTGATACCCGCTCTCAGACAAATATCCCTCAAAAAGAACGAGCCTATCAGCAGTACGAATACTCCGACAATTACAACGGCTGTTATAACTTTACGCTTTACACTTTTTCTTTCAGCCATTATTCTCACCTTCTTCGGTCACATTCTCTTTATCGCTGTCTTTATCAACAGATTGCATTGCCGTCAGTGTATCCGCAAGCAGTGCAAGCGGTCCGCCGTGTTTATCCGTGCCGTTTACACGGAAGTTAGGCTTATCGGTGGCAATGTTCAGCATCATATCCTTGCCGAATTTTCCGCCGACCGCCGAAACACGTTCCATCGTTTTCTTATCGGTCTTTTCGGGATAGAATATCATAACGTCGCCGCTCTGGATTATTTCGGTCAGGTGCATCTTCTGAGCGATCCTTCTCAGCTTTGCAACCTCGATAAGTCCCTCGACCGCTCTCGGCACATCGCCGTAACGGTCAATAAGCTCATCGGTCACATCATAAGCGTCCTCGTCATTTTCTATCATCGCTATCTTCCTGTAGCAGTCAACACGCTGTGCCTGATTAGAGATATACTTTTCGGGGATAAACGCATCAATTCTTATATCAATAAGGCACTCCGGAGTAATTTCGGGGGCTTTGCCCTGCTGTTCTAAAATCGCCTCGTTGAGCAGTTTTATATACATATCGTAACCGACAGACGCAAGATGTCCCGACTGGCTCTGACCGAGAACCGAGCCTGCACCTCTTATTTCAAGGTCTTTCATAGCTATCCTGAATCCCGAACCGAAGCGTGTAAACTCTCTTATTGCGTCAAGTCGCTTGGTGGCAATTTCGCTGAGCACCTTGCCCCGTCTGAATGTGAAATATGCGTATGCACGGCGGTTAGTACGTCCTACACGGCCTCTGAGCTGGTGAAGCTGGGCAAGTCCCATACAATCCGCATTCTCAATGATAAGCGTGTTGCAGTTGGGTACATCTACACCGGTTTCGATAAGCGTTGTGCAGACAAGCACATCTATCTCGCCCTCGATAAGCCTTCTCCATACATCAAGAAGTTCTTCCTCGCTCATTCTTCCGTGTGCTATTCCGATATTCGCTTCGGGTACCATAGAATGAATATCTGCGGCACAGGAATATATGCTTTCAATGCGGTTGTGGACATAGTAAACCTGTCCGTTGCGGCGAAGCTCCTTGTTTATCGCCTGCGCTATAACTCCTCTGTCATGCTCGACAACGTATGTGGTTATCGGGTGACGGTCGCCGGGCGGAGTTTCAATGACGCTCATATCCCTTATTCCCGACATCGCCATATTCAGCGTTCTGGGAATGGGGGTCGCAGATAACGTCAGAACATCTACGTTTGTGAACGCTTCTTTCAGCTTTTCCTTATCGTTTACGCCGAAACGCTGTTCCTCGTCTATAATAACAAGTCCTAAATCCTTGAACTTTACATCGTCCTGCACAAGTCTGTGCGTGCCTACTACAAGGTCAAGTTCGCCCTCTTCCAGCTTCTTCAGAATTATCTTCTGTTCCTTTGCTGTGCGGAAACGTGACAACAGCTCAACTCTTATATCAAAGCCCTCCATACGTTTTAAAACCGTCTGGTAGTGCTGCCATGCAAGAACGGTAGTCGGCACAAGTATAGCGCACTGCTTACCGTCACCTATACACTTGAATGCGGCACGGAGTGCGACCTCCGTCTTTCCGAAGCCGACATCTCCGCAGAGAAGTCGCTCCATAGGGGCGGTACGCATCATATCGTGCTTTATTTCCTCTATACAGCGAAGCTGATCGTCCGTTTCCACATAGCTGAAATGATCCTCGAATATGTGCTGCTGCTCGGTATCGGGGGAGAATGCAAAACCCTTCGCTTTCATACGGCGTGAATACAGTTCGATAAGTTCCTTTGCCATCTCCTGCGTTGCCGCTTTTGCCTTTGTCTTTGCCTTTTTCCAGGTATCTGTGCCTAGCTTGTTCAGCCTTACCGTATCCGCATCTCCGCTTCCTATATAACGTGAAATGAGGTCAAGCTGGGTAACGGGAACATAAAGCACATCCGTACCTGCGTATTTTATCTTTATATAATCCTTCGAAACCTTGTCTGCGGTTAGCTTCTGAACGCCCTCGAATACGCCTATACCGTATGAGCCGTGCACCACAAGATCGCCCTGAGAAATATCGCTGAGCGAACGTATCTGTGCGCCCTTTTTGAATTTCTTCTTAGGTGCGGAGGTTTTTGACGATGAAGCGCTTGTACGGGTGAGTACGGCTATTTTTTCTTCCGGATATTCAAAGCCTGCCGATAATATTCCCTCGACTACCGTAATTCTGCCGAGATAGAATTTCTTCGGGTTTTTGGCATAATCAGCCTTGTAGCCCTTATCGTGCAGATCCTCCGCAAGTATCTTTGCCGCTTTGTCCGTACCGCCGAAAATCACGCAGGAGTAGCCGTTCCTGCTGTAATTGTCAAGCTCCTCAAAAAGCGTTTTATACTCTCCGCTCCATGCAGAAAGCTGTATCGAATCTACCTTCAGAATATCGCTGAGGTCGATTCCTCCGCCTCTTATGAACGTATCCATATAAAGCCGCACTTTATTCTTTACCGTGTCCTGATATTCCGCTTTGCTCATCAGGTACTTGTCAAGCCCCTTGCACAGAACTCCGTCCTCGGTAAGCAACTTCAAATCCTCAAGGTGAGCCGAGATAGCTCCCTTTGCCGCCTCTGCCGCAGTAAAGGATTCGCTGACTATAAGAGTGGACGCATAATCAAAAATACTGCCCGGCTCTTTATAGCAAAGCGGAAAATAGCGGTTAAGACAGCACACGGAAATACCGTCACGCAGTCTTGCTATATCACGTCTTATACGCTTTGCCGCTTCATCGTTCTTCTTTTTGTTCTTTTCGGTCTTTTCAAGAAGCGTCTGCAACGTCCCCGAAAGAACGCCCTCCTCGAAAATCGTTTCTCCGCAGGGTGTTATGCTGACGCTCTTTACCGTATCTATTCTTCTTTGCGTGTCAATGTCGAACGATGCCACCGTGTCGATCTCATCGCCCCACAGCTCTATCCTGACGGGATAATCACTGCTGACAGGGTAAATGTCGGCAAGCGAGCCTCTGAACGAGAACTGTCCTTTGCCCTCTATCATATCACAACGTGTATAGCCTGCGCTGACAAGCGTCTTTGCAAGATCGTCAAGCTTTATCTCATCGCCTGCTTTAAGCGTAACGGTGTGCTTTTCCAGTACGTCTTTCGGAACGGTAAGCTGTACCGCCGCTTCGGACGAGGATATTATCAGCCTTGCCTTGCCCGAAAGCACCGCAGACAGCGTTTCGATACGCTTATACTCATACTCCTGTGACTGCGCCTCAGTATCGGCAAGTGTCAGATCTGATGCGGGAAACTGATATGCGGCAGTATCACCGCACATTGTATTTATATCCTCTGTAAGCTTTGCCGCAGATGCCTCGCTCTCGGTTATTACAAGTACCGGCGAGGGAATCTTTTCATAGCATAAGGACGCCAAGAAGTGTGCCTTGTGTATATGCGAAAGCCCCGTGACCAGTAAGGGCACGGGTTCATCGCTTAAAATATGTGCGACTGACTTTTTGTACTCGGTCAGCGTGTCAGCCATATTTTTAAGAAGTTCCATATTGTCTGTCTTTCTTATGAATTGTACTTATTCATTGCGGTGTCAATCTTGCCCGCAATTATCAGCTTTGCCGCCTCTGCGGCATTATCGAGCGATTTTTCGAGATTTTCGCCGTCTTCCTTCTTGAAGCCTGATAATACCCAGTCGGCAAGCGGAAAATCAGGGTGCGGCTTTGCGCCTACGCCTATCTTTATACGGGGAAAAGCGTCGCTGTTTGTGTGCAGGATTATGCTCTTTATACCGTTATGACCGCCGTCACTGCCTTTTCTGCGTATCCTTGTTCTGCCGACATCAAGCGAAATATCATCGTACATCACAAGTATATTCTGAGGGGGTATCTTATAGAAGCTCATAGCCTCGCCTACCGCCTCGCCGCTGTTGTTCATAAAGGTTGACGGTTTCATTATAATGCAGTGCCTGCCCTCTATCGCACAGTCGGCTATGAGGGATTTGAACTTCAGCTTTTTTATCTGTACGCCGAGTTTTTCCGCAAGGGTATCCGCCGCCATAAAGCCTGCGTTGTGCCTTGTGTTCTCATACTGAGTGCCGGGATTGCCAAGCCCCACTATGAGATATTCGACAGCACCCTGCGGTGCAGGCTCTCTGCCTGCGGCTATCTTATCAAATATATCGGATAATGACATTTTTATTTGTCCTTTGCATTTGCTGTTACCGACGGCTTTCTGAGATAAGCTGTTGTAAGCTTATTCATAAGACGTGCGGATTTTTTATTTGCGGGCTTCTTCATTCTCCACGTCCAGTTTCCTCCGACAGTCGAGGGAACGTTCATACGTCCTCTGCCATCTATGCCGAGAATGTCCTGCATCGGAATTATCGCAAGTGCGGCAGGGCTTGCATAAACGCTTCTTATGAAGCTGACGTTCTTATGCTCCAGAAAGTTTGCGTTTATGTAGCTCTTTGCCATCTTTGCGGCTTTCACATCCGCAGATTTAAGCCAGCCCATTATAGTATCGTTATCGTGTGTGCCTGTATACGCTACGCAGTTATTTACATAGTTATGGCACAGGTGAATACTGTCCTCACCTTTGCTGTTGAAGCCGAACTGTAAAACTCTCATACCGGGGAAGCCCGTATCGCTGAGAAGCTTTTTTACGCTGTCGAATATATCGCCCAGATCCTCCGCTATGATATTGACATCGCCCAGCTTTTCCCTGACTGTGTCGAACAGCTTCATACCGGGGCCTTTTTTCCACTCGCCGTATTCGGCTGTTGTTGCATCGGCAGGGATAGCATAATAGGTGTCAAACGCACGGAAGTGGTCTATTCTCACCATATCATACAGCTTCATTGCGTGGTCTATTCTTGACAGCCACCAGTTATAGCCGTCACGCTCCATAGCATCCCAGTCATACAGCGGATTTCCCCACAGCTGTCCTGTTGGTGAGAAATAATCGGGCGGTACTCCTGCAACAAGAGTGGGTCTTAGTGAAATATCTATTGTGAACAGCTTGGGGTTTACCCACACGTCCGCACTGTCCATTGCGGCATATATCGGAATGTCGCCTATTATGGATATGCCGTTCTTGTTGGCGTATGCTTTCAGCTTGTTCCACTGGGTAAAGAACATATACTGTACGAAACGGTGAAATTTGATGTCCTCTATATGCTCTTCCTTGAAAGCGGCAAGCACTTCGGGCTTTCTGAAGCGTAACTCCTTGTCCCATGTCATCCACGAACGCAGTTCGTTATGCTGCTTTATCGCCATAAAAAGCGCATAGTCCTCAAGCCACCAACTCTGCTCCTGAATAAAAGCAAGGTAGGAAACGTCCTCCTTGAATGAGAAAAACGCCTTGTGGAGAAGTTCCTTTTTCTGTGCGATCACCTTGTCATAATCTACTGTGGACGGGTCCTCGCCGTATTCTCTGCCCTTTATGTCATCGGGTGCAAGAAGTCCCAGCTCTACAAGCTCCCACAAGTCTATAAGCAGTGGGTTTCCTGCGAATGCCGACGGTGACTGATAGGGTGAGTCAGCATAGCCTGTCGGGTGTATCGGGAGTACCTGCCAGTATTTCTGCCCTGCCGCTTTCAGCCAGTTCACAAACTCAAAGGCAGGTTTTCCGAGTGTTCCTATGCCCTCGTTTGCAGGGAGGCTTGTTATATGCAGTAATACTCCGCTGCTGCGTTTAAGTTCCATAATATCGCCTTTCGGTTCTTGTTCTTACTTTTCGTCATTCATACTTGTTCTAAACGGGGCAACGGGGATACCGTTCTTGCCGTACAGCGTTACATTGCCGTAATTTGTCCAGAGGTAACGTGCATACGCAGGCTTCTTTACTTCGTCTGCGTAGACGCTTATTGTTCCGTCCTCATCTATAACGGCGCAGGCAGGCTTATATTCTTTATCTGCACTTGCAACCTCAAAGCCTGTTATACCGTTGTCGCCCTTTATATCAAAGCCGCTCTCAGCGTGGTCAAAGCTGATAACTGCTCTGTCGCCTGTTACGGTCATATTCCTGTAGATAGGGCCGAATGCCTCTGTTTCGTTGTCGCCGTAAACGTGGTGCATAGCCTGCAGGTACAGTCTGTGACCTACGGGTACCTTGTTCTTGGGGTGTATCTCGTTGAATTCTCCGCAATCGAGAATAACCGCAATACCGGTATTCTTTACCGTCTTGAAAGTACGCATCTGCGCCTCTCTTATAAGGCACCAGTGCTTCCAGTCGGGGTCGGCTTTATAGCGGTGCATCGGAAGCTGTACAAACATAAACGGAAGCTCGTCATCGCCCCAGTCATCTCTCCAGAGCTGAATAAGCGCCTTGAACAGCTTGAAATAAGTTTTCGGTCTGTTGTCGTCAGTTTCGCCCTGATAATAGATAACGCCCTTGATAGTATACGGGCATACACGCTTTACCATACTGTCATAAAGTGCTGTTGCGTGGAAGGGATTTAAAGGTGTCATAGGGCCGGGATACTTGCTGACACCGCAGTAAGCCTGACACTCGTCCCACGTTCCATCGGGATGTGCGCTGTAGAACTCTACCGACTTCTTCTGCCACTCCTCCTCATATTTCACATAGTCAAGATATTCCTTGTCCATTTCCTCTCTTGACCTGCCTGCTACCGCATTATCGAAATCGTCAAGGTATGCCTTAAGGTCTGTATCCTTTTCGAGAGATTCACGGCTCATCCAGTAGCTTGCGCTTGTACCGCCCCAGTTACAGCCGATTATTCCGACAGTAACGCCAAGCCTTGCGGCAAGCTCCTTTGCGTAGAAATACGCAACTGCGCTCCACGCTCTTGCGCTTTCACTGTCAAAACAGCTCCAGCCTGTGTTTTCTTCGTCACGGAAGAACTTTTCGTCCATATTGCAGTTCTTCTGCGTGTAGTAATAGCGGACGTTTTCGGTCTTATCGTTAGCAAGAAAATCCTTGCCGCCCGTGCAGTTCTGAAGCTCAAGCTCCATATTGCTCTGACCGCCTGCGAGCCATACCTCGCCTATCATAACGTTACCGAATACGATAGTTTCCTCGCCGTTGCTTATCTTCATCTCATAAGGGCCGCCTGCTTTCATAGCAGGAAGTGTAACACACCACTTTTCATCGGCTACCTCTGTTACCGCTGTGTTTGTGCATATCGAAACTATTACGCTTTCGCCGTTTTTGCCCGTGCCGAATACTCTTACGTTCTTCTCTCTCTGAAGTACCATATTGCTGCTGAATACCGCAGCCGCTCTGAACTTAGCCATTGTTTACGTTTTTCCTTTCCGCTTTGACTTTTATACGCTTTCTGCCGGTTTTAACGGCAGGAATTTTTCTATCGTTTTTTTCCTGCAGTGCAGGATATTTTTCCTTTATAAGCGAGGAATAAAGATCCTCGTCCTTTTCTTCGGACAGCGTGTATTTCTTTATCCATCTGTATTCGCCGTCCGCTTTCTTCTCAAACCTTACCGTGACCTTTACGGAGTGCTTGTTGCAATGCACTACAGCCATATAGTTCATCGGGCTTAGCCATATAAGCCTGCTTTTCAGCGTTGCGGGTTTACCGCAGACAGGACAGATATAGCGGTTAAGCTCGGATAATCTCGGTACTGCGTTCATACGGGCGGTCTTTACCGTACCCTCCGAGGTCTGTCTGAGGCTCAGGAAAGGATTGCTGTGAACATAATCTATCTTTTTCTGCAACTCTATTTCGCTCGGTATGTCATTTATCTTAGTAAGAACCAGTGCGGTATAGTACGCATCGTTTATTGCGCTGTGGTAGTCAAGCTCCTGCTGTACACCGGTTATCTCTACGGCAGATTGAAGTGTTATCTGCGCTCTGTCTATCCCGTACTGCCTTGTCATCAAAGGCTGAAGGTTGAACCATTCGGGAAGCCAGCCGGTGTCCCTTTCGTAGAACTCGCACTGCTTTACAAGCGTAGGTATGTCATCGGGTCCCCACGTTACTATAATAACGTCCTTCCCGAATTTTTCGAGCCATTTCCTGAAGCTCTTCAGCACCACTGTAAGATCGTGGGCGGTCATAAGGTCGCTTTTTGTAATACCTGTCAGCTTCTTTATCCTGCCTTTAAGCTCGGTATAATATCTCGGTCTTACATATTCCGAAAAGAAATCCTCGCTTACGATACCGTCCGTCACCGCAACTGCGCCTATCTGTATGATTTCCACCTGTAGAACTCTTGTGCCTGCTATACGCATTTTTTCTCTGCATACGGGCTGGCTCCATTCCAGGTCAAGTACGATATATGTCACCTGTGTGCCTCACCTCCTGTATAAACACTCATATATAAACACTCATAGCCCCGCAAAAGCAATGCGGGGCATTATGGTTATATCGCTACTTCGATTTTTTCGTCAAAATCGTGATATTTATAGTCTTTCAGCGTAAAGCTGTTTTTAGTGAATTTATAGAAATCGGTTATATCCTCTACGACCATTTCGGGTGCGGGATAAGGCTCTTTTTCTATAATGCGTTTTACTGCGTCGATGTGTCTGTCGTAGATATGTGCGTCCGCTATGACGTGTACAAGCTCGCCTGCCTTAAGTCCCGACGCTTTTGCGAACATTATCAGAAGTGCGGCATACTGGCACACATTCCAGTTGTTCGCAGTGAGCATATCCTGTGAACGCTGATTGAGAATAGCGTTCAGCGTATCTCCCGTCACGTTGAAGGTCATACTGTAGGCGCACGGCGCAAGTCCCATCTCGTGCAGATCCTTATGATTGTACATATTGGTCATTATACGGCGGCTCGCAGGGTTGTGCGAAAGGTCGTACAGCACTCTGTCCACCTGGTCGAACTCGCCCTCGGGATAGATGCTTTTCTGCCCAAGCTGCCAGCCGTAAGCCTTGCCTATCGTGCCGTTTTCATCAGCCCACGAATCCCATATATGAGTGGAAAGATCCGCAACTCTATTGCTTTTTTTCTGATATATCCACAATATTTCCTCTATTGCGGAACGGTAGTAGATACGGCGGAGCGTCATTACAGGAAATTCCTCCTGCAGATTATAACGGTTTACCACGCAGAACTTTTTTACGGTATGTGCGGGTGTGCCGTCTTCCCAACGGGGTCTGACCTCGCTGTTTGTATCCCATGAGCCGTGTTCGATTATGTCACGGCAGTTTTCTATAAAATATTTATCGGCTAAACTCATTATAATCCCTTAAATTAATTAATTAAATCAGCTTTCAAAATGCTGAAATCAAAAACTATTTATATTTTTGATAACAGCTTTGTTGTCGAGAAATCTATCTGGTCTATCGTGCGGCTCTCGAACATATTGAGGCTGTCGATACCGCTCATATTGTAGATAGAAACACCTGCGCTTGAAGCGTATGTCTTTACGTTTTTAAGCAGCGTCTGTGCTTCCTCGGGATAATCATACTTCTTCTCGTCATTTACAAGAGCCTCGTCATAGCTTGTTATCTGAGCATCGTAAATTCCGTCAAAGCCGTAGATGTATATTTCCGAGAATCCCTCGTACAAAGCAAGCTGTAAAGCTATATACAGATCGTCGACACGTCTTAAAGCCTCGCTGTGCTGTGTAGAGCCGAATGAGGGCAGCTGAGGGATAAAGCCGTTGCCCATTATATTGAAGTAGGTAGGCTTCTTTTCAAACTTATCCTCAAATACGGTCACATTGCTTGCGACAAAGCAGTCCATAGCTTCGATATACTTGCCGTTTCCGAGATAATGCTCGGCATTTGACAGTATGTACTGTGTAGGACGGAGAGGTGTCTTGCTGAAGAACTTGCATATACCGTTGTAGCTTATGCACTTTTCATTGAACAGCAGGTTCAGCTCATCAAGCTTAACGCCTTCCTTATAGCCGATAATAAAGCAACGCTGACCGTGGAACTTATCCTTGCATTCGGCAAGCTGCGACTCGGTGCGGCGGACATCCTTTTCGAGCTTGTTCTGTGTTGATTTGTCGGAGATATTGAACAGTGAACGTTTCATCTTCATATATGTGCCGAGGAAGCCTACAGGCTGATTTACAAGGCAGTAGTCACGCTCTGTAAAGCCGTACTGCTGTAAACGCTTTTCGATAGACTGTGCGCTTCCGACACGTCCTGTCATACCCTTGAGATATACCTCAAGTTCATCGTATGACGATGAAACAAGAACGTAATATGCCTTTGACATACCCTTAAGTTCGGTGATACTTCTGATAGAATTATCGTCCTTTACAAGCGTGCGCTCATCGTTTGTAGCCTCAAACGCAAGCTCGGGAACACGGACGCCTTTTTTTCTGAGCTGACCGAGAACCTTTTTCAGTATCTCGCCGTTAACGCCCCGTCCGTCGCCCAGTATTACCAGCTTACGCTGACCGATAATCTCGATATTCTTGATTATCTGCTTTTTGTAGTTTCCTGCCTTGAAAAACTTTGTCAGCTTTGCATTGGTAAGAGAATCGTACGTCATCATAATTGTTCACTTCTCCTTTTCAAATATATATTTCTCTGAATTTCCGCCCTTTAAACCGCTCAGCGATTAGTCTTAGCTGAGTATAAATCTATCAATCCTCGCTGAATTGAATATAAATCTATTAATCCTCGCTGAGTATGAATGGAAAGTCTGATTTTCAATTTTATAAACCTCAAACTCTCCCGATTGTTGTGCTTTAAGTTAAACCCGAAAACACAATTCACAACTCAGCGATTAGTCTTCGCTGAGTATAGATATATCAATCCTCGCTGAGTCTGGAACTATCAATCCTCGCTGAGTATGAACATATCATAAATAACCTTGATAGCCTTCTCGAAGTCAGCCTCGTGGATACCTACTATGATATTAAGCTCGCTTGAACCCTGGTCGATCATCTTTATGTTGATGTCTGCGTGTGATAAAGCCGCAAATATTCTTGTAGCAGTACCCTTCTTGGACTTCATACCACGTCCTACTATAGCGATAAGGGCAAGATCGTTCTCTATCTCAATATGGTTGGGGTCTGTTACCTCGCATATCTTTTCAACAATGTCGGGAGTCTTGTCAACGTCCTTGCCGTCAACGATAATGCTCATTGTATCGATGCCTGTGGGGATATGTTCAAAGCACATACCGTTAGCCTCAAGAACTGTAAGTATTCTGCGTAAGAAGCCTATCTCGCTGTTCATCTCGTCCTTTTCGATTGAGATAACGCTGAAGTGCTTTTTACCTGCAATACCCGTGATTATGTGCTGAGGAGGCTCGTTGTCCTCTGCAACTATCATTGTACCCTTTGCCGATGGGTCGTTTGTGTTACGGATATTTATCGGAATCTTTGCGCTTCTTACGGGGAAGATTGCGGCCTCGTGGAGTACCGACGCACCCATATAAGACAGCTCACGCAGTTCTTTATATGTGATAGACTCGATGACCTTAGGCTCGTCAACTATTCTGGGGTCTGCGATGAGGAAGCCGTTTACATCCGTCCAGTTCTCATAAATCTCAGCATTGATAGCCTTTGCAACGATAGAACCGGTAACATCGGAACCGCCTCTTGAGAATGTGCGTACCGTGCCGTCGGGGTTAGCGCCGTAGAAGCCGGGGATAACAGCGTGTGAAACACCGTGCAGTACAGATGCAAGGCAGGTATCTGTAAGCGTATCGTCAAACTTTCCGTCGGGACGGAAGAATACCACCTTTGCGGCATCTACGAATTCATATCCCAGATAATTTGCAAGAATGATACCGTTCAGGTATTCGCCACGGCTTGCGGCATAATCCTTGCCGGCTTTCTTGCGGAAATTGTCTATAATTACCTCATACTCGTCATCAAGTGAAAGAGTAAGTCCTAAATCGCTTATAATTCCGTTGAAACGCTCTGCGATAGGCGCAAACTGATTGTATGCGTTCTTGCCCTCGTTTGCGACTGCGTCATAGCACGCATAGAGCATATCAGTTACTTTTATATCGTCCTTGAAACGCTTGCCGGGCGCACTGGGAACTACATATCTGCGTTCCTTGTCGCTTCTGATTATATCAGCTACCTTGCGGAACTGATTTGCATCGGCGAGTGAGCTGCCGCCGAACTTGACTACCTTACTCATTTTTTAATTTCCTTTCTTGTATACCGTTTACGTCCCTTTTATGTTGATTTTTACGGATTTTATAGTATGGGACTATATTCTATAATATTTTACCACAGCGAAAAGGAAAAATCAATATGTGACGGTGAATTTTAAAGGGTTTGAGGTAAAAAAAGGCACGTTCTGCAAAATGAGCATTATATATCTTTAAGGTTTGTGTGTTTTTTCTAATAACAGTGACAGTGTGGTTTTAGTGACAAGGTCACAAAAATATTAATTTGTTTTTAATAACGAAAAGGCAGTGAAATGTACTGATTATTGGACAGATTTTCATGTATCATTAAAGCAAAAGAAAGGAAGATCATTATGAACGAACCGATTTATTTTACAAAAATTCTATTCAGAGAACTGTGTCTTGGAGAGAGAAGAATTCTGATCGACCTGCCGAACAAAGAGCTTTCATACGGTGCATATAAATCAGTTAAGAATTCCACAGCAGGATTTGAACCGCACGAAGAAAACGAGCATATAGTTCTTCCGTGTAAAATCATCAATAACTGCAAAACGGATTTCAAAAACGAAATAGTGTATGACAGCCGTTATAAAACAAAAGAAGTGTATTTAAAAGGGTTCAAACTATCCTCAAAAATTATGAATGAATTATTGCCCTTGTGTAATGCACTTGATTTTGAGCAGTACAGAGATAAAGAGCCTTCAATGACCGATCCGGGATATATCGGCTATCGTGATGAGTCAATCCTGATTTTTGAGGGTATCACAGACAGCTGTCTACCACTCAATAGAATCTTTATGTCGTATTATTATGATGAAAAGCATATCCCTCCGACCGAAAAGCTATACAGATATATCTGTAAAAACATCCTCGAAAGAGATAAAGAATGTTCAGAATGGATGTGGGAATACGGTAGCTTTTCATTGTTTTTCTGATTTAAAAAATCAACGCCTCCTGTTTAAATTAAGGAGGCGTTGTTCTCAATAATTGAGTTTATTATCAGACAGTAGCAAGCGCCGGAGTTTCACTCTTTCTCAGCCTTGCAGTCTGCTTTTGTGCCATAACAAGTTCGTAATATACGCCCTTGCTTTGTAAAAGCTCGGTGTGCGTTCCGATTTCGGCAACTCTGCCCTTTTTCAGCACTATAAGCCTGTCGGCATTTGCAAGCGTTGACAGCCTGTGAGCTATCGCTATTGTCGTTCTGCCCTTTATCAGCCTGTCGAGAGCGTCCTGTATCTGCTTTTCGGTCTGTGTGTCAAGCGATGCGGTAGCTTCGTCAAGTATAAGTATCTTCGGGTCGTGCAGTATCGCTCTTGCAATAGCTATTCGCTGACGTTCGCCGCCCGACAGATTGTAGCCACGTTCTCCCACAACGGTATTATAGCCGTCAGGCATACGGGTGATGAAATCGTGGCAGTTTGCCGTCTTTGCGGCATTGACTATTTCCTCAAAGCTTGCATCGGGCTTTGCATAGCGGATATTGTCAAGTACCGTACCGCTGAAAAGATACGTTTCCTGCAATACAACTCCGACCTGCGAACGCAGTGAATTCTGCGATATGTCACGCACGTCCGTGCCGTCTATCAGCACCTGACCAGATGTTGCGTCATAAAGGCGCATAACAAGGTTTATAAGCGTGGATTTGCCGACACCGGAATGTCCGACTATACCTATCATCTCGCCTTGCTTTATGCTGAACGAAACGTCTTTCAGCACCGGGTTATACGCCTTGTAGCCGAAATATACGTTTTTAAACTCGATATTGCCTTTTATATCAAGGCTGACAGCGTTCTCGGTGTCGCTTATATCATTATCCTCTTCAAGTATCTCGAACACCTTTCCTGCGCTTACTCTTGCCTGCGCAAGCACTCTGGGCAGGCTTGTAAGCCACTGGATAGGACCGTAGAGCATAGCGACATAGGTTGTGAACTGTATCAGTTCACCGAGCTGCATCTCTCTGCCGAGTATCATACTGCCGCCGAAGAACAGCGCACAGAACTCGCCTATACTGAATATATAACGGATAGGCGGCTGTACCATATACCAGAGTATATCGGCTTTCTTCACAGAGTCAGCCCATTTCGCAGACGCATTTCTGTACGCTTCTATCTCTCTGTCCTCGTTGCCGTAGTTCTTTACTACCCTTATTCCGTGCAGAACATCGTGCAGAAGCTCGCTTGCACGGCACTGGAAGCGCCACACTCTGCCGTATCTTACGCTTATCGCATTGAACGACTTTACCGAAAGGAAAGCCGCAAGCGGTAAGGGGACGGTAATCACTATCGCCAACTTCCAGTTTGTGATGAACATAATTATCAGAAGCGCAACAAGTGCGGTCGTCTGAAAAATCATATCCTTGCCCTGCCTTGTCATAAAGTCCTGCAATGTCGCCGCATCTCCCGACACACGATTGATAAGCTCGCCCGGAGTTCGTTTTGCAACATTGCTCATAGATAGCTGCTGGGTCTTGTTGAAAATATCACGGCGCAGATCCCTACCGTATGCCGTTGATATTTTGTAGTTGCACACCTCCTGCAGCAGCCTGAATCCCATAGAGGACAGGTTAAGCGCAAGAATGCACAGCGTTATTTTCCAGAAAAGCCCCCAGTCGCTGTTATTCGGCACTATAAGGTCATCTACCAGTATACGCTGGAACAGCGGATTGATAACGTCAAAAGCATACAGCACAAATGTTGCGAAAAGCGACAAGCCAAACTGCACCTTGTACGGCGCAAGCCTTTTTACGAGTTTTAAAAACACGCCCTTTTTCGCATCGCAGAACATACATTTACTGCTGCCTCTGAGTGCCGCTCCGCACTTCTGACAGCTTGGCTCGTCTGCGTCCGTATGCTCGGTAAATTCGCCCGTGGCGATGTAATGCTCATATATCTTTGCAAGTTCCGCATAGCGCATATAATACTTCTGCGAGAACTGACAGACGCATATGTCCCTGCCGTGCATATCCCTTACGCACAGCATCGAACAGCCGATAAGCTGTTCTACCGTTATCTTGCTTATATCCGATACGGCAAACTCCCGTACCGCTTTATCATCATAATATACCGTGAGCTTGCCCTTTGTGGCAGTAAGATGCCCGTTTGCGTTTTTAGCCTTTTTGTCTATGTCAAACGGCAGTGAAAAACTCACGCTGTCAATATCCACACCTTTCGGTACTGACAGTTTCAGATTCATTTATACCCGCTCCTTTCTGTAAAGTCGATAAATGCGGTATCAGATGAACAGCTGGAGCTTTTTTATGCTTGCCTTGTCCAGCCTGTCAACATCGGGTACGCTGTAGCGGTTTCCGTCTGCGTCCGTCACGGCAAGCATCTTTCCGTGTATCACTCTGAAATTATGCCACCAGTCGTACACGGCTATTTTCTTTTCGCCTGCCGTAGTATCGGCTTCAAGGAAAAGATACCCCATCTGATTATCCGTTATCCTGTGGATCTTCTTTATTTCCGGAATGTAGTATTTGAGTTTGAGATAATCATCGGCTGTCTTTCTGGTATCAGCCGCCAGATCTTCAAGATCCTTTATAACGCCTATCTCTTTCCACTCGTCTTCCTCATTCTTATAGCTTACGCTTATATATCTGTTTTCATCGTTGAACGGTACGAGCCTTGTAAGGTCGACCTTTTCATAATCCTTTCCGTCATACGAAAACTCAAGATAGCCGCTTTCGGTTTCGGTAAGCCCTATTTTATCGGGCGAAAGAATGTTAAGCGTATCTACATCATAAATTGCAGTTGTATTCTGTTTCATAAGCGCTCCTTTCTGCATCAGTCAAGTCCGACAGATTTCAGCGACTCGCTTTGCAGCTTATACAGCTCAAAATATTTTCCGTTTGTGAGTATCAGCTCATCGTGAGTTCCGCTCTCCTTTACCTCGCCGTGTTCGATAACATACAGCTTGTCTGCGTCACGGAGCGTTGAGAGGCGGTGTGCTATCGCTATTATCGTTCTGCCGCTCTTGAGATTATCTATCGCACTCTGTATCTTACGTTCTGTTGCGGTATCCATAGCCGCCGTAGCCTCGTCAAGTATAAGTATATTCGGCTTCTGTATCAGCGCACGGGCTATTGATATACGCTGTTTTTCACCGCCCGACAGACTTACTCCGCCGCTTCCCGTTACGGTATCGTACCCTTCGGGGAGTTTCATTATAAAATCGTGAGCGTTTGCGCTTTTTGCCGCTTGTATCACTTCTTCCATTGTCGCATCGGGTCTTGCGTATCTGATATTATCTGCGACAGTTCCCATAAACAGATATGTTTCCTGTGACACAACGCCGATGTTCTTTCTGAGAACGTCAAACGGTATCTTCTTTACGGGTATGCCGTCTATCGTTATCTCGCCCGATGTTACATCATACATTCTTGATATGAGATTGATGATAGTTGATTTTCCCGCACCCGTCTTGCCGACAATGCCGGTAAATCTGCCGGCCTCGGTAGCAAACGACATATTTTTAAGCACCGGTCTGCCTGCTTCGTATTCAAACGTTACATCTCTGAAACAAATATCGCCCTTTAAAACGCCGCCCGGTATAACGGCAGGCTCAGCAGGCGGCTTCACTGTAGGCTCGCTGTCGAGTATTTCGAACATTCTGCCTGCGGCATCGGTACACCTTGCCCAGTCGTTGCCCATATACATAAAGAAGAATATCGGATCCCATATTACACCGAAATAGTTTATGAGCAGTGTAAGTCCGCCAAGCTGAAGGTTACCCATCAGCACAAGCGCAACGCCAAGACAGTATATAACACCGCTGAAAACGGCATATATTCCATGCTGTACAGGGAAGAAATGAGCGCTCCTCTTATCCCTTGCGTATTCAGCCGAATAAAGATTATCATTCTTCCTGCCAAAACGGGATATTTCCTGTTTCTCACGGGAAAACGCCTTTACTACCCTGTGTCCGTTCAGTGCGTCCGACAAGGTAGATGTAACTCCTCGCCTTGCAATATCACGGTTTCTCCAGTGCCTTCTCTGACCTCTCAGCCAAAGCACCTCGCACAACAGTACAAAGAACACCGCAAGGAACATCGACAGCGATATTATCGGGTTTACCATAAGCATAAGCACGACAAGTCCTGCTATCTTTATCATATTTGCAATAAACTGCGGAACTATATCAACGAAAAAGCAGTACACATCAAAGCTGTCACGGTCTACCCTGCCCATAAGCGAGCCTGTCTGCTTAGTCGTGAAGAACGACAGCGACAGCTTCTGCATAGAAGCGAAAATATCCGTCCTCAGCTTATGTATTACCTGCGGTGTTATCCTGCTTATAATAACGCCGTAGATCATCGAGAATCCCGTAGACAGCAGTGAGAATGCCGCCATAACGAGTATCACAAACAGTATCTGCCCGTGCAGACTTCCGCCTTCGCTCAGAACGTCATCGTACAGCATTTTTGTGCCAAAATAGGGAGCGATAAGTCCCAGCGCCACCGATACCGCTATCATAGCAAGTATCACCGCTATCTGCTTTTTGTAGTCGCCGAACATACCGAGCAGCCGCTTGAACACCCATGTACGCTTGGTGCAGTACGGGCAGAAGGCTCTGTTCGGGTCGGGATATTTTCTGTTGCACTTCGGGCAATACAGCGTCTTGTCGTCAAGTGCGGAATCGTCGGGCGTTTCGCCCTTTTTGATAGTTTCATAACGGCGGCAGAACTGCTCGAATTTTTCGGAAAACCCTCCCGAAAACATAGCAAGCTGTTTTTCCGTACCGTCCGTCATCCTTGCCATCAGCCTTGCCGTAAACTGATAGCGGTCAACATACAGCTTTTCGATTTCCTCCATAGGATATTCGCTGAAATCCTTGAAATCAAACTGTGTGTCAAATGTCTTTTTATTTTTTACAAGTCTGTCATAGCCGGATAACAGATAAAGCGTTTTGTTATCAAACGTGATGTAGGTGTCATAATAGCACCCATCGCCGTCCATATCTGCTTTTACGCAGTATAACAGCTTATCCGTATCAACCGCCCTGACAGAAAAAGCTGCCTGCACAGCGGCAGACAGCTTATCAAAATACTTCATTCATTCACCGTTTCTTTCCGACCGTAAATGCGGTCTTGTAAAACACAAAAAGATACGGCATTAAAGCGATTTATCTTTTGCCCTCCGTGCGTATAGCAATAATATCTTTTTATGTATTTCAAACGTTACGGCAGCCGCAATAAACCGGCAGATCGACAGATGCAGACCGTCCTACAAGGCTCATTACAGGCTTCCGTTCTTAGAATTTTCTTCTGACAGCATATCTGTAAAAGAGCATAGTATCCCCTTGTTACAGATTTGCCTATGTGGATATTATATTAATTCCGTTCCTGTTTTCCTTGTATGTCGGTCAATGCTTATTATCTGTACATTGTCTTTGCCACTTCGGCAAGAATGTCCACACCCTTTTCGATCTGTTCGTCTGTGGGAGTGGAATAGTTAAGTCTGAATGACAGACAAGGAGCGTTTTCATCGGTTAAGAATGCGTTGCCGGGAACAACAGCTACCTTGTTCTTTACCGCCTTCTTGCAGAAGTAAGGCATATCGCCGTCGGGAAGCGTACCCCAGATAAACAGACCGCCCTCGGGTTCTGTGAACTTTATGGACTTGGGCATCTTCATCTTGAGGTTTGTAAGCATAAGATCCGACTTGCGCTTGTAGATCTCTCTCAGCTTTTCAAGGTGCTGTTCAAAATCGTTTTCGGTAACGAACTTATAGGCAATCATCTGCGGCAGGATAGAGGTGTGAACGGTTGAAACCTGCATACAAACTACAGCCTTAGCGATTACGTTCTTGGGGGCGCAGAGGTATCCAACACGAAGTCCGGGGGCAAGCGTCTTTGAGAATGTTCCTGCGTAAATAACGTTGCCATTCTTATCGAGCGACTTTATGGTAGGCACATTTTCGCCTATATAACGAAGATCGCCGTAGGGATTGTCTTCAAGGATATATACGTTGTACTTCTGAGCGAGCGCAAGTACAGCCTTACGCTTTTCAAGACTCATTGTCTTGCCTGTAGGGTTCTGGAAGTTGGGTATGAGATAGATGAAAGCCGTTCTGGGATTCTCTATAAGAGCCTTTTCGAGCTTATCGATATTTATACCGTCATCTTCCATCTCAATGCCTACAAGCTTAGCATTATAGGAACGGAATGCGTTCAGCGAGCCGATGAACGTAGGAGCCTCGCAGATAACCGTGTCACCCTCATTGCATATCTCCTTGGTCACTACCTCAATAGCCTGCTGTGCGCCCGATGTGATAACAACATCTTCATCATTCTCATTGAACATACCTTTTTTCTTAAGGTCGTCCTTTATCCAGTTACGAAGGGGTGTATAGCCCTCCGTGATAGAATACTGAAGTGCGTCAATGGGCGTGGTTGTAAGTATTTCATTTGTTATACGGGCAATTTCTTCCGTGGGGAAAGCCTCGGGAGCGGGATTGCCCGCCGCAAAGCTGATTACCTCAGGGTCTGCCGTAAATTTAAGTATCTCTCTTATCGCAGAGGGCTGTAATGCCCCTACTCTGTATGAAAATGCGTTCATATTTATATGTCGGTCTTACCGCCGCATAAACGGTATGACCTTTCCTCCTTGCATTTATTTTGTAATGGGTGAGCGGCACATTGGGTCTGCCGCTGTTACAATAGCTATATTTTATCACACATTCAAGCGGATTGCAACAATTTTTACAGCAAACAGCTTTTAATCTCGGCAGATTGCGGATGTATTTCGGATTTTCACGGATCAATTACTTAATTCCAAACGAAAAATGTTGACTTTTAGTAAAAAACGTTTTATAATTTAGGTAACGGCTTTTGCCGTGTAATTTTAAAAACGAAATGTTTAAATACTATTCGGAGGTAACAACAATGGCTTTTTGCAACAAATGCGGAAAACAGCTCCCCGACGGAGCTAATAACTGCCCTACCTGCGGCGCTCCCGTAGGAAACGCTCAGCAGAACACACAGAACACACAGGACGCACAGAACTTTGTAAACAACATGATGAGCACAAGCGATACGACATCACAGTTTGATCCGCAGGATATAAACAATAACAAGGGTATGTCCGTACTTGCTTATATCGGATTCCTGTTCCTTGTTCCCCTGCTTGCTTGCCCTAACTCAAAGTTTGCACGCTATCACACAAACCAGGGACTTGTACTGTTCCTGTTAGAGTTTGCAATAGGTGTTGTAACAGGTATATTCGGTATTATTCCTATAGCAGGTCCTATAATCGGCGGACTTTTAAGCGCAGTAGGCGGTATCTTCACTCTTGTACTTATGATTATGGGTATCGTTAATGCCGCACAGGGACAGGCTAAGGAGCTTCCCCTTATCGGCAAGATCACACTGCTGAAGTAATTCGCATAACATATCATATAAACAGCGTTGCCCCCGTCTTTCTGACGGGGGCTATCTGCTTTTATAGGCATCGTTAAAACCGGATACATAAAACCGCTCCGCCGTAAAAAATACGGCGGAGCGGTTTTTATCAATTATTCTTTGAAAGCCATACACTTGCCACATCAAGAGCCTCATAAAGACTGCCTCTTTCGCTCGTCTTTGTGATTATCTCGGTAGCCGGGGTTTTCGGATCGGTTGACATAAGCTGTACCCTTGTCTTGTCAGCTATCTCAAGATCCTTGACCTTGTGGGTGGATAATACAGTCAGCATGGCAACGTATTTGTCTGACATATTGCCATAATAGATAGTGTTGTCTTTCCTTACAAGAGGAAGACCTTTGTAGGTGAAAAATTCCTGCTCTGTCATAATAACCTCCACCGTTGCACTAACGGTCAGTATGTGACGGACAGATCCCGTGCAAAATTTAAGATCCGCCCCCTGTCGTCACATATCAATTATAAATGCCCTGCGGCATCAGAACTCTGATACTATCTCTCCGCCCGAGAGAAGCGCATTCAGATTTTCAAGAAGCCTTGTCGCATATATCTGCCTTACCTTGTAGCGGACATCACCGTTTACAACGATAATGCAGGTGCGGTCGCTCTCGCTCGCATAGAACTCGACAACGTCGCTTTCCTTGCCTTCTTCACGATGATCATAGGTGACACCTGCAATGAACTTGTTGTCGCCTGTAAGATCGTCAAGGTAAATCTGTTCTGCGTATGCCGAAAGCAGATACTGATAGAACGCCTTGAACTTGGCAGAATCTACCTCTTTGCCATCGTATGTGAAGCTCGACTTGTCAGCGTCGCCCGTAATAGTGAAATCATATGCCTTTCTGTCGCTGTCATAAATCGTTACACCGTCAAGATAGTAGATATAAGGTGTAAGGAACAGCTTATAAAGCATATTTTCGGGTGTTGCGGTAAGCCACGGCAGAGAGTCGGGAGAGAACACATATATTGCGTCCTTGCCTGAGAGCATACCGTAGTAGCCCGTTATCGTCTTTATCTCTTCGCCTGTTTCATCGTTTTTGGTAACAGTGTAAACGGCAGAGCCTAAAGTGAGCTTGGTAACGGTTTCTTTGTTGCTTACCATAGTAACGGTACAGTTCGGATCGTCAAGACCCGCCTGCTTTTTCTGCTCGTCTGTGGGAGATACGGCGAACACATCCGAAGCCGATATTCCGAACAGACCGTAAATAACTTCCTTGTCAAGCTCATCGTCTGCAAGGATATTATTGTGGCTGGACATTTCATAAGCAACGTATGTTGACGAAAACTCCTTTTCGGTTTCCTCGGGGAGCTTGTCAAGAACAATGTCCTTATCAAGATCCTTTCGCTCGATACGCACCCTGTTTACCTTATCGTTCTCGGAATCATAAGCCGCTGTAAGCGTTGACTTATTGACATATGACAGCTCGCTGTTCATTGCAAAGCTGACGCCAGAATTCGCTACAAGATATACCGTATTGCTCTTGTCGGTTTTAACATACCACGAGTTTTCGCCCTCGTACTTTATACCGATAAGGCAGGTTATATCCTCAGCCTTGTTATCCTTGAATGTCATTTTAACCGTTGCGGTCGGCTTGTCAAAGCCGTACTTGGCAAGATCTGTTGCATTTTCCTCAACGATCTGCTTTGCACCGATGCCGCCTGCACTGCTCATTGCGGTTGAATATGCACTGCTGTTTGCAAGTGCCTCGGGGATTGAATCTATGCCCCACTTTTCCTTACCTAAACGGTTTATCGTATATTCGCCGCTCTCGTTGCTTATCGTGAGCGTTGAAATATCATCGGTCGTGTAATCGGTCACGCTGACGGTTTCCTTGCTTGACGTGCCTGAGTCTGCGTTGTCGCTCTCCGGCTGTGTCAGCACCAGTGCGAGCGTTGCCGCACCGAGTACTGCAATGCCGATTACCGAGCCGAGTATTATTTTTGTATTTTTCTTCATTGCCGACCTTTCGCTTACTTATGCAGACGCTTTACCCATATTACAATACCGGATATTATCAGTAACAGAGGCAGTACGATGACGAAGCCTATAACAAGGCCGTTCTTCTGTGCGTCTGTTATCTCAAAGGTTGAGGTGTTGTAGGACTTGGGAGTGAGCGTAATGCCCTCCTCCTTGTTACAGCTTACGTTGAAGATATTCATAATAAGCTGTGAGTTGTTTACGGACGCTGTCTGCAGGAACGATGTGTTGAGGAATTCCATACCGCCGATTGCTACTATACGGCTGGAGAAAGGATTTGTACCCTCATATCTTGTCTTTACCGCCTGCATTATAACAGAATACTGCTTTCTTTCCGCATCGTTCTCGGGTGACCAGTTATCACCGCTGTCCTGCGGCTTTATAACAGCACCTGCATAGGTGTTGAGTATCGACTGTACGGTAATGTTGCCGTTGCCGTTCTGATCCGCCCACTTTGATGTCACAGGGCTCATATTGTAGCCGTGAACGGGTGAGGTGTTTGTGAACGTGCTGAAGTCTGTATCGGGTACTGAAAGCACCTGATATGTGTTCATACCGCTGTAGGTGTAGTTTTCGTCTGTCTGGTAGGTGACACCCTTTTCGACCTTCAGACCCCACTGGTCAAGCAGACCGTCAATATTCGGTGAATCACCGAGCTTGGGGTTGCCTACATATACAAGGTTCTTGCCGAATTTACCGCCGTTGTCAAGCCATGTGTCGAGCTTGTTTATATCGGCAACGGAATAATCCTTATCGGGTCCGAACATAAATACAAAATCGTAGTCCTCGCTTATCTTGTCGGTAAGCGTAATGTTCACCGATTCGATAACGTAGCTGTTAGTCTTGAGCAGATTCTGTAAAACAGTGTTCTCTGTTTCTCCGTAGCCCGTTAAAACCGCAACCTTTACAGGATCTGTATCGGTAACGTTCATAATAGCGGATACTACAGCCTGCTCTGCGTTGGCTTCAACCTTTTCGGGCTGCTTCACGCCGTAATAGTTGAGGTACTGTTCATTATAGGTTATGCTGAGGAAGTCCTCGTAGGTCAGCACCTTTACACGCTTTGTAGCCTTGCTCTCGACTATAATTTCATTCGAGGTTATGGTTTCGGTGTAATTTGCTATAAAGCCGGGGTTTGAAACTACATCAATATACTGTAATTTTATGTTGGAATTCGCCGCTGCGATTTTCTTCAGTATCTCGTTTGTCTGATAGTAATAAGAACTGCCTCCGGTAAAAGCCGCTTCCTCGCTTGTTACCGTTATCGTAACCTCATCGGTCACGGTTTTGAGATAATCTACCGTTGACTGCTCAATGCTGTAAAGTCCGGAATCGGTAAGATCCGCCGTCGGCATGAATCTGTCACCGAGCAGTGTGATTATTACGTTTACCAGAACCACAGCCACTATAAATATGACCGTGAACAGTACCGACAGACCGCCGTACTTCAACTTCTTGTTTCTGAACGGATTCTTGCGGGGTTTGCTGTTCTTACCGTCGTTCTTTACTGCAGGAGCGGTATCTGCTTTATTCTCAGCCGCTGTTTCTTTAACTTCAGCCGCTTCGTTTATTTTACTCATGCGTTTTCTCCTTTATCCCTTTATCATAGTCATCGCTTATGCCCAGCGGCGTTTTTCAAGTACCCTTACCGTAAGGAACAGGAAAATAAAGATAACGCTCACAAAGAATATCAGACTTGACAGGCTGAATATTCCGTTTGTTATCTCGGAGTATCTCGAATATACCGAGATGCTTGAAAGCACGTCCTGTAAAAATCCGTTGGGGAGTGCGCTTTTCAGCGTATTCATAAGCAGTATCATAAGATTGATAAAGAAACCGCCTATTGCCGCTATCATCTGGTTTTCCGTAAGTGATGATATGAAAAGACCTATAGAAACGAATATACCGCCGAGGAGTAAAAGACCTACGGTGTTGCCCCATATCGGGAGCCATGAAACCGTCGCAAAGGTCGACATTACAAAGCCGTATACAGGCATGACCGCAACGCCTATCGCAAATATCGCATAAGCCGCAAGAAACTTGCCCATTACTATAGACAAAAGGCTTACGGGAGCGGTCAGAATAAGCTGATCCGTCTTCTGCTTCTTATCCTCAGAAAGAAGACGCATAGTAAGCAGAGGCACAAAAACCATAAGCACTATGAACATCATCAGGAATACGCTTGATATATCGGTCGAGCCTACAGACAGGGAGAAGATATAAAAGAACAATCCCGAAAATGCGTAAAAAATAGCAAGGAACACATAGCCGAGAGGCGATGTGAAATATGCCTTCAGTTCTCTTTTAAATATTGCAAACATTTTTATTCCGCCTTTCCGCTTACTTTGACAGCTTCAGCTTATCAACGCTGTCGCCGACATTACCGTATATATCGCCCGTTGTGATCTTGAGGAACACTTCTTCAAGAGTCAGCTCACTGGACTTCATCATAAGCAGAGTGTAATTTCTTGACGCAAGACGCTTTGAAACTTCACGGCGAATATCCGTACCGGGCTTTGCGTTTAAGAAGTATTCGCTTACGCCCTCCTCGACATTCTCCCTGTTGACGAACACCTCATCCATACCGGGAATAGCCGAAAGCAGCTTCTTCACATCTGCGGGGTTTCCCTCACAGCGTATCACCAGCTTGTGATCTGCGGACATATTCTTTGCAAGATTGTCTGCGCTGTCGTTTGCTACTACCTTGCCTCTGTTGATGATAACTATCTTGTCGCATACCGCCTGTATCTCAGGGAGTATGTGGCTTGAAAGTATTACTGTATGGTTCTTGCCGAGCTTCTTTATAAGCGCTCTTATCTCGATTATCTGCTTGGGGTCAAGTCCGACCGTAGGCTCGTCAAGAATAAGCACCGGCGGATTTCCCACAAGCGCCTGTGCAAGACCCACACGCTGTTTGTAACCCTTTGAAAGATTCTTGATAACACGATCCTTGACATCGGTTATCTTTACAAGGTTGCATATCTCCTTTAAGTGCGAGTTGATCGGCAGCTTGCACTTTTTCAGCCCGTATACGAACTTAAGGTATTCCATTACCGTCATATCAAGATATAACGGAGGCTGTTCGGGAAGATAGCCTATCATTTGCTTAGCTTTTACAGGCTCTTCAAGAATATCTATACCGTTTATCTTTGCTTCACCCTCCGTTGAGGAAAGATAACCCGTAAGGATATTCATTGTAGTTGATTTTCCTGCACCGTTAGGACCGAGAAAACCAAGTATCTCGCTTTCTTCTGCGGTAAAGGAAACATTGCTGACTGCTGTTTTAGAGCCGTAACGCTTAGTCAGATTCTTTACTTCTATCATTTTTTGCTCCTTAAAACGAAGTATCCGGCAGAGCGTCGGTACATAGCCGTACCTCTCTGCGCACATCTGCTATATTCTAGCCTGCACAGGTGAAACCTGTGTGATAATCCTGTGTGACAAAACAGTGTATTTATTGCTTGGCGGCGATTTTATCCTTGTCAAGCTGAGCTTTAAGTTCGCCTACGCTGTCAAAACGTCTTTCGGGACGTATAAAATCAAGCAGTGAAACACGCAGTGTCCTGCCGTAAAGATCGCCGTCAAAATCCATTATATGCGTTTCCGCAAGAGGACTGTCCTTATAGTCAACAGTAGGCTTTACGCCTATGTTTGTAACAGACGGCATGACCCTGCCGTCAAGATATGTCACGCTCTTATATACTCCAAAGCGTGGCATTACTATGTTGTCGGGGAAACGCTGATTTATGGTCGGGCTTCCTATGGTTCTGCCTATGCGGTTGCCCTCTATCACTCTGCCCTCTATCGAAAAATCATATCCGAGCAGTTTGTTCGCCTTTGCTATTTCACCCGATTTTATCAGATTTTTAATAGCCGTTGAATGTACCACACATCCGTCCAGACTGAACGGCGGTATTATAACGACCTTTATGCCGTACTCACGGCATATACTTTTAAGCTCTTCGGCATCGCTTCCTCCGCCTGCTCCGAGCCTGAAATCAAATCCGCACACAACGACCTTTGCGTTCATTATCTTCACGAGAACCTTTTCGATGAAATCCCTTGCCGTGTAGTCGCACACCGAATTGAAATCGGGAGAATAAATATATTGCACTCCCGCTTCTGCGAGCTTCTCCAGCTTCATATCGTTTGTGAGCAGGTTCTCTATCTTTTCCCTTTTAGGCAATGCCGTGTCGCTGTGGAACGTGAACATTGCAGGGCAAAGCCCGCCGTGTCTGAAGCATTCCTCCACGACCTTCATATGACCTAAATGCAAGCCGTCAAAGAAACCTAGTGCCGTTGCTGTCGGCGGGATAGGTATTATATTTTCGGTAATGTCAATCAAGAATAAACCTCCGTGTCCCGCATTAAATGGGAAAATCAAGATAATATATTAAGGTATACGCTTTTAAGCCCGTTCTCGCCGTTCACCCTTGCCACGCCTAAAAAATCGCCCTCGTGCTTAAGGCGCAGGCAGGTGCCCTCCGGGTATGAAATATCCATTCTTCCACAGTCAAGTATCATGCCGTTCATGAACAGCTTCTTTTGTGTACCGTCAAGAATTATCTCGTCATAGCACGAGAAAACACGCTCTGTCGGCAGTACCAGCCTTGCGGTATCCTCAGGCGGCATATTACGAAGCGTTTCAATATCGTGGCAGTCCGAAAGCGTAAAGCCTGCCGCCATCGTGCGGCAAAGCGAGGTCATTATCGCTCCTGTGCCGAGCTTTTTTCCTATATCGCTTATGATTGTGCGGATATAGGTTCCTTTTGAGCAATAAATATCAAGCGTACCTGTACGCTTTTCCTCGTCATAGTCTGACAGCTCTATCGAATATACCGTGACCGGACGAGCGGCACGTTCAATCTCAATGCCCTGCCTTGCAAGGTCATAAAGCCGTTTGCCGTTTATCTTCACCGCAGAATACATCGGCGGTGTCTGCATTATATCGCCCTGCATAGCCTTTACCGCATCGGTAATTTCCGCAAGCGTAACGGGCTTTTCGCTCTCAGTCAGCACCTTGCCCCATACGTCCTCGGTATCGGTAGTCACACCGAGCCTGAAGGTCGCACGGTATCTCTTGTCGCTGACAGGATTCAGGTCGGCTGTCTTTGCCGCTCTGCCGATATATATCGGCAAAACGCCTGTTGCCATAGGGTCGAGCGTACCACCGTGACCGATTTTTCTCGTTCCTGCGGCTCTTCTCATAATTGCCACAACGTCAAACGAAGTGAAATCCTGCGGCTTATTGATGCAGATTACGCCGTTTATTTCATTCATTTGCTTTCAGTGCCTTTTCAAATACAGGCAGCAGCTTCGCCTTTACAAACTCCATACTGCCCTCAATGATACAGCCTGCGGCTCTTGCGTGACCGCCGCCGCCGAACAGGGCACACACGCTTCCTGCGTTTATCGGCTCTGCCGTTCTGACAGAAATCTTGAACGTAGCAGGACCCTTCTGCTTTACGGTAGCGCCGATAATTACGCCCTCTACCTGACGGGGAAGGCTTGCAAGACCGTTGAAGTCCTCGCTGTCAACTCTGCCCATAAAGCGATCCATAAGTTCTGTTGTCAGCCATACTACCGCTACCCTGTCGTCACAGAAGAATTCCATTCCCTGCGTTATCGCCTGTTCAAGTTCCAGCCTGCCCTTTGACTTCATATCAAACAGCTTGTAATTGATGCCGGAAACATCAAACTCATAAGCCATCAGCTTAGCGGCTATTATATGCGTTCTGCTTGTCGTGTTGGAATACTTGAAGCAGCCTGTGTCGGTCGCAAGTCCTGTGTAAAGGCAGGACGCTATCTCGCCGTCAAGCTGTGCGTTCATTTCCTCCGCTATCTGAAAAATAAGCTCGCAAGCCGCAGCCGCATCGGAATCGACAAGAGTATATTTTGCAAACTCCTGTCTGCTCTCGTGGTGGTCTATCGCAAGAAATATCCTGTCGCCGTATACTGCGTCAAGGTCGCCGAGCAGTTTCCTGTCGGCAACGTCAACGCTCACTATGGTCTTTTCCTCAAAGTTCTGCTGTATCACCGTATCACGCAGAAACTCCATACGGGGTGCTATCTCATCCGCACACATAACCTTAGCACGTTTGCCCATCTTCTGAAGCATACCGCAAAGGCCGTAAGCACAGCCCAGTGTATCTCCGTCGGGGTTGGCATGTGACAGTATCAGAAAATCATCGTTGCTTTTCAGTAGCTCTGCCGCTTTTTTAACGTCTGTTATCATTATTGTTTACCTTTCGTCATCGCCGTTATCATCGGGTTCGGCAGGTTTCGGCAGTTTGCTTATCACCTCGCTGATATGCTCGTAATAATCCATCGAATTATCCGGCACGAATATCAGCTGAGGCAGCTTGCGCATCTTCACACGCTCGTTGATTCTTCTTTTAAAGAAGCCCTCTGCCTTCTTGAGATGCTCGGCGACATTTTTCGTGGTGTCGCCGCCCTCAAGCGTTGTGATATAAACCTTGCAGTAGGACAGATCGCTAGTCAGCTCACAGCGTGATACGCCGACCATCGCCTTTACTACAGCGCCGTCCTTTATATCACGCATAGCTGTGGAGATCTCACGTTTTATATCCTCCGCAAGTCTTGCTGTATTGAAATTTGCCATTAATCTCTGTACTCCTCGGTAACAAACGCCTCAAATATATCGCCGTCCTTTATGTCGGTGAACTTTTCAAGCGTGATACCGCACTCGTAGCCTGCGGCTACTTCCTTCACATCGTCCTTGAAACGACGTAAGCCTGCTATCTTGTCAACAGCAACGATTATGCCGTCACGGACAACTCTTACCTCGCCGTTTCTCTGTACCTTACCGTCAAGTACATAAGAGCCTGCTACCACGCCGACGCTCGACAGCTTCATTACCTGTCTTACCTCAACACGTCCTGTATCAACTTCTCTGTACTTGGGCGCAAGCATACCCTTCATGGCTGTTTCGATTTCTTCTATTGCGTCATATATTACTCTGTAGAGTCTTATATCGACACCGTCACGCTTTGCGTTGTCTGCAGCCGCAGGGTTAGGTCTTATGTTAAAGCCTACTATGATAGCGCCCGATGCCTTTGCAAGCATAACGTCGCTTTCTGTTACGGCACCTACCGCACCGTGAATTACTTCTACCTTTACTTCCTCGTTTGACAGCTTTGACAGCGACTGCGAAACAGCTTCGACAGAGCCCTGTACATCCGCCTTTATGATGATAGGCAGCTTCTTCATCGAGCCTTCCTCGATCTGCGAGAACAGATTATCAAGGCTGACCTTCTTGTAGAGCTTGAACTGTTCTTCCTTAGCGTCAAACTTTCTCTTTTCAACAAGTTCTCTTGCGAGCTTTTCATCTTCAACAGCCGCAAAATCATCGCCGGCGCTCGGTACTTCCGCAAGACCCATTATCTCAACGGGAACAGAAGGACCTGCTTCCTTTACCGCTCTGCCCTTGTCGTCACGCATTACACGCACACGGCCTACAGCAGTACCTGCGATTATGGTATCGCCTGTGTGGAGAGTACCCGACTGTACAAGAACGGTTGCGATAGGGCCTCTGCCCTTGTCGATTCTTGCCTCGATAACAACGCCCTTTGCAAGTCTGTCGGGGTTAGCCTTAAGCTCAAGAACATCTGCCGTGAGGTTTACCATTTCGAGAAGCTCGTCTATACCCTCGCCTGTCTTTGCCGATACGGGAACGCAGATTGCATCGCCGCCCCATTCTTCGCATACAAGGCCATGCTCGGTAAGTTCCTGTTTTACCTTGTCGGGATTTGCCGTAGGCTTATCCATCTTGTTTATCGCAACTATTATTGAAAGGTTTGCAGCCTTTGCGTGATTTATCGCTTCTACCGTCTGAGGCATAATGCCGTCGTCTGCGGCAACAACGAGTATCGCTATATCCGTAGCCAGCGCACCTCTTGCACGCATAGCGGTGAACGCCTCGTGTCCGGGAGTGTCAAGGAATGTAATATCCCTGCCGCCAGCCTTTACTCTGTAAGCACCGATATGCTGTGTGATACCGCCCGCTTCGCCTGATGTAACGTTTGCGTGTCTGATTCTGTCGAGGAGCGATGTCTTACCGTGGTCAACGTGTCCCATAACAACAACAACGGGTGAACGGGGCTGTAAGTTCTCCTCTGTATCCTCTACTTCTTCAAACAGACGTTCTTCGATGGAAACTACAACTTCCTTGGTAACCTTTGCACCGAATTCTTCCGCTACGATACAAGCCGTATCATAATCGACCGACTGGTTGATAGTAACCATTACGCCCAGACTGAACAGCTTCTTTATAACGTCTGCGGCTGTGACCTTAAGACGTGACGCAAGCTCAGATACGACTATCTCATCGGGAACCTGTATCTCAAGCTGTTTCTTTCTTGCCTTTTCAAGTTCAAGACGCTTCAGCTTCTGAGCCTCGGTTTCCTTCTTCTTGCTGAACTGCTGCTTACCCTTCTGCGACTTCTGATTTATCTTCTGCTTCTTTGTATAAGCGTCATTCTGACGTCTGTTGCCGCTTTCGGTAGAAGCTATGGTTTCATACTTCTCGTTGTACTTATCAAGGTTTACATAACTGCCCCTTGTGTCAACGTGCTTTGTAACCTGCTCGCCTCTCTGTACAGCCTCGCCCTTGACGTGCTTTGTGGGAGGTGCGTTTGTCTTGATATTTGCAAGATCGATAACAGGCTGTGCCGGAGCTGTCTGCTGTGCAGGCTTAGTATCCCTGCGGTCGTTTCTGGTATCGTTTCTTCTGTCTCCGTAGGGCTTTCTGTCACCCTGCTGTCTGTCACCGTAGGGCTTTCTGTCGCCCTGCTGTCTGTCGCCGTAAGGCTTTCTGTCGCCCTGCTGTTTGTCGCCGTAGGGCTTTCTGTCGCCCTGCTGTCTGTCGCCGTAGGGCTTTCTGTCGTTACGGTCGCCTATAGGCTTTCTGTCTGCAGGCTTGTCGCTCTTAGCTTCTGCCTTTGCTTCAGACTTAGCCTCTGCCTTTATTTCAGACTTTGCTTCGGGCTTAGCCTCTGCCTTTATTTCGGGCTTAGCTTCGGGCTTTGCCTGTACCTTTTCAGCCTTATCGGCTTCCTTCTTTGCTTCGGGCTTCTTCTCAGCCTTTTTTGCAGTTTTTTCTGCAGGCTTTTCCGCAGGCTTTTCTTCCTTCTTCTCCGTCTTGGGCTTGCTTGCCGAAGCAAAATATGAATTGAAATTCTTCACCTGGTTGCTCTGAGAATACTTTTCGAGAACAACAGACAGCTCATCCTCAGAAAGCGAAGCCTGCGATTTCTTCTGTACTCCGAAATACTCCTGTACCACATCCGTAATTTCACTTACAGGAATATTAAGATCCTTTGCCAACTCGTTTACACGATATTTTTTATCCATTCACTGATCCCCTTTTTTATGTCAGATTTAGTATTGTATATATAAATCGGATGTACCGCTTATTTCCCTTTATGCTCGCCCGTAAGGCTTGCGTATAAGCCTTCATCGAGAACGGCAAGCACTCCCGTGCGTTTTCCGAGGACCGACTTGATCTCGTCCATCGTACAATCGCACTGCGACAGCAGGGCACTGTATTTATCGCAGAAAAAACGCATTTCCTTCTGTGTTTTCTCCGATACGTCGCTTGCGAGAATAACTCCCGCAATTTTCGATTTCGGGTTTTTAAGCTCCTCGCAAACAGGATCGAACCCGTGTATCAGACGCCCGGACTTTCTGCAAAGACCGAGCGTACTTAAAAAATTCATTGCCGTTACTCACCGTCGCTTTCTCCGATGCTTTTCAGCAGTTCAAGATATATCTCCTGCGGTACCGCACATTTCAGAGAGCGTTCAAGCCCACGTTTTTTCTGTGCCGCCTCAAGACAGCTGCGGCTCTTGCAGACATACACTCCCCGTCCGGATTTCTTACCCGTAAAATCGAGTACGAACTCTCCCTCAGGAGTACGGACAACTCTTACAAGCTGTTTTTTCTCTTTCATTTCTTCACAGCCCGCACATTTTCTCATCGGTATCTTTTTAACTGCCAAAGCGATCCATCCTTTCGTAAAGGGTTTTTATTCCTCAGCCTGAGTTTCTTCCTCGGCCTTTTCCTGCTTGCTCTCTATTCCTTCATAGAAGCCGCTTTCGGGACGTATGTCTATCTTGAAGCCTGTGAGCTTTGCGGCGAGCTTCGCATTCTGACCCTTGTTGCCTATAGCAAGCGAAAGCTGGTTATCGGGAACAATAGCCGTACAAGCCTTTACCTCGGGGTCGGGTATCTCTACTCTGATAACATCACTGGGCTTGAGTGCCTGTGCGATGAATTCCTCAGGCTTTTCGCTGTAGAATACAACGTCCATCTTCTCTCCGCCAAGTTCGGCACATACCTTGCTGATACGCTGTCTGCCGGGGCCTATGCACGCACCGAGTGCGTCAACATCGGGGTTGTTGCTTATTACTGCAACCTTTGAGCGTGAGCCTGCCTCACGGCTGATAGCCTTTATCTCAACGGTACCGTCATATATTTCGGGTACTTCGCTCTCAAACAGACGCTTTACAAGCTCCTTGTTCACTCTTGAGATCTTGAGCATAGGTCTGTGGTCTGTTGCGGAAACGCCGGAAACATAAACCTTGACCATATCGCCGGGCCTTAGTACCTCGCCGGGTATCTGCTCGTTTCTGAACAGCGGTACTTCGTTTCCGTTGAGGTTTACGATAGCGTTGCCTGTTCTCGGCTCTGTCTTGAGTACAGTAACAGTTACCGCCTCGTCCTGAAGTCCGCCCCACTGAGCAACGAGCTGTTCACGCTCTATCTCCTTAAGGCCCTGCTTGATGACCTGCTTTGCCGTCTGTGCGGCAATTCTGCCGAAATGCTGTGTATCCAGCTTTATCGCTACAATATCGCCGTATTCCAGCTTTCTGCGTGTGTGTGTCTTTGCTTCCTCCATCGAGATCTGGTTTGCATCGTCCTCAACCTCTGCGGCAACTTCCTTCTGGATAGCCACATCGAACTTGCCCTTTGCAATATCAATATCAAACTTGATATTCTCGCTTCTGGGATATTCCTTCTTGATAGCAATAACAAGTGCTGTCTGTATCTTCTCTATCAGCACAGCGGGGTCGATCCCCTTCTCCTTTGCAAGCAATGTCAGAGCCTCAAAAAGCTCCGTTGTGTTGCTGTTAGCCATTTTTAATAATTCCTCCGTTAATTATTTTTTATGCGTCAAGGGCAATTCTTCTGCACTTTGCGGCATTGAACTTCATTTCGCCGTCTTCTGTCTGTACAGTGAATTCGCCCGAATTTTCATCGTAATCTCCGAGAATGCCCGAATAATACGCAGTCTTTCCGTTTTCGTCACGCACGGTCACCTTTATCTTTTCGCCCTTCATCTTCACAAAGTGGAAAGGCTTTCTGAGCTGTCTGTCAAGCCCCGGCGAGCCTACCTCGAAAACGTCCACAAGGTCAATGCACGACAGCGTATCAACAGCCTTGTTCAGCGGTTCTGTTATTTCCTCGCATTCGGTGTCGTCTATTCCTCCGTCCGCTTTATCGAAAAGCACCTTCAGATACCACATGGCACCCTCTTTTTCAAAGATAACGTCCCACAGCTCATAGCCGTATCTCTCGATTATCGGCAGAACCTTCTGCTCGGTAATCCTCTCGACCGTTTCCGCCTGATTCTTCTTGCCGCCTTTTTCCTTCGGCACTTTGAAAGCCTCCTTTCAGACAAGAGCCGTAAAAAGCCCTATATATAAGCTAAAGACCGAGATGAACTCAGTCTTTAGCCTACCATATTCTACTTTAAGTAAGTATATCACATATTATGCCCGTTGTCAAGCAAAATTACGTTATTTTGCCGTAAACAAGCCGTTTTTCAAAGTTTTCGGTAATTTTAAACGATTTTCTTGCGGCAGATGCGGTGTTTTCCTTCCTTTTTAGCCCTGTAAAGCTGTTCGTCTGCCTCGTCGAAATACTGTGCATAGTCAACATCGCCCGATTCGCTCCACGCTATGCCTACACTGCACTTTATCGTATACCTCTTACCGCCTATCTCAGCCTTTCCCGATACCTCAAGGAAATCCTCAAACTCATCCACAATGGCTGATTCGCTTGTACTTCTGGCGAACACGATAAATTCATCTCCGCCGAACCTTCCGACAACCGCATTCGGGAACTTAACCGAAAGCAGTTTTCCTACCGTTCTCAGCACCTCGTCACCGAAGTTGTGACCGTAGGTATCGTTGAATGCCTTGAAATCGTCTATATCGAGCATAGCGAAAAAGCTCTTGGCATTCGTCTTTTCGCTGATGAGCCGCTGAATGTGGTTTGTTGTTGCCAGCTTGTTCAGAAGTCCCGTTGTGCTGTCAAGCTCGACCAGCTGTATCATTCTCTGCTGCTCACGCTTTTCATCGTCTATATCCTGTGTTCTTCCGAGAACCTTTATTACCTTTCCGCTGGCGTCCGCCACGCTTGAATAACACGTCCTTACCCAGCGGTAGCTGTTCTGATCTATTATCGTTGATCTGTAGTCGAGCGTCAGACAGCTTACAGGTGTTTTGCTCGCTTTTTTCAGTGCCGCATAGAACTTTACGGCATCATCCGGATATACGATTTTTGTACGTTTTGAAACCTCCGTATAGTTGCTTATGGAGCGGTTCGCCGAATCCGCCTTACCTCCGCTGTACGAAAACGTCATTATATCATCAGGAATATCATATTCAAATGTGACCGCATTCGAGGTCGCCTCAAGTATACGGTAACGCTCAAGGTTTACCGCATTCTCATATTCCGCCAGTTTTCTGTGGGTCATATCCTGAACTATTGCAAGAAATACAGGATGTTCGCTTTCTATAAAATCAACCAGTTTCGCCTTGACAAGCACCCATATGTCACTGCCGTCATAGCGTCTGCCCTTGCATTCCGCATAAAAGATTTCTCCGGTCTTTACCGAACGTCCGGCTTTTTCAAAGATCATCTCAGCCGATTCTCCGTAAAGCGACGAGGTAACGCTGTCCGCATACTGTTCATACTGCTCTTTTGTGTAGCCCACCATCTCATAATATTTCTTGTTGAAATAAAGCGACCTTACTCTGTCCGGGCAAAGTTCATATATAGCAACTCCGCACATAAGATGTTCGAGCATTGTAGAACATATCGTCTCCCAGTCGTATCCCGGCTTGAAGCGGTTTTTAAGCTCGCTCATATCCCTGCTCGAAGGCTCAGGACTTGCGGCACATTTATTTTCAGCCATGTTATCACTCCGTTATAGAAAAGTTTCTTGTATTGTAAAAATAGATAATCTGCGTTTCACCCTATATAAAATTGTTGCATAAATCTGACGCACTGTACATATTCGTTTGCAAGCTGTTGTGCGTCAACGTTGTATTTTTTGACAAACTCCTCCACTTTGTCCCAGTTTGTGTGTTCGTAATCGACTACCAGCCTGAACACATCTCCGAAAAGACCGTCCGCTCCCAGCAGACCGTTCTTTATTTCGTCCGTTACCGGAAGCTCCTTCATAACGTTTCCTATATCACGTTCATCGGTCGTGCCTGCCACTACCGACATAAGTCCCATAAGATACATTTCTTTTCTGTGTATAAACTGTCCCGGCATTACCTTTGATATACTCTCACAGAATTTCGCCCTGAACAGTGCAAGCCTTATAAGCTCGTCGGGGGTATCCTTCTGCAGCCTTTGCAGACCTACAAGATATATCCATTCCTTCAGCTTTTCAAAGCCGAGCAGAACAAGCGCCTGATGAATGGTTGAGATCTTGTTCCCCGTACTGCCGTACATTACGTTTATAAGCCTCAGCAGTCTTATCGTCAGCACAACGTCCGTCGAAATGACCGCCGCTATTTCTTCATAGTCAGGCTCCGGCGAATATACAAGACCCAGTATATGAAGGAACGTCTTTGCCATAGGCGTATTTGTCCTGTGCGTCATAAGCAGGGGCTTTGCAAAGAAATAGCCCTGCATATATGTACAGCCGAGCCTTTTGGCATATTCCACCTCAAGCTGAGTTTCCACCTTTTCGGCAAGCATTATCTTATTATATGTTATACACTTTTCCGCTGTGCGTTCCACTGCCTCACGGGAGGTGTGAAAGTCGAGTTTTATTATATCGGCAAGTTCAAACAGAGCCTTTGTATTCTCGCCGTATTCATAATCGTCAAGAGCGATTATATATCCCAGCTTCTTAAGTTCTATACAGCGCCTTACTATTTCTGCGTCTGCCATTACGCTCTCAAGCAGTTCGACTACGAGTATATCGCTTGAGATCATCTTCGGCACTCCTCTTTTTATGAGGTTACCCGTAAAATTGACGAATGCTTTTTTACCGCCTAAAACGCTTGTTATATTGTCTACAAAAAATGCGTTGTTGATTACATCTGCTGTGCTTACATCTCCGTTGTTTCCTGTATATGCGTTTACTCCGGGCTGATTTCTGTAAAGCAGTTCATAGCCGTATGTATTATTATTCACATCCAGTATCGGTTGACGTGCAAAAAATACGTTCTCCACAGAGATCTCTCCTTCGCTTTAATCCTTATTTAGTAATTTTACATTATTTCACGCATAAAGTCAACAATAATACCTAATTTTCGTCTTTAATACAGAGTTTTTTGTAACATTATACAAAAAATATGAAATATTTCACACGTTTCAGCTTACAGTTTTTTCTGCTTTTTCATTAAATTGCTTTGCAAAAACTCGGATAATATTTATTTACTTACACGGTATATAAAAGCGGCACACCTTCTCAAAGGCATACCGCTTGAAAATAATCGCTTTATCAGCTTTTAAAGTAGCTGTACAGCCTGCACATAAGCATACCGTTATACAGCTTTCTGTTCTTGTCCGCTTTCTTTCCGAACAGCTCCTCAAACTCACCGTCCGGAGTGATTACAAATAATCTCCTGCTGTCTGTCGGGAGCAATCTTTTGCCCATAACTTTATACAGTTCATGCGCCTGTTCTTCGTCAAGCATTCTCTCGCCATACGGCGGATTACACAGCACCACGGTGCATCCGTCCGGATATGTAAAATCCGCAACATCACGCTGCTCGACATCGATATATTCACCCACGCCTGCCTTTACTGCGTTGTCACGGGTAAGTCTTACGGCTTCGGGGTCTATATCAAAGCCGTACAGCTTAAAGTTTTCGGGCTTTCTGATGTTCGCTCTGAGCGCTTCTCTTTCCTCGTCCCACATTTCCTTGGGCAAAAACTCCCACTGCATAGCGGTAAATTCCCTGTCAAGACACGGCGGTATGTTAAGCGCCTTGAGCGCACTCTCGATAAGCAGTGTTCCGCTTCCGCAGAACGGGTCGCAGACAATATCGTTGTCCCTTATCCTTGCAAGGTCGGCAATTCCAGCCGCAAGCGTTTCCTTTATAGGTGCGGCATTGGAAAAACGGCGGTAGCCTCTCTTGTGAAGTCCCTCGCCCGATGTATCGAGCGTCATTGTGACATTATCCTTCATTATTGAAAAGCGGAACTGGAACAACGCTTCGGTTTCCTGAAAATAGCCGATTTTATAAACGCTTTTCATTCGCTCGACCATAGCCTTCTTGATTATCTTCTGGCAGGCAGGAACGCTTGTCAGCTTTGAATTAAGGCTGAAGCCCTTGATAGGGAATCTGTCGAACTTTCCGACATATTTTTCAATAGGGATAGCCTTTACCCCCTGGAAAAGCTCCTCAAAGGTTCTTGCTCTGAACTCCGAGAGGAGTATTCCCACACGCTCTGCGGTAGACAGGCACATATTTGCCCTTATAAGCACACGCTCGTCACCGGTAAACGTCACCCGTCCGTCCGACACGGCTATATCCTCTCCGCCTATCCTGCGCACCTCGAAGGACAGCGTCTTTTCAAGTCCGAAGTGACAAGGTGCTGTAAGTCTGAATGTCATATATCAATGATCCTTTCACGAAAACAGCGGCTGATGTAAGCCGCTGTCATTATTGAATTTCCTCAGTTCGAGCTTGTACTGCTCGTATCTTCTTCCGCTTTCTGCGTACCCCAGTCGGGTACAAGCAATGTTTCACCGCCGTGCTTCTTCACATACTCGCCGTCTTTATGCGTGGAATCGCACGTCTTCGGCAGATTATCCGCCTTGTAATAGCCCACAGCGGTATTCTTGCATTTTGACGTTGCAAGAAGTCCTGTTTCGGTACAGTATTTCTTTTCAACTACGTTTGAATCCTTTGCAAAGGTCTTTGTGGAATCCTCGTTCACAACATTCACCATAAAGTTATGCCATACCTGTGCAAGATAAATATAGTTCGTTGTGCCGATGTTCTTGTTATCGTCAAAACCGAGTCTTATAACACCGCAGTAATCCGCAGTAAGTCCCGCAAACGCAAGAACACGCTCATCGTTTGAAGTACCTGTCTTGCCGACTACCTCTATACCGTCGATTCTCGCATATCTGCCCGAGCCGTTTGTAGTATCGGTAACTGCCTTGAGCAGTCTGTTTGTTATATACGCACTGTCACTTTCCATTACTCTGTCGCCGAGAGGCTCCTGCTCGATAACCGTCTTATCGTTATAGTCGGTGATAAGGTTGTACAGCTTAGGCTCGTAATATACACCGCCGGAGCCGAATATCTGATATGCACCGGCAAGCTCCATAAGCGTCATACCCTGCGTAAGCTGACCCAGAGCAATGGGCGAATATGCCTTGTCATAGGTATAGTCAAGCGTTGTCACGTTCAGCTTATCCGTAAGGAAGTTGAAGCAGGTGTCTATTCCGAGTACCTGTGCCATACGGACAGCGGTAGTGTTCTTTGACTGCTGTACCGCATACCACGCCGGTATATATCCGCCCGAGCCGTAATCGCCCTCAAAGTTACTCGGCCAGCTTGTGCCTTCGGGAAGCGTGATGCATTTATCCAGTATCATCGAAGAATAGTTGATTATATCCTTATCTATAGCCTGACCGTAAACCGAGATAGGCTTCATTGTCGAACCGATAGGCAGTATAGCCTGTGTCGCTCTGTTGAAGCAGCCGTCACCGGGCTTATCGCCTATACCGCCTGCAAGAGCCACTACGTTACCTTTGTAATCGGTAAGAACAAATGCCGCCTGAGCGCAGTTTTCTTCTATTGCGGTCTTATCATAGCTGTAGAAGAAGTTGTTCGGATCCTTGAAGAAGGTTTCCAGCTTCTCCTGAATATCCATATCCATATTGAGATATATCTTGTAGCCGCCCTTATAAAGATCCGCCTTCGCCTCTGCATAGGTCATGCCTTTTGCCTTACTCAGATCCTCTATAACCTGCTGTATGGCAGCGTCTACATACCAGTTCTGAGTTATTTCATACTCGTTCCAGCGATATGCCTCATAAGTATCCTCATCGTCATATCCGTCGCTGTTCTCGTCATTGCTTGCGTTGTTTCCGTAATACTCATCGTATCTGGGATCCTTGTAGCCGTAAGCGTCGCCCTCAACGATAAGTCTGAATTTGACCTGCTCTGTCTTTGCGGCTTCATATTCGTCGGTCGTAATAAGACCCTGCTCATACATACACTTCAGTGCGTAAAGCTGTCTTTCCTTCGAGCGTTCAAGATTCGCATAAGGGTTAAGCACGCTCGGAGAACGTGTCATGCCCGCAAGTATCGCACTTTCGGCAATTGTCAGCTGATCGACCGTCTTTCCGAAATAATAGTAAGCCGCCGAGCCTACTCCGTAAACCGTACCTCCGAGAGGAACACGGTTGAGATACGCTTCAAGTATATCTATCTTGGTGTACTGCTTTTCAAGGTTCAGCGCTCTGAATATCTCTCGTATCTTACGTTCGGGAGTTACTCTGTCGTCGCCCGTGATATTCTTTACAAGCTGCTGTGTTATGGTCGAACCGCCCTCGCCGTAGCCGTTGAACAGGGTCGATATTGTTACACGGACAGTTCTTTTCCAGTCAACGCCGTCATGCTCATAGAAACGCTTGTCCTCGACCGCCGTGAATGCGTCCTGAGTGTGCTTCGGTATCTGTTCCATATTTACCCAGATACGATTCTCGTCACCGGACAGACGCTTTATCTCCACCTGCTCTCCTGCGCTGTTCTTCGCATAAATAAAGCTGGTATAGCTAAGGTCGACGTTCTTGAGATCAACGTCAAACGCACTGTCGGCAAACTGCATAATATATACAGTAAGCGTTACCGCTACTATACAGCAGGTAATGATCACTATCATGAACAGGCTGAGAAACGTTGTTCCGATAACTCCTAAAACGTGCTTTACCGTATTCAATGTCTTGTTCTGCTTTTTCTTTGATTTTTTCTTTACCGCAGGCGTACTTTCCTCAAGCTCAACGTCTGCATTAAGATAATTGGTTTTTTTCTGACTCATATTTACGTCCTTTTAAGGTGTGTTGTTTACAATATTATTGCCGCAGTCGGCAAAGATATATTCTTCCGAAGCAGAGTATACCACGTTGTAAGTATAGCACAAATCGGCGCAAATGTTAAGCCTTTTACGGTGAATTTTCAGAAAATATTCAAAAATGATACCTATCGCACCGTTTTTTCGACGTTTCCGATATATCCCCTGTAGCGTATACACAAAAAGCACACAAAAACGCCCCGCTTCTGCGGGGCGCCATTATCGTTATTATGCTGTCATCAAGAATAGTCCACAACGTCAAGCCATGTAAAGAGAAGATCCTTCTCCACCTTGCTTGTAACGCCCTTTGCGAGTGTTGATGCCGCCATAATGGGAAGCCATTCCTGAACATATGCCTTTGCCGTATTTGTCTTCTTGCAGAACAGGTTGAGATACTTCTCAGCTGTTTCTGTAGATGTAAGTGCGAGCTTCAGATATGTCTTGGCAACATCTGCACTGGCATTACCTGCCGAAGCGCCTATCCAGTCAACTATATAAACCTTGTTGTCGTCTGTTACAACTATGTTCTCAGGACCGAAGTTACCGTGGCACAGCTTAACGTGCTTGGGTGTGCTGTCAAGTCTTGTCAGAAGATCGTATCTCTTGATGTGGTCGATTACGTCAAGGCTCTCAATCTCTGCTCTGAGGTTATCCTTCAGCTTTGAAATGCCTGTAACCTTCTTTGAGTGTATCTCAAGCTGAAGCTCAACCATATCATCAAGATAGCCGTCACAGTTCTCAGGCTCTTCCTGCATGATCTGTGCAAGCGTCTTGCCCTTGATAAGATCTGTAGCTATTGCCCACTTGCCATCGATAAGCTCAACTTCCTTTATCTTAGGAACGTTAAGTCCTGTTTCTTCAACCTTTGAATCCATGAAAGCCTCATAGAAAACTACTGTTGTGGGTGCATCGGGTTTGAATACCTTTACTGCAAGGTCGCCGCTCTCATATACGTCAACGGTTTTACCTTCGGAGATTTTTTTACCTAATTTTATTTCATTCATACTTAAGTCCTTTCCGGGAGCGCTGTGCTTTATGCTGCGGCGTTTCCTTTTAATGTGACTTGATTATAACACTTTTCCGCCCGTTTGTCTATAGTTTGATTGGAAATTTAACAAAAATGCAACAAAATATTTTTCGCAGTTGTGCATTTTGATGAAAAATGCAATGAGTTAATTTACAGTAATTTTTCACCATACTTATAATGAAAAAGCACTGTAAGCGCACTGTAAAAAGCTTTGCACGCCGTTACACAACTTCAACCTGTAGAAAAAGTCTGTTTTATAAAAATAGAGCAGATTCTCTATCCCTTTAAGAACGCTTTGTTGGCTTTGCGTCCTGCAAAGCCTTTGGGCGTTCTAACTCGGCATCCTTGCCGAATCCCCAAACCCCTTTCCCTTGGTGAAAGGCTGTGTATGCTTGGTTGGCTCTGCATCGTGCAGAGCCTCCGGGCATACACGCCCGGCATCCGTGCCGGGGCTATTTTGCTGGGGCTACCGCCCCGTCCAAGCAAGGATGCTTGCAGTCAGCCGCACAAAGTCACTGCACGATGCAGTGACACAAATGGCTGACGACCTGTATGGGGGCTACGCCCCTCAACCCCATTTCAACAAACTGAAGCCGTTACACGGTGTTTTACATCAGCTCGTTGCTGTCAAGGATGACCGTGAACGGACCGTCGTTCAGAAGCTCAACCTTCATATCCGCACCGAACCTGCCTGTCTGCACGTCGGCTATGCTTTCGCACTTACGGCATTGCTCGACGATATACTCGTACAGCTCGTTTGCCATATCGGGTGAGCCGGCACTTATAAAGGAGGGACGGTAGCCCTTGCGGCAATCTGCGTACAGCGTGAACTGTGAGATAAGAAGCAGACTTCCGCCGACATCGGCAGGGGCAAGATTTGTCTTTCCGTTCTCATCGTCAAAGATGCGAAGCCCTGTCATCTTGCGTATCAGCTTATCTGCGATCTCCTTTGTATCGGTCTGCGAGATGCCTATCAGCACCAGAAATCCCTTTCCGATTTTTCCGATTATTTCATTATCTACGGTTACACTCGCACCTGTCACTCTTTGAATAACAAATTTCATTAAAAAATCCTTTCAGAAGCGCATAAATAATGCCGCCGTGTAAACCGGCGGCATTGTAGCATCAATTGATGATTTATGCTGATTAATATGCTCCGATATATCTCTTGAGGTCGTCGGGGTTCTGGCAACGGCTTCTTGCAACTTCTTCCGTAATTTTACCTGTGCGGACAAGTCTTGCAAGATCCTGGTCGAGCGAGAACATACCGAGAGCCTTAGAGGTCTGGATGGAGTTCGGAATCTGGAATATCTTACCTTCACGGATAAGCGAACTGATAGCGTCTGTACAGCTCATAAGCTCAAGAGCGGCGATACGACCCTTGCCGTCAGCCGTAGGAACGAGCGTCTGTGAAATAACGGCTACGAGGGAGTTTGCAAGCTGCGCTCTGATCTGACCCTGTGAGTGAGGCGGATAAACGTCTATGATACGGTCGATGGTTTCTGCGGCACCTGTCGTATGCAGTGTAGAAAGCACCAAGTGACCTGTTTCTGCGGCGGTTACTGCGGCATTGATAGTTTCAAAGTCACGCATTTCTCCGACGAGTATAACATCGGGATCCTCACGGAGTGCGGCACGCAGTGAGCCTGCGAAGCTGTCTACATCGGCGCCGATCTCACGCTGGTTTACCATTGACTGCTTATGTGTGTGAAGATACTCGATAGGGTCTTCGACTGTAATAATATGACAGTTCTTGTTGCGGTTGATATGGTCAATCATAGCCGCAAGCGTTGTTGACTTACCTGAACCTGTAGGGCCTGTTACCAGCACAAGACCTCTCGGACGGAGTGCAAACTCGCCCATAAGTCCCGGCAGCATAAGATCCTGCAGTGTAGGAATATCATTACGCAGAAGTCGCATTGCTATTGCGTGATAGCCCCTCTGTCTGTACACGTTTACTCTGTGTCTGTGTCCTGATGCGGATACATACGAGAAGTCGGTGTCAAGACCCTTCTGGATAGAAGCCTTGTGCTTCATTGAGGTTATCTGATTTATGATATTGACAATGATAGGCTCTGTACAGTCGGGATAACCGCTGAGCTTTTTGATACTGCCGTGCAGACGTACAACGGGAGGAAGTCCCGCAGTAAAGTGTAGGTCCGAACAGCCGAGCCTTCTTGCTTCGTCAAGTATTTTGTTAATATCCACCTTTTTATTCTCCTTTTAAAAAGATATATTGCTAACACCGCATCCGTATTATACGGAGTAGGTGGCTTTTACCAGTTCGTCAAGCGTTGTAGTGCCTGCAAGCACCATATCGGTAACGTTGCTTCTCAGCAGCTTTGTTCCGTTCTTTTCAGCCTGTGCGCCTATCTGCTCGGCTGTTGCACCGCTTGAGATAAGCTCCTTTATATCGTTCGAGCTTACTATTATCTCGTGGATAGCGGTTCTGCCCTTATAGCCCGTATTATGACACGAGCGGCATCCGCCGTAATGAGCCTTGCATATTTCGACCGGCTCTGTCTTTCCGACAAGTCTTAAGTCGGCAGGATCTGTAAGCATTACCTTCTCCTTGCACTCCGGGCAAAGCAGCTTTACAAGTCGCTGAGCGATAACTCCGACAAGAGATGACGCAACCATATAAGGCGCAACACCCATATCAACAAGACGGAGGATAGTACCTGCGGCATCGTTTGTATGGAGGGTTGAAAGAACCAAGTGACCTGTGATAGCGGCACGGATAGCGATGTCTGCGGTTTCACCGTCACGAATCTCACCGACCATTACTATATCCGGGTCCTGACGGAGAATAGAACGCAGAGCCGCCGCAAAGGTAAGACCTGCTTTTGCGTTTATCTGTACCTGGTTTACACCGTCTATCTTCTTTTCGCAGGGGTCCTCAACGGTAACTATGTTAACGTTAGGCTTTGAAAGCTCACCGAGCGTTGCGTACAGTGTTGTAGATTTACCCGAACCTGTAGGTCCCGTAACCAGCATAACTCCGTGCGGGCAACGTATGATCTGCTTGAACATTTCGTAGTTGTACAGCGTCATACCGAGGTCGGTTATCTTTCTTGTCTTTTCATCTGCCGTTGAAAGCAGACGGATAACGCACTTCTCACCGTAAACGGTAGGTATGGTAGATACACGGACGTCAAGGTTTACGCCGTCGATGGTCATACCGAAACGGCCGTCAAGAGGTATTCTCTTTTCGGCAATGTTCATACCGCCGAGTATCTTTATACGGGTGATGAGGGAGTTATGTGCCGCAGGTTTTACCTTCATCTGCTCGATAAGCTCGCCGTCTACTCTGAGTCTTATTCTTGTTCTGTCCTTGAAAGGCTCTATATGAATATCCGATGCATTCATTCTGAACGAGGTTTCAACTATTGTATTTACCAGCTTAACGATAGGTGCGTTATCAACACGCTCGCCCGATTCGGGGTCGTCCTGGATAACAGAATCCGTAGCGTTGTTGTACTCTTTATTGAGGTTATCCATAACGTTGCTTACGGTCTGCTGTGAATATGCCTTGCTGATAGTTTCGTTGATAGCTGTACGGGTAGCTATCATTGCGTGTATCTCCATACCGGAGATAACCTTCAGTTCCTCGAATATGTAGAAGTTGATAGGATCGTCTGTAGCAACAGTAAGACGTGAATCGTTCATCTGGAACGCTACACAACAGTTCTTCTTTGCTATAGCCTCAGGTATCTTCTTAACCGCCTCTATATCAATCTTTGTGGTTGTGAGGTCGATGAACGGCACTTTAAGACGAATAGACAGTGCTTGTGCAAGCTGTGTTTCCGAAACATAGCCCAGCTCGAGCAATACGTCACCGAGCTTTTTACCCGGCTCACTGCGCTGTTTTTCGAGGGCTTCTTCAAGCTGATCCTCTTTCAGAAATCCGTTCTCGACAAGAATCTGTCCTATCGGTATGTTCTTCATTAAACTGTTCCCCCTGTGAGATTAGTGGTATACTTGCCGCCCGTACTTGAAAAAGGCGGCGATATGTGGTAAAATATCCATACGCTGTTTTACAGCGTTCCAAAAAGGAAAGGATGGTTATATATATGACAGGTATACTATGGTATGATACCGTAATTTGCGTGCTTGTGTTTATCTTCGGCTCGGTCATTGGCAGTTTTCTGAATGTGGTAATCTACCGCACTCCGCTGCATATGTCAATCGTAAACGGCCCTTCTCACTGCTTTTCTTGCGGTGAACGGATAAAGCCGTATGATCTTGTGCCGATATTCAGCTGGATATTCTTAGGCGGCAAGTGCCGCAAGTGTAAGGCTCCTATCTCGGCACGTTACACTGTAGTCGAGACTCTGACGGGAATAATGTTCCTGCTCGCCTACATAAGATTTTCGGCAAGTCTGCCGATGGTGGTCGCAATCGTATTCTTCTCACTGCTGATAGTCCTCAGCTGTATCGACATTGACCATATGGAAATCCCGTACTGGTGTACGATCTCGATTGCCGTACTCGGTATCGCCACGTTCTTCACCGAGCCTAATATGCCCTGGTGGGAGCATTTTGCAGGTGCGGCTGTTATCGCAGTGCCTTTCGCTATACTCGCTTTATTCGGCGGTATGGGCGGCGGCGATGTTCAGCTTATGGCGGCATCGGGTTTTGTGCTTGGCTGGAAGATAGTTCCCTCAGCCGTTATAGGTGTTGTGGTGGGCGCTGTCTACGGGCTTATCGTGCTTTGCGTATCGTCACGGTTCACAAAGGAGCAATCCGCAAAAATCAGCGAAAAGCTCACAGAGTGGTGCGAGGGCAAGGCTACCGACAGCTCGAAGGATGTTATCATAGGTGAATTTGAACACGGCAAGTGCAAGATCGACCCTGAGCTTTTTGAAGAAAAAGCGTGGAATCTTTCGGGCGATGAGCTTAAAGCCGCAACAGAGTCACTCGGCAATGAGCTGAATGAAGTAATGGGCGGGCTTCCCGACAGCAAGGAATATGTATTCCGTGCGAACGTGGAAAACGGCAAGATAACAAAGATAAAGCTGCGCCGCCGCATTGCCTTCGGTCCTGCACTGAGCGTAGGACTTGCAGTCGGTATGCTTTGCGGTGAAACCATTATCAAGGCTTATCTTTCAATGCTGTAAAATAAGCGTTTATATTTCCCCCGCCTTACCGGCGGGGGATTTTTATTATGCTCCGGGTGTGTACTTCGTGTAATCTATAATGTTATAGAAAATCACAATGTTCTTGTCTGTTCCTACAGTTGTATAATCCTTGAGAACAGGATTGCTTTCAGGTGTCGATGTGATATTCACCAGCTTGAACATATCGGTTCTGGTTTCAACCACAACGTTGCCTGTTTCCCTCTCAAGCGAGGTGATGCCTATTTTGCACCAGCCGGATTTCGTTTCAAATGTGAAACGGAAATCTACATCATTATAATACTCGTTGTTGAAAAGCGCATATTTCTCAATGTCATTTACTCTTGCGGTGAACTGTGCCACGCTTGTGATCTTTCCGAAGTCGTATAACTGGAAAGTATCATCCTTCCTGCGAAGCACCATACAATACGAAGACTCGGCTGTCGGATTCTTTATCGAGCTGAGTATCGCCTTGCATCTTTTCGCCGCACTTCCGTCAGCAGACACATCGGCAGTAAGCGATGTATTATCGTAAATGTCAATATTGTATGTCGAGCAGGTGTTCACCTTTGAATGAATGTAGGTCGTCATACTGTCGGCAATATTGTTTGTCACTACATCCTCGTCAATGGTTTTTATAATGCCGTTGACGGGATTGAACAGCGACATAGCCGCAACGATAAGTATCATCATTATCGCCATTGCGATTATAAGCTCTACCAGCGTGAAGGCCTTCTTTTTCAGTAATCTTGCTAACTTCATAAGCCCTCCCGTTATCTCTGGTTATAAACGCCGGGATCTTTTGAATCCTTGAACGTTGCCGAGCGCAATGTAGCCTCATCGCTTCCGTCATACTCGGGATCGATGAAATATTTTGCAAACGATTTATATTCGCTTGCATAATCATCATTGGACAAGTCGAACTTTATTGTGAAAGAATATGACGTTGCCTTGCTCAGCGCCGTGAATCTGTAATTGGTGCTTGACAGCGGCTCATATTTCATATTGCTTCCGTTTATTGTGACCTTAGGATTTGCGTTTTTATCGGGAATTACGACCTTCAGTGAATTGCTCTCTGCTTTCATAAGAACATTTTTGCTGTCCGTTACCGTAACGCTGAGAGTAATCGTCTTTGTGGAATCGTCCTTTTCCGCTGTTGTTTCGGTAATCATTATGCTTGTAATGCCCTTTGTACCGTAAATATGGTCATGCTCGGATACCATACCTGCGTTATCCTTATTGTCATCGTCACCTGTTGTGTCCTTGTCGATATTCGCCTTTATGGTATTAAGCTCAAGTCTGCCGTCACCGTTTGCATCGGCGGCGTTATTTCTCATAATATCCGCTCCGGTTATGTCGATAGAAGCGACTTTGTTGCTTCCTGTTCTTACGAAGTTAATCGCCATATCTGCCGTTTCACGTTTGACCATATTGCTGTTATACTCAACAATATCCTGAACCTGCTTATCCATATCCTTTTCGCTGTTGACATTATTCTTGTGCTGATTTATCGCTATAGCTAATATCTGCATCACGATAGCCGTCATTATAGCAAATATCATCATAGCTACCAGAACTTCGGATATTGTGAAGCCCTTTTTCTTAAGCAAACGCTTTAATTGCTTCATAGCTATCGCTCCTTTCATTAATTATAACCATAAACTCTCCATGACTTGGCAACAGATGAGCCTATTGTTGTCGTACAGCCGGATTCAGCCATCAGCTTCTCCATGTACTTCATACGTTCTTCTTCCTTCTGCGCCTCGTTTGCACTTGGTGTTACGAACCTGTCGTAGTAGTCATAGGGTATTGTACACATATATGTGTTTGACGTTTCCTTCATTGTATAGTCGGAAACTATCATACCGCCGAGCATACCTGCCTGACCGCCCTCCGAGCTTGCCTCAAACGTCATATACGGCGCATAGATAAATCCTGCGAACATATTCTGCTGAGGCTGGAAGTTCATTGAAGCGTTCTTATCAATAGTTACAAGGAACACATTGTTATGTACATATGTCTTTGTTCCGCTGTCGCCTGTTTCATTTAAGAACGCATCTGTGAAGCAAGCGTTCTTCTTGCTGGTCTTGTCATTGATAAGAATATCGTTTATCTTGCCCTTGATGTTGCCGAATGCACCGATAGCATCAAGGCTGTTTGCTGCGGTAACCGTCTTGCCGGTTATCTTTTCGTAAATAGCTATGTGTCCGACATAACTCTGCCAGTTTGCTACATACTTTACACCGTCCGGCAGTACCAGTATCAGCGAGCCCTTGCCCTTTACAAATACATGGAACGGGTTGTTGCTCTTCTCACCGACATAGCTTGAGCCCTTGGGAGGATTCCACATAAAGCAGTTGTACTTCGTAGGATCTTCCGCACGGTATTTCTCCTGACCGTTTTCTTCATAATACTCGCAGTTGGGCTTGAGATATACATATATATCCTTATATGTTCCGCCGCCTGCGTCTGTATCAAATATTATTCCGAAGTTGTCATAGCTTATCGGGAATTTTATATTTCCCATTACATATTCGGTCTTATCCTTTGCCGAAAGCGTTACAACGTGTTCAGCCTTGTAATCAACAAATTTATATTCAATGTTTGTGGCTTCCTTGAGAGTTTCGCCGTTCTTGAACTTGCTCTCAATGTTCCAGTTGATGTACTTGGGGTCGCCTATCTTTTTGTTGATCTCAGCCTTGACATCGTCAATGTTGTCGCACAGCCTTTCCTGTGAGGGCCATACATAAGTATAGCCGCCATTGCCGTTTACAGCCTTTATGTCGTCTATGCTTTCCTTAAGGTCTGTGATAGTGGTCTGTTCGTCAAGCGTAAGAGCGATTGCCGAAGCACACTCAACCACTCTGCCCGAATCCTCCGCATCGGTCAGATTGCTGTAGGTATGCTTGCTTCCATCGCTGTCAACGAATGTGATATGCTTCACATAGTCTTCCATATTGCCGAAGCTGGGCGAGAAATAGATATTTCCGCCTACATACATCTGATTTGAGATAAGTCCCTGATTGTGCGATTTATCAACGTAAACGTTGCCGTTGACGTATAACTTACCGCCGTATTTCATATTTCCGAATACCACAAAATCGCCGTCAACGCATACCATATCATTGAGGTCAATCCCGTCCGTACTTGCACAGGCACCGTAATAATCGCCCATAATATAGTACATATTACCGCTTATGAATGGGTGGCAGTCCCTGAGCTGTGCAACGCTGCCGCCTACTCTCAGAGTACCGCCCTGAAGATTAAGACCGGTGGATGTTGTCTTACTGAGGTAAAGGTTGTTTCCGACTGTAAGATCTATGGGATTATTGGATTTGCTGCTGTTGATAGGTGCATTGTTGAGCTTCAGAGTACCTGCCGCTATTATTTCCGAATAGAGGTTGATGCCCGCTCCGCCCTGCTCGCCGCCTATCTGGCTGTACTCGTTGTCAAGGTACATCGTCGAGGTAATATCCATACCGGACATATAAACGTCATTCGGAGCGTAGCCTGTCGATGTGAAGAAACGGTCAAAGTTATACGCTTCTTCCTTTACCTTGAATTCACCGACTGTTGATATGGTAGACTTTTCGCCGTTTACGGTCACATCGGTCGTAATACGAACGACCTTTGAGCCTTCCTCTGCACCGTCAGCTACCTTGGTAACGGTTATCTTGTAGTCGCCAAGACCCGGAGCAAGCTCGCTGAAGCCTTCAATACCATCGGCACTTGTACTTACTATCGTTTCGCCGTTTGTTTTCATTCCGGCGATTGTCTTTACAAAATCACTGTTGGGCCTTTTGGTTATGTAGTCGGAAATTATATTGTTCAGCGCAATCGCACTCTGATAGGACTGTTCATCGCCGTACTCAATCTCGACCTGCTTTCGTGCGGAAACTGTGGAATAGTAAACCGCAGAAGCAAGGACTATCATAACCGACATTATAGCGATAATGAAGAATAAAACGCTTCCCTTGCCGCCTTTCAGCCGCAGTAACGCCCTTTTCATCATTAACGCTTTTCTGTTATGTTTGTTCATAGCGTTTCATCCTTTCATTTCTTACTTGTCAGCAACCGTTTATTCGGCTGTGCTGTTATTAGCAGCAAAGGGATCTGCAACAGGCTGTATGCAGAGCAGATTTACGGAGAACTCCATTGTGTAATCGCTCTCGGAGCTGTTCTCGCCGGAGTCGGCTTTTGCCGTTTCTCCCATTGCATAGCTGATTGATCCGATAGAGATCGCTTTTGCCTTTCCGTCCTTTTCATACTCGCCCGAGAAAAGAAGATCCGCAAAATCGTGGAGATTCTGGAGCTTGTTTGAGTGAGCAGTGAAAGAAACCGTTATCGAGCCTACCGTTACAGGATCGCTTGCGGCAAGAAGTGTCGCCTGGAGCTTCTTTGCGTACATAACAAGCTCTCTTGTGCTGAGCTTGCTGAAATCTGTTTCTTTATCGGGTGTTTCAACAACCGTGTTTGCGAAATCCTTAAGGGGATATGTTACCTCTGTGGGTGCAAATACCGATACAGAGAGCGCCTCTGTCGAGAAGGGGGAAATCGAAAGGCCGTCGATTGTTATATCCTTGCCCTTTGCGATGAACTTACGCATAATCTCGTCAGCCTCATATTCTGTGAGGTCGTTGAAAAACTTATCGGCAAGGTTCTTACCGTCTTCATACGCCTGGCTGATCTCGGTGTCTATTGTTGACTCGTGCTCGAGCTTTGTCAGTATCTCCTGATACTGCTGCTTTACAGATGCGAGCTGCTTGTTGTTATCGCCTATCTTGTTAAAGTTGGGAAGAATAAATACAAATATGCCAACGCCTACAATTGCGGCAACTAAAAATGCAACTATTAGGATTCGTTCCTGTTTACTGATCTTCATGTTCTGTATGTCCTTTCCCCGTTACTGTGCAGTAGATTCTGTAGATGAAGTATCATCTGTCTGATCGCTGTTTGCTTCATTTTCGATCATGCTGTTGGCATCGTCCTTGTTTATGGTAACATCGTTACCAGCCTTTAACAGCATCGTAAGACCGAATGTAATGGTTTCCTTCTTGTCTTCACCGACCTCAACCGCATATCCGTTATATGTAATGTTTTCAAAATAGCCCTGAGCTATCAGCGCTCTTACATACTGCGAAGGCTGCGCCTGATTCGTACAGCTGAAGGTAGCACTTACAGAATAGCCGGAGATTGAAACGCTTTCTACGAGCTTCATACCGTTCAGATTCTTGCGTACAGCATCGCTTGTGACGCTTTCGATTCCGTCCTGCTTTGCCGTGAACGGTTCTTTGAGCATCTTGTATACCGCTGTAGTGCCCTTAGGCATATAATTGTACATCAATTCGGCATTTGCTATTGAGTTCTTATAGCTCTGGAAGTTTTCGAGAACGCCTTCCTTCTGCTGTAAGGTCGTAAGTCTTGCCTGAAGCTCTGTATCGTTTATCTGTGCCTGCACCTTTGTTATCTCGCCCTTTATGCTGTTGTTGATAACATCTACAACAACATTTGCGCCGACAACCGCAAGAACGCTTATGAGAGCCGCCGCACCAAGTCCGATGAAGAAGGTGTTAAGGCCCTTGCTTTCCTTTGCCGCTGTAGTGTCAAGAAGGTTGATATGCTCAAGCTCCTTGTTTACCTTATAGAGTGCGCCGATGGCGTTTGCGTATACGGTAAACTCAAAGTCCGCTCTTGACGCTATAGTCGTGGGAGCGCTCAGGATGTGACACGAAACATTGAAGCCCGATACGGTATTTGTAAGCGCTATAAAGTCGCCTATCTCGCCATAGAACATCATTTCCTTGATGGGCTTCATATCCTTCCTTGACTGGAAGAACTGGAACATTCTGAACAGGTTATCGTAAATAGCCTGATTTACATAGTCCTCCGCATTGTTGTAATCTGCGGGGTCAATCTTGAAATATCTTGAGAACGAAAGAACATTGTCTTCGTAAAGGTTGATATTGAGGAACTCCTTGTCTATCTGAACAAGCAGGAGCGGCATATAGCCCGACATCTTGGGAGTGTTCTGGATAAGACGTGAAATTGCGTTGTTTGAAATGTTTACGGCCTTGAGTGAAAGACCCATATGAGTGAACAGCTTTACATAGCCGTCAACAAGACGCTGAGGGCAGGCTGTGGCAAGAACCTTGATAAGAGGGTTCTTGTTCTCGTCTACGGTTTCACCTACTATGGTATATGAAATGTTGTAGTCGCCCGATATACCCATGTTGCTTCCTATCATAGCCTCGATAGCGGCTGTATTGGAGAGCTTTCTGGGCTTGGGGAGCATAAGCTCCTTGTAGAGTATCGAGCTTGAGCTGATCGATACGATGGTATCCTTTTCCTTGATGGCTCTTGTGTTGATCATATCGATTATTTCAGCCGCAACCAGCGGAACATCCGCTATGTAGCCGTTTGAAACAAGACCTTTTTCGATCTCTCTGAAGTCAACCTCATCGATCTTGATTTTCGAACCCTGTGAAGTACCACGCACGAGCTTGATTTGTCTGTCGGTAATATCAATAGATAACATATCTCAATAATTCCTTCCTGCTTATTAGGTTTAATTTTCGTTGCTTTTTAAGTATTGCCCATACCTTCCATACCTGAGTAAAGAATCGGGAATACACCTGCAAGCAAGCACCCTACCATGACACCCATAAGGATGATCATTACAGGCTCCATAAGGCCTACAAGTCTTGATATTGCTGAGTCGGCTTCATCGTCATAATAATCTGACGATTTAGCAAGGATGGTATCAAGAGTACCTGACTCCTCACCGACATAGACAATCGATACGAACATACCGTCGAATACGTTTATTCTGCCCATTGCTACCGAGAGCGACTCGCCTCGTTTTACGTTTTCGACTACATCCTCAAACTGCTTTATGATATATGTATTGCCGAGCGTGCTTACCGATTTTTCGATACAGTCTACCATCTGAAGACCGGATGAGAAAAGGTTTGACATTGTACGGGCAAAACGTGCAGTGTAAATTGTGCGAAGAAGTCCTCCGACCTTAGGCAATTTCAGAAGCATTTCGTCCCACTTGAGCTTTGACGAAGGGGTCTTGATAATAAGTCGCAGTGCAATTACAATTGCAAAAAAAACAATAACAAGAATATACCACTGGTTTATCATAAAGTCGCTTATTCCGAAAATCGCCTGCGACAGCGGAGGCATCTCTGTGTCGCCCGCAAGGTCACGGAACATAGGCATGATCATCGTGAACATGGCTATCATAATAACTACCAGAAGCACAAGCAGTACGATAGGATATATCATAGCACCCTTTATCTTGTTCTGCGTCTTGCTGTCCTTTGCGTAATGCTCGGATACACGGTTCATAATAACGTCAAGGTTACCGGACGCTTCACCTGCGCCGACCATGCTGACGAAAAGTGACGGAAATACGCCGGGCTTTGTAGCTATAGCCTCAGAGAAGCTGCGGCCCTTCTGTACCTCCTCGTATATATCGAGAAGCACCTGCTTTTGCTTTTTGTTTTCTGTCTGCGCCTGTAATATCTGAAGCGCCTTTACAAGACTTACGCCCGATGTAAGCATCGCCGCAAGCTGACGGCAGAAGAACGACAAATCCTTCGTCTTGAACTTATATTTTACATCCGCCGCCTTGTTCTTTGACGCATCCTTATAGGATGTACAGAACAAGCCTTTTTGTCGGAGCTTGTCAATAAGCTCAACGGAATCTTCCGCCATTTCGGTTCCTTTTACCTTTTTACCGTTTACGTCGGTAGCAACGTAAGCAAAAGTTGTCACTGGTTATCCCCCATTCATCATAACAGAATAAACAACCTCCATATTAAATGGAAATTATTATATAACAAAATTATACCATAAGTTTCTTCGAATAGCAAGAAAACTTTGATAGCATATCAAACAATTTTCAAAGCAAAATTTTATGGAAAATTGCCGAAAAGCATTCTCAGTTTTCGGCAATTTAAGGCATTTTTTCATTGATTTTTAGTTTTGACATATACATACAGCCATTTGCGGCATATTCCGCCGATATGGCTGTATACTATTTAAATATAAATAAAGAAAACAGCGGTTACACATCAAGTGCGATAGTAATCATATCGGTAAGTGTCTTTTCACGTTCTTCGGGTGTGATGTCCTCCGTTCCTGTCAGAGGGTTGTTTGTAACGGTGCAGATGCACAGCGCCTTCTTGCCTGCCGCCGCCGCATTCATATAAAGTGCCGCCGCTTCCATTTCTACGGCAAGAACGCCCATTTTCGACCACGCCGAAAGGCTGTTCGACGCATCGTAATACACCTCTCCCGTCAATACATTTCCGACGTGAGCCTTGATATTCTTCTCCGTTGCAAGCTCATACGCCCTTTTCACAAGTCCGAAGTCGGCTATGGGCGCATATGTTCCCGGCAAGCCGTACTGCCTGTCAACGTTAGTATCGTGGCAGGCACCCTGCGCTATTATCACATCTCTGGGCTGAACCTGCGGTACAAGCGCACCTGCCGTTCCGATTCTTATAATCGTTTCGGCTTCATAGAAATTGAACAGCTCGTAGCTGTATATTCCTATGGACGAAACTCCCATTCCGCTTCCCATTACCGTTACCTTTGAGCCTTTGTAATTGCCTGTGAAGCCGAGCATATTTCTTGTATCGTTAACGCAGACTGCGTCCGAAAGATAATTTTCGGCTATGAATTTTGCTCTTAACGGATCTCCGGGCATAAGAATTTTCTCTGCAATTTCTCCCATTTTTGCCTTTATGTGCGGTGTAGGTACGTTTGACATACTATCATTTTCCTTTCTGAAACCATTTGAATTATGCTTATTTTACTTCTTTTTTCGGCACACGGCAAGTATTTTCATCCAAAACATACATATTGTTACATTTTTCGCATTGCAAATCGGATAGCAATATCCATATTCTGTATTTATAGTTACAACAGTGTAACAAATTCGGGCCTGTGCGTGTGCTTTGTTCACATATTATACACCATAACGAAAAAAATGTCCAGTTTCATTTAAACGATTACATTCTTTTTTGTCAATCTGAACGAAAATTAAGCTGATTAAACAAATTAAGGTAAAACCCACTTGACCGTAACGTAAAATTTATGTATAATTCATTTCAGCCAAGCGAAAGACTTGGCATTATAGATCGATACAAACTTACTGTAAGGAGATTAAAGACATGAAAAAGATTTTAGCTTTAGTAGCAGTAGTAGCTATGGTAGCAGCTATGGCAACAGCTTGCGGCAACAACACAACATCATCAAACGTTGGTAGCTCAACAAGCGTTTCTGAGTCTAAGTAATCAGAAATAACGGAAAAATACCGGGAGTTCGTTTTTACGGACTCCCGGTTTTTCTTTATCTTTTACGGCTTTTGCTAAAATGCGTTATTGAATTCCTCGCATATCCGCTGTGCCGACCTTCCGCTTTCTCTGTTATAGCGGTTTATCACTATCCTGCCGTTTCTGTTCATACTGCACGGCTGTTCACAGCAGGTCATAAACACGCTTATGCCCGCACTGCCGATTATCTCCGCACTTCCTTCACAAAGCGACCCGAAGGGATATGCGAAAGCGACAGGCCTTTTCCCCGTGACCTGCTGTAATTTGTCCGACAGCCTTGACACATCCTCATACAGCACCTTGCGGTACTGCTCGTCGCTTTCGCTTTCTTTCCTCGCACAGCCGTTTCTTCCCCCGTTGTACGAGTGCATATCGTAGGTATGATTTCCTATTTCGACATAACCGCTGTCAGACAGCGTCTTTATTTCATTCCAGGTAAGATACGAGTACGAAAGATGCTCCCCCTCACCGCCGTTTTCGGAATATTCGTCCGTATAACTGCCGACAACATTTATAACCGCCTTCATTCCGTATTTTTTCAGCAGCGGCAGTACATAATATAGTCCGGTTTCATAACCGTCGTCAAATGTGATCACAACCGTTTTTTTCGGCAGTCTGCCGCCCTGCTCACGAATTTTCACAAGCTGGGACGGAAGAACGGAAACATAACCGTTTTCGGACAGATACGCAAGATCGCTCTCCAGTTCGTCCGGAGTAATTATATATTTTCCGGCTCTGCTTTCATCCTTTAACACTTGATGATACATCAGCCCTATAAAGCTGTCGCCGCTTTCGTTTTCGGCATATATTGCGGCACTCAGTATCCCAAGCATCACCGCAATGCACACCACGCCTGCCGTGATTGCCGCAACGCATATTTTTACGCTTTTCAAGCTATCATCTCCGTTTGTTCTTTTTGTTAAATTATCAGCTTTTAAGCATATAATTATTCGTTAAACTGCCGTATTTTTTTGTTTCACAAACTTTTACACGTTTTTCCGATTGACTGCTATTTATTTTAGCTGTATAATTTACACAGTTTAATATCTTTAGCTATAAATACGGCAACACACAATTCTTCTATCTGCAACCGATACAACTTTACAGAAAGGATAAACTTATGGGTACGGAAAAGGCACAGAAAAAAATTACGGATGTCAGTGTAATAGTCCCTGTATACAACGTAGAAAAATATGTGGCACGCTGTCTTGAATCACTGGTAAATCAAAAATGCGACTGTAGCTATGAAATAATAATTATCAACGACGGCACAAAAGATAACTCTATGGATATCGTAAACGACTATGCGGCACGCTATGATTTCATACACGTCTACACGCAGGAAAACTCCGGAGTTTCTGTCGCAAGAAACAACGGTATAACAAAAGCCTGCGGCAAATATGTCATGTTTGTTGACAGCGACGACTATGTATCGCCATCGTATATCTCCGTACTGTATAACACAGCCGAGGCATACGGCTCGGATATTGCGCAATGCAACTATCGGAACATATTTGACAGCAACGACGGCGGAATGAACAATTTCATTCGGCATAAAAAAGGCGTTTTTGAAGGCAAAAAGGTGTTCGGCGAGGTGCTTATGGATATCACTGTCCGCAGTTACATCTGGAATAAAATCTACCGCCGCAGTCTGTTTACAGATAACGATATTTACTTCCCGCAGGGAATGTGTTTCGGCGAGGATATTTCTGTAATGCCGCAGTTGTTCTACTATGCCGACAAGGTATCATTCGCAAACGACACGCTTTATTATTATGCCCATCACGAAGGCAGTGTGACCGGTTCGATATCAAAGCGTGATACCATAAGCTACCTGCGTGCATATGCATCACTGCGTATGTTTATGGAGAGCGAGGACATATTTGAACAGCACAGATTTATATACTATCTTCTGCGCAAGAAAATCTCGATAACCATATACGGTATGCTGATCCGCTGTTGGTGGAGAGATCCTAAGAACACCCATGTGCTCAGCACATATAAGCGTACAAGGAAATATCTCAAGGCTTGCTCATCGAAAAAGCAGAGCATTCGCTATGCAACGACCGAACTTACAACAGACAAATAAAGAAACACCCGCAGTAAAAAGATACTGCGGGTCATTTTTATAGATACACTCTGCAAAAAAACGCTGTATTTCGCTTAATTTTCACATTTTCCCTGTTGCAATCGGATAAAAACCGTGTTATAATTAGTGTATATGTAAATTGGAGAAGAAAAGATATGAGTATTGCAGTAGCTATAGACGGCCCTGTAGGAGCGGGCAAAAGCTCCATCGCCAAAGAATGCGCAAAGCGTTTAGGCTTTATATACGTTGACACGGGTGCTATGTACCGTTGCATAGGTCTTTTCTGCGACCGCAACGGCGTTGATATGGACGACCCCGTGAGAGTAAGTGCGGCACTTTCGCATATTTCTCTTGACGTAAAGATAAAGGACGGCACACAGCACATATATCTTAACGGCTATGACGTTTCAGACGAGATACGCTTACCCGAAATAAGCATGGCGGCTTCCAAGGTTTCCGCTATCCCGGCTGTAAGAGCATTCCTTCTTCAGCTTCAGCGTGATATGGCAGAAAGCCGTGACGTAATAATGGACGGCAGAGATATAGGAACTGTCGTACTTCCTAACGCAACAGTGAAGATATATCTTACGGCAGATGCCGAGGTGCGTGCAAAGCGCCGTTATGACGAGCTTATCGCAAAGGGTACGGCTGTATCCTTTGAAAGCGTGCTTACGGATCTTAAACAGCGTGACCACAACGATATGACAAGAGAAATAGCGCCGCTGAAGCAAGCCGACGACGCAGTGCTTGCGGATACGACAGAGCTTGATTTTGAAGGCTCGTGCGACCTGCTTGTCAGAATAATCAAAGAAAAGGCAGAAATCAGATAATGTATGAATTTTTCAGGAAGATAGTATGTCTTTCAATGCACATAAAATACAGGATCAAGGTAATCGGCGGTGACAACAGACCGTATAAGAACGGCATAAAGGGCGGCTATATAATCGCCTGCAATCACCAGGATTACGGCGATCCTCCGCTGATAGCGGCTGTGAACAAGGCGCACTTTTCGTTTATGGCGAAGATTGAGCTGTTCCAGAAAAATAAATTCTTCGCCTGGATCATTACAAAGTGCGGAGCATTCCCCGTTGTAAGAGGCGCAGGTGACGGCAGTGCCATTGACCACGCCATAGCCGACCTTGAGAAGAACAGGGCTTTCGTAATATTCCCCGAAGGCACACGTTCTAAGGACGGCAATATCGGCAGAGCAAAATCGGGTATTGCGGTTATCGCAGGCAAGACAAACGCCCCCGTTCTTCCGATGTGCATAAAGTACGGGAAAAAGGGCTTCCGCAGAAAAGTATGGATCTCGGTAGGCGAGATGATTCCTGCGGAGCATATCGCACTGAACGGCGATGACAGAACAGAGTTAAGGCGTGTTTCAAATCTTATAATGGATAACATAAAGATGCTGATGGACGGTATGAGCGAATACGGCGATCCGCTCCCCAGGCAGTATAACCCGAAGCCCGAAAAGCAGACGGACGAGGAAAGCAAGTGAGCCGTTACAATATCGAAACGGCAAAGAGCGCAGGCTTCTGCTTCGGTGTTAAGCGTGCTGTCGAAATTGCGGAAAAAACCGCAGAAGAAAACGGCAGCTGCTATACGCTCGGAGAACTGATACACAACGGCAGTGAGATAGCAAGACTTCAGAAGCTGGGAGTATACCCCATAGATTCACCGGACGATCTGCCGCAGGGCAGGACGCTTATAATCCGCTCTCACGGCGTTGCAAAATCGGTCACAGATCATATACACGACAAGGGCATAAGCTGTATTGACGCTACCTGCCCGTTTGTCGCAAAGATACACAACATTGTTTCAAAGTCGGAATGCCCCGTTATCATAGCGGGCGACCCCGATCACCCTGAGGTCATAGGGATAGTCGGACATTGCAGAAATCCCGATGAGGTAACAGTGGTGCGTGACTCGGACGAGTTGGAAAAAATGGCAGATTCGCAGAAATTTCCTCGTCAAAATGCACTAATTATGGTTGCTCAGACGACGTTTAATTCGTCAAAATGGCAATCTTGCATTCAAGTTGCAAAAAAACACTATACAAATATCACGATTTTTGATACAATATGTAGTGCGACGGCTGAAAGACAAAAGGAAACCGAGGAGCTTGCACGGCGCTCGGTGCTTATGGTCACAGTCGGCGGAAAAAATTCCAGCAACACCGCAAAGCTGGCACAGATAAGTCAAAAACACTGCCCTGTAATATTTACGCAGGACGGCAGTGATATTGATAAAGCCGCAGTGCTTAGCCTGCTCCCTTTGCAGGGCGGTACGGTCGGTATAACGGCAGGAGCTTCGACACCTGCCTATATAATAAAGGAGGTTCATAGAATTATGAGCGAAATTCTCAACAATGAAGAAGGATTCGACTTCATGGCGGAGGTTGACAAGACCTTCAAAAAAGTATATATAGGGAACAGGGTCAAGGCTTTAGTAGTAGCTGTAAACAAGAACGAAGCTGTTGTAGACTTAGGCACAAAGCACTCGGGCTACATTCCTGCAAGCGAACTTTCGCAGGATCCCAATGCAGCTCCCTCGGATGTTGTCAAGGTTGGCGATGAGATCGAAGCCATCGTTACAGCTGTAAATGACGCAGAAGGTACAGTTACACTTTCCAAGAAGAAGGTTGACAGCGTTCTCGGCGTAGAAAAGCTCGCAGCCGCTATGGAAAATAATGAAACGCTCGAAGGTGAAGTATCATCGGTAGTTAAGGGCGGCGTTATCATTATCTCCAACGGTACAAGAGTATTCATCCCCGCTTCACAGACAGGCGTTCCCAAGGACGGCAAGCTCGAGGAGCTTCTCAAGAAGACAGTTCCCTTCAAGGTTATCGAAGTAACAGAAGCAAGAGGCAGAGTTGTAGGTTCTATCCGTCAGGCTAAGAAGGAAGCAAACGATGCCGCTAAGGCTAAGTTCTGGGAGAACATTGAGGTAGGTCAGAAGTTCACAGGCGAAGTTAAGTCTATCGAAAGCTACGGCGTATTCGTAGACCTCGGCGGAGTTGACGGTATGGTTCACTCAAGCGAGCTTACCTGGAACAGAATCAAGCACCCCAGAGAGATCGTTAAGATCGGTGACAAGCTCGATGTATATGTAAAGAGCTTCGACCCCGAGAAGAAGAGAGTATCACTCGGCTGCAAGAAGGAAGAGGACAACCCCTGGAACAAGTTCGTTGCAGAATACAGCGAAGGCGATGTTGTTGACGTTACTATCGTAAGCATCACACCCTTCGGCGCATTCGCACAGATTATCCCCGGCGTTGACGGTCTTATCCACATCAGCCAGATCTCTACAGAGCGTATCAACAATGTAGCTCAGGTTCTTTCCATCGGCGATGAAGTTAAGGCAAAGATCATCGAAATCAACGAGGAACAGAACAGAGTAAGCCTCTCTATCCGTGCACTCAAGGAAGAAATGCCTGAGGACGAGGAAGAAGAAGCTGAAGACGCTGAATAATCGTCAATAAAGAAAATATTGAGCCACCGGTCACGGTGGCTCATTTTATGCAAAAAAACGGAGAGAAAATGAAAAAACTGAAATCAATAATACCCGGAACAGCAGTATGTGCCGTCATTGCCGCTGTGGCAACGCTGACAGGCGGGATAAGCATAGACGGATTTTCCTTTGAGCTTATCGGAGCGCCTGTAATAGCGATACTTCTCGGTATGATACTGACGCTTGTATTTCCGAAGCTCGCAAGCCTTGCATCGCTGTCGGGCGGAATAAAGTTCACATCAAAGAAGATTCTGCAGTGGGCAGTGGTAATTCTCGGCTTTTCGCTGAATTTAAGCACTATAGCACAGGTCGGCGCAAAGAGCCTGCCTGTTATAGTCGGAACTATCTCAATATCGCTGATAGTTGCATTTATAATGATGAAGATAATGAAGGTTGACCCTAAGACCGCCTGCCTTATAGGTGTAGGCTCGTCTATCTGCGGCGGCTCGGCTATTGCGGCTACAGCGCCCGTTATAGAAGCGGATGATGAAGACGTAGCACGTTCAATATCGGTAATATTCCTGTTCAATGTGCTTGCCGCACTTATATTCCCGACGCTCGGACACGCTATAGGTCTTGGCACGGAGGGCTTTGCGGTATTTGCCGGAACTGCGGTCAACGACACCTCATCGGTCACTGCGGCGGCATCGACAGCGGAGGGCATTTACGGATACAGCGGTATACTTTCAGCCGCCGTAACGGTAAAGCTGACAAGAACGCTTGCCATTATCCCGATAACGCTCGTGCTTGCGCTCTACCGCACAGCAAAAGCCAAAAAAAGCGGCGGCGGTAAAGCTGATTTCTCGATAAAGAAGATATTCCCGTGGTTTATCCTTTTCTTTGTAGGTGCGTCACTTATAACAACGGTCTGCGGATTACTGCCCGAAAACAGCGTCACGCTGTTCTACTCATCGCAGTTTGTGCCGTTTGCAAAATGGCTGGCTAAATTCTTTATAGCAATGGCTATGGGCGCTATCGGACTTAACACCAATATAGTAAAGCTGATACGCAACGGCGGAAAGCCGATACTTCTCGGACTGTGCTGTTGGGTATCCATCACTGCTGTTTCGCTCGGTGTACAAAGCGTTACAGGGCTTTTTGCAAGCAATCTCTGATAATATAAAACGGGTACGGATTATGACAATCCGCACCCGTTACCTATACCCTCTGCCCGAACTTAAGCAATATCCTTGAATACAGCTCCTTATTTATCTCATAATAATCGGTAGCCGTTGTCTTTCTGTCGTTTTCATAAAGTTCAAAACGCATAATTATCTCGCTGTAGTCATCCGTGTAATAAAAAACGCACAGCCAGTAGCGGTTTTTCTCCGCATAATAATTCACAGGTTCAAGCGTCAGCACCGAGTTTATATCACCGTTTAAAAGCATATTCAGCTCATCGGGCTTTATATAGCAGAACTGCACCTTCTTTGTCATAGGCATAGCTTTCGCTTTTCTTTTAAGCGGCGTATCTGCGGTATCACTGCCGGCGGTTTTCTTTTTGAAGAAAAACATATATGCTCCCCCTTTTTATAAGCAATATAATTTGCATTCCGTTGCTATTCTATCACACTTTAAACACTTTGTCCATATAACTGCGCATTTTTTCACTTGAAATAAAAATACAATTAAATCAATTATCTGTCAAACTTCAAGGCTGTATCACAACTTTTTCACATATGAACAGTATACTTTAGCCATAGTCAAAAAACAATAAAGCCTACGGGCGTGAAAGGACGATAGATATGACAGACGGATTTGAACGCAATGATATGAACAACATGAACAATACGAACAGCGAAAACGAGCAGGTACAGAACAGCTTCTCGACCGCCGGCAATTTGCAGACAGACACATCTGCAAATGCAAGCGGTTATAATGCAGGCTCTTCCTACACAAGCTCCTATGACGCACAGCAGAATGCGTACAACTCATATTACAACTACGCAAACAATATGGGCGCAAACAATACGAGGGCAAACAACATACACGTTGCTCCCGGTGCAAGCAAGCCGCCTAAGAAGAACGGCAAGGGTGCGCTGGTCGCAGGCATCATAGCGGCGGCTCTGGTAGTCGGCGGCGGCGCAGGATTTGCAGGAACGGTACTCGGCAACAGTATAAATGCCACCATTCCCTTTGCAAGCTCGTCTGACGGTACATCTCAGGGAGAATCGGCTGACAGCGGCTCAGAAAGTACCATCGCCGCACCGTCAACAACGCTCAACACCTCAAACACGGCAACAGCCGCTCCCCTTGACGAAAGCAAGATAAACGACAGCTCAAACAGCACTCTGCTGAATGCCGAGGAGCTTTACGAAAAGGTAAAGAACACTGTTGTGCTGGTATATAACTATCAGCGTCAGACAGGCTATGCCGAGCCTGTAAAATACGGCAGCGGCAGTGGTGTTGTGTTTACCTCTGACGGCTATGTCATCACAAACGCACACGTTGTAGAGGGTGCGGATAAAATGACAGTAGTCGCTCCCGATTATAAAAACCCCGATAACACAAAGGAATATGAGGCTACAGTAGTCGGCAGTGATACCTATTCAGACCTTGCAGTGCTGAAGATCAGCCGTGACGATCCGTTTGAATATGCAACGCTCGGTGACTCGGACACTGTAAGAGTAGGTCAGGATATATGCGTACTCGGCAACCCCAAGCAGTTACTCAACTCTCTTACTAAGGGTATCGTATCCGGTCTTGGCAGAGCCTCCGCTTCAAACAGTGCATACGGCACAAGCACAATACAGATAGATGCGGCTATCAACAGCGGTAACAGCGGCGGCGGACTTTTCGATATGTACGGCAACGTTATCGGTATAATCGACTACAAGCTGGTATCAAACACATCAGCGTCTATAGATAACATCGGCTTCGCCATTACAATAAACGAGGCTAAGCCGGTAATAAACGACCTTATGACAAAGGGCTATGTTACGAACCGTCCCGGTCTTGGCATAAACGGCGAGGAAATAAGCGAATACAGCGCATATATGCAGGGACTTGAAAGCGGCGGCGTATATGTAACATATATCTCAAAGGATATGCCCGTAGCTAAGAGCGACCTTAAGGTCGGCGATATAATCTCAAAGGTAAACGGCACAGCGGTCACCTCCGTAACAGATATACAGAATATCATTGCGGAACTTAACATAGGCGACACCGTTGAGCTTACGGTTTACAGAGCAGGAACAACAGGCAGATACACCACAAAGACTATCAACGTTGAGCTTGCCGAGATTGAGCTTAGCTGATAAAAGCATAAAGCAACGGCTGTGATGAACTTCACGTTTCATCACAGCCGTATTTTTATGTCCTCAGATTAAGCAGTACCGACGACATGAACATCTCGTCCTTTACCTCTGCGCAATATGTACCGCCGTACTTTTCCGCAATGCTCTTTACCGATTCCACGCCTATGCCGAAGCCCTTGTGCTTCGATGAAAACAGCACTCCGCTAAGGTCTTTTTTAAGCGTACCCGTAAAGGTATTGTCTATGCCGAGGCAAAGAGTATATTCGTCCGTCATTGCCCTTATTACTATTCTTCTGTTATCGCCGCTTTCCTCCTTGCAGGCATCTGTTGCATTTTCGATGAGATTGCCGAACAGCACCGACAGATCCGTTTCGTCGACAGAGATATTTTCGGGGATTACCGCCTTTACATCATAATCAATATCCTCATTTTTCGCCACCTGCGCAAAATACAGCATTACGGCATTCACCGTCTTGTTCTCGCAGAAGCTGATAAGCGTATCATCGGGCAGGCTCTGCTGATAGCTGTTAAGATATTTTTCAAGCTCCCCGTATTGCTTATTTCTGACGTATTCCTGCATAAGCGAGATATGGTGACGCACATCATGCTTTGCACGTCTTGCGTCCGCTATCTTCTCCTGCAGATTTTCGTACTGCAGGTTCTGCATCGCAAGGCGGTGGTTGTTGTCGCTGAGCCTTATGTTCTTCTCCTGCTCGTTTATCAGCATCGCTATAACATAGTACACTATTCCGGCTCCCACGTTTATAAACAGCAGGAACACAGCGTTGCCTGCGTCAAGTGCAGTTTCAAGGCTGGACTTGCCGTTGTTGTTATAGAGCATATAGTACCATATCAGATAGAAGGTCGCAGGTATCAGCCACAGATACCGCCACTCGATACCTGTAGGCTCTTTTTCAACTGCGGGAGTATACACCTTTTTTGTGTAGATGAAAAGCGGTATCCATACAACCGCCAACACAACCAGCATTATAAGCGAGAACGACCATCGGTACGACTGTACTGCAAGTTCGGGAAAAATCTTTCCTTCTATGCACTTTGATGCCGCCACTACAAAATTCGCCGTGTTTGAGATCATAAGCAAGGTGAACAGCGCCTTGCCGAAATTTACTTTTACCGCAATAAAATAGAAAACAACATACACCGCAGTGCTTACCGCACTCGCAAGCGCCGCCTTTCCTCCCGAAAAGAAAGCCGCACACAGCCCAAGCCCCATCTGGATAAACGATATAACAACAATAATGCAGACCGTGATTTTCACAGAAAAGCGAAGCCTTGAACGGAAGGGATAAAGCGCAAGCGCCATAAACGGCAGGAAGTTCATAAGCGAATAAACGCATATCTCGGCAATTCTGTATAAAGGGATCATAAACCGCTACCGTCCTTCCTCAGCTTTTCAAAGCAGTATGCCGTATATGCCGCAGAGATTTCCTTTGCTCTGCGTTTAGGCACGGCAAGCGTTGTTTTGTCCGAAAATACTATAATATCGTCCTTGCAGGAAGCGACCCCCGCAAAATTGACCGTTATATTGTCCGAAAGACAACAGAACCCGAACTTGCCGTCAAGAAGCCCGTTCACTTTGTCAAACCCTATCTGTGCCTCCTTAACGGTATTACCCTTAAGATAAAACCTGACCGTCTGACCGCAGTTTTTTGCATAAAGAATGTTTCTCAGCTTTATCTCCTCGCCCTGCGGCAATGTGATAAGCCTGCTACGGTACCGGTCAAGCTCCAGCCTTTCGAGCATAACATTTATCTGCTCCTCGCAGTAGGGCTTGCGAAGATAATAGCTTGCGTCCACCTCATAGCTTTCGCAGGCGAATTCACCGCTGTGCGATGCAAGCACGATACGCACGTCCTTGTCGCTTTGCCTTACTGCCCTTGCAATATCCATACCGTTTTTATCTCCGCTAAGTATATCAAGTATCACTATGTCGAACTTGTCCTTTTCCCATACACCGATAAACTCATCGCCGCTTTTATAACGGTATATCTCTATATCCTCTGCACTTTTGCGTATGCCGTCCGTCAGCCTTTCTGCTTCAGACGCATCGTTGTCAACTACCGCAAGCCTCATAAAAACACATCCTCCCATATTTTAACCCATATTAATAATAGCATAAAACCGACAGCTTTACAACAAAAATTTACAGGAAGATACAGCCCTGCGGTATGCCGTATTATATCCGGACAGCAAAACTCCCCGTGCATTTTACGCTTTCGCATAACTGCACGGAGAGTTACAGTTTGTAGAAAAAGTCTGTATTTATAAAAATAGAGCAAATTCTCTATCCCTATCCCC
>OHNZ01000051.1_pt1 | contig 106063 bp, 115 predicted proteins | sample 1569761 | NCBI WGS metagenome assembly OHNZ01 (sample SAMEA3879562, study PRJEB24766) | human gut metagenome | biome: human-associated habitat; feature: feces | place: USA | collected 1985/1987
CCTTTACTGCACCTACTTTTTATGCACCGTAAAACTGATTTATTAACTTCAAAAAGCAATCGAAATGAAAAAGTACGAGAACAATTTCGCAGTAACCGGTTATGTCGCAAAAGACGCCGAGGTTTATCAATTCACCAACACAAGTGTTGCACGTTTCCCTCTGGCTGTTGCCCGCCAGGAGAAGATCGGCGAAGAAACCAAGCGCATATCCGCTTTCATGAACATTGAAGCGTGGCGCAAGAATGAAAATTCCGGGTCGTTTGACCAGCTTACCAAAGGTACGCTGCTGACCGTGGAAGGCTACTTCAAGCCTGAAGAATGGACTGACAAAGATGGAGTGCAGCACAACCGCATCGTGACGGTTGCAGTCAAATTCTATCCGGCTGTCGAGAAGGAGGAAGAAGTTCCTTCGAAACCGGCAAAAGAAGCGAAAAAGGGCAAGAAGTAATCCCTGTTTTCCTGACAAAGCGGCTTTCGGGCCGCTTTTGTTATGCTCGAAGCCTTCCGTAATATAGCCTTTTGTATTTCACGTTTTCCCCTTTTATTGCAATGCCTGAAATTCCCTACACGCCTATTTCGAAAGCCCGGTTATTTATTCTGCAAAGTTTGATTGCCGGTTGTTTGTCCTGTCAAGGAACGCTTATGCTTGCTGCTGAAAAATCTTCCTTTCCGACATGTCGGAAAGAGTATTTTTCGCATCCTCCTTGCCTGACAGACCGCCAATCTTGTGGGCAGAAAAATAATCAACCTTCCGATACAGGATGTATCAGAGGGAAATAAAAACAACTAAAAATTTTAATGATATGACATTCAGAGCATTTATGGCAGAGAACGGGTATAACGTACAGACTACTTTTTGGGAAGATTTTTCAGCGGCCGACATTTTCGGGTTATCGGCTATTCAGGACACTTTCAACCGTGCCTTTGAAGAGTGGAAAGGCAACTGCAAGTACCTTACGGAATTGGTGTTGGTATTGAATCACAAGATATGGCAGCATTATAAAACGAAACCGAATGTGGCGGCGTTGTATGATGCACTCTGGAGACAGGCAGACCAGTATGCGGTTGAGAATCTGAAGGACGAAGAGTTAAGCTATTATTATGACGTAACGGACTGATTGTATAACAAGTTAATGTAAATTGAGTATGAACACGAATAACAAGCCAAGCATAGCAGGAAGGACAACGGCTGATGATATATTGCAACGAGACGCACAGTTCAGATATATGCTGTTAGCCAGGATGCAGTCAGATTGTGAGTATTATTTGGATTACGGAGGCAGAGACCCCAAACGCCTGTGGGCAGGTGATGAAGAACGGCAAATCGATTTAATGATAAAGTTGCACGACAGCTTCAAGGAAGGAGAAAAGCCGCAGTGGCTGACAATGGACAAGATTTTGGAATACAAAAAGGAAATGAATAAATGACACCAAGCCCCCTAAAAGTCAAGCAAAACCTTTGGGGGGCTTATATTGATATAACGAGGACGCTATTCATGACGCAGTTTTCCTCTTTTAGTTTTCCTTTTTTACTGTTCCCTTGCGTGAACAGTTGGCAGCAATGATTATTTATCATGACGGAAGCTGCTTTTGCTGAATCCGCCGAATATGCCCTTCACGATTTTGCAAAAGACATAAAGTACCAATACTACGACTATAATTTCTCCCATATCCTTTTTTATATTTAGCGTTACAAATTTCCAATAAGGGTCAGAGGCTTCCCTAAATATACTTAAACTGACAGGCAAATCCGTCACTAATATGGCATCGGTTGCCTTGACTTCCTATTTCCGATTTCCAGGTACGCGGCCAGGTTTCCTGCTGAGTGCCACATTGTACTTGCCTAAAATTTGGTACACAGTACTTTTGCTCTTGACATTGCAATGCGCCATGATTTCATTGACTGAATAACCGTTGTTGTACATGTCCACAGCTATTTTATCCCGCTCGGTCTTGCTCAACATTTTGCTCGTCTTCACCGGTACACTGATACTCTGTTGCAGGCGTATCACCCGGTCAGATGACTTGCGTAATACAGCCACTTCTTCCGGAAGAGATCCGAACATGGTCAGCACCTCCGCCGCCGTCGTGTCCGGAAACAATTCACCACGGGAGTCAATCTTGTCATGGATGGAAATAATGCGGACCACTTTGATCCGGCATAACTCTATCAATGCGGCCAACTCCCTCAAACCGCGCACGGCGTTACTGAATTTCGAGACAACCAGTTCGTCCCCTCTCTCAAGATTTGTCATGAGCTGTTTCCAGCGAGGTCTGAGCGTCTCGTGCTGGACTGATTCCTCTATCACTTGTACACAACCGTACTGGCACATCCATTCCTTGTCCGCATCATATTCATCATACGAATTTGCCTTAAATATATAACCAACTTTTGCCATGTCAATATCCAATACAAATGATAACAAGTGCAAATATACAAGTTTTATTTGAGTGGCCAAATCAAACCATTATAAAAATCGAACTATTTATTTTTTCGTCCTTTTTCCTTTCACTTGTTTTCATTGATAATCATACTATTAAGTACGATATTGAAAAATGCACAAAATACAGTTCCAATGGTATTAAGTATAGAAAATTATATATAGTTTTGCGTGAAATAGTACGAAAACATATAGTATGAAAATTCAAAAAACGAACCTTAAAGCATCAAGTTTTTTACACATGATAGCTGCCGCTTCAATCACGGTATGCATGTTCACATCATGTAATGGCGGATTGACTGAACAGTCCGAAAGCGATCCTGCCGGTACATACAGAAATTATCTGCTCGAAGTAAGGAAGATGAAATCTATTTCATTTGAAGAGCTGTCAGAAAACCTTTGCCAATGGCAAGCCATAAGAGATTCCGTTTTTAACCATGTCCGGCAGGACACGGTTGGGACCCATGGTCAAGACCTTCGTAAAACATGCGAAGGCATACATGATTCCCTACGCCTGGAGTTCTCGCGTCTGGCTTTGTCAAGGCCACGTTCCTATCAGGAGTTATTCCTATTGAAAAGAAAACTTTCATCTAATGACAAAGACAATGGATTAATCCGGACCGTGGAAAAGATCCGCCCATTCTTTGAGTCATTAGATAAACGCCCAATCCATAAGGGAGACAGGAAGCAAATCATTTCGGATTATCGTACTTTGCTGGCCAACACTCTCCGAAATGGCATACACGGGACAGATGACATGACAGAGTTCATCGGAAAAGAGGATGCTATTTTTCGGGCGTTCTTGCCATATCTGTGCAGCATTGGTGATGAAGACATTTCCGATATAACGCGTGATACGGAAAAATGCTGTTTGCAGATTTTGTTTGCCGCCGAACGTAAAGAGGTACCTCACCAGGATGCCCTCGTTTACCTGGCCATGCGAACCAATCGCAGACTGATACTTAATACCGGAACCTGCATCAATGACATTCATAATCAAAAGGTCCAAACAAAAGCACAAGCCTACGCATATATCTGGATGCTTATGCGCCCATACGTTTCTATGGACAGTTTCCACCTGTCGATGCTTTCTTCCAAAGACCAGGAACAGCTTGAACGGTTTGCCGCACAGACACCGGCCATATTTGAGACTTTGTGCCGAATCTTGAACTCGGGAGACAACCGCCTGGATGAATTACCCGGAATGCTTATGGAGATTTACATTCACACGCTATAAACATAAAATCAAATGAATATGCTACGACACTTTCTGAAAGACTTTATGACGTTTGTCCCCCTTCAGTTGCCACAGCTGCTCGATGTAACCACTATGGAGGAGCCGCAGTTTTACGGGGACTATGTCCTGCTGACTTTTCCATTGCATGATCCTTATGACCTGGAAGAAGTGATGGATATGCTGGAGGATGATATGGAACTGATTGTGCTTTATCATCACATTCCTATGCAAGACGAACCGTTCGGCCATAGTACATGCGCTTACTCCAATCCATCTTTCGGCCAAATGTTCAAGGTGAACGCGAAGACTGATTCCGATGGCAAGGTCCATACCGTCCTTGTAACCATATATGATTCACTTGAACAAATGTACGGGGATCTCTGCCTTGACTTGCAACTCCATTCTAAAAGCGGAAAGCTGAAATACCAGAAGAACAAGGAGGACATACTTATTGACTTTTTATAAAAACAACATCATCATGAGAAATACATTATACAGGCAGATGGTCTATTGGATCAATGCCCACCGAACATGGATAGAGGTCGCAGACGACAACCTCTATAAAGAACATATCATCTCAAGAAGTGACAGGACGGACTACCTTGTCTCCCGAACTTTGGTCCTGCGGGCGTTCAAGACAAACGGAACATACCTCGAAGGTACCACATGGGCCATCCCTGAACATGAACTGAACAAAGCTTTGGCTATCTATCGCAAACAGGACCGGTCATTCAAGCAGCGAATCAAAAAAGCTGCAATGAACCTCACGGCCGTGGATGCCGAAACCATTATCCGCTTGGCAACTTATGATATTGTCCACTTGGAACTCAGAGCAACACCTATACACGTACCCGAAAAACCATATTACTTATGTTACTGAAAATATTGCAACTCATCTTTTGCGTGACCCCTCTTGTACTGTCATTGATATTGTACAAAAAGCCATACCGGTTTATGGCAAAGTTTCACGCTTCCATGAAACAAAACATCAGAGCCCGCAAACTTTATACACGGGTGATTCTGTTCCTGCTACTGCTTTTCCACTATGTCTATGCAAGTGGACATGCTGGTGAATTCGGCATCCTGGTATCAACCGTTATCTGTGCCGCTATGTTCTCGTTCAAGCTGGCGGACAGGTGTCTGAGCCGTTTGCATGATTCCATGGGTCTGTTTGCCGGCATCAGTGCTATAACATTGGTCAGCTGCTTTGAACCGTATCTGTACACTACTACCGTAACTGCGTACTATATTCTTTTGGCAGCCCTGTTCTATCCCTCTGCTCCGGTCACAGCCGAATGCGATGATGAAGAAAAGGCTGAAGGAACGACAACGCATCCTGAAACGATATCCGAAAAGAAACACGATAATCATCACGCGATGGTGTCTTTGAAGCGGACAAAGGCAGCATTTCAGAAACTCCGCACTGTAATAATCATTAAAACAAAGTAAAATGGAAAATAGTCAAGAGAATACGACCTTTATATTGGCAGATGTCAAGGTGTTCGATTTCCTGAAGGAGAAAGCCGGAGACCGTAAAACGAAGACGGAAGCGTATTGGGACTTGCTGGACAGATCAATGGCAGGTTTTGTTTCTCCATTTGTAAGAAAATTGGAGCGAAAACTTCTTCCCAACCAATGTCATGTGACAATCTCCGATCTTGCAGAATTCTGGCATTGGCATCGTGCCACTGTCCGAACCTTTCTGGATGCTCTGGAATCTTTCGGGCTACTTGAACGCACAAAACTTAATAAAAGCGTCATCATCACCATGACCGTGCAGTCTGGAAAAAATGCAATAGCCGGAACTGAGCAGGATGAGCCGGACTTTGCCACACGAATCGGCAGTATATTGTCCGAATGGGTCATCGGCAAAAAGACATCGGAGGATGCCGGTCATTCATGTGGCCAGGCTCTTTGCCAGGCATTAGCCGCCATTGCCGGTAAAGATAATTCTCAGGCTTCCGGCAACGGCACCGATACGGTATCGGCAGAAGTCGTCAGACAGGAAGAAAAACTAAGGGAAACAATATTAGAGTGTATTGCCAATGCCGCTCTCCAGCGTGTGTTGCGTAAGTCAAGATTCGATAACAGTTCACAACTGTCGCAGTTCTTCACCCTTGACCTCGGCGGTGAATGGGGCGCGTTTATCGAGACCGCCAAAGAGCTTGCGGAGCTTGTATTTAATCCCGAAACATCCGGCGCAGGTGTTGATATGGACAGGAACAAAGAACTCCTTAAATCGTTCCGTATTCCCTTTTTATCGCTTGCGGCAAAAGCCCAGACATTGTCGGACTGAACCGGGAAACGAAAATGAATTGTATAACCAGGAACAATCCATCCCTATCTCAGTCCTGACATCCTTCCAGTTTTATGAGGCAAGTGGGCTTGCCCACATGCCACGAAACAGAGGGAGTGGGTAGCCTAATACCCTTGCCGACTAACGTCGCAGGGAGGCATGTCCGAACAAGCAGCAAGCTGGGACATGATGGATTGTACAAAACAAAACGGAAACAATATGGCAAATGCAAAACAGGTACTTGACGTACATGTATCCAAAGGGATAACAATGGCTCAGAGTAATGAACATATGCGCAATTGGACAGAGAAAGGTTGGAAAAGGGCAACTGACCTTGGTAATTATGACCCGACACGTGAACACCTGAATTTTGAAGTCGTATCAGGAGGTAAGATCCGTCCTATCGACAAAGGCCGGAGCATTCCTGAGCGAATGGCTGAACTGTTGCATAAACGAGGCATAAAGGATCCCAATGAAGGTTTGGAAGAACCGAGATTCCGTACAGTCGTAAATATCATTTTTGGGGGCTCTCGCACACGGATGCAGGAACTCGCATTTGGCAAGCAGGAAGTCGATTTTGAAAAAGGTGCGGACAATAGACACATAAAAAGGAAGAGTGAGATTGAACGTTGGGCAAAGGATGTCTATTCATTTGTCTGCGGCAGATATGGTGAACAGAATATTGCCGCATTCATTGTACATCTGGATGAGTTGAATCCACATGTGCATTGTACTTTGCTGCCAATCAAAGATGGGAAGTTTGCGTACAAGGAGATATTTGCCGGTAAGGACAAATATGAATTCAGCGAGCGCATGAAACAGCTTCATACGGACTTTTATGCAGAAGTCAATAGCAAATGGGGCATGTCCAGAGGCTCAAGTGTTTCCGAAACGGGAAAGAAGCATCGCAGTACAGAAGAATACCGTCGTATGCTGTCAGAGGAATGCTCTACAATAGAAGAGAATATCAGCCGCCATCAGCAAGTCCTTTCCTCTCTCCATTCGGACATCCGGATGGCAGATCGCAGGGTCAAGGGCTTGACTTCAATGGTGGAAAACTTGAAAAAGGAGCAGGCCGAAAAAGAAGCCCAATTGTCGGCACTCAAAAATGATATGGAAGCCCGGAAAGGTGATGCACAGACTTTATCTGCCGAGAAAGAAAAGCTCGAAAATGAGCTGGCCGCTATCCAGAATAAATTGGCAGACAAACAGGAGAAGCTACAGACCGCTGACCGACAACTTTCCGAGCTCAAGGAAAATATGGATGCCATTCAGGAGCGGACAGAAGAACTGAAGGAAGAAGCATACAAATACTCGCGTGATGTCCATTCCAAAGTGGACAGTCTGCTCAAGGATGCCATGTTGGAGAATATGGTCAATGAGTGGCGGGAAATGTCGGCACAGATGAAGCCTTCCGAACGGCAACAGTTCGATGACACGCTCCTGTGTTCCGTGGCGGAACGGGGGACGGAAGTCATGCGCTGTGCGACAATGCTGTTTCTTGGAATGGTCGATGATGCCACAACATTTGCCGAAACACATGGCGGCGGAGGTGGCGGAAATGACCTCAAATGGGGACGTGATGAAGACGAGGACAACCGTGCCTGGGCTCTCCGGTGCATGAAGATGGCAAGTCGCATGATGCGTCCTTCCAGTGGCAAAAAAGCCAAACGATAAATGGCAGAAATGTATTACAATCAAAGTTATAACAAATAAAAATCATTTGAATATGACAAAACAAATCATTCTTATCTTTGCCGTTCTCTGCTCCGTGCAGGTACAGGCAAATTCACGATATACAGAAAGAGATACTGTACAACATGAGTTCTTCCATGATGCCACAGAACTGTTCCAACCCCTCCAGCCGGTCTATCTTGACGGTGTGGTAGTGCCAAGGACTGGGAGTGGCAATTGGTTTGTCAGTGTCACCGGAGGGGCAACCGCTTTTCTCGGAACGCCTCTTGGCTGCGAAGATCTGTTCGGACGTGTGAAACCCTCGTACAACCTTGCCGTCGGAAAATGGTTTACTCCTGCCGTTGGCGCCCGCATACATTACAGCGGTTTGCAATTCAAAGATGCCGGATTATCCACGAAAAATTACCATAGCGTCCATGCAGACCTGCTATGGAACCTGCTTGGTTATCGGTATTCCGGACAGGAGCAGACACGCTGGGGACTTGCCCCATTTGTCGGAGTCGGACTGATACACAATTCCTCCGACAAGACTTCTCCTTTCGCCCTCTCATACGGTATTCAGGGACAATATCGGATTTCAAAACGGGTAAGTGCAGTACTGGAGTTCTCGGGGACAACAACCTCACAAAAATTTGATGGCTATGGCCGAACAAACCGCCTGGGTGATCATATGGTATCACTGACAGCCGGATTCACCTTCCATCTCGGGAAAATAGGTTGGAAACGAGCTGCTGATGTCACGCATTACATCCACAGGAATGAACAGCTCATCGATTATTCCCGTGCCTTGTCCGAGAAGAACAGCCGCTATGCCGGACAACATGACCGCGACAAACGAACGCTTGCTGAACTGAAGAAGATTCTGGAAATCGAAGGTCTGCTTGATACCTACGGGCACTTGCTGGAAGATGAGAAGAATGGACAACAAGGATATCCTGTAAACAATTATAGTGGGTTGAACTCATTGCGTGCAAGACTGAAACACAGACATTGGGACGGAATATCCCCTCTCGATACGGCATTCATTCATAACAACAATAACAACAAGGACAAACAGAATCCGGATTCCCTGGTATCGAATAAATTCATAACGGCTGAAGGGCACAATCCCATGGTTGTGAATCATGTCTCGGATAGCTGTATCGGAGCTCCTGTATATTTCTTTTTCACTCTTAACACGGCCCGCCTGACAGATGTTTCACAGAAACTCAATCTGGATGAATTGGCAAGGGTCGCAAAGAAATATGACTTGCATGTAAGAGTTACCGGGGCTGCGGACAGTTCTACAGGGACATCCGGCATCAATGATTCATTGAGCCAGTCAAGAGCGGACTTTATCGTTTCGGAACTGAAACAGCGCGGCATTCCTGCAGAAAGGATCACAAAAATCAGCAGAGGTGGAATTGCCGACTATCTGCCGACCGAAGCCAACAGACACACGAAAGTTGAACTGTTTTAGCCATAGAGAATCTATTATTAACCAAAAGCCTCTCCGCTGTGAAGCGCAGAGGCTTTTTACTTGATACCTGGTATGTACGTATTCCGAAAGGAATCATTTGGAGGCTTCCAGTGATTCTTTTCTGAACTGTTTCAGAAGCTTTTCAAGTTCAAGTGACGCTTTACGGGCACGCATTCCTGCTGCCTTATTGCCTTTTTCAATCTGAAGTTTGGCATTCTCTGAAAACTGAGCGAACAATTCGCTGATCTGAGCAAATGAATTTTCCATATTACAATACATTTATATAATACAATACGTTGGCAAAGATATTGAAATATATCATTCTTTTGTCAGAACGCGTTCTGTTATATCATGAATAGCATGATAATGCCATTTTTATACCCATTTCTATATTCAATAAATTGATATTCTCTCTCATCACCGGCTTTCCTTGCCGGAGAGATTTCATATGCAAAGGTACAGCGACGGACGGTCGCCAAGTACCGCTGTGCTAACGGCTCCCGGATCTTCACGGCAGCCTTCCACAAATCGAAGATTTGGGTATTCCGCTTTATCCCGTCACTGTTTACTTGTCTTGTTCGTCCTATGCTCGCTGTCTGTCCTGCATAAAAATCATTCCCCGACAAGAAGCCGGAAGAGCTTCGATAAGAGGGATAACAAAAACAATGTTCAACAATTAAATTATTACGATTATGCCGAATTGGTGCAGTACTGCGTATGTGATAGATGGCGACGCAAAAGAAGTGAAGCAACTGTATGAGTTGATGAAAGGACTGGAAGAACGTAAGACACCTTCAGTAGAAAACGGATTTGGGACTACTTGGCTGGGATGTCTCGTGGATGCTTTGGGTAAGGATTGGAACGATGTACGTTGCCGTGGCTCTTGGAACGGACTTGAAATGGACGGTGATGTATTGAAGTTTTCAACAGAAACAGCGTGGGCCCCATGCAGTGAGACATTTGACCTTGTGAGGGAAGCGTTCCCCAATCTTCGCTATTACTTTCAGGCGGAAGAGCCAGGCATGGAAGTATATGAAACAAACGATGAATTTGGTACATATTTCAGTGACAGGTTCTTCTTGGACGCATGTTCCCCAGAGGAAGAGTATCTCAGTGAATATTTCGAGACCCAAGAAGATGCGTTCGCTTGGCTTGAAGAAAAATGCGGAGAGCCGATAAAGTCAGCAGAGGATGTCAAGGCACTTGACGAACGCTGGCAAAGCAAGAGCGAAGATGCCTTCTGCTACCTGCATGAATTTCAAATAGTAAACTAATTCAATCCGACATCAGCAAATGATTCCCGAGCATTATTTGTTCGGGAGTCTTTTCTATACTTTTATAGACCGCCTGTTTTACAAAACTGCGCTGGAGGTGCATACCCTTTATATTCGGCCAGGTTATTCCTCTTGTAAGAAATATATGATTTCCTACCTGCCGGCACTTTCTTGTCGGAGAGATTTTATATGCGAAGGTACAGCGACGGACGGTCGCCAAGTACCGCTATGCTAACGGTTCCCGGATATTCACGGCAGCCTTCCGCAAATCATAGATTTGGGTATTCCGCTTTATCCTGTCCACTGTTTACTTGTCTTGTTCGTCCTATGCTCGCTGTCTGTCCTGCATAAAAATCATTCCCTGACAAGAAGGCCGAAAGGCTTCAAGAAAAGGGAAATAAAAACAACAACTTAAAATTCAGAATTATGCACAGCAGAGTTTTTCAAATTTCAACAACACAGATAGACAAGGAAAACTATCTGAACGAAGACACCCTCAATCAGGGCGACAACAGTTTTTACGATTATTGTGCCGACATCAGCGATGAAGAGCGCAAGGAAGAGATAACCAATTTAGTCAATTCCATCCTGCCGAAAGGAATGTTCGAACTTGTATCGGAAGACACGATACGTTATACAGGTGATGGCATGGAACAATGGAAAGAGAAGTATGTTGCAGAAATCCGGAAGAAAGCGGACGCCATTACTGTCGAAAATATGTTTGAGTGGAGTTCTACATATTACCTCAAGCAGGCAATAGATAATCCGCTGGATACCGGCTATCATTTTTATCTGAATGGAGACGGATGCCAGTCATTTGCCGAGCCATCCTTTGAGTTCATGCTGTTTGTCAGCTCTCTTGAACCCGGCACTTTGCTCTATGTCGGAGGCGTCATTGATTATCACTTCTGACGGTATATGTCGTATAGCCACCCGCTACCATGCGGGTGGTTTCACCCAACTCATTTAATGAAGTACAGCAATCGAAAGTATTACAATGAAGACAAAAACACTCCATAGTCAGGATGCAAAAAAAGTTGGCATCAGCAGTTTTCCCAATTTCCACAAGTCAGGAAGCATCAGTGGAATGAAAAAAAACTATTATGGACGGGACGCCCTGCTTGTGCGTTGTGGCAGTTATATTTACAATGTGTCAAGTGCCCCTGAAATATACTACAAAGTAGCACATTAGTATTTTAGTAAAGTAGTAAAATAGTAAAATAGTAACATGAAGACTTGCAGAAAAGATTTTCAAGGCAGGAAAAGCACAACGGTTCTTAAATTGCTTTGCCGTAATATAGCTGCCGGACGTTTTAACTGGCGGAGATACTGTACGCCTCAGACTTATTTCGGTCAGGAGATTTGCGTTACACCATTGCACTGTTCCTATGGCCAAATCGGCTACACCGTGCATTTCCCTTACTCCAACATGCCGGAAGTGGAATATGATTGGGAAATGGGAAAATTGACAGTAGATGAAGAAAACTGGAAAGAATATTTCCGACATAGCGAACAATGACAAGGGGCTGGCATTCACACCAGCCCCAAATCCTTTTCATTCATCGTCGCATTCCACCGCTATATTCGGTCTCCTGCTGTTCCTCCCTGTATTCTTCCAGGTCGTTCAGTTGCTCATTCACGCCCTGGAGATTGGCATCCAGTGTCATGTTGTGGTCATAAGGGTAATGATGCTTCACGGTCATGCCCGCGTTGGTCATCGTCCCCACATCCAGCGAGTCCCTGTCCCTGTTGTAATTGACATGCAGCACGTCACCGTTCGGCATTTCGAAGACCGGCATCTTGTGCCGCGTCATTTCCGCAAACTGTTCTGCAGCCATCTCCCTCGCCAATGCCTTCACATCCTCGCTGGCCCTGTCAACTCCATATCTTCGGATATGGTCTCGTACTTCCTGTTCGGTGTATTTCAGCATCACGTCATAAGTTCCTCCTACACTACCGTTATACACGACAGCGAAATGCTGGTCTTCAATCAGCAGGTCATCGCCACGGTTCTGCAAAGGAGAGGCATAGGTGTACTGTTCATCCATTCCGTTCCCGTCGTAATACTCTTTCGCAAGAGTGAGCAGCCCGTTGTAGTCCCCTTTGTCTTTCAGTGCGTCAAGTCGGTTGGTATCGTCCGCCATTTGCAGATAGGCTACAGAAGCATAATATACCTTTTCCTTCGGGGTTTCCGTCCGTTCCTGATTTTCGGTCTTTTCCCTTTCTATATCCCTGGCTATCTGGTCTATTTTCTGCGTGATCATGGATGATGCCTTCTTCACGTCCATAAGTACGGTCTTAATGTACTGGGGTGACTCCTTCAGGTTATCCAGCCACGATTTCAGATACGGACAACTGTCCTCTTTTATATGTTTGGCCATTCCGTAGCGTTGGGAGATCAATGCACCGCACAATTCGGCCACAAGTTCTTCATCGCTATACTCCTTTGAACCGAAAGAGGTCGGTTGGAAACGGTTTAGCACACCTTCCGCACCAGTTGAATGTCCCATCTCATGGAACAGTGTTCCGTAAAATGCTTCCCCGTCCTTGAACTGCACCTTCTCCGGTACGGTGATTTCATTCTTGCTAATCGAGTAAAAGGCATCATCCTGATGTTTCACGTTGATGGGACATATCCATAGATTGTCGCGTATCATCCTCTCCACCGGTTCGAAGCTGAACATTTCACCTTCATGGACGAATGGACGGCCGTTTTCCTTTTCCAGCTTCTCCCACAGTTCAGGACGAGCCTCTTTCAGATTCGTCTGGGCGACGTTGAACACGCGGAATACCTGCATCTTGGGATACACGTTATACTCTTTCTTTTCGTCCTCGGACAAGTTTTTGTAATCGTCATACTTGATCTTCTCCTTGGTCTCCTTGTGGATGCAGGTAAATGTGGTCAGCATGACGGGAAACGATTTCTCGCCTTTCAGTACCGATACCCTCGGCAGTTCCTCGCCGTTCTTGCCCGGTTTGTTCAGTCTCTGCACGCAATCAAATGTGCAGAATCTCGGAATAGTGTATCCTTCCTTTTCGCAGTGCAGCATGAGCATAAGCGCATTCATACCATTGTATTCGCGTCCGGACAGATTGCGTGGCCACTGAAGGCTGCCCTCGGTGAACCAGGGCTTCTTCCAGTCCTTGCTGATATTCTCCAGCTTTTCAATCATCATTTCCGCAAAGAGGTCGAGAGCCTTGTCTTCACTGTTCGGCCCATCTGTATTTTGTCTCCTGTAGCCTGCCATAACCGTTACTGATTGGAGTTAGACGAATCTGCGACACATTGTGTAAGTTCCTCTACACGGCAGGATACATTAGGCTTACCGTTATGGACAGTCAGGCCCATCTCGCCCTTGGCATCGATCTTCACACCAGGCTGGAGCCATTCTTCACGCTGCCTGTTGAAGCAGAAGAAACGTACCCATTGGTACTCAAAGCCGTCAGCGACTTTCTCCGTGCTGAATGCCGAGAACATCGTGTAGGACTGGTCTTTCTTGTCCTTCTTTTCCTCGATGTTCTTTCCGACCTTTCCACAGAAAACCATCTCTCCTTTGAGAGTATTGGCCGCATCGGCAGCCACATCGCGGATCTCGTTTGCGAAAAGGTTGAAATAGGTCCTGTCGCCCCTGTGCTTCAGGTACATCGTACCGTCAATCTCGACACGTGAGCCTTTCCTGTAGCAGGAGGCTTCCTCCTGACCGCCATCTTTGCTCACATCGATCTCGACAGGCTTTTCCTGACCATCAGTTGCAGGAACCATTATCTGGAGAGGGAACGTAAAAAACGGTTTCCCCTCCTTGTTTGTGCGTGTAGTAGCATCGCGGTTGATAATACCGCATACAGTAACATTACATTTAATCATAACTCGTTTTGTTTTTAGAATGGTACATATCATCCGGCAAATGCTGGTTATATTGATGTTGAAGGTCTGAGAGCATATTCTAATCGGGTGCACGGATCATTGCCCAGACAAGCCATCCGGCAACGAGCAGCTGCACTCCCACGATAAGGAATGTTGCCGTCAAGCCAAACAGCTTGTAGCAGGACAGGACATACAAAGCCAGGTAGGATAATCCTGCCAGATACTTGCATAGCTGTATCATCACGCATTTTATCATATCGCCATGCTTCATCTTTTCAGATTTTCCGTTTGTCCTCGCTGCTCGGACATGCCCTGTTCGAAATTCTGTGAAGCCATTTCCGAAAGGATGGCAGTATTCAGCAATCCCGTCACGCGCATCCGCTTGGCTTCATCCGTAAGGCTACTGTTGTTCAGCACGGCCGACAGCCGGCTCAATTCTGCGGAACTCAACTCGCGCGATATATGCTGTTCGCCGTTATCCGCCTGAAGGACGGCTTTCCCATTCTCTTTCATGGTCAGACTACAGCTTTTCATGTCAGGCAGCAGTGGTTTCAAGTCGATCTTTCCGCTATCCATGGCCCCCGAAACGGCGGCTTTCTGCTCTTCCTCGTTCTTGCTGTCAATCTGAACGGCCAGCACCATCAGTGAGGTAAAGGCCGTCATGGCCATCTCCATGACAGGGTCATTGCATCCGGACATGCCGACGCCACTGTCCTCCGAGGACAGCAGCTTTTTCATCCAGTCTTCGGTAGAAAGAGGTTTCTCGATTTTGGGTTCTTCCGTACTACGGTATTTCGCGAGCAGGTCATTGCCGTTGTACAGCACCTGCTGCTTGATATTGCCTTTCTGCGCAATCTCGGCCAGATATGCAGCCGGGTCGATGTCACGGCGCGTCCCGTCCGAATGGATGTTCACCACCCCGAAATGCAGGTGCTCTCCCGTGGTCCGTGTCCCCGTGTTACCCGAGGTTCCAAGGCGTTGTCCTGCCTTGACACTGTCTCCCACCTTGACTGCGATATCGCCAAGGTGCATATAGGTACACTGCACCTTGCTTCCATCCGGGCGGCTGTATTCAACGGTTACACTCTTGCCTCCGGCAGAGTTGGCATTGCCGTTTACCGAAACGACCTTTCCGCCGTTTTCCGTGGCCAGCACCGCATCGCCTTTGCATCGTATGTCAAGCCCCTTGTGCATCTGCTGCTTTTCTTTGTCCATCGGGTCCTGACGCATTCCGAAAGCGGAAGTGACAAAGAGGAACTCCTTGCGTTCCACCGGAAACGAATAGGCTTCTGCCTTTTCTTTCTCCTGGAGAGGATTGCTTTCCAGACCGAACTGCTTGCCCTGCGCGGCCATTTCCTGCATGACCTGACGGTCGTATTTGTCCAGGCCGTTCTGCTCGATGATCTTCTGCAGAGTCCCGGCATAGTTGCCCCCGGTCGCGTAACCGGCTTTGGCTATACCTTCCGTCCATCCCTTGTAGTCATCGGGACGGAGATTGAAACATTCCGCGTAGCGGCTGTTCTCCTTAAGGAACCTCGAATGGTGTTCATAGGAGTCTCCTACGTTATCATAGCTGCAGAATTTCTCGTTCGGCTTGTCATCCGAATACAGGCTGTACCGGCCGCCTTCCGCAATCCATGACTGTGTGGCCTTGATGCCGAAATGATTGTTTTCCTTGCGGGCCAGTTCACTCTGTCCGTTGGAACTCTCAAGGATTCCTTGTGCAAGTGTTACCGAAGCGGGGATGCCATACCGGCGCATCTGCTCCATGGCGTACTCCGCATACTTGTCTGCATATTCTTTATTTTTTCCTGCCATATCATTACCTCCTCATGCTTGAACGCTGTTCATTTTCTTCCGGCTCAATCCTGCGTTCGGACTGTTTCTCCTGTGCCGTATCAAAGAGAGTCCGTGTCTGGCCGTTTCCGGCTGTCCTTTCTGTTATGCCCGTTGTTCTGTTCCGGGCATCCGCGAGTCCTTCTGCATCCCGTATCACCACTCTTGCACCGCTTCTCGCAAGTTTCTGAAGGAAAGTATCGAGCTGGCTGACTGGGAATGTCACGGAAGCCGTAAAGCCTTTTTTCATGTCAGCCTCGTGCTTCTCCATTTTCAAGGCAAGCGTTTCCGTTACCTTGACGGCATCCTCGTTATAAGCCGTATAGTTGTCACCTGTTCTTACAAACTGGATAGCGTCCGGGTGTTTGGCCTTTATCTTGTCCCAAGCCTCTCTCTGCGGACTGACGGATTCAACGGTACGCTCTTCTCCATTCTGTCGGCTGACAGCTTCTCCCTGCCGTATCTCGGTTTCCTTCTCCTGCTTTTCCCCGGCGTGTTCCTCCTGCGACTGTCCCTTTTGCAGTATATCGGCAAACAGCGAGGCAGCCAGATGCCGTTTGTAGCTGTCACGGTCTTCCGCCACCCACATGCGCTGCCATTGTTGCGGTGATACACTGCGCGGCTGCAGTTTCTGCCCGTCAATCGTTACGGCACACAGTACACCGTCCTGCTTGGTTTTGAACACGGACACACGCTGTATCCGGTTCAGGTCCACGTCCTGTGTCCCGCTGTTGAACAGATCGACTTTCAGGTCGGGCTTGATTTCAGCAAGCGCGTAATATTTATGAGCCAGTTCCATGCGGACCTTGTCTATGTTATCCATGGACTGCTTGAGTGTGGAAAAGAAGCGGTTTATGTCTTCCTTGTCGGGGTATATGCTATAACCTCTCTGATGCTCCGGCTTTATATAGAGAGCCCATCGGTTCTTGTCGTCCTGAATCATCTGGATCTTGTCAAATCCTACTTCGTTGGCCCGTTTTACTGCAGGGCTCACGTTCAGGGTCGAAAGCACTTCCAGGGCCCAGTTGTTCAACCGTGCCAGAGAGACCTGTTTCTCGGCAAAATACTTGTCATCAGGTCTGTAGCCCAAGGCTCCGTCCGGATTGAAGAAACGCACAGTCTCGATGCCTTCCCGACGTAAAGCACGTCCGATACGGGCTTTGTTCATGCCGGGAATCTCGTTGTCCACCTCCGGTGATGCCCCGGCGGGAAGGATCACATCAGCCGACTTTGATACGGGATCTATGACAAGGACAATGGTTTTCTTGTCCTTGTCCGGACGTTTCCGTAACTCATCGGCCACGAAATAATGCTTGGGCAGCTGGTCCTGCATGTCAGATGTCTGTTTCCTGTTCCGCAAGGTGGCATATTCGATTTTCTCTCCACGTTCCGCTTTACGGATAACTTCGAGAGCATTGTTCACGTCACTCTCGAGGGCATCTATCATATTCGGATTCTCTTTGAGTTCCCGGTCCCAATATTCCACCAAACTGAGGCTTTCGTCAGACAAGCGGGCAGGCAGTCCCAGCTCCAGCATCTTGATTCCCGATGCTATTTCCACGACCAGCCGTTCCTGTTTGACGGCATCGTCAGAAGGCGGCATACCGTTTTTCATCACCATTCCCTCGCGGGCAAGCCGCTGCTGATGTCCGGTGGCACTTACTATCTGGCGCAGGGTTTCCTGCACATAATCGTTGTAATGGTCAAAGTTCTTTTGGCGGGGCATATAGACGGCATCTTTGTCCGTTTCATAATGGGGCATTCCGCTGCCATCGTAACGGACCGGCACAAGGTTGTCACGCATTTTCAGCAAGAAATCATTGAAGCGGATATGCATACGCCGTGTGTCTGCCTCCGAATATCCTCGTTCGATGGCATTCCCATCCTGTTGCAGAACGGCCCTGTAAGCCTCTTCGTCCACATGGGGAAATGTCGTCTGGTCTATATTGAACAGAGTGCGTATCTCTCTGTTATGTACTCCCTTATATTGTTTCTTCTGCTCATCGTCCAATGTGAGGTAGGTTCCCCGGTTGATGAACTCTTCAGGATTGTTCCTGTGGACATATTTGTTCCAGTTATAGTACAGGAACGGCACACCCTGTTCATGCTCACGTACCGACGTGCCGCGGGCCTTGGCATCACTGAACAAGGTGAACAGGTTCGTATTGCATCCGTTCCGGTCGGAATGCAATGCCATGAACAGTGCATTGAACGGGCTGGCCGACACGCCGTGCGGGTATAGCCTCGGATACCTCTTTCCAGAAGCGTTGAGCCAGTAACCATTGGCCTTCGAAGCCTCTCCCAAAGCAGTGGAAAGCAGACTGATTTGCCTTTCCTCTGCATTTTTCTCTATTTTGGATTTTTCTTTCATACAGTATATGTTTTGGGGTTATATGCTACTGGATACCTCGTGTACGCACGATAGTCTCCTGTTGTCCGTTGTCGTAATTGTCCGAGGCCCTTTGACGGAGCTGTTCGCTTCTGGCGAGTACGGCGTTTGCCAGCGTGTTGAGCGGTAAGGCTCCGGCCCGGTAAGCGTCAGTCACGGTCTGCGATAATTGGATAGTACAGGGTACACGGTCAATTGTCGCGACAAGCATGTTGCCTTGAAGTACGGGATTCGTGATGCGAGGATTGAGCGGTTCGTCAGGATAATGGCGGTATTGGGCTGCACCTCTATTGGCCGTGTTCATTTCGCCTTCTGACCGTTCACGCAGCACTTCATGCCCGGCCTTGTTCAGCAGGTTCGCCCCGCCGAGACCGATAAGGAGCATCTTCAGCAGCGGATTCCGCACAAACATACCGGCCACTATGCTGGCTATAGGCAGCAGGTTGTCCTTGATGTTCAGGGACTGTGTCTTGCCTGTAAATACTCCCAGCAGAATATCTGGCAGCATCGCCATCACATAGCCGAGATTGCCGGCAATGTCTCCCATGCCGCTCAGTCCAAGGGTGCCGAGCAGATCGTCCCATCCGCCCGTGTTGCCGTTGGATGCCGGCGTTTCAGACAGGTCATTCACGGGATGTACCCCTGTTTCCTGCATGACCTCCGGCTCTTTTTCCGGTTGTACCGTTTCCTGATGTACCTGTTCCGGCTCTTCCGCATCCGTTTGTTTCTTTTCCTCCAGACTTTTCAGGTAGGCTTCTTCCTGCCCCGGTGCGACGACCAGCGGCACATCCTTATAGCGTTCCGGCCGTTCCTGTTTCAGCTTGTCCTGCAAGCCTTTCAGGAACGGGAACGGTTGCTGCTTCTTCATCCAGTCCGTAAAGTTGAAATTGCAGACCGGTATCTGTTTCTTCAGCTGCTCATTGGCGGTCGCCGTGAAACTGTCCTTGTCTGCGGTCATGGTGGCTGCTTCACGCCGGAAATCTTCAAACACATTGTGTTCGCTGCCGAATACACCCTGGCTGATACATTGTTCGACTGAAATCGACTTGGGGTCTTCCGGCTCCAAATGTGCCATGGTGGCGGAGACGGCAGCATCCACACCGATGAATCTGGCGAATGCCGCCCATGAGCCGGCACCGCCCAGCATGACGGTATCCGCCGAGGCACCCAACAGCCATCCCGCACCCTGCTCAACTTTGCTCGGCCGGTAAGCGGCCTCGCCACGCTTCTCGATCTCCTCGGCAAGCGGGGAACGGCTCAACATCTGCGGCAGGCCGAACAGGCTTGATTCCGCGGCCTTGCGGATGATATAATCAGCCGAAGACTTGGGCATACGGTCTTTCACCAGTTTGTCTATCATCTGCTGTTCCAGACGATAGTCCATGTAGGCATAGGCGAGATCGCCGCCAAGCTGTTCCGACAGTTCGTCGTACCGTTCGCGGCCGATTTCCTTCACGACTGCATCACGCCATTGCCCGGCCATATACGCAAGGTCGTGCTGTATGTCTTCCGAAGCGGCGATTTTCTCCTTGCACATCTCTACATAATCTTCCGTTGTCTTGGAGTTCCATTCGCCGGTAACTTTGAGCAGCTGGTACGGGTCGTTCAAAGGTTGGGCTGAAGAAGCCATCATGCTGAGAACCCCGCCAAGGGAGGTGGAATATTCCTTCATTTCCTCACCTTGTTTCCGGGCAAGATAATCTCTTGTCTCATCCATGACGGAAGCAAGGTGGTAACGGAAATAGTCATCCGAAAGACGTTCCAGTTCCGCGAATCGTCTGCTTTGTTTTATAGTTCCGTCCATAAGTATCCTATATCATATTTATCTGTTTCAACAGTTGTTCTTTTGTCTGTTCAATCGCATTGTGGTACACTTCCATCTGTTTGGGGAAGAACTCCTCCAGCCATGCGTCTTTCTCGATGTTGTCATGGATGAAGCGTATCGCCTGTTCACGCTCTATCTCCACGGAGGCTTCACCTTCCTCCCGGTTGTTGAACCATGCCTTTGTCCACCAGCGGACACCGGCCCGGTCCGGATATACCGACACGATACGCGGTATGTCGAAGCTCTGGATGTCGATGTCGAGTTCAGCCAGTGGATCAATGATGCCGCTGTAGCTTACGGCTTCGTCATGGAGTTTTTTTTTATGTCTCCTCTCATGGTGGAGAGGTACACGTTGTGACGCAGGGCCAGGTAATGCAGGAAATCAGCGATGAGCAGGTTCTGTACCTTGCTGACCAGCGGGATGGATTTATGTCCCAGTCCGAGAGGATTGGCCATGCTCGGCATGTTCTCGTAGAAATATTCTCTCATCGCCCCCATGGTGAAGATGTGGCGCAGGGACTGCTCCGTGTGCTCGGGCAACACGTAGGCTCCGCGTTGCAGATCCTCCATGTAGTACGGCAGGAAACGCAGCATCAGTTCCTCTATTTCCCGTTTGTCCTTGTCGTAATCGGTCTTCACGGTCATTTCCAGATCTGGGAATGCCGCCGTTTCATGTCCTCCCGCCTGACGAAGCGCACGGATGTTGCCGTAAAGCATGGTCAGGAACTCCAGCGGATTCAGTTCCTCTCCCTTGAACCGGGCTTCGACGTGCAGCCTGTCACCGCTCAAGGCCACAGTCTGACCGGCTTTCACGCGTTGCCCGAACTGCGCAAAGACATTTGACAGGTGTCCGTATGTCACCTCATATTCCCCGTACCGGATAGTCTGGCATATCCCGTGTACCGGATCATTGCCGACCCCTGACACGATTCCGCTCGCGACGGCAGACAGCCTGTAATATCGGGCGTTGAAGTCAATGCCATGGTGGAAAAACGGCTTGCCCGTTCCCGGGTCGGTCTGTTCGCCGTAACCGAGAGTCATTTCCACCTCCTTGCCCTGGGGCTCCTCGAAAGGCATACAGTAGCCGCTCTCGGAGTGAAGTATCATTTCTTCTGTATATTTCATTTCGTTCTGTATTGGTTCATAATGTTATCTTCTCATTCCTCCGTTATAGGTCTGTTCCTCGCTCTGGCCGGGGGAAGCCTGTGTCCTTGCCACGCTCTCCGTGTTCGTGTCACGGAAGACGCCGGCATTGTTGCCGATGAGCATCATGCCGAGGAAAGCCCCGGCGATCTTGCCCAACCACCCGAAACGTCCGAAAATGAGAAAAGCGGCGGCTATAAGGCCCGCGATACTCAATCCAGATACGTTGCCATGGCCGAGGTTACGGACAAAATTGCCGAGCATGTTCATGCCTCCGCCACTCGAAGCCTGCCGCAGGAAATTGGATACCCCGTCAAGTTTGGAATCTATTCCCGCCACAGCTCCGCTTAACGTGCCGACGGCTTCTCCGGCCTTGTCCGTCAGTCCCCGTACATCCTCGGCGGTATCAGCCAAGGCATCCGTGGCCGGTTCTCCGATGACCGCATCGCTCACGATGCGCACCACGCTCTTGTCTGTCGTCAGCTTTTCCCAGCCGACATAACCGATCGCACCTCCGACGGCGGCAGTCTTGACGGCTTGTCCGGCGCCCCGTAACGTCTGCGACGGATGAAGTGCCGCTTCACCCACGTTTTTCCCGGTTGCCAAAACAGCCTTGCCGGTACCTTTGGCCGCCTTGCCGCCATACTTCAATATTGTACTCCATACTCCCATATCTCGTTCTTTTTAAGGTCTTACATTTTTTCCGATCTGCTTCCATCTTCGTTTGGCGGCTTCCACAATGTCGCGTTTGTCCGCAACAGGGCGTGCGCCTTCGTCGATTTCATACCAGATGTCACTCATAGTCGTATATTTCACGGCCTTGGTCAGCCGTTGCAGCTTGGTGTTCATCAGCTTGAGCTTCGGCCTGATCCCGAAGACTATCTCCATGCGTTCCCTTTCCGTCATCTTGTTTTCCGCAAGACAGGCCATTCGTATGTCATTTACTATTTCCACACTGCCAAGCATCAGCTCCCGGTAAATCCTGTTGCGCTCCGTGGAAAGGGCTACTGCCAATGCGTTGGTCGTGCTCCGGCTAACCTGCCTGGTAAAATCTTCCATATTGTCCGTCAGCCTTGAGATTTCGTGATAAAAGCCATAAATCTGTGCGGCATAGCAGACGATGGACCGGAAAGAATCCAGATACTTGTTGAACTCCCTTTGCAGGTCGGCCGTAGCCTGTACTTCCTCTTTCGTCCATATATGTCCGGTAGTCTGCAGCATCATCACCTTCTCCTGGTTTTTCAGCTCTTTCTGCGCCTTGTCCGTGTAGAGCAGTATCATTCCGGCCAGAACCGGATCGTTCTGTGCCTGTATCTTGCCGATACAGATGCCCGTCAGCAGCATAACTATCAAAATCGTCCGTTTCATCGCGTCATTCTTTATCGTGTCAGGGAGGCTGCCCGGCGCCAGCGTGACATGGCCATGCGGGCCACTTCACCGTTGTTGCGGTCAAGCATACCTGCCGTCACATTTCTCCATACATCATTGAAAGTATAGTACCGGATGCTCAGGTAGAGCAGATGCAGCTTCCGGCTGAAAGCCGACAGCCTGTCATTCAGCGCCCATAGCGTAGTGCTGCGCTCCGCACCGGTCAGCATATTCTCTTCACCGCCTTTGGCAACGGCATCGTTCAGCAGTGTATATACGGAGACCAGTTCCGTGGCCGTCTCGATATAAAGGTTGTTCATGCCCATACTGGCAACGATACCCTGCGGGTTGTCCTTTATCGCTTTGCCCAGTTTACCCAGAGTCAGGAAGATCCGGACCCCGTCGTTATAGAGATGCGTACAGGCTTTCAGTGACGAAGCGTATCCGTTCACCGTCTTCAGGTAGCCGTTGTACTGTTTCTGCCATTCATGGATGCGGTTGAATTCGGCGGCGATGCTGTTCTGCAGGAGTGCCGTCTGCGTCTGTCCCTTGATCTGTTTTTCAATCTGGCCGTTTATCAGCTCGTTGCCCTCCGCCAGAGCAATCCACTCCAGCGGATTGGAAGCCGCTATCTGGGCTTTGGACACCTGCGGCAGAAGCAGGACGGCAACGAGGGCCAGACTCCAGTTAATGATTCGTGATCTCATATATTCCCTTTTTTCTTTTGTTGTATTCCACCCGTTCGCGGACAAGTGTTACTATGTCATCCCTACGCCGGATACCGGTCAGATCAAGCCTGGGGGTATTCCGGTCCATCGAGAAAATGCTCACCGTCTTCAGCCCGCAAAGCTGCTGCAGCAGGCTTTGATTTTCCGTGAAGTCCACGATACGGTATAATTCCATATAATCTGTCTTACGCCAGATGATGCCATGCTCGCACACGAGCTGTTCGGACCCGATGCGATAGCGTATGCGTCGTAGATAGATGAACCTGTACACCAGGAACAGGGAAAGCAGAAGGGCGACCCACATGGACAGAGTCGTGAACGGCAAGCCGTCAATTCCGCCAAAGACCCATCCTGCACAGCATAACACAAGAATGGGCAGCTCGTTGATGACGAACTGTCCGGTGTGGGGCACAAACACATGAGTGCGGAATAAACGGTCTGTCTGCATGATGTTTTCGTTTTATCTGTGATAACTGGTCTGCCGTTCTTCCTCGTCCTGTCCTGAATGCCGTACTTCAATCGGATTGACCAGCCCCTCGGTCTCTTTGAGATACTCGGGATTGGTCTTGCCAAGCAACGCATCGTTCCAGTCCTTGTAGCAAGGCAGAATGGGAAATTCTCTGATATTTTCCGGGGAAATGTTCATCTGTCCGGCTATTGCCTTGAACTTTTCCACGAACAGCCGTCCGGCGGCATCATTGTCGAAACAGAGGTAATGGTGTGCCTCCGGTGTGGCGGCAAGCATACCCTTGATCTGACCCTCTGTAGGGGTACCGCCGGTAGATACATACACGCTCTTCCTGGATAGGTCCGGGTTGCTCTTGATCTGTTCCCGGTTGAGCTGATAGAAGGCCATCGCGTCATAGGCACTTTCAAACCATGCCACTCCGCCGACGGAATCCAGGTCACCCTTAAGGTTGGCTATCCACAGCCCCTCGCTTGAATTGCTGCCCTCAGCCTTGCCCTTGTAACTGCCGCTGCCGTCCGGACGCGGGCGGCCTCGTTCCTCAAGGCCGACAACCGTCCCCGGGTCTTTGGGCAAAGACATCGGAAAGGCAAGGTTCGTGTATCGGGTCCCGTCTTCACGGACTTTTGTCGCCAGGTAGAAATCTCGGTGGAAGGCATACTGCGTGTAGAGGTCGATTCCACGGTGTTTGAAGAAAGGATAGAACTTCTTCTGCGTATCCCTGTCCTGAGGGTTGAACCTGTGAATCTCGTAATCCGTTATGTCGAACGGTTTCACGTCACGTTTCGGCTGGATAATCCGTGTACTGCGTTCCTCGATGGGATGGTTCAGCAACCGGTTGCACACGAGATTGACAAGCCGGTCCGGAGATACTCCTGCCCGGTATTCCGCGAAAAACTGCGGGTATTCCTTGATGAAGGATATGATGTTATAGACTTTCTGTTCCTGTGCCTTGAAACAGCACTTGCCGTTCGGCATCACGATGAACTTGTCGCCACGGATACGACGGCCTTCGCTGTCCATACGCACATACGACGGATAACGCAGACCGTCACGCTTGTTCAGATGATAGCCCGCGTCAATGAGTATGTCCTGAATGTTCAGTCTCTGTAGAAAATCATCGTATGTAAGGTCTCCGTTCCTCATAAGTTTACCTCCCCATTCTCATATCACCGATTTCCCGGTTCATCTGTGCCTCGAAATTCCGGATGGCAACATCCCTCGGAGTGTCAACACCGGGTTTGAAATAAGGACGCGGCCCATGGTAATGTTCCTCATAACACTCCGGCCCGTGATGGCATCTGAGATTATGCACGACCTCGGAAACCACCACGGCACCTGCTGAAAGGGCCGCAAGAATCTTTATGCCCAGTCCTTTGCTTGTTTCCGGACGGGGGCGCAGGTCTGCCTCGCTGAAGATCTTCGCGAAAAGTTTCGTCCGATGGTAATCGTCCGTGGCGAGAAACTTGTCGTATTCCTTCTGGGTAATCTCGTGGCTGTAGGTCTGCCCGTCGATGACGGCGGTCATCCTGTACTTTCCTTCTTCCGGTCCGGGTTCCACGGCAATCCGGCTTATCTCGGTTCCATGCCCGCCGATCTCATTCGACAGCTGCAGGCTGTTGCCATAGTCTTCCGTCTGCCCGTTCGCCTGTGCGTATTCCTGGTAATGTCTGGCGGCCAGTTCCTCGTGCACTTCAGGATGGAGGCCGATGGCGATATGCCTGTCACTGTTCAGATCATCCAAGGTCACTTTATCCGCGAAATCTCCGGCAATGACCCCGTTCAGGAGCTCCAGACGTTGCTCAATGGAATGCTCTTCAAGAGAATTCGATGTAAGCGTTTTGATTTCCTCTTCCGTCAGGTCATAGACCATGTCCGCGTTGACATTCTCAGACTGCACGGTGAGGGTTCTGTTCTCCGCATCGACAATAAGCCCGTGCGAAGCAAGGCACTCCGACCATTTTTCGTTCGAGAAATAGACTGGCGAAGCGACAAGTTCCCTGTACGGGCGGGCAGGTTCCTGGCTGCGTGGACGGCTGACCATCGGTGTAATGGCAGCCTGCAAGTCCTGCAGGACATCACGGGGCTGTACGGGTTGTTCCGGCTGTCCTCCCTTGTAATAAAAGCCGTAGCCTCCGGACTGCAGCTCGCCGGGCTTCATGCGCCCGTCAGGACGTTCGGGGACAATGGGCGCTCCGGGGAAAAAGAGCTGTCCGCCGACCCTGCGCAGATGAAAACCGCCCTGCTGGCGCGGTGTCCATCCGAGTATGGGAGGAAACAGCCCCCAACGGCCTGTACGCCCGTATTCACCCATTCCGATACGGTAGCCGTGCAGACCCATCGCCACACGTCCGTTGGCATTGCGGGCATGGACAAAGTTCTTGGGCAGATAGAAATCCTTTGCAAGGATGCTCGTGAGCACATTGTAGGCTTTCTTGTTGGCAGTGTTTGTTCCCCAGTCCGTAAGCGCCAACAGTTGTTTCTCGGTAATCGGATAGGTCAGCAGCGGCGAATCGTGTCCCTGTACGATCAGCTTGTAGCCGCCACCGTCAAATGCGATATGGGCTTGAAGCCCGTTGCGCATCAGTATGTCGCGCATTTCAGGCTGCAAGTCCATCGCTCTGGGGTTTGTATTGGTTCGTATTGCCATAGTCTGATGTTATGATTGTTATCCGCTATGCGTTTCCTTCCTCCATCGCCGCTTCCAGCTGTTCATCCTTGTAGCGGACAAATTCGGCGGCAGAATCATTCCCGATAACGAGGTCGCGTTCCTCACAGTAACGGGCATATTCCTCCTGCCACTCCGCGGAAAAATGGTTCACATAGTCGAGCCAGCCGTATTCGCCGCTCTGCATTTTCTCTATCAATACCTCTTCGGGATAATACTGGTGCTGTGCCATATCAATCGGTTTTTATTTGTGAATAGCTGCCGAGCGGTTGCGTTCCCCGGCTTTTTTCTGTTCGTTCCACAACTCTTCGGTATATTCCTCTTCCGGAACATAGTCGAGGTTTCCGTCATCATCCATGACCCAGCAACCGTAACAGCCGAACGTGTATTTGTCCCATTCACGCTTGGACTGTTCCCTCCATCGCTGCTCGTCGCCGGTACAGAAACGGATACCGGTCTTGGAATGAAGGTCAATACCTACCGTGACGGGCTCATCGTCCACGACCAGCGTCAGCGGATCTCCGTGCTGCATTCCGTTCACCTCTGTTGCACCGAGATGCAGCTCCTCGGCCAGCACCTGCAGATTGCGCCCGATGATGGGCGTGGGAACATACATGACCTGCTTCGTCCCCGTGTCAATCTGGACGAAAGCCTTGTTGTGCCTGCCGTCAGCGGTTTCCACATCCGCGATGATGGCCTTGCCCTCAAGCAACTGTTTCTGCTGCGTTTCGTCAAAGCGTTCCAGCGGCGAAGATTTCAATGCCGGATAGAAGACCACGTCCGTCTGGCCACCTTCCATGCGGATAAGAGCGAATCGGGTACGGCTTTCCACCGTTTCTCCGTGCTCGTCGGTGACACGCACGGGAAGAACGGGCGAATGGCGTCCGTTGTAAATATCATCAAGGACGTGCATCGGCAGATCCTCGATCATCTCCTGCGTGAGCCCGAATCGGGCAAGCGTCGAAAAGGGAATCTCTTCAAATTCAAAATGCGCCTTTTTCATACTATATCAAGTTTGTAAAATTATGTTCGGCAAATATAGTATGACCTTGTAAATTCAAACAAAAACACAGATATATAAATGATTATAATATACCATTTTTATAACATTAGTACGATTTTCTTTGAATAATCGTACTAATTGCGATAAAATATGCAAACTAATAGCAGAATGTATGGCCGTTCATGTCCAACATAAACAGACCATGCTAATTTTGCAACATGAGAAAAATTTTATGGATGATTATATCAGGCATTTCGCTCAGTCTGATACCGGCAATGGCACAATTCAATACAGTTTCCTCCGCTTCCGATTACTATCGGGAGGAAAGTGTGCAGGCGGCCACGAAGGACAAGGAAACAGCTTCAGACAATACGGGTTCCGGGAAAGGTGTATCGGAAAACACCGGCAAATCCGGGGCTCGCGGTGATGTGCAAAAGCAGATGGTGGTTGAGCGTTACCTGAGTGTCAGTTATCCGTTACCGAGAATCAAGGTAACTTCTCCATACGGTTACAGGAAAGACCCCTTTACCGGCAAGCGTAAATTTCATGGGGGAATCGATTTGCAGGCACGTGGCGACAAGGTGCTGGCGATGATGGCGGGAACTGTCGTAAAGGTCGGCCAGGACAAGACTTCCGGCAAGTATGTTACGCTGCAGCACGGGAACTGCATGATCAGCTATTGCCACCTTTCAAAGATTCTCGTAGCCAGGGGAACAGCCGTCCGGCCGCGTGATGCGGTCGGTATTACCGGCTCTACAGGGCGCAGCACGGGAGAACACCTGCATATCACCTGCCGCCTCAATGGCAAGAGTGTCGATCCCGCAATCCTTTTTGAACATGTCAGGAGAGTACAGCAGGAATGTGTTTCGGCACTGGCCGAACTATGACTTTTTTCTCCCTTTGATTGCATGGCTGATACTGTCGCCCCATACCGACATCCGGACGACGGACATCGGCGGCATGGAAAACGTCTTTCCATAGAAAATGGCGGCCACCACCTTGCCGCCGTGCCTTTCTATTTCCTCCTTGTAGTCGGACACACTCTGTCCGGTCGTCAGCACATCGTCAATGATAATGATTTCTTTTCCCTTTATATCACCGGTAATCTCGTAATTCCGCTCAAGGACACGGCTGTCCGCTCCGTCCGCTTCATGTAGGCTTTCCCGGGCATCGCAGATCACCGTATCGTACAATCCTGATGTCAGATCCGGCCTGTGCTTGCCCATATACCAGTTCAGCCGCTTGAACCGCTGTTCATACTTTATCCAGTTGCTGCACGGCATGAACATGATATGATAAGGCTTGCCGTCCGCCTGTATGGCGGTCATACATGCCTTGAAGAACTCGATGCCGTGTATCTCTCCCTGCTTGAACCCGTAGATGGAACGGCAGAATGTCCGTTGTGCTTCATTGAGAAAATCATTGTACCGTGACGGATAGTAATAGTCGTAAAATGCAATCCGGATTCCACGGAACTTGAACGGTTTGAGCGGATGCCTGTCGTCGAACCGGTCGGGATACATGCAGCAGAACATACGGCAGGCGTCTCGATGTCCGGCCATTACTGCCATACGGCAATAGCGGTCCCTTTCGTCTTCCAGGCTTGCCTTCCGTGCTGCTGCATACGCCGCTTCACCGGCTTTCCGTCGCCAGAAAGCGATGACATGCAACATCCCGACCACTATGCCGAGCAACACCAGGAGCACAAGTCTCTCACTCATATTGAACCTTTTTACTTTTGCAAAGTAAGCAAATTATCGGTGCTGGCCTTGAAATGGAACCGGTAATTTGTTCGATCCCATTATATATCCTTCTTGCCGTCCCCTTTTACAAGTCTCTTCCTTTTTCCTATGGGGCTTCCTTTCTCTTTTCGTCGGCGAATATAGGACGAAGCGTATCAATGCCAAACCGCATTCCATTCGGATGACGAAAACAGACTGCTGCACAATCGGTTTTCTATCCGGATTTGGCTTATGATACCAGCTGCTTCATCCTCCTTATGCCTCAAAAAGTTGAAAATACAGCCCTCAGTTCAAAAAGAGGGAAATAAAAAACAGATTTTCAAACAATTAAAACGGAAAGAAATGAAAGAAGAAATCAGACAGGACGGCAGGACAATACTGTCAAGCGAAGACGGATTCAGCATCCGCATGTTTTTCAACAACCTGAGCGGAAAGAACTTTTCCGGAAAGGAGTACCGGGACTATGTCAGGAACATAGCCTTCGGCGAAATGGGATTCAGACCGGGAACAATCGAACTCTATTGCGACGGGAAGAAAGTCAGGACAGGCACACTTCCCGAACTCTGAACTGCAGTCAGGGGCAAAAGTCAAATTTCGTGAGGATAACTTATAAACGGGAGCCCAAGCGGTTCCGGCTAAAAGAATGAACAACTAAAAAATACAGGTATGGACACAACAGCAGCAACAATGCATCCGGCAGAAGAATATCTCCGTAACGAACAGAACCCACCGGTCTTGTATGTCAGAATTTACGGGGAGCGCAGGAAATTGTTTATCAACCGAGGCAGGGAGAACGTCGTCGGTATTATTGCGAAAGGAAAACGCAAGCATGGCTACATTTTTTCAGATTGGAACAGCATCGAAAAAATCTATTATCCGTCACAGGAAAAGGAAGACGAAAAGGATATGGACAGGAAAATGATTCTCAAATACCAGAAGCTCGCACGCCTTGCCACGCATACCAACGACTGGCTCCGCAAGATTGCAGCAGCAGACCTTGAGAAGTCCCTGTACGAAAACCGTATCACCACGGGAACGGCTATTGACGGAAAGTGCATCCGACTCTCCACGATTGAGAAGTATTGCGGAAGCTGGGACATGCAGCGGTTCCGCCAGGCCATGAAGAATAAGGAGAAATTCTCGACGCTTCGTTTCGACTTTTGCGGTTATGACGGTACGCTTTGGTGCGAGCCGCGGGAAAACGGTGATATGGCTGCCGGATTCAGCAAGGAGTACCGGAATTGCGGCAACGGCTATTACTATCTGCTAATCAATGACGAGTTCATGATTGGTTACGATATTGACTGATAATCCACGGACAGACCTTACCGGGGACCCCGGCAGGGTCTGTTCCAGCTTCGGTCTGCCGACGGCAAACTCCCTTTTTATCGACGGCATGGCCATGTGCTGTCCCTTTTTATCTCAGATCTTCCTTTTCTATCTTTCCATCCGCCTGTTTTCAATCCTTTTCTATCCATCCCTCTTGTAGCTGCTCTTCCGTTCTCCGCCGTGCGACCTCGGGGGATTGGATTTTTCAGCAAAGGTAACCGCCGGTTTCCATTCCTGCCAATGCCGGCATTCTGCCCGTGGGGTCTCGGAAAAATCTTCCTCTCCGGCTGTCGAGCGTATTTTTCCTTACCGGCCATGGCGGATGTCCACCGCCACCTTTCAAGGCAGAAAAATAATCCCTGCGGCCGCAAACGGGCCGAAAAAAGGGAAATAAAAAAATAGGTTAAATCATGGGTTACAACAAATTGACATCATTATCGGCCAACATCAAGGCCATAGAGACAGCAGTAGCTATCCACTCGCAGGGCAGGACAGCCACGCAAGAGGAAAAACAGGTATTGGCGCAGTATTCAGGTTTCGGCGGTATCAAGGATGTACTGGACTTGGGTACGGACAAGCCGCTTGACAAAGGGGTTGCCGGGCTTTTGAACCGTCTGCTGGATGCGTTAAGGACACTTGCAGGGGGTGACGAGGCAGCTTGCCGTTCACTTGTTGAAAGCATCAAGTCATCTGTATTGACAGCGTTCTATACGCCGCAATTCCTGATTGACGCAGTGGCGGCACAGATACACAAGACATTTTCTGCCAACGGCTTGCAGATGCAAAGTTTTCTTGAACCGAGCGCAGGTATCGGCGGTTTCCTGCCTGTAGCCATGCCCGGCACACGCAGCTATGCTTTTGAGAAAGACACCATTACAGGACTTGTACTTTCGCTGCTGCATGAGGACGCAACCACCGTAACGGCAGGCTTTGAAACGATAGGCACACAGGAGCTGGAGCATCGGAAATTCGATGTCATTGCCTCAAACATTCCTTTCGGCAACTTCCGTGTCTTCGATGCCGACCTGTGGAAAAAGGGCGGTATCTACGAACAGGCCACAAAGACCATTCACAACTATTTTTTTGTCAAGGCTATGGAACTGCTTTCCGAGGGCGGTCTGCTTGCCTTTGTCACTTCAAGAGGTGTGGCCGACACGGCAGGAAATAAGTTTGTACGTGAGTATCTGGTGAACCATGCCGACCTTATCAGCGCAGTACGTTTGCCTGACGCTCTTTTCATGCAGACAAGCGGTATCGAGGTAGGCAGCGACCTGCTCATATTCCAGAAACATACCAATAAGGCGGCACTCTCCGCACGTGAACAGATGTTTTTGCAGGTGGGCAAAGAAATGTACGATATGAGCGGTACGATGACCGAAAACGCCAACAGGCTGTTTTCCATGCCGAAGACCGTACTGGCGACCGACAGCCGTATTGTGATGAACCAGCACGGAAAATATGTACGCAAGCATCAGTGGCTTGGCTCTGATGCGGCCATGGCGCAATACCTTTCCGCACTTCTGAAATACGACTTTGACCGGTATTTCCGCAAAAGTCTTTTCGGACAGCAGGGTGAAGCGTCCGTGCAGATGTCGCTGTTCGGGATGCAGGAGACGACCGCACTCTCCGTAAACAGAGGACGGAGAGCCTACACGGAAAAACTCGAGGACTGGATGAAAAGCGGTACATTGGTAATGTTCGAGGGGCAGATTGGTACGGTCGTGTTCCGCAAGTCAAGCCACTATGCCGATGTGGCCGTAGATTTCGTTCCGGTGGACGAGGGAAAGGTCAATATGGAGCGTGCAGCCGACTATTTCCCTGTCCGTGAAGCGTATTTCCTGCTTTCTGTCAGGGAAAGAGATCTGCAGACTGAACAGACTGCCATACGTGAGCGGCTGAACACCCTCTATGATGCCTTTGTCGCCAAATGGGGATTTTTCCATGAGAACGACAACAAGGAGTTTATCATGCTTGACAGCCTCGGTGTCGAAGTGTTCACTATCGAAATGCAGCTTGGCGGCGATATAGTCAAGGCCGACATCATGCGTGAGCCTGTGGCTTTCACGAAGATTACGACCGACCGTATTTTACAGCCGTCGGAAGCACTGGCAAGCAGCCTCAATTTCTACGGCAAGGTGGAAATGGACTACATCATGCGCTCTACCGGCCTGTCTGATGAAGATGTAATCGCAGCGTTGCAGGGCGAGATTTACTACAATCCCCTCACGGAAGAATGGGAACACAAAGGCAAGTTCATTGCAGGCAACGTGATAGCTAAATGCACGGAATTTGTTTCCTGCATTCCCGACCTTTCGGAAAGGCAGCAGCAATGGACGGAAATATCCGTCAAGGCACTGGAGAACGCAACGCCCGAACCGATACCTTATGAAGAGTTGGATATCAATATGGGCGAGCGTTGGATTGACCCGCAGCTTTACGCCGACTTTGCGGCAGACCTTTTCGGGGTGGAAGCCGAAGTGATGTACTTTGATGTCAACGATACCTATGTAGTTCGTCTGAAAGGTTACTCCCCGGCAGCATACAACACCTATTCCGTGCGCAATTTCAACGGTGAAGACCTGTTTGTCCATGCCTTGCATGACACAGTGCCGGAGATAACCAAAGAAGTGTATCGCAACGGCGACAAGGTACGTGTGCCCGACGAGGAAGCCATTCAGGAAGCGGCCACCAAAATACAGGAAATCCGCAGCAATTTCAACCAGTGGCTCGATGCCCGTCCTCTGGAAGTCAGGGATGAACTGGTACGCACATACAACGAGCGTTTCAACTGCTATGTCCGTCCGGCCTATGACGGTTCGGCACAGACCTTTCCGCAGCTTTCCTTTGAGCAGTTCCCGTACAACGAACTCTACCCGTCGCAGAAAGACGCAATCTGGATGATTAAGCAGAACGGTGGCGGCATCTGCTGGCACGAAGTAGGCACAGGCAAAACCATGATTATGTGCGTCTCGGCCTATGAAATGAAGCGTCTGGGATTGGTACAGAAGCCTCTGATTATCGGCCTGAAAGCGAATGTACACGAAATTGCCGACACGTTCCGCAAGGCATACCCGAACGCAAAAGTCCTGTACCCGGGCAAGGAAGATTTCACACCGGCCAACCGCAGAGAGGTATTTTCCAAAATCAAGAACAACAACTGGGATTGCATCATCCTGACGCACGACCAGTTCGCCAAGATACCGCAGTCCGAGGAAACCATGATAGAGATATTCACAGAAGAGCTTTACGATGTGGAGCGAAGCCTTGAAGTGTTGGAACAGTCCACCATGCGCTACCGTAGCCGCAAGATGCAGAAAGGGCTGGAAGTGAGACAGGAGAACCTGAAAGCGAAGCTGTCAGAACTCCGTACAAAACTGGACGGCCGCAAGGATGATACCGTGGACTTTCATTCAATGGGTATAGACCACATCTTTGTCGATGAATGCCACATGTTCAAGAACCTCATGTTCCAGACACGCCACAACAGGGTAGCAGGTATCGGCAATACAAAAGGCTCGCAAAGGGCAATGAACCTGCTGTTTGCCATCCGTGACATCCAGCACCGAACAGGCCGTGACCTTGGGGCGACTTTTTTGTCCGGTACGGTGGTGGTAAATGCGCTGACAGAGCTTTATGTGATGTTCAAGTATTTGCGCCCACGTGAACTCAAGCGTCAGCAGATTAGCTGTTTCGATGCCTGGGCGGCCATATTTACCAAAAAGACAGCCGACTATGAGCTGAACGTGACAGGGGCAATCAAACGCAAGGAGCGTTTCCGCACTTATATCAAAGTGCCGGAACTGGCGATGTTCCTGCGTGAAATCACCGACTACCGTACAGCCGACATGATACATCTTGATGTGCCGGAGAAAAATGTCCGCTTCCTCTCTCATGCGCCGACAATCGAGCAGGAAGAAATGATCGGACGTCTCGTTTCCTTTGCAGGTAGTGGAAACTGGGAAGACCTCGGGCTTGACACGATCGAGCCGGACAACCTCGACAAGGCAAAGATGCTCATCGCTACCAATGTGGCACGCAAGATGGCTCTCGACATGCGCCTTTTGGGTAACAAATTCCACGACGATGCGGACAACAAGGCTTCCATCTGTGCCCGGACCATCTATGACTATTATGTACGCTCGGCGGCCAATAAGGGTACGCAGTTTGTCTTCAGTGACCTTTCCACTTACAAGCCGAACGAGTGGAACATCTATACCGACATCAAGGAGAAACTGGCACGGCTCGGCATTCCGGCTGACGAAATCCAGTTTATCCAGTGCGCTACCACGGAGAGAGCGAGAAAACGGCTGTTTGAAGACATGAACAGCGGCAGGGTGCGTGTCCTCTTCGGCTCTACATCCATGCTCGGTACAGGAGTGAACGCCCAGCAGCGGGCTGTGGCGGTGCATCATCTGGAGATACCGTGGAGACCTGCCGACATGGAGCAGCGCAACGGTCGTGCGGTACGCAAGGGCAACACCGTGAAACTCTGGGGCGGTAACGTGGTGGACATAATCATCTATGGAACAGAGAAGACTTTGGATGCCTACAAGTTCAACCTGCTCAAAAACAAGCAGATGTTCATCAACCAGATAAACAACGGCACTATTGCCGTGCGCCGCATCGACGAGGACTGCATGGACGAGGACAGCGGAATGAACTTTGCCGAGTTCGTGGCTATCCTTTCAGGAAATACCGACCTTTTGAACAAGGCCAAGCTCGACAACAAAATCATGCAGCTGGAGAAAGAACAGGCCATATTCAAGAAAGAGCGCATCCGTGCGGAGCGTAAGATTGCGGCCAACACGGAAGCTGTCGGCAAGGCAGAGCGCATCGTGGCGCAGGTCGAGCAGGACATGAAGTATATCGCATCCTATAGCGGCAACAGGGAAACGCTGTTGCTCAATCTGCAGCAGGCTACCCGGGAAGAGACAGGCCGTGAACTGCACCGCATAGCCAAGACATACAGGGGCGAGGCTTACCGTACCATTGGCTGCTATATGGGGCTGAATCTGCTTGTCCGCAGCGAGTACACCCTTTCCGGCTCGTTCGACCGTAACGCTTTCTTTGTAGAGGGAGTAAGTGGACTGAAATACCGCTGTGGCGTGTCGGGAGCCCTGCCGTTGGGATTTGCCGAATCGGCACGATACCCGCAGGCTGCGCTTGAAAGGATGCCGTCTTTGATAGAGAAGCAGCAGAAACAGATAGCCATGCTGCAGCACGAAATACCGACCTTGCAGGAAATCACCGCCCGGAAGTGGAGCAAGGCGGAAGAACTGGAGCGGTTGAAACAGGGATGTAAGGAATTGCAGCAGCGGATTGACGAGGCACTCAAGGAAGCCGAGCGTCCGCAGTCCGAAGTTCCCGAAGAAGAAAATACTGTCAGGGCTGCCTGACCGTGATTCATTGATTTAACCTTTTGCCTGTCCGGTCGTGATGATCGGGCAGGTTTTCCTGTGTTCCGACCTGCCGAGGCCCGTCTGACTTTTATAGGCTGGCATCTGCCTTTTTTATCCTCCTTTTCCCTTTTTATCGTCTCCCTTTATATCTGTCTTTCAATCCTTTTATATCTTTGTCCTTGCAGTCCGTCCTGACCTTCCGGCTTATTGTTCCGCGAAAGTAACGGATAACAGCTGTACCTTGCAAATCCTCACGGCCTGCGGTGGCCGACGGAAATCTTCCTTCTCGGGGAGAAGCGTATTTCTGTCGCCAGATTTGTCCGGTTGCCGTTATCACTTTCGTGGTGCGGAAAAATAAATCCGGCGAAGGTCTTTAAGGACCGAAAGCAGGGAAAGAAAAAAGTAAACTTAAAAAAAACGATAGCATTATGGAAAAGGAAATCAGAGAGAGAAGCGTGGAAGTGGACGGCATGACCTTGACACTGCTTCATAAGGACGGTAAATGGGTTTTCCCCCTTGTCACATATTACCAGCATGGACTCGGGACACCGCTTTGTCTGGCATTGTTGGCGTATGTAGAAGACAGTAACGAATTTGAGTCGGAAACCATCATCACGGTCAACCTGCCTGGTGCGGAACGCAGTGCCGGGTGCCAGTTCATCGACACGAACAACAACGGGGAAGAAGTTCTCGACTGGCTCATGCTTTACGGATTATGTACCCCTACCGGCAGATACGCCGTTTCGGGTTTCTGCAAGTATCCCGAAGTGGATTTTTATAAGAGCGAACGCTTCATGCAGCAGAAAGAGCTTTGCGACAGGTATTTTAACTTCGTTGATTGACGGGCAGGAGAAGGCGGTCATACGGGACTGCCTTCATGGCCTTGCCTGTCAGTGTCCTTTTATATGGATACCTTTCCGGTATTTCCTCCCTTTTCTATCCGGCTTTCCCCACCCGAAATTAAGGTATGATGTCTGTGCCGCGGTCCGCCCTCCACTCCAAGGTACGGAAGGCTGTGCCCGATCAACGGCAGTCTGCTTCATACCGCTTCATGCCGGAGCTTCGACCTGTCGAAACAACCGGTATTCCGCTATATGGGCATCCTGCCTGGTTGTTGCTCCGGCACATTCCGCCTTCTGTCCGTAGCTTTCCTTTACGGGCCGACGGCGTCGTGGGCAAACGGTGACACATTCTGCTTGTGCCGTCCGTCGTGCCTCGGGCATGTCACAGGCAGAAAGAGTCCCCATTTTGTTTGCCCGGCAGACCGTTTCTTTTACCCGCCCAAGCCGTCATTCATCACTTTTATAAACATCCCCTTATATATACGGGACAATTCTGCCTTTTATATCTGTATCGGGATTACCTTCTCTCGTCATACCTTGCCTGCCGCCGCGTAGGTTTTATCAGGTGCGAATGTAGGCTGTCGCGCCTGATTCTTCCGTTTTGAAGTGCATTTTGAAGGAAAATCTTCCTTGCTGGGCAAGAGTATTTTGCTTCAAAAAAACGTCGAATGGGCTGTACCGACATCCTTGTCATGCACCATAAAACCCCAAGGCGGTCCGGCAGAAAGGATCCGACCAGAGGGAAGAAAAAACAAAGTCACAGGTAATGGCAGGACTAACCACCTTGCCGCAAAACATTTTCAAATTATGCTATACATTCACACTATCGGTCGCATCGGAAAGGATTGTCAGGTTATCGAGGGTACACACGGTTCGTTTATTGCTTTTGACATGGCAGTAGATGACTTCTCGCACGGAAACGCCGTTACCACATGGGTAAGGGTACGCAGCAACAAGGAAAACCATATCCGCCTCTCCGAATACCTCACCAAAGGACGCATGGTCCTTGTCGGGGGAACATTGTCAACTTCACTGTGGAAGGACAAAAACGGCGACAGCCAGATCCAGCTCTCCATCACGGCGGATGCCCTGGAGTTCATCAACACCGGTAAGCGGGAAGGTACAACCTCCGAAGCCGACGGCCAGGCCGCAGCTGCCGATAACGCACCAGTTCCTCCGGCGGACATGCCACAGGACGGGGAGGAAGACCTTCCGTTCTGACATCTTCCGGAAAACGGTCACGGATGTAGTATTTACTAATTGTAGTAATTTAGGAGATTAGTAAATCCCGGGTTACGAAAAATAGTAGATACTACATTTAGTGGCTTAGTCTTTTAGTAGAGTAGTAAATACTACGATACTAAAATATGTTATATTAGTAAAATAGTAAATACTAATTGTAGTGAAGACTAAAAATAGTATTATCTTTGTACCAGACATTAAGACTCTGAATCATGACAAAAATTATAGCAGTTCTGAATCATAAAGGTGGGGTCGGAAAGACAACCACTACCATAAATCTCGCTGCCGCACTGCAGCTGAAGAAAAAACGTGTGCTCCTGATTGACATGGACGGTCAGGCAAACCTCACGGAATCCTGCGGCCTGTCCATCGAGGAAGAACAGACCGTGTACGGGGCGATGAAGGGCGAATACCCTTTGCCGCTGGCCGAACTGAAGAACGGCCTTACCATTGTTCCCTCATGCCTTGACCTGTCGGCTGCCGAATCGGAACTTATCAACGAACCTGGCCGGGAACTGATACTGAAAGGGCTGATTGCGAAGCTGCTTGACAGCCGGAAATTCGACTATATACTGATTGATTGTCCGCCATCGCTGGGACTGCTCACGCTCAATGCTCTTACCGCGGCGGACTTCCTGATTATCCCGGTCCAGGCACAGTTCCTCGCCATGCGCGGTATGGCAAAGATTACTAATGTGGTTGAAATCGTCAGGCAACGCCTGAATCCGGGACTGAGCATCGGAGGTATCGTGATCACCCAGTTCGACAAGCGCAAGACGCTTAACAAAAGCGTGTCCGAGCTCATCAACGATTCTTTCTGCGACAAGGTGTTCAAGACCGTCATCCGGGACAACGTGGCTCTGGCGGAAGCCCCTATCAAGGGTCTGAACATTTTCGAGTATAACAAAAACAGCAACGGGGCCAAGGATTATATGGACTTGGCGCTGGAGGTACTGAAACTAAAGTAAAAACAATATGGGCAAAAGCGATTTATTGAAAGACGGTATGAAAAGCGGCCTTGACGGGCTGCTTTCATCAACCAAAAAATCCCCGCAGAAAAAAGAAACGGCTCCGGCCAAGGCGGAAAAGGAACCGGCGGTACATTGCAATTTCGTCATCGACAAAAGCGTGCATACCCGCATGAAATTCCTGGCCATCGAAAAGAACATGTCTCTCCGTGACATAGTCAACGAGGCCATGAGAGAATATCTTGAAAAGAACGGGAAGTGATGGGATTGCCCTCACTTCCCGGCTTTTTTATGCAAGAATGAACTACATGTCATCCATAGACAGCCCTTTGTAGGAGATTTTATACCCCTTGAACTCGCCCGTGGCACGCAGGAAGGCAGCCGCCTTATTCTCCAGCACCTTCATGTCAATGTTGTCAGACTTACGCTTCACCTCGAAAAACGTGGCTTCTTCGTCCAGTTCGTTCTCGGCCACAATGTCGATTTCATTCTCGCCCTTGCGGTCCCACCATCCGCCGATGCGCGTGTAGGCTTGGCGTTCGATCAGCACACGCCTGAAATAGCGTTCGAGCATCAGACCGCTGAACGTCTCGTAGTCCCGGTTGATGATCGTCTTCACGCTCTCGTAGTTCTCTATCTCCAGCATATAGCTGTACTTGTAGATGAAGCGGAACCAGAACGTGAAGAAGTTGTCCTCTATCGTATAGCGGACATTCTTGGTGGAACTCTTCTCGAAGAGGGGCTGCTTTTTGGCAATGACCTCGTACTCGTTTTCCAGCTTGGTCAGGTAGCCGCCGATTTCCCTGCCTACTACGTTCTCTATTTCCGAACGGGAGGTCTTGCCTCTCGCTATGGCTGACAGAATCGAGAAATATACCCCGTAATCCTTGCCGAACTCCTCGATAAGGATAGCCTTGCCTTCTCCCAGGAAGATGGAGTCGGCCTTTATGATGTGGTCAAGCATGGCTGACTTGGTCGTGGCCCCGGCATCCACAAGCAGCTGCACGTACTTGGCCACGCCGCCCGTGAAGGAATACAGGGCCAGCAGATCTTCCGCCGTGTGTCCCGGATGGTATTCCGTGAGGATTTCCTTCAGCACCGCCGGAGTGAACGGGCGCACGGTCATAAAACGGGTCTGCCTGTTATACAGAGGTTCCTTCTTGTCCTTGAATATCTTCGTCATCATGGAGTATATCGAACCGCAGACGACAAGGTTCATCCGGGCTTTCGGGCTATATATGTCCCAGATGCGCTGCATGTCGCTGTACACCGACTTGTTCACGCGGAAGAACTCCTGGAACTCGTCAATGAACAGCGTGATGGGACGTTCCGTGGAAAGTTTCATCAGAAACTCGAACACATCGGCGAAATGCTCCGCCCGTCCCATCGTGGGGATTCCCAGCTTGCTCTCTATTTCAAGCCGGTAATCCTCGCACAAGTCCCCTTCAGCCTTGCGGGCAACAAAGAAATAAAGGATAGGTTCGTCCTCGTATGCCTTCCATACGAGGTATGTCTTGCCGATACGGCGCCGGCCCGTCACTACCGTGAACTGGGCGTTGTCTTTCGACATCCTGCGAATCTCACGCAGAGATGCTATTTCTTCTGTCCTGTCAAAAAATCTCATATCCTAAGTCCTTTCATATTACAATTTGCGAAATACCTGTTTCGGAAATGGCCGTTTCGCTACTGCAAAGATAATGTGTTTTTGCACAAAATCCGATAAAAGAATAGGAATATATTAGAAATAAGCTATTTATGAGTTTTTTCTCAAAGAGCGGGGTAATGACTTGGAAACAGTCTCAAATTCGTTGATTTGCAGTAAGATTCCGTCAAACAACTCTTATCAGATGCAAATGTACACAAATAAAGTGGACGAAAAATTTTTCTTTTGGTTGCTTTACATTTAATCCACAATTTTGAGGCACACCATGTTGAAGTAGTTTTATTCATAGTCATAACGCGCTGTATATGGTTGGTATGAAATACCATTCGAGTGTAGATAATTTTCAAAAGTCTTATACCTGCCGATATGCAGTAAATAATCTTCATAGGCTTTATAATACCTGCGGCAATCAGTAATCAAAGTTTCACAAAGTGGCATATTCAGTTTCTTGGAAATACGTTCAAACTCATTTGTATCTTCCAGCATTTCCGAAATGTCCGATACACTTGCTCCATCCATACCATTTAACACACAGGAAGGTATCTCATGTATAGAGAACTCAAGAAAATATTTGAGCGTATTATACTTGTATTTGAGCGCGTCAATGTTATCGGAGTCTTGTTCAAGCAAAAGGTTTGCCAACTGAAACGGCTGATACTTATATCCACTATATTCGCAAAAAACTGCGAGCGGGCAGTCGGAAGATACATAGGAATCATCATGCCCTCTGAAACATTGAAACAGGAATTTTAATCCTTCATATCCACCAATCTCTAAATCAGCTGCTATCACAGGGCATATTACCTTGCTTATGAATAGTTTGTTCCAGCAAATACGGTTGTGGCTATTCCAAAAATCCTGAATGTCGCTGATATTTACAGACTCATCATCATACGCTGTTTGCCCCCATTCCGAGAGCAAAGTGTACCGTTGTTTCCTTTCTAATTTGCTTAGCCCGTCAGTTCGGAATTTATTGTAGATTTCAAGATAGTCGGATAAAACTCTTTTCATCGCTTGCCTCCTTTCCGAACTTCAGGATATGTCCAAAATAGCAATGAAAGTAAAAACATGATGAAAAAGAACACGACAGGCCTTTTGCTAAGTCCACCTCCCCAGAATATGGCATCGTTCTTTGCGTCGTAGTAATACGCTAATTTTTCAACATTCTCGGTCTTACGTTTGGAATAGGGCATAGGCATGGCTGCATAATATTCTTTGCCGTTATATGCTATTTTAACGGATGAACCATGCGTTCTGTAATTTACTTCCAATATAGAAAAATCAGTAATCGGAGTTTGGGATGCCACAATGCTTGTTCTATGTTGATACAGCCCCAAAACATATATAGCCACTCCTAACATAGCAAGGTTTATGGCCAAAACAACAGGAATCCACTTGTTAATTTTCATTGCTTACCTCCTTCCGTCAAAAACATTACCCTCATCCCCTTGGGTCTAAATATAAATTGTTCTTTTTCACAATTTGACTAAGTGTATTTCTGTCTATCGGACATTTTACATTTAAGTAATAATCATAGGAAAAATATAATTCCAGTTCCTTTGATTTACATGAAAAAACAATATAGCAAAGCTCTCTTAAACAAAGTCTGAGCACATTGGGGGCATTGATTCGTGAGAGCCTTGTTCCCTTTTTTAATTTAGGGAGTGTTCCTGTAATACTAACACCATATTTCTTCCTGTATATTTCTATATCATTTGCCATTTTATCTTGATTTATCTCTATGTATTCTATGGCCAGATACTCGCAATCAAGTGCAGACATAATCATCAGAACCGTGTTAACATATTGTTCTTCGACTTTCAAATAATCTTTCACAGAGAGAATCTTGCCATTAAAAGACTTCCCGATATCTGATATAGATGTCCAGTCGTCAGATGTATAAATGCCATCTTTATTATACCCTGATGGCGCATATTTCACTATTTCATGAAAAATGTCGTCCATACAATTTTTTGGGGTAATGGTAAAGTCTTCAAGAGTACAAAACTTACCTTCTTTTATCCATTTATTCAATACCATAATTTACTTAATCCTTAGATGGCATAAAGATAGCGAAAAGGAATAACATAATAAATTATTATACTATTCCTTTCCCGTTAAGTTTAAGCAAATTAACCCTTATTGTCGAAGTCCTTTTCTGTTTTGAGGCGACATAGCATTTCCGACATGATTTCTTTCCGTGCTTCGACAAGCTGCTGTTCAGCTTGTTGCTGTTCGGTCTGTAACTGCCTTACGTTGGCTTCAAGCTCTCCCGTCTGCCGTTTCAGTTCACGGTAGTATTGGCCGGTGGTGGTATGCCGTGCCCACCCCCGTATGCCACGCTACAATCCGTACTTCGCCATTGCCTTTGCGTAACTGTCGTGGTAATTTTCCATAAAAACAGGCAGTTGGCCAGATTTTATTCCGGATAAGCCCATCCTTTTGTAATGGCGAACCTTTCGCTCTATTCATTTTTAGCCGGCTCGCATAGTCCTGTTATAACAACTTTAACAGGCTCCCTTTACTATCAGCCAGGCTCTTCCTTTTCTATCCGTTTCACCTTATTATTCTCCGGCTTCATTCCCGCCGCACCGGCCTTGGTTTTATCAGATGCAAAGGTCTGCTGTCGCGCTTGATCCTCCGGCTTGAAGTGCATTTCCTGCAAATTCTTCCTTTCTGTGAAAGAGTAATTGGCAGGAAAAGCCGTCGTATGAAGCTGTACCGACAGCTGTAAACCGCATCCATAAAACCCCAAGGCGGTTCAAACGGGAAAAGAACCGACCAGAGGGAAATAAAAAAACAATTCAAAATTGACATCGACATGGATAAAATAAGATTGGTAGTTTACAACGAATATGCACTGGGCTATATCATGCCCCAACAACCCGACAAGGTTTGCACATTGGCAGACAGGACTACGCTCGGCGCACCGTTCCGGACAATGCTTGAACCCTATTTCATCGGAAAGAACGATACCGTAAGGCTGGCCGGCAGGAAAGACTTCGACACGTTCCGGCTATCGTTCGAGGGGTACGACAATACGCAGATGTACGAGTATGACACCAACCAACAGGAATAGCAGTAATCAGAAAATCAATGTATAACAAATCAAAATTTATGAATTATGGAAACAATGAACATTCAATCAGTAGCAGAGAAGAACATCGTATCAGTAGTTTTGGCAGATATTCAGCCGAGTAACTATAACCCACGCAAGAATTTTGATGTAGCAAGCCTTGCGGAATTGGCGGAAAGCATCCGTCAGCAGGGAGTCCTCCAGCCTATCGGGGTGCGCCCCATTGCGGAGAACCGCTTTGAAATCATATTCGGGGAACGCAGGTATCGTGCCTCGCTCATGGCAGGACTGGAAGAAATTCCGGCAATCGTTCTGAATGTTTCGGACGAGACCGCCGAAGAAATGGCGGTGACGGAAAACCTGCAACGCAAGGATGTAACCCCTATCGAGGAAGCAAACGCCTATCAGAGGCTGATAGAAAGCGGACGGCACGACATTCAGTCTTTGGCCATGCAGTTCGGCAAGAACGAGACCTATATCCGCACCCGACTGAAGTTCGTCTCCCTTATCCCCGAAATCGCAGAATTGTTGGAAAAGGACGAAATCACTATCAGCGTGGCAAGCGAAATTTGCCGATATGGCGAGGACATCCAGAGAGAGGTTTTCGACAAGCACTTGAAAGAGGGTATCATGTTTGGCAGTTGGCGAGGCATGAAAGCGACCGAGGTGGCAAAGAACATCGAGCGCCACTTCACGACAGACCTTGAACGCTACAACTTTGACAAGACCCTTTGCCTGTCATGCCCCCATAATACCAACAACATGACATTGTTCTGTGAGGGAACATGCGGAAAATGCGCCAACAAAGGCTGTCTTGATGAAATGAATGCCGCATTTTTGACGGAAAAGGCAATAGAGACCATTAAGGCTTATCCTGCACTCTCTCTAAGCCATGACGCATATTGCTATAATGCGGATGCGGTTAATCGCCTCAAGGAAATGGGCTATGAGGTTGTGGCACTGCAATGCAGATACAAAGACTACCCGACACTTCCCGAAGAGCCTGAAGCCGGAGAATATGAGACGGAAGACGAATATAAGGAAGCCAAGGTTGAGTATGAGCAGGATATGAACGATTATATGGAAGAGGACAAGGAACTTGTACGCAGGGCAGAAGCAGGCGAAATATCGCTCTTCGCACGGATTGGGAACGAAGACATTGTCAAATGTTATGTGGAGAATTCCATGATGAATGCCGTCAGTGGACAACAGGCAGGACAGGAACAGCTTTCCCCGATTGAAAAACTGGACAAGCAGGACAAGCGAAACAAGGAGATTGCCAGGGAAAAGACCGTGGAAGATACAAAAAAACAGATTTTGGAAGTGGATATGACCGAAACCAAGTTCGGGGCTGACGAAGAAAAGATGATTTATTTCTTCCTGCTTTCATCGTTGAGAAAGGAACACTTTGCCGCCGTTGGCATAGAGGGAGAACATTCGCCCTATCTGTCCAACGAGGACAAGACAAATATTGTGGCCAATCTTACCCCAAAGGCAAAAGCCGTCATCCGCAGGGATTTCCTGATTGAGAATTTCAAGAACGCATACGGAAGCAACGCCATAGCCGACATGTTGCTTGAATTTGCAGGAAAACACATGCCGGAAAGACTTGCCGACATCGAGAACGGACATAATGAAGTTTACGAAAAAAGACATCAGCGCATCGAAGAAAAGAAAGCCGTCCTTTTGGTGCAGGAACAGGCCAAACAGGAAGCAGAGCAGACGGAAGACGATGCGGACAACGAAAAACAACCTCAATCCCAAGAGGTTGCTGCTTGACCATAATTCATAGTTGATTTCAGATGCAGGGCGGAGAAATCCGTCCTGCTTTTCTGTTGAGTGCCGGAGGCAGACCGGCGCCGCCTGACCTTTTTTATACACCTACCTGTCTTTCGGCAGTCTCCGTCTGCTGAAACAGTACGGACCGGGTTCTGGCTGATTCCTACAGGCCGCACGGGCGGTCTTCCGTCATCGGCCGGCCCGGATAACCTTTATAGCCGGACCTCTTATAATACCCCGGTAGTCTCAACATTTGTTTTCAGCGAAGTTACAGCATCTTTCCGGACAAACGCAAGATCCGGGTGAATTTGGGAAACAATCTCCAATCCTGCGGATAGTATTCTTTCCCAAAATCTTGCACGAAGTCCAGACAGAGCTGTGCACGGGCGAAAAAAATTGTTTCACCTTAAATCTTCGTTATTATGAATACATTTTCTTTCCCTCAGATTTCAGTAAATTACAAGGATGCCGATGCTGCAAAACGTACCTTGGTAAACTCCTCCAGAGTGAGCTACGACATCTTCAAGGAGGCATACGATGAATGTATGCAGCATCATGAGGAATGCTGGGTGATGTTCCTCAATCAAGCCAACAGGCTTCTCGGACTCTCCTGCATATCAAAATGCGGCATCAGCCAGACCGTTGTGGATGTCCGTATCATCCTGCAGACGGCTCTTCTGGCCCATGCCTCGGGCATAATCCTCAGCCACAACCACCCGTCAGGCAACATGGTGGCCAGCTCCAGTGACAATGCCATCACAAGCAAACTCAAGAAAGCCTGCGAAATCCTTGACATCACTCTCCTTGACCATATCATCCTCTCGGATACAGGCTATCTGAGCTACGCGGACGAAGGGATGCTTTGACAGCATCTCTTTTCACGGCAAATCCCGTTATACTGCCGCCCTCATGTGCGCCAGGCGGAGACTGTTATAAAACCTTCATGCACGACGGCAGCCCTGGGCTGCTGTAAGCACTCCGGTCCGGATCTGTGGCTGATGACGGAATCCGGCACGGGCCGTATTCTGCCATCGGCCGCTCCGGGAACCTTTATAGCGGCACCTGTTTTAACGCCGTCCGTCATAAGCCCCCGCCACCACCCTTATCCCTTTCTATTTTCCCTCTTGTATTGACATGAGAGTCATTTCATCTTTCGTCGTCCTTCTCGTCGCCGCGTGGACTTTACTGGTGCGAATGTAGGCGGTCGAGCCTGTTCCCTCCGTTTTGAAGTGCATTTCCTGCAAATTCTTCCTTTCTCTGAAAGAGTAATTGGCAGGAAAAAACATCGGGAGAGGCTTTGACGACCGTCTCTCGATGCACCGTAAATCCCGAAGCGGCTCCTCCGAAAAGGAGGCCGAACAGAGGGAAGAAAAACAAAATTGTTAAATATCAGAATTATGGACAAGGACATCAAAGAAAGCAGAGAGTACCGTCTCGCTAAAGACTGGGAAATGGCAGTCAACAATTACAGTTTCAATCCGGCTCGATTTGCAGCAGCAATACCGACCATGCACCCGACACTGCAGCAAAGCCTGTACAGGTTGATTAAAGAGTGCATCAAGGTTATGGCGGATGACAGCCGCAGGTACGACGAACGCAATATGGCTTCACACGAGGAAGCGAAATGTATCATGGAGTACCTGAAAGAACACGGGAGAAACATACCATTAAAGTGATAGACCGATGAAAAAGAAAGAGGTGGAATTTGCCGGCAGAACTTATTCTTGCCGTGTGGTGAAATCAAATGAAGGTGAAGAACTCCTTATCGGCTCAACAGGTTTGCTTGACGCACTCCAGCCCGGTAGTTTCGACAGCGAGAACGAGGGCTTTGCGAGTAAGGAGGCTGAGAAATTATACGATGAGATTTTCTTCTTCACCGATGCCGGAAGTCTCGAGCTGCCGGATGACGAGCTGGTTGAGATGCTGAAAGAAGACAACCCGGAATGGTTTGAATAAAATGAATATATAAATCTATTAAAAATCAAGATTATGGATAAAGAGTATGTAATGAGAGTGGCTGCGACAATTCGCGAACAGCTGGTAACGATGACCGACACGCCGGTCCTTATGTCATGGGGCATCGAGGAGTTTATGGCAACAGTATTCAAGAACCTGCCGGGACTGAAATTCCATGTAAACGGAAGACTCTTCCAAGGGGAAGTGCTGATCTGTCTGAACGGCTCGGACTATTATGAAGTATATCTCCGGAACGGGACAGACATAGAGTGCCTCAGTGACGAAGTCTGCTTCGATGAACTGGGAGAACTGATAGACCGCCATATTGAAAGCGGAACTGACAAAGAGGAATATGCACGCTTCTGTGAACAGGCAGCCATGTCATTCGGATTTGGCAATTGATGAAGTGCTGTACTTATAGGCTAACCCCGAAGGCTCGCGTCTGAACCTCCGGGGTTATTGCTGTGTTATGCATGTGTTTGTCATATTTCAATCAATATTGTTTATAATGTACGGTGGATAATCGACCTTTCGGGGAGATTTATCCGCGTGTTACCGACGCTTTTATTGTTAATTGTCTTGTTTATTCTCCTTTTTGTAATAGTATGTACTACAATATCGTTCATACGAAATATTATTTTTGTCCAGATAATCTTCAAAATCAGCATACATTTCCAGTTGTAGTAGATATTCTCTATATGCAACAAAAAATTTTCGACAATCTCCTATAAGAATTTCGTCATTTATAAATGTTTCGTCATTGTTAATCTTCAGTTTGTTTGAAATCGCTTCGAAGCTGTCAACAGAACTTAACATATCCGGTATATCCGAAACACTTGCTCCATTCATGCCATTCAAAACACCCAAAGGAATTTCATGTATTGAGTTCCACAAATGCTCCTTCTCTATGAAATACTTTACTTTTAATGCATCTTCATTATTCGGATCTTTTTCAAGAACCAAATCAGCTAACTGGACCGAACCGTATTTACTATTATCATTAGAAAATATAAACACAGGACTTGTTGTGGATATATAATCAATAGCATCCCTACCACGCAGACAATAAAACAAGAACTTCAATCCGTCTATGCCCCCGCTTTGAAAGTCATCATTAACTGTTGGAACTATTGCCTTTTCGATGAAAATTTTATTATAGCACAAATCTTTGTGTTTGTCCCAAAACTCATATAATTCAGCGATAGTCGGATTCCCCTCTGCATATTGAGCTTTGGTCCATTCAGTTAAAAGAATGTACCGCTGCCTCCGTTCTGGTTTGCTAAGACTCTCCTTTCGGAATTTCAAGCATATTTCAAGATAATCAGTTAATAATTGTTTCATTCTTTCGTCGGTAATATATAAATGCGCTTTTGGGTATAGGACATTTTTTATTTCCCGTTCTTATAGCATGTCATATCCAAGTCAAGCTATTCTGCTTCCTCGGTCTTCTTTGTTGCAACATACATCTGATTACGGCTCGTGGGATTGTCCGGTTCCGTCATTTCCAGCAGCCCGGCTTCAATCATCGGGGTGATATATACGTTCATCACGTTTTTCCGGGCTTTCAGTCCCAGATGTTGCATGATGTCAAACAAAGGCTTGGGTTCCGCACAGAATTTCAGAATTTTTGCTTTTCTCTGTTCCTGTCCGCTGGAAGGTCTTGTAACCTTTTCTTGTGTCGTTTTCTTGGGTTGTTTTCTTGTGTCGTTTTCTTGGGTTGTTTTCTTGGGTTGTCTCGATGATTCCTGTTTGCCCAGTTGCAAAGTAAGTACCACATAATCAGGACGGCTTTCCTCGGCAACGGTCGGGGCTGGCCACCCAAGATATTTCCACCCGCTGACAATCTTATCCACCCCGCTGCCCGCTTTTTCTGCACGCCCAAGCATCATGAACATCTTCTGAAGAATCGGATTACGACAAATACTCCGTCCTCCTTCGAAGTACTGTTGTCTGGAAACCAGCATCATACCCTGATTCATGAAAACAAGTCTGTCATCAGTACGCTCCACTATGATATGACCTTGCGCATTTATGTCCTGATGGACGATGGCGTTTATAAGTGCTTCTCTTACAGCATCATGTGCGGGAGTTTCTTCCTGACGTATTCCGTCCTTCATCATGAAGGGACGCGGCAATGATTGTATGAGGCGGTTATATACCCTCATGTAGAATTGATAGAGGTTCGCCTCCCATGTACCGTCCGGATAAATACGGTGCGTCCAGCGTATATTGGGGGCATCAGTAGCGATACGCTCCCGGTAATCGACAAAATATGTCGGATCGCCGGAATTGTTGACTATACTGTCATATTTGCCGAACATAAGGATTCCGGCCAGTGTGAAGCCTTCTTTTCCGGTTTCATATTCAGTCGCGTAGGCTCCGACCTTTTTCAGAAAATCCATATCGCTGATACCCGTCCACGGGTGAGTGGGCTGCAGGCTGGCGAGGGTCTGGCGGTACTGATGCAGTGTCTCAATGTCAATATCCCTCTCAAAATCAAATCCGACAAGAATACGGCTGTCCTGTGAGTGACGGTCATGTTCCGCATCAGCGAACATACGCCTTACTTCGGCATCCGTACAGACATAGTCACCTTCATGGTTTCTCCTGTAAGTGTTGCCGAACGGGCTGTTGTTGATATAGACAGGACGAAACTCGTAACTTGCACGGGGAATTTCGCATATAAGGATAAACGCCCCGTCAACCTGTTCTATCCTTACATCCGATTCGCGAGGCAGACAGACGCTTGTTTTGCCTTTATTATGCGCACAGTCCCAAAAAATTTTTTTATACCGTATTATGGTTTCCTCCGTCAACCCGTCGAAAAGGAAACGGTTGTTCTTTTCCACGACCCCGAGTACGATTGTTCCTCCATTGGTATTGGCGAAAGCTGAATAGCTCTCCCAGAAACTGCCTGGAAATCCACCTCGGGCTGACTTGAACTCGACCTCCAGTGTTTCTCCTTTGCCGACCAGTTCACGGATCGGGTCCTTTGTTTCATTTATAAGTTCTGCCATAATGATGTTCGGTTTAAGGGCGCAACAGTTCCCTGCGGCTCACGTTAAGTAATTCTGCTATTCGGGATAAGGTATGCAAGTCTGGCTGGCAAGTGTTTGTACACCATTTCGACACGGTCGTCTGGTTGACACCAAGCTGTTCCGCCAGCCACAGGTTGGTCTTTCCAACCTCGGCCAATACCGCTTTTATACGATTGATTTCCTTCTCCATATGCTAACAAATTGCTTTTGTATGCAAATATAATGTATTTCATGGAAAATCGGCTTGTCGGGCAGTTATTTGTCACGGTGACAAGTGGAATATTTTCACTGACATCCTATCCAAAAGCCGGGACTTTACTCTGCAAAGGTTGATTCACGCCTTGCATTCCTGTCAAGGAACGCCCTGCTTGATGAAGACAATCTTCCTTTCACTCAGTTCGGGAAAGCGTATTGACTGTATCATCCTTGTCCGGAATAGTCGCAAATCTTTTGTGGCAGAGAAAAGTCAGCCTTTGGGTACAATGATGTATCAGAGGGAAAATAAAAAACAAAAATCAACGGATATGGAAACGACTCGATTAAACTCAAACGTACAAAGAATTTTCAACGACCTCCTGCAGCAGGATTTAATTTCACGCTATCAACTTTTGGGAAGACTGCAATCAGACTGCGAGTATTTCCTGAATTGGGGAGATGGCAGCATCGGACGCTTGTGGACCGGCTCTGTGGAACTGCAGATTGAACTGATGAAACAGATTCACGATAGTTTCAAGGAAGAAGAAAAACCGCAGTGGCTGACCATGGAACAGATAATGGAATATGGCAGAAGAATGAAACAATGAACAAAAAATGCAGCATCCGGACAGAAGAACATCATCCGGGTGCTCTTCCTCTTTTACGGGCACATGGCTTCAGTGACAGACTGTAACGGATATTTCATAGGACAGCCATGCACCGATGCTGTAACGTAAAATATTGATAAACATAATTTTTGGAATTATTTCCCGGCAAAATAATTGGATAATTGCTTCGTTGTCTGGAATATATTTGATATTTTTGCGAATAAAGCTATTCGTTATGAAGAAACATAATGCGACCAAGACCGTATTGCTGATATTCTTGTTCCTATCAACCGTATCAGCGGCAAATGCAGCATCTTTCGTGATAGGCCGCATCTACTTGAAAAACGGTTCTGTCATAGAATGTACGGAAAATGACAGAATCAAGCTCCCGAAACGCTCGGGCAAGACAGTATTCCTCCGGAACGCATACAGAAAAGAAGAAGTCAGGGAGAGTTTCAAGGCCGCCCAGATTGACTCCATCATAGCCTGGCATCCGGCCACACCTGAACACGTCCGCAAGTTCGTCCCATCAGAAAGCATCGGCTGGCTGTGGATATATGTCGAGACACCACAGATCAGCGTCGGGGTTTATTCTGCCAAAGGCTACGGCATAGACACGAATGGCGGTATCCAGGTCATACAGAGAAATGGGTTAATATTTCGTTCAAAAACCGCCTATTGCCTGAAAAAGACAGGAGAAACTGATTTCACACCGGTGGGAAAAGTCGGCGGCAAGGCGAACAACAAATTCCGTAAAAAGGTCGCCGCATACGTCAGTGACGATCCGGCCATGGCAGATATCATCCTGAATTCAAGAACCCAGCGGGACAAGACGGTACTGATGCTCATGGAATATAAGTCAGGCGAATAACACAACTTTAATCACATATTGTCATGAAACATTATTTATTATCATTTCTACTTACGATGGCTGTCTTCTGCGTGTTCCAGACAGCAAGTGCCAATGAACCGGAGGATAATGAGAGCCGGCATGTTATTGTAACCCTCAAGTCTGGTGAAAAAGTCGAAGGATATATTTACCGGAATTGGCAACCCGAAAATTCTCCATTTAGAGAACCGAACTATATGTTCAAAATGACATATACTCCAGATGGTGATGAAAAAATTGAATACACGGCGGATGATGTAATCAGTATCAAGTTTGTCAAAGCTACTGAAAATGATCCGGAAGGTCAACTTTGGGAGTCACGCCCACTTGCAAGACCAAATTTCAGAAGTCGTTACGATACCACTCAACGACTATTCTGCGTGAATAAGGTTGGTAAAAACGCAACTACATATTGGTGGAATGTTTTGGCTTCTGCTGGTCAAAATCTATCTCGTCAAGAAATCAAAACCTATTATGGTGTACGTTTCCACAATGATCCGGATGGTATAGTCTATACTTATTCATTGGTTAATTCTGTTATAACGGAAAAAAAATATCCGGGTTTGAGTGATTTTTACATGGAGTGGTTCAAAGGCCCGGAAGGTAAAGTACATCAAAAAGAATCCGAAGAAAATGATGCATGGATTCTTGACATGTACGATGCATACCTTGAACAGATGGGTGATGAAGCAGCTAACCTGCCATACTCCATAAAAGACAAGAAGGCTAAAAAGAAATAGCTTTGCAATAATACATCGTTCCGCAAACGGAGTTGGCACATGGGCAAGTCCGCTTGCGGAATTTTTATTTTAATGACATGAACAGACTGTATTATTGATTTCAGATGAAACTCATAAACCATATATCAGTAGTAGTGATGATTGTATGTGGGCTGCCACATATCTTCTGCCTATTTGCGAATGCAATGCTATACAAATATTGCAAACTATCGCAAGTGGCTATAACATTCATTCGTTAATGGCTAAAATGACAATCGATGAGTGGGAAAAGGGTAATTTGAAACTATAGCGTTTGATTGTATTTATGGTTAATTACGCCGGATGTTCATATCTTTGTAGATAGCCATTGATTTACAATATCTTTGGAGATAATTCGGAAAGAATAGTACTAACCGTCAGACAAAAGAATAATCATGGATAAGAAAGATTTGGAAAAACTGTTAATGCGATTCTCTCATTTGGGAGTTACCCATTCAAAAAACGGAGTATTGCTTAATTTTATATTGGTTTTTTTTCTTATAAGTTGTTCGCCAACCAGTATTAAACTGATAGATGACTACTATATATATTCTCCTGACGATTATTATGCTACACATTATTTAAAATGCAAATTGTCAAGTGATCATGACCCTGTAATCGATAGTGTACGTGCAGTTTATTGGAATGATTCAACTATAATAATTAGACGCGAAGGGAGAACGTATAATTGGTGGGTTATAAAATCATCTGGTGAAAAATTGAAATGCTGTAATAATGATTCAATAATCGGGCCTGTTTCAGAGCATTTTGTAAAGGCTTATATGGCTAATACAAAGTTTAATAGGCTCGTTTTTAACTAAAACTTGAGAGTGTAAAAAATGTATTAGACTATATCATAATTATTAGTTCTTCATATTCACCGAATCCGAAACATCCTCATTGTTTGATGAAACTCGGAATACAAAGGAACCATTGAAAAAACAAATAGAAGACATAAATATGAAAAATGATGAAATCTTCTCAATAATTAGAATTGGTACATACGAACAGTATGAAAAGAGTATTGCCGGGGTAGATATTGATTGCTGTAATGAGTATAAGCAAAATCTGCTGCAAGAGGCTATTGCCGCCTGCAAGAATGACATAGCAAAAGATTTAATAAATAGGAATATAGACCTAAATCATCAGGATTCAAATGGGCAAGCACCTTTGCATTACTGTGCCCAATACCTCAATATTGAGATAGCAAGGTTGCTGCTGAGCAAAAACGCGGATATAAATATTGAGGATGCCTACGGCAATAATCCCTTGTGGACTGCGGTATTTAATGCAAGAGGAGACTATCGAATGGTAGAACTATTCATCGAGTACAATGCAAATATTCACCATTTGAATAAAGCAAGACGTTCTCCATTGGATTTCGCCAAACAAATTGATGACACTAAACTCATACAAATCTTGTCCAAATAAACCTGTCTCATAATGATAAAAACACATGAGGAAAGAATTAAGATGAAGCAACAAAAAAATACCCAACCCAATAAGAACAAAGCAAGACAGCTTTATTGGTTATTATTCATACCTGTAATAGGCTTCTACCGTTGGGTCCTCGAAATAGGGAACGATACCCTTACAGAGGAAAGTTTCAACCTCTGGTATATACCATTCGCAATAATAGGTCTTGCAATAGGCATCATCCGTCTGATCCGGGACAAAGAAATCGTATGGAATTGGAAAGAATATCTCGGCGGTGCTCTCTATGCATTCATACACTCGGTAATTGTAATGTTAATTGCGGCAACTATCTTCGGTGTAATATTGATACTCAACTTCTATATACCGACTAATCATCCCAACTACGAAGAAACGGCCACGGTAATCAATAAATCATTTAATGGCAGAAGAACAAGAGGTTACAGCCGCTATAATATAACCTTTCGCTTTGAAAACGAAAAAATTGACAATGAAGTCATCGGAGTAGATAAAGCACTCTTCAACCAAATCGAACCGGGTGACACCTATATCTTCACTCTCCAAAATGGCTTCTTTAACTTCCCTGTTATAAAAGATAAAACTAAACAATAAGAATGCTCACGACTATGGATAAAAACCAATTCGACAATATTGGGTATGGTTTCTGTATTGATACCAGTCCCATCACTACTTTTTCTAATGACGAGTTTTTTCACCAACATGATATTTTATAATCAGTTTGGTTATATATGAGATTACGCATGAGAGGATTGGTGCAACGATTACCCATAGTAATAATAGAATTCCTACCAATTCATTATTAGTAATATATGTACCCACATCAGGCGGTAAATTTGCCGGACGACCTCCTATGTCATGCCAGTCCCACACAAAACCGAACAAGACAATGACAAGAATCACGGTTGTGACGAGAAGCATATATCCTGCCAGTTTCCACCATTGGTTGCCTTTGTATAGTTTCCACGCCATAATACCACCGATAAAAAACAGGGAACAAAAAGCTGCACCAAGATATATGAGGAACAACCGGTGAAACAAATGGTTGGCCCACAAAATGACCATACTGATGGCAGAACAGATAATAACCACTGCTTCATAAAGCCAAAATTGTTTATCTCTCAGTTTCATTGCGAATTCCTTTATTTCAATAAGTTAGTCATTAGTCCTGTGATGTCTCATTTTTGTTGGCCTATTTCTTTTTACGCCAAATTAATTTTATTCTCCGTTTCCCTATTTCTTTTTCAAATGACAAGGAATCCAGGGGACCTATGAGACTTTTCCTTATAACAGAATAAGTATTGCCTTGATAATAAATATCTTCGAATGTTGAAGTATTGTCTGTATCAACCGGTATGGACTTATCAATAATCCAATAGTTGGATGCTTCACCAGCAATCGTATCTTGAGGAAGAGTTTGATGAAATCCTGTGCGTGTTTTCGTCTCAACTACAATCCAACGCTCATCAAAACCGTATCTTGCTGTACCAAAAGGTATGATATATTCGGCAGGCTTTTCATCGCTCGGCTGATAAATAATTTCACCGTCGGCACACAAAATATAGTTGCTACCCAAATTTTGCTCTATATCCCAATTTTTGAGAACTGAATTGCAATACAGACCTAAACCGGCTATGAGAACAAAGCCTATAATTATTTTTATTGAAATATTAAATTTTGCCATACCTTATATTCCATAGAATTACCCTTACAGATTTTCATAAGGAGTGTTATAACTACCATAGCATTTCCCATATTTACAAAGATAACTATGAAGCACGTTATGCCAAAGACGAACGGTGTGATTTACCATCTTTTAATAGGATAAAATGTTTCATAGTCAATAAAGTACAGTTTACAAGGGACTACACAGGGTAACGGTCTGACGGGAGGATTACCGCCCGTCAGATTTTCCATGTAATGTTCAAGCTGTCGCTTGTGGCGGCAACGGTGGTAATCATCAAATCCACCACCCGCCGCTTGTCGTCAAAGGATACATCGTCCCATGTGTCGAGGTAGCCGGAAATCTGGTTGACCTGTCCCGGGCTGATGGTTTCCACCGTCAGCTCGGCTATCTGCTTCACAAGTTCCTGCTTGCGCCCGTCCAGTTCCGCTATCTTCACATTCACATAGGAGAGCAGGACATTGTTCGCGCCCGTCAGACTGTCCACCAGCTTTTCAATCTCGCTGTCCACATGGAGAAGCTCTACTTGCAGGGCGGCGATTTTGGGATTGGCCTTTGCCGCTTTCTTCCTGCCCGTCAGCGTCTTGTGCTTTTCCAGCTTCTTCACCATCTGCTGGTAAACCACCGCTTCCAGTTCGGAAGTGATGATTTTCCCACAGCCCGGACAGCTTTTATTGTCCAGCCGTTTCGTACAGCGGAGATATTGCCTGCCGGACGGATTGAAGATACTCATAAGCGCATATCCGCAGTTCCCGCACTTGATTTTCCCCGCCAGCCATGTGTGGGTGGCTTTTCGGGCGGACTGGATTTTCATGTTGTTCATCAGCTTCTTGCGGCAAGCCAGCCATATATCCGCCGGAACAATGCCCTCATGGGGAGCCAGCACCAGCATTTGGTCTTTCAAGTCGTTTTTCTTGCTGGGCTTCACATCCCGCCCCTGATACAGATAACAGCCGTTTGTCCCCGTAAAGTCGGCGGCGTCATTGACGATAACCGTACCCTGGCTTTTGAAAAATTCGTACACATCCAAGTCCGCCTGCACATAGACGGGATTGCGTAACATCTGCGCCAGTGTGGGGCGTATCAGTTCCTTGCCGTAGAACAAAATCCCCTGTTCGGCAAAGTACCGGGTAATGTCCCCGTAAGAGGTTGTGGGCTGGGCGTACATCTCAAATATCAGCCGGATATTGGCCGCTTCGTCCGGGTTTACCACCAGCTTCTTTGTGTTGATACCGTCCATTTTGATAGGCTCGGTGTGGAAGCCGTAAGGGGCTTTCCCGCCCATCTTGAAGCCCCGCTGACTGCGGGAGTAGTAAGCGTCTGTCACCCGCTTCTGTATCGTTTCCCGTTCAAGCTGGGCGAACACGATACAGATATTCAGCATAGCCCGCCCCATCGGGGTGGAGGTATCAAACTTCTCCGTAGAGGACACAAACTCCACATCGTACTGCTGGAACAGTTCCATCATGTTGGCAAAGTCCAGAATGGAACGGCTGATACGGTCAAGTTTGTAAACAATGACCTTTGCAATCAAGCCCCGCTTAATATCCCGCACCAGTTCCTGAAACTTCGGGCGGTCTGTGTTCTTGCCGCTGTACCCTTTGTCTGTGTATTCCTTACAGTTCCCGCCTTTCAATTCGTATTTGCAAAACTCAATCTGGCTTTCAATGGAAATGCTGTCCTTTTTGTCTACCGATTGCCTTGCATAGATCGCGTCTATCCTGTTATTCATTTTGTCGCTCCTTTTCTTAAAAAGAAACGGAGCTGCTGACAGTTCTATTATACCGCCAGCAGCCCCGCAAATCAACGATGGCTTCGGGATTTATGCCCCGGCTTCCTCTTTCTGCCGCTTATCGGCATATTTGCGGAACACCTCATAAAGCTGCTGCTCCAGTTCCCGGCGTTTGGTCGCTTCCTGCTCCGGCGTGAACACCGGGGAGAGGTTTTCCAGCGTGATTTCCTTTCCCTGAAAAGTCACGACTTCTGTTTCCTTTTTGTATCTGATATTGTTACTTATAAAATCACCTTTCCTTTCCATACTGCCGCTGCTGCCGTTTCAGTTCCGCCAGTATATCCGGCGGGATACGGTCAACCAGCCTTTGCATATCGTGCAGTTCGCTTTCCAGCTTTGCCCGCTCCATGCGGTCTTTGATTTTGCCGCTCTCGCTGGCTCTGGCTCGTGCTTCCAGCTTCTCATTTTCTGCCAGCAGGTCATTGATTGTGACCTTGTACTTTTTCAACTGCCCGGAGAAATTCTCCATCTGCGGGAACCACTTTTTCAGCATGGAGAGGGCTTCCTCTTTTTTCTTTCCGGCGTTCAGCGGGTTAATGCCGTCCAGTGTGGCTTCAATGGCTCTTGCCTGCCGGGAGAGGGAAACCGCCTGTTTGAAAAGCCGGGTGGGGATATGCTTCCGGCCTGTCTTGCTGGCGCTTTCCCCACGCTCCAAGTCGGGATATTTCTCCACCATGTAGGCGTGAAAATCATCCTGCCACTTCGTCAGGTTTGCCCGGTTGCCGATAATCTCCTTAGCGCACAGGCGGTTGTCCTTTGTCAGCGGAACAAAGGTCAAATGCAGGTGGGGCGTTTTCTCGTCCATGTGTACCACCGCCGACACGATATTTTCCCGCCCTACCCGGTGGGTGAGGAAATCCGCCGCCCTCTGGAAAAACGCCTGTATCTCCTTTGGGGATTTCCCCTTGAAAAACTCCGGGCTGGCAGTTATCAGCGTATCGACAAACCGTGTGCTGTCTTTCCTCGTCCGGCATCCGGCCTGCTCGATACGGCTCTGAATGAAGTGGTAATAGCGTCCTTCCGGCTTGACGATATGGAAGTTGTATTTGCTCCGGCTTGTGTCAATGTCGGGATTGCTGGCATACTGTTCTTTCTGTCTTTCGTGATGGGCTTCCAGCGGCCTTGCCGGGTTGCCCTTGTGCTTCTCAAACCGTAAAATTGCGTGTTGTGCCATTCTGCTCCTTTCCCCATTCCTTTCCTATCCGGGGTTTTCCACAGGGAAAATCCCGCCGGAATTATCTCTGATACGATAGGAATGGAATGGATATAAATAAATCATTTTAATCTTTGTATTTCTATATACCGTCCGGTTTTCGTACTTCAGGGGGGGCGGTTTCCGTACTTCATGGGTACGGTTTTCAGCCCTCCGGCGTACCAGAACGGGATTTCTTGAAGTCGGTGTTTGGAACCGCTTCATAGGATTTTGGGAAAATGCGGTTGGGTTTTCCACAGCCCTGCTTCTGGATCTCCACCAGTCCCGCATACTGCAATTCCCGTAGGGTATTGACCGCCTTCTGCCGCCCGCAGTGGAGCAGCTCCACTACCTCGTTGATGGGATAGTAGAGGTAAATCCGCCCATATTCGTCCGCCCAGCCGTTTTTCCGGGACAGGTCTGTCCGGCGCAGGATAAAGGCATACAGTACCTTTGCTTCGTTGGACAGGGGTGTGAATGTGGGGGCTTCAAAAAGGAAATTGGGAAGCCGGGTAAAGCTGACCGCCTTTTCCGGCTGATGGATATAAATGGTGTTTGTCATATCGTGTTTTGTGGACGGTTAGAAGCCCGTTTCCGGGGGCAGACGGTAGTTTCTATTACCTGCCCTTGTTCTGTGCTTGTAAAGCCTTGTAAATCAAGGACTTTTCAGCCCCTAACTGTCCACACAAGACCTCCTTTTCCGTTCACTTTCTGTTTTCTGCCGCCTGTGAACTCTGGCGGCACAGCCGGGGCAGTATTTTGCCCGGTTAGATTTGGGGACGAACACGCCGCCGCAGACCGCACAGCGTTTCAAGTCCTTATCCCGGAAAATCTCCGCTTCCAACGTCCCGTCCAGCGGCAAGACCGCCCAGCGGAACCACTTACAGCAGACCGAGAAAGAAACCGTCTGCGGGCAGGTGCAGGCGTCCCCATCATCAAGGACAATGCAGTTGCCGTCCTCACAGCAACAACACTCCCGGCGTATCAGGCTGGCCGCCTGTTTTCTCTGCGCCGGTGTCATGCGGTAAAGGGAACCGTCCGGCCTGCGTTCCAGTGGCGGCAAGTCTTTATAGGGGTTATCTCTCATGCGTTCCCTCCATTTTGCTTTCCGTTGCCGTTCTCCCCGAAAAGGTTTCCTGCCTCGTCGTCGCAAGCTGCGTATCGCTCGTTTCGCCGCAAGCGGCAAAACTCACTCGCTCCGCTGCTCCTCCTCTCCCCACAAAGCCATGCGGCTTTGCGGGGGCCCCGACAATAGCGGCGTATTCCGGCGTTGGCACGCTCCCCGCAGCTTCGGGACATTTTGTCTCGAAGTCCGGTTCCTTGCGGTGCTTCCCCAGCCGGGGTATTCCTTTTCGGACGGTCATTCTGTTTTCAAGGTGCTGTCCATCGATGAACTACCCTAAGTCTACACGAAAAAAATGCAATCCCCGGAATTTTGCGAGAATTGCATTTTGATGAAGTTTACACTTTGGAAATTGCATTTTTGCAATCATTCTGTATAATGGAAGTATGCGGAGGAGGTGCGTGTCTATGGCTTTACCCGGAACACCCGGACAGCGGATTTCCGATTTATGCAACGGGAACCACATCACACAAAAGGAACTTGCGGAGAAGATAGGCGTTTCCGCTTCCCAATTGAGCCGCATTGTCAGCGGCGAAACAAGAACGGTAAGCAGTGATATTCTCATAGGTGTGGCAAAGGAATTTAAGGTATCGACAGACTACATACTGGGCTTGTCTACCGTGAGCGTCCGTAAAAGTTACGATATTTCTGAATTAGGCTTGTCAGAGGGGGCCGTGAGGGGGCTTGTGACGGGTGCTGTTGATGTGCAAATCCTCAACCGTCTGTTGGAACACAGGAATTTTCCCAAGCTGATAGATTTGATACGGATTTATTTTCAGGATACGGCGGCAAAGGGCATAACAGCAAGAAACCAGCTTATCGAGATGGCAACGGCTTCCCTGTCCGACCTGATGAAAGAACACCCGGAACACCGGGCGGAAGCAAAGCAGGATTTACAGCTTTTGAACGCCCAGAAGATGGGGGAACATGAGGCGGAGATTGAGAAAATCAAAAATGTGTTCCTTGCTATCCTGCGGGATATTAAGAAAGACATTGACAACGGGGAACAGCCGGGAGAAGCTGTGACCGCCGCGATGTTCCAAGCCATGCGGGACGCATTGGCGGAACAGAAGCAAAACCCGCTTTCCATTGACGATGTAGCGGCGATGGTTGCCGGACAGATCGGACAGCTTACGCCGATGGATGAAGAAACTGCCGACCTGTTCAAGCAGTTGGCAAAAAAGATGATGAAAGGAACCTAAAATCCGCAACTATCATCCAATACACGATTAAGGGTAGATTTATGAGTCGTTAGTAGCAGCTTTCAGTAAAAAGCAACAGCACAACATCAATATGTAGCCACCATCCCCTTACCCCACGATGCGACTTGAGGTAATACGCAGATTCTAACCGGAAAGAAAGGATTCTTATCCGAATCCAGTTTTGAAAGGTCTTGCATAAGCCCGGTTTTCAGTATAGATATTCAGCACGTATTGCCTTGCTGTCATGATCCACTTGGCAGGTACGGAGATGAAGCTGAAGACAAAAGCCTTTATGCGACTCGTTTCCTTGAGCCCGAAAGCCTTGGTGTCAAGCTTGCTAATGATGGTCTTATAGAAATTGTGTATCAATGCCGTAAGCAGAAGGAATACAGTGTTCTCTGACATGAACGACTTGGGGAGCCTGTTCCAGCCGAATCCGTTGTTCATATCATCGAATATACGCTCTTTGCCCCCACGCTTGTTGTAAAATTCGACGATGTCTCTTGTTGATGAGTCATAATCGTTGGTAAGAATGCATCTGTAGGTGTATTCACCTTCCCACAAGTCAAGCTCTCCATCCATGCGCTTTTGTCTCTGAATGACAAGACGATAGCACTTGCCTTCCCATTTCTCAACAAGAATGGAATTGAGTTCAAACTGGATGCCGTTGATTTCCTCCGTCTTCCATCCCCTCAGTGAAAACAAGTCATCGTAGAGCGAACTGCATCTGTTGGCGCGGATGTAGAAGTGCGTGCAATGCTTCTCTATCTCACTGACAATTTCCTTCGAGCACGAACCACAGTCGGCTCTGAAGCGATTCACACGGATGCTGTTGGCTTCCAGTAGGGCAAAGAATCTCTTGTGGGTCTCAGCCTGATAAAAGCGCACATTTGTGTTGCCATCGCTGTTCTCGACATAGACAATCATGTCACCGATGACATATACGCCAGGTCTGTAGCCGAGGAACTTCTTGTATGTCGGTTTTGCATCATACTTCTCTGTTTCAAGGAACTGATGGTCGAAATCAACATCGTAGGTTTCCACCTCATTCAGTTCACCAGTGGAAACCAAGGCTTTTATAAGCAAGGCGTTGAGCTTGTCTGCCGTATTGAAATCATAGGTCTTGCCCTTATCGGAAGTATATGAGATGTTTTCCTGTGTCAGTTCCTTGATGGCTCTGAGGATGGTATCAGAGCTGCATGTGCGCAAGGTCGGATGATACGAGAGATGACGCATCAGATGCGATGTTACATCCTCCACGCATGAACCGCCACAGAAGTATACGCTCATCAGAGAACGAATAATTTCGCTGTACTGGTATCCGATGATACTGCGGCATCTCTGACCAAGTGTCTGGTCGATAATAGGTGAAAGCATGGAGTCAAATTGCTCCATGATTGAAAAAATTCCTCCAAAAGGTGTGAGTTTTTCAGATTTTATTTGTACCTTTGCCATGTCTTGTTACGATTTACGCTTGTTTTGATTTGCAACACTAAGATAAGTGAAAAATCTGACATGGCAAAATCCTGAGCAACTTTTTGTTGCTCAGGAACTTATAAATAAAGTTAAATCAAAGTGTTGCGGAATTAAGGAGGAATAGAATAATAGCCTGTTATTCGAGATAATAATATGCCATTAGTAAAGCATGACTACCCTGTTTTAGAGTACGATACCGCATCAAAAGCTGTTTTTCAGCCGGGAAATGGGAAAAAATGTTTTCCTGCAAAAGCAGTGTTTGCTTTTTTAGGAGACGAGGTTGAAAATTATGCACATACCCATGATGGAATACAGATAGATGAATTTGAAAGTGCAACAAGACGATATCCTATTTATGAATGTCTTTATAATCAGGAGAAAATATGTCTATGTCCGGCTCCTGTGGGAAGTGCTGCTGCCGTCCAAGTTTTAGAATATTTAATTGCAGGGGGTGTAACAAAGATTATTTCCGTCGGCTCTTGCGGCGTATTGGAAGACATCCCGGAAAATAGATTTTTGATACCTGTTTCTGCATTGAGAGATGAGGGAACATCTTACCATTATCTTCCTCCCTCCCGAGAAGTAGAGATTTCAAAGGCTGGTATAAATGCGATTGAATCTGCTTTAAGCCAAAAGAATATACCATATTGGGAAGTTAAAACATGGACAACAGACGGTTTTTATCGAGAAACAGTAGAAATGGTTCAGTATCGGAAAGAAGAGGGATGTCAAGTAGTAGAAATGGAATGTTCCGCATTGGCGGCGTGTGCAAAATTTAGAAAAGTTACATGGGCTATGCTGCTTTTTTCAGCCGATACTCTTGCAGACCCTCATAAATACCAAGAAAGAGAATGGGGAAAAACAAGTATATCCATAGCCTTAGAATTAGCCTTAGACGCTGTTTTATCAGTTGTTGAGGAGTAAAAATAAATACATATAGGAGTTACAATGAATATAAATGAATTTCCACAACAAGTAAATCAAGTTATTTCAATAGCAGAAACCATATTACAAGGTCAAATATTGGGGATATATTTATATGGTTCAGCAACAATGAATGGGCTGCGTCCAGATAGTGATATAGATATACTGATAATTACTAAACAAGAATTGAGTAATTCAATCAGAGCAGATCTAACAAAGCAATTATTGAAAATTTCTGGCTCCGTAGGCTGTATTGAAAAAAGACCTTTAGAGGTAACTATTATCAATCAATCTGATATTGTTCCGTTGCAATTTCCGCCAAAATGTCAGTATATGTATGGTGAATGGCTAAGGGGAGAGATGGAAGCAGGAGAATATCCGCAAGCCTGCAATGACCCAGATATAATGATTTTATTATGGCAAGCAAGAAAAAATAGCATAACTTTGAAGGGGGCGGAAAGCAAAGAGCTTATTCCCGCTATCCCATTTCACGAAATTAAAAAAGCAATTCGGTTTTCTTTACCTGGTTTGATTTCCAGCTTTAAGGGTGATGAAAGAAATGTGTTATTAACCTTATCACGAATGTGGTTTACTTTAGTAACAGAAGAAATCACGACAAAAGATGTTGCCGCAAAATGGGTAATTTTAAAATTGCCGGAGAGATTTCCCCCCCTGCTAACAACGGCAAAGGAAGCTTATTTGGGAAATTTGTCTGATGAATGGGAGACAGTAGAAAAGGAAGCGATGGCACTTGTAGAATATATGAAAAAACAAATTGAGGAATTACTTAGAACAGAGTAGCAAAGTTAGCGGGGCCAATCAACGGTCAAGATGAACGGCGCATAAATGCGCCGCCGTTGACAGTCCCGCCCGTCTTTGCTGATGGGCAATCAAGGCGGGAAAGCCCTAAAATGGCTTCCCGCCCATTTCAATCTTGAGAGAAGAAACGCTCCAAAATCAGAAAGAGAGCGGTAAATCTGAATTGCGAGGGAGAATGTAGATGAATCAAGGAAGAATTATTGTGATTACAGGTTCGCCGGGAACAGGAAAGACAACAACTGCGTCGATTGTCGCAAAAGAATCGAACATGGATAAATCTGTGCATATGCACACAGACGACTTTTTTCATTATTTAAGCAAAGGAGCAATACCGCCGCATTTACCAGAGTCCAACGAACAAAATTTAGTTGTCATTGAAGCCTTTTTAGAAGCTGCAAAGCGCTATGCTCGTGGCGGATATGATGTAATTGTAGATGGGATTGTCGGGCCATGGTTTTTGGAGCCATGGAAAGCTCTTGTTCGGGAACATTATGAGGTGCATTATATTATTTTAAGGGCAAGTAAGGAAGAAACCTTAAAGCGGGCTGTTGAACGCTCAAAGTTAGACCGAAAAACAAATATCGAATTGGTAGAAACAATGTGGGAGCAATTTTGCAATCTGGGAATATATGAATCGAATGTTGTAGATACGACCAATTATTCCATTCAAGAAACTGTTTCCGCAGTACAAGAAAAAATCGCAAGTAGGGCAGCATTGTTGTCTTAGATTGTTTTGGTGCAATTCCCATTTATCGAGCAGATGAAGTTGGGGAGCCGCCTGGAGGCGGCGGTGCCGAAGGATAAAATAGGAGATGTTAAGGTTATGAATAATGAATACGATAATGAGAAGTTTTTTGAAGAATATGCAAAGATGTCCCGCAGTAAAGAGGGGTTAAAAGCTGCTGGTGAATGGCATCAATTAAAACCTTTGTTTCCTTCGTTAGAAGGAAAATCTGTTCTTGACTTGGGGTGCGGATATGGCTGGCACTGCAAGTTCGCAGAAGAACAAGGAGCTACAAAAATATTAGGGATCGATTTAAGTAAGAAAATGATTGAGGAAGCCCAAAAGCGCAATTCAGGAAATCAAATTGAATATCGTATTAGCGGATTAGAGGAATATGACTATCCAGAAAATGAATGGGATTGTGTTATATCTAATTTAGCTCTGCACTATATAGAGGACATAGTGGAAATATTTCAAAAAGTGTATAGGACATTAAAACCAGGTGGAATTTTTCTTTTTAATATCGAACACCCTGTTTTTACCGCAGGAGTTGGGCAGGATTGGATTTATACAGATGATGGGAAACCGCAATATTGGGCGATTGATAATTACTTTATAACAGGAGAACGAAATACACATTTTTTAGGATGTGATGTAGTAAAACAACATCACACACTTACACAGATTATAATGGGATTGCTGAACAATGGGTTTGAGCTTAAAGTTGTAGAGGAAGCAGACTTTTTAGAAGAATTTGATCCACGCTATAACGAAGAAGGTGTATCAGAACTTGATGAACAATTTGAGCGGTTGCCAGACGGACACGAAGCAAAACGCAGTTACTATTTAGGCTTCCGACAAGCACAAAGTGAAGCAAGACCAAACATTGTTATTAGTCTATTGAAGTTAAATTAGATGCTAAAAATTTGTAATTAAGAAGGAGTGATTACATGAACAAAAATATAAAATATTCTCAAAACTTTAATATAAAATATTCTCAAAACTTTTTAACGAGTGAAAAAGTACTCAACCAAATAATAAAACAATTGAATTTAAAAGAAACCGATACCGTTTACGAAATTGGAACAGGTAAAGGGCATTTAACGACGAAACTGGCTAAAATAAGTAAACAGGTAACGTCTATTGAATTAGACAGTCATCTATTCAACTTATCGTCAGAAAAATTAAAACTGAATACTCGTGTCACTTTAATTCACCAAGATATTCTACAGTTTCAATTCCCTAACAAACAGAGGTATAAAATTGTTGGGAGTATTCCTTACCATTTAAGCACACAAATTATTAAAAAAGTGGTTTTTGAAAGCCATGCGTCTGACATCTATCTGATTGTTGCAGAAGGATTCTACAAGGGTACCTTGGATATTCACCGAACACTAGGGTTGCTCTTGCACACTCAAGTCTCGATTCAGCAATTGCTTAAGCTGCCAGCGGAATGCTTTCATCCTAAACCAAAAGTAAACAGTGTCTTAATAAAACTTACCCGCCATACCACAGATGTTCCAGATAAATATTGGAAGCTATATACGTACTTTGTTTCAAAATGGGTCAATCGAGAATATCGTCAACTGTTTACTAAAAATCAGTTTCATCAAGCAATGAAACACGCCAAAGTAAACAATTTAAGTACCGTTACTTATGAGCAAGTATTGTCTATTTTTAATAGTTATCTATTATTTAACGGGAGGAAATAATTCTATGAGTCGCTTTTGTAAATTTGGAAAGTTACACGTTACTAAAGGGAATGTAGATAAATTATTAGGTATACTACTGACAGCTTCCAAGGAGCTAAAGAGGTCCCTAGCGCCTACGGGGAATTTGTATCGATAAGGGGTACAAATTCCCACTAAGCGCTCGGGACCCCTTGTAGGAAAATGTCCTAAGTGTGGCAACAATATTGTATTAAAAAAATCGTTTTATGGTTGTTCAAATTATCCTGAATGTACCTTCACTTTAGCTGAACATTTTAGAAAGAAAAAACTCACCAAAACAAATGTAAAAGAATTACTAGAGGGAAAAGAAACCCTGGTAAAAGGAATCAAAACGAAAGATAGAAAGTCCTACAATGCCGTTGTAAAAATCGGAGAAAAGGGATATATTGATTTTATCTATGTATGAGAACGTATTTTTTGAAATGCTTGAGCGAATCATTCAATTAGAAAACGAAAAAGAATAGAATCACAAATCACAAGTGATTAATCACAAATCACTTGTGATTTGTGATTGTTGATGATAAAATAAGAGTAAGAAGAAATAGAAAGAAGTGAGTGGTTGTGGGAAATTTAGGCGCACAAAAAGCAAAACGAAATGATACACCAATCAGTGCAAAAAAAGATATTATGGGGGATAAGACGGTTCGTGTTCGTGCTGACTTGCACCATATTATAAAAATCGAAACAGCAAAGAATGGCGGAAACGTAAAAGAAGTTATGGATAAAGCCTTAGAAGAATATATTCGGAAATATTTACCTGACAAACTTTAAAAGGAGTGAAAATGAAATGGCAGTTACTTATGAAAAAACATTTGAAATAGAGATCATTAACGAATTATCGGCAAGCGTTTATAATCGAGTATTAAACTATGTTTTGAATCATGAATTAAATAAAAATGACTCTCAATTATTGGAAGTCAATTTATTAAACCAATTAAAGCTTGCAAAACGTGTAAATCTTTTTGATTATTCTTTAGAAGAATTACAAGCCGTTCATGAGTATTGGCGGTCAATGAATCGCTATTCAAAACAAGTTTTGAATAAAGAGAAAGTGGCTTAATATGGCAAATATAGTCAATTTTACTGACAAACAATTTGAAAATCGCTTAAATGATAATTTAGAAGAATTGGTTCAAGGAAAAAAAGCGGTTGAATCGCCAACCGCTTTTTTACTTGGTGGGCAACCAGGGTCAGGGAAAACGAGTTTGCGATCAGCAATTCTTGAAGAAACACAAGGGAATGTTATTGTCATTGATAAAGAGGGGTTAAAAGCTGCTGGTGAATGGCATCAATTAAAACCTTTGTTTCCTTCGTTAGAAGGAAAATCTGTTCTTGACTTGGGGTGCGGATATGGCTGGCACTGCAAGTTCGCAGAAGAACAAGGAGCTACAAAAATATTAGGGATCGATTTAAGTAAGAAAATGATTGAGGAAGCCCAAAAGCGCAATTCAGGAAATCAAATTGAATATCGTATTAGCGGATTAGAGGAATATGACTATCCAGAAAATGAATGGGATTGTGTTATATCTAATTTAGCTCTGCACTATATAGAGGACATAGTGGAAATATTTCAAAAAGTGTATAGGACATTAAAACCAGGTGGAATTTTTCTTTTTAATATCGAACACCCTGTTTTTACCGCAGGAGTTGGGCAGGATTGGATTTATACAGATGATGGGAAACCGCAATATTGGGCGATTGATAATTACTTTATAACAGGAGAACGAAATACACATTTTTTAGGATGTGATGTAGTAAAACAACATCACACACTTACACAGATTATAATGGGATTGCTGAACAATGGGTTTGAGCTTAAAGTTGTAGAGGAAGCAGAACCGCCTAAAGAGATGATGGATATTCCGGGTATGGAAGATGAACTTCGCCGCCCGATGATGTTACTTGTAAAGGCGATAGCGAAAAAATAATATCTCTATTAGGAAAACTGATATACCCCAATTTAGAGAATGGCATAGTAATTCCTAGTGATAAAGAGAAAATGATTGCACTGGCAAATAAATACATTGAAAAAGAAAATGTAGATGCACTCATTCTCGCCTGTACGGAGCTGCCACTTGCCATAAAGCCCGAAGATGTTAATGTGCCAATCGTGAATACAACCCAAGTACATATCAATGCAATTTACCAATATGCAATTCGATAAAAATAGCAAAGCCAGCCGAGCCAGTCAACGGTCAAGATGAACGGCGCATTTCATGCGCCGCCGTTGACAGCCCCGCCCGTCTTTGCTAAAGGGTAATCAAGGCGGGAAAGCCCTAAAATGGCTTCACACCTATTTCAATAATTGGAGGAGATAAAAATGAGATCAGAAAAGGAAGTTTATGATATTGTTTTGAATTTTGCAAAAACAGACAAACGCATTCGCATGGTTACTTTGGAAGGATCTAGAACAAATACAAATATTCCGCCTGATGATTTTCAGGATTTTGATATTACTTTTTTTGTTACGGATATGGACAGCTTCACAAGTGATGATAAATGGCTAGATATATTTGGTGAAAGGTTGATTCTGCAAAAGCCGGAAGATATGGAATTATTTCCAGCTGTAGAAAAGGGATTTTCATATTTAATGCTGTTTACTGATGATGTTAAGATAGATTTAACTTTGCTGCCGCTGGAACTGATAGACGAGTATTTTACATGGGATAAACTGGTAAAGTTACTGTTGGATAAAGACAACCGTATCGTAAAGCCGCCAATACCAACGGATATAGACTACCACTTGCAGAAGCCTACTCAAAGAATGTTTGACGATTGCTGTAATGAATTTTGGAATACTACAACATATGTAGTAAAGGGCTTATGCCGCAAAGAAATTCTTTTTGCTATTGACCATATGAATGATATAGTACGAAAAGAATTGCTTCGCATGATTTCCTGGCTGATTGGTATCAAACAGGGATTTCATTTCAGTTTGGGAAAAAACTATAAATTTATGAAGCAATATGTCCCAGAGGAATTGTGGGAACGACTTATGTCCACTTATAATATGGATTCCTATCCCCATATGTGGGAATCCTTTGAACAATGTATGGCATTGTTCCGGGAGGTTTCGTCAGAAGTGGCATGCCAGTTGGATTACCAGTATCCACTATATGATGAAAAAATCAGTAATTATGTGATTCGGCAAAAGAAAAAATATGGCATTGAAGATGATAACAAATAAAATTTTTTCAATCGAAAAAATTTATTTTGATTATTCAATTTTGAAAAACTGAATACCTCAAAATCAGAAAGAGCGCGGACAAGCACTTTGAGGGATTGGCCGCCTTGTCCACCCATCCAGCGGGGCGGCGGGCGGCGGTCAAGGCCGGGTGTAACCCCGTTCATTTCAGCCTTGACGGTTGCCCGCTGTCCTGCTACTTTTCCGGGAGTGTGGCCACAACTTCGGGACACTTTGTCCACAAGTCGGAGCGTAGGACGAGGGACGGGGGCTTTCATATACCTGCCGCCGTTCTCTGAAAACAGGCCGATTTTTTGCTCATTCCCATTCGCAAAAATTCAGCCTGTTTTCCTGCCGGAGCAAACGGGGCGCAAGAAGCACCGCACCCCGTTTCCCCCGTCAGCCACGCCAGCAGGTATAACACACTACACTTTGCAAGCAAAGTCGTGTGCCAAAGGGGGCACCCCTTTGGAAACCCCGGACAACAAAACAGGCGGTATGCTGCCCTCTCCGGGAGCATACCGCCGTTTGTTGTCAGCAGCCCGTTTCACGGTCTGCGTGTAGTTCCTTGTAAACTGACCTAAATGAACTGATAAGACCCTACGAATCCAAGAAACGCTTAAATCAATAAAAAGGTTAATCTAATACAGTGAATTTGTGGATTATGCGTATCTTTAGGGCATAATAAAGAAAAACATGGAGAAAGAACACCGTCAACATCATACAAGCAATTACGACCGATTCATGTCCGGAGAATATTGCAACAGTCTGAACCCGGAGGTACTTGAAATGATTTCCAATACCAAAGCCTGTCTTGCCAGACTTGACAGCCCGGACTTGGAAGATTCTGAGAGAAACGGTATTTTAAGGGATATGCTCGGGAGCATAGGCCAACGATCGGCAGTAGGACGTAATTTCTTATGCCAGTGCGGAAAGCATATTTTCATTGGGGATAAGTCTGTCATCAATGACAACTGCACAATGATGGACGAGAATCATATCCATATAGGGAATCAGGTTCTGATAGCCCCCAATGTACAGTTCTATACGGCTACACATCCGATAGACTACAACGAAAGATTTGTCGAGAACTGGGATGAAAATTCGGGTGAACTCTTTTTCCGTACACGGTCTCTTCCGATTACCATAGAGGACAATGTGTGGATTGGTGGCGGCAGTATAATTCTTGCCGGCATAACAATAGGAACAGGAAGTGTGATTGGTGCCGGAAGTGTCGTGACAAAATCAATCCCGGCAAATTGTGTAGCTGTCGGGAATCCATGTAAGGTGATCCGATACCTGAAAACTGACTATAAAATCCGGACGCTTGATGAAAAGGATATTCCACAGATGAAGGACTTGTTCCGCACGACCGTGTTAAATGTAAACTCAAAGGATTATACAGAAGAAGAAGTGATGGATTGGGTATCATGCGGGGACAATGAGGTGCGATGGAAAGAACTCCTTGCCGTAAACCAATATGTCGGGGCATTCAATGAATGTAATGTCCTGGTCGGCTTTTCTTCAATGAACAAAGACGGCTATTTGAATTCCATGTTCGTGCATAAGGATTTTCAGCATAAAGGCATTGCAACGCAACTACTCTCGGAGGTCGAACGAATTGCCGTGCAATACGGAGTTGAATATATTACATGTGAAGTCAGTTTGACCGCCAGAACCTTTTTTGAAAAAAAAGGATACGAAATTATCAAAATACAGAAGTACAAGGCAAATAAATTGGAACTGACCAATTTCGTAATGCGTAAGGTATTGAATAATAAATTATCTTGATTAAATATGGCAGAATCATTCAAACAGGGAATCTGGATCAGAGCAGACGTACTGACATCGATGAGAGTTCTCGAAAAAGCCGATTTTCAGTAAGTGCGACATCTTCAGGAAGCCTGCTTCAAGAACAGCCGCTTTGTCGATTGCCATTGTTATACTTGTTTCAGTTTAATATCAATAAATTATGAAGAAAATATTAGTCTTTCTGTTTTTAATAAAATGCTCATTTTCGTTTGCACAAAATGTTGATTTGACATCAGTAGATGAGTTTTTCAAAATAGCCGATTGCCTTAAAAATGGCAAGGAGGTCAGTACGGAACAATGGCATCAGTTTGATAGTTCTGCTGGATATTCTATCTTTTCCGATTACAAAGACAATAGGATTAGCAACATAGTAAAGTCAACCATGCAGAGTGTTTTTGGGGATCTGAATAGAGATAAGGAATCAGAGAACCTCATTTCACTGGAATCATTGGTAAGAACCAACTATGAAGAAATAAACGAGAATTACTTGAAAATAAAGGAATTTCGTCATAGCTATGACTTCGAATCATTGATTTCAAATGCAAAATCGAGACTCCAGTCTTTCTTGGAATGTGATAGTCTGGATACATCGGTGAAATGGAAGCCCGTCTATTTCCTGTTTCTCAGTGCTGACGGAAAGGATATGGACGATGCCCTTGTGATTGATTTCAATCTGATTTATAAAATGACCGAAGAACAGAGAATCAATTTTCTGGCACACGAGTTCTTTCATGTATATAGAGGGCACTTTGAAAACCATGAGTTCAACTATGCAAACGACATAAACTTTGCAATTGATATGATAGCCAATGAGGGGATAGCAGACCAGATTGATAAATATATGGGCTATAGAGAATATTATTCGAATATAATCGGCTCAAAAGAACTTGCTGAAGAGTTTGTATCACTTTACAGTAAAGCTGAACAGGATATCATCACTCTTCAGACAATACTGTTACAGTATGCGGATAAACAAATAGATAAGAATACATGTATTGATAAATTGCTTGAAATCTATAAATATAACGGCCACGCACTTGGATTTTATATGTCCAACCAAATCATCAAAGCCGGATTAAGAGATGAAATGATAAAAGAATTCCATAATCCGTATGAATTTTACAGGCTGTATCTTTTGGCTACCAATAATAACAATGATAAACTGTTAAGTAGGAAATTTTTAAGTTATCTGAAAAAGGCTACTGAACAATACTATCGGTAAATTGGTGTAATCCCTTATTGCCGCAAATCTTCATTTATTATTCTTTGAAACAAAAGTCATAATAGACTTGAAAGACTTGAAATAATTTTGTTATTGAATCTGCCAAGATAAGTAATGTAATAAAGAAATCTTTAAGGGAGAACCCGACAGCAATATGCCAAGAGATTCTCCCTTCTCTTTTATCTTCAAAAAGCAGTAGATATTCCACCTTCCTTCTCCGCTTGATAATCATAAGTATCCCAAAAGGAGCAAATTCAGATACATATTACTGCTTAAAATACATCTTCTATTGTTACGGCCATTATATTGTATTATTTGAATATCCCTATGAATTGCTCAAAAAAAGATTTCTTAGGTATATCAGAAGTACAGAAATGAGCCTCTTTTAATCCTATAATCCTTTTATCATTCATATTTGAATCAACCAACCGGATAAAAGAATCCCGATCTTCAAACTTTGCATACAATTCTGCTCGCCATTCATCGGGGAATTTTGAAAATAACTTTTGAAAATGCAGCACATCCCAATGCCTTACTTCTTTATCTATCTCTTTTTTTGCTTTATCCATTAAGTTCATGTCATCTAAATAAAGAGCCAAGGCAAGTTTGAATTCTAAAATGCGATGCAGATTTATCGGATTATGTTCCGGAATGAATGAAGAAGATAATTGGACAAGCCATTTCCATACATCACTGACTTCAACTTTTGGTTTAAGGAATAGCCCGAACTGTTTTTCAGCAAACTCAGAAGCACACTGAAACAGCCTGTCATGAGAGGCATAATCTATAAAGAATTGGGTTCCATTCTTTCCCAAAAGTTCTGTGTGAAAAACGGGAATATTTCTTTTCTGTAAGGTATTCTCCCATAAGGGCAAACACTCAAAGATAATACGATATTGTTTTGAAAAGATTTGGTCAATTCTCAATCCCCACAAAACGATATCAGCCTTCATATATAGAGTAGAAGGTGTATAAGGAGATAAAACAGGAAATCTCTCTTGCCAGTCGTCAATTATCTCTTTTCTTACCATGATAGTTTTATCTAATTAAATTATTCCAATAATCTGTTACTTGATAATAATTAAATTGCCATCGACAAATCCTACAGCTATATGTTGGACTTTGAAAAGCTCGATGTCCGGCATTTCACGAATCAAGTCTTTTAGTATTGATTCTACTATCTTCAATACTTCCTCCCAACTCTTAACATCAGGAATCTCCAAAGACGGACAACGGCGTAATCCCGGTATAAAATCTTCATTACATGCCCAATCCTCGTCACTCTCATCGTAGGTGGCGGAACCAATCAAATCCAATGCATAGGGACCTTCGTATAAATTAAAGTTTAAGGCAACTATATTTTGTGGTAGTTTATCTTTCTGATTAATCTGGATAAGCCACTTTCTAATTGTATCCTTCATTTTCTCATCTTGTGATTTTCTGATGAGTTTATTAAACTATCCTTTATTCATAAGATCTTATTATTAATAATAACATATAAGTTTAACACCTGGAGTAAATAGAAATGTTAGGTTATAACTTACAATCATTCATCCGCACAAATAATCCCATTCTCAATAAAGATATCTCTGACCGTCTGAAGCAGTTTCTCTTTTTCGAATTTCTTCAATTTTCCCGGATATTTGAAAGTCTTTAAGAAATCAATAAATGAAAGAGCTAAATATTTGAGACATTCTTCTTTCGTAGTTAACTTAAAATAACCTTCGAAATCCACCACAAAATCTGCAGTGAGACATTTATACATTCTTACTTCAGAAGTTACAGAACCCCTATATTTCAGAGTTTTATCCTCATAGTATTTAGGACGATGTACTTGAAAGAATTGACTGAACTTAGGTGACAAGCATATAAGCCTTATACTTATCGTTTCCACTAAATCAGAATTAAACCTAAGTAACCCTTTTGATAGTATGCTCTCAAATGCATAAACAGCATTATCATAGAAGCTAAAACCTGAAAGTTCTCTGGAAGTTACTATTCCTAATACTATTTCCATACTTCACTGTTTTACTGATAAGACATACAAATATATTCTTTTTCACTATATTCCAGAATGTTTGTAAGCAAAAACAAAGGAGTTGTCCTGTAATTAGTACAACAAAACATGTCTATATTAATATAAAACAACGACTACAACTATTTTGTTCATAACAACAGTTGCTATTGTTCCTAAGAGGCTATAAAAGCTTTACGAATACTTAACACTAATTCCAAATTTACGTGCAATTATTAATACGTTAAATAATAAGCTGTGACCGAATAATTAGATATATCTTATTCGGGAACATTTACCTCAGTTATGGATTCAAATGTTTCTGAAATCAATAATCTTGCAAAATAAGAGAAGGGAGAACCAATCGGCTCAATGTCGAAAGATTCTCCCTAATTTTATTTTGCCATTACGAAGATGTTCACATAAAAAATCTTATTGTCAATACCCCTTCAGGATAGCATCCTTAGTGGATTTATCAACAGTAACATCACCCCGTTTTGTCTTTTTGCCATAACTGAAACTATAGGTGAGTTTTAATGCCACATTGCACCCGTTTGGCTCACTGAATGTCCAGGTATCCTGATTGTAGCATCCGTAATCCATGGTTATATGTTCTTTGTAATATTTGCTGAAAGGATTTCTTACCAAAGCTTCAATATCCCAAAATTTATGGGTCCAGCCTACCTGCAATTCATACACTGGCTTATTTGTTACAAAATAAGGCCCCCGGATATTGATTGCCTTGTATGGGGTACGGTAATTGAATTTGAATCTCCAGCCTTTCAGAAGATAAGTCGCAGAAAGTTTTGCTCTAAGAATGTTTTTTGACAAGTCATAAATATCCCCACGCACCATATTGTATTCTTCAATAGCTGTGGCACTAAACCGCAAAGTGTTGTTGAATGCTCCATAAGTCAGTGTTGCTGTCAACATATTGCCATAAAAAATATCGTTATTAATTATTGCCGCTTATTGTAACAACCCAATAGCTAACGCTGCAACAAGAAGCACAATAGCTATAACGTTAATTGTTACCCCCAACCGTTTACTGTTGGATTTGTTTTCTTTCAATGCTCTCACAAGGTTGATTATTGCAATTATGAGCAATACCAACATTACAATAAAAAACTTATCCATATCTCAATTATATCTTGATTTTTGATATTCAAATACAAATATGTGTATTTCAGTGGATTTTCAATCGCAGGATAAGCCACAATATAACAAAACCAGAGAAAAATTATAAAAAAGTGAGATTCTTACACACAATGCCTAAAGATTCTCCCTATTTTATTTAATCTATGATTCAGAAGGACAAAAAGGGCAATCTAATACAGTGAATTTGTGGATTATGCGTATCTTTAGGGCATAATAAAGAAAAACATGGAGAAAGAACACCGTCAACATCATACAAGCAATTACGACCGATTCATGTCCGGAGAATATTGCAACAGTCTGAACCCGGAGGTACTTGAAATGATTTCCAATACCAAAGCCTGTCTTGCCAGACTTGACAGCCCGGACTTGGAAGATTCTGAGAGAAACGGTATTTTAAGGGATATGCTCGGGAGCATAGGCCAACGATCGGCAGTAGGACGTAATTTCTTATGCCAGTGCGGAAAGCATATTTTCATTGGGGATAAGTCTGTCATCAATGACAACTGCACAATGATGGACGAGAATCATATCCATATAGGGAATCAGGTTCTGATAGCCCCCAATGTACAGTTCTATACGGCTACACATCCGATAGACTACAACGAAAGATTTGTCGAGAACTGGGATGAAAATTCGGGTGAACTCTTTTTCCGTACACGGTCTCTTCCGATTACCATAGAGGACAATGTGTGGATTGGTGGCGGCAGTATAATTCTGGCAGGCATAACAATAGGAACAGGAAGTGTGATTGGTGCCGGAAGTGTTGTGACAAAATCAATCCCGGCAAACTGTGTGGCTGTCGGGAATCCATGTAAGGTGATCCGATACCTGAAGTCTGACAATAAAATCCAGACAATAAAATCATTCAAACTGCGAAACTGGAACAGAGCAGACGTACCGGCATTAGCAAGACACCTGAACAATAAAAAGATTTGGGACAATTGCCGTGATGCTCTTCCTTATCCCTATACGGAAAAGGATGCAGAGCAATTCATAAGTTTTGTTGAAGGACAAAGTGAACAGAACAATTACTGCATCGAGATCAATCACGAAGCTGCAGGAAATATCAGCTTCATCAGGGGTACGGACGTTGAGCGGTATAATGCAGAACTGGGCTATTGGCTTGCAGAGCCATATTGGAACCTGGGCATCATGACCGAAGCCATAAAGCAGGCTGTGGAAGATTATCTAAGCCATTCCGATACAGTACGGATCCATGCCCATGTTTATGAAAACAACCTGGCATCGATGAAGGTTCTCGAAAAAGCCGGCTTCCATAAGTGCGGCATCCTCAGAAAAGCCTGCTTCAAGAACGGCCGCTTTGTCGATTGCCATTGTTACGAATTACTGAAGTATAATATTACCCACAAATAGATTTCCTCAAATGAAAACGATGTATTATATTATCTCAATAGTTTTCTTCATTCTTTGTTCATGTGGCACTACATCCCGCATGACCTATAGCAATGGCTATATTCTTGATTCAGAAGGTAAAGTTTTAGGGAATTACGCCAATGGACATATATTCGATACACTACGGAATATAAAAGGGTATTATGCCAATGGTTATATCTATGACAAATCCTACAAGATCAAAGGAACATATAATAATGGATTCGTAAAAATGAACTATGCCACTGATTCCATTAAATGGAATGAAAGCTATAGCAACACAAAATATAGCGACTGTCTCGAATACGACTTATATTCAAATTCATTCCGTAATGTCCAATCACTTTGCAACATAGACAATGGTAAATTGTGGGGAATTAATTTGTATGCACCCATATTGTGTATTGACACAAATAGAACCGTATGGAGTAATATGGAAGACCAAAACGGAGAACTTCTGTTTAATGGGAATTGTTACGTCGGGAAATATCCCAATGACAAAAATATTGCCAATTCCATTATGGACGTTTTTGGACAAAAATGGGTGACAATTGCTCTTCCTTTCCCCTCTGATTCAATTGAACGAAACACATTGTTCTGCCATGAAATGTTCCATTATTGGCAGGATTCACTCGGCCATACTACGCGCATTTACAATAATGTACATATTGATACCAAGGATGCCAGAGTCCTCCTTAAATTAGAATGGCGGGCATTTTATGCGGCTTGTAAGGCAACGGACTATTTAATTCGCAAAAATGCAATTCTTGACGGACTTGTTTTCCGGAAAATAAGACAAGGGAAATACGTAAAATACTACCCCGACGAGACTGCATTTGAGATACATGAAGGTTTGGCTCAATATACAGGACGGAAGATGGCTGTTCCTACAGATTCCATATATCTTCGTTTTCTTGAACAGGATATGGATGCCTATATGGGGAAAGAAGATCTGGTTAGAAATTATGCTTATCTCTCAGGGGTCATGTTAGGATACCTTCTTGATAAAAGTGGTAATGACTGGAGACTACAAATCAATGGAAATTCGGACTTGGGTTTGATGCTTCAGAGTGCATACAATATTAATCTTCCATCTAATATGGATATGCATTTTCAAGAATCGAAAGATAACTATGCTTATGATGAAATCATAAGTTTTGAAGACCGCCGTGACTCGATTAAAACCATTGAGAGGCGACGGCTTGTTGAATTGTTTACACACAACATAAAAAAGCTGCCATTAAAAAACATGCAAATAAGTTTTGATCCCAATTCAGTGGTACCGCTTGAAGGCATTGGAAACATATATGGGAAGGCGCGGATCATTGACAATTGGGGTATTTTGGAGACAATAGATGATGGCGTAGTGCTGATTTCAAATGACTGGAAAACAGTTATTATACCATACGCAGACCGTGTCGTGGCAAAAGGGAATGTGGAAGAAACTGACAAATGGAAATTAACAAAAAAAGAATAATAATATTTCCGAGTAAAGCCTGCTTCAAGAACGGTCGGCTTGTCGATTGCCATTGTTAAGAATTACTAATATCTAAATAGGAGATTTTTATATGAAAAAATTAATTTCACTTTTATCGATTTTATTACTTAGTTACAGTGCTATTTTTGCCCAATCAAATAGCGACGGCTCTTTTGCATTGAAAAAAGTGAACGGCCATTATTATTTTGAAACTCAAATTAACGATAAGGTTCCGGCTAAAATGATGTTGGAATCCGGAATTTTCGTAATGGTAATGGATTCTATTTATGCGTTTGAAAATAAGGAAGCCTTCAATCTGGATTATGTCAGAACACAGGGAAGTGAAAAAATGAATCTCGGAGGGAAAGTCTATGATATCACTCACAAGGCAAAAGGAAAGGTTCAATTAGGAAACAATATGGAGTACAGTGGTGAGATTTTCATTCTCTCAGGTTATAATACCTACAGCGGAATAGCAATCCCGATACAGAATATATGTAATACAGAGGATGGCAGCCGCATTATTAAACTGGATATGGAAAAACTGGAACTCCGGTCGATGAGCAGAAAACAATTCAAATCTGAGGCGGAAGATTATACAGCTACAGCCATCAACTACGACAGTTATATGGGAATGCCTGCGGTCAAGACACATCTTGACTTTGAAAAGGATGGTAAGTGTTATTCTCTCCCCGGCAATTATTTGCTTGACTTGGGTAACGCGTCTTTTGTTTTCCTGATGAAGCAAAGTCAGGCTGTGCAGGACTTCCTTCATGATAATCCGGACATTGAGCTAAAGAAGGCATACAACAAGAAAGGAGTGCTTGTTGCAGAAGCAATAGTCACAGAAAAGGCCAGTCTGTGCAATCGAGTTTTTGAAAAGCAGGTTATTGCCATAACCTCTTCATTGCCTAAATTTACGGTAGAAGGAAGTGTAGGTCTGAAATTCTTCGAAGGGGCTGTTTCTGTTTTTGATTTTGACAAACAGAAGTTTTATACAAAGTAATTTCAGAATAATTACCACTATCCTTGTTCGTAAAGGATATGTATTTAGAAGCTATTACATTTACAGAGAAACAGAAAACGTATTGTATTTCATAAAGTTTAAGGGAGAATATAACGGCAATACACCGAAAAATTCTCCCTTCTTGCTATCTCAATTCTGTATATTCAAATAGTTTGAGACATCATACAAACAATATTCAGGTGAACATTCAAACAGATAATTTAATATATTCATATGTCCAGAACCGAAGATTACAAGAATTCTATCTTTTGTGTCTGTTTTTATTCTCTGTATATTCCTGAATATACGCAAATTCCGATTAAACCATCGTCCGGTTTCAAAATCCACCCCAGTAAAATCGTCATCATTAACTTCGTATTTGAAATGTCCAATTAAATAGTTCCCTAAGCTCCTCTTGATGTTCTCCGGATTATTAAGTAAAATCAGTTCGGGTATTATCCCATATTCCTTAAAGACCGATTCCGGATAATACTCCTTAATTGAGTCTGGATGATTATAGAAACTGTTTTCAAATTGTATAAAATCATCGGAGTTTTCATCCTCCAGTAGTTCTGCAATGTCATTATAATGTTTGCCCCATTCATCAACACAGTAAATACGATTGATACCTAACTTTTTAGCCAGCCGAAACCCTATTTGTTCATACTCTCCACGATGTAAAAAATATTTATCTTCTTGATATAATTTATATAAAGAATCTATTTCTGCCTGCATTTTCACTGGACGTTCAATCACAATTATAGTTGGAGCAAACTCTGATAACGCATTGACTAATTTATTTATTTCATCCTGGTATCTGGGCTCAAGGACATCAATCATTTCATCTTTTGCATATTGGATTTTATCAAGGTTAGGAAAATCAAAATGAAAAGTCCCTAATGTTAATACCGGTATTGGTTTTGACATAGGTTCTTGTGCAATTCCCCAGGATGACATCACAGAACATAATAATATAAGTACATGTTTTACTCTAAATAAATTCTTCATATTTCATTAAATACAAATTCATTTCATATATTTGCAAATGAGCAAAAAACAAAATTCTAATATATACTTGCAAAGTAAGAAAAAATATAGAAACGTAATATACATGTAGTCTTTATTTTGTTGATTTTATTGGCTCACGTTTCTACATGTTGGACTTTAATTCTCTCAGATGAGCCACTGAGAACAACTATATGAGCATGAATAGAATTATAATCTCTTCTATTTTATTTGCGGCTCTTTTCGTTATAGGGTGTAGCAAAGATGAGCCTCATGACATTGTCAATGAAATCAAGATGTCAGTTTCAGCCGAAACAGGTACATACATACCATGGGGCAGTGATACTCCAGTAGAATGTATGCTTGTTATGTCTGAAGACAATCCCGGTGTATTGGAGCCGCTTGCCTTTGGAAGAATTGAAGGATTTACATATGAAAGAGGACATGAATATTACCTTTCGGTAAAACGGACTATCCTCGCCAATCCTCCAATGGATGGTTTTGACCGCACATATTCACTTATTAGAATTCTTGATGACCGAGTGATAACCGAGCCGGAAGAACCGGAAGATAAAGAAATTAATTCGGAAGAAGATATTGTATATCATGATAAATGTCCCTTCAATAAGTATGCAATGGAAAAAGAGCTGCTGGTTGATAGCGAAGGGTATATAAGATATAGTAACGGAGACCAGTTACCACCTTATGACATGGCCCGGCTCTGGATAGAAGATGTACTCCCTAAAGATGATCCGAATTGGATAGAATTCCAGAAGGTTCCTTATATGGCAATCTATTCATTTGTCTTGTCTCCTTTTACGGATGAACTCAGACTGGTGAGAAACGATCCAATGTTCAAGGAGGCCATACCTGAAAATGAATTTAATAACATTCTATCCATGAAATCCGGTGAAAAAGCCCATTATGCACTCATTCTTGTCAATGTATATATGGATGGACTTCAGAAATTGGAATTTACAATAACGAAACAGTAAATATTTTAAGGGAGAACCTGACGGAAATACACCGAAAGATTCTCCCTTATTTCATTCCGCTATGTACACAATCTTTCCGAAATCCGATTTCTGAGCCCGTGGACTTCCTGTGAGAATATCTGGTTCCATAATTATCTTTCGTTCCACAAGTATATCCATCATATCCCACATGATCTCATGGTATAGGATAACTTTGGCCAAATTCTCGTTACTTAACTGATATGCTTCCATGAATTCGTAGGAGTGACGGTTTACGCACGATGCCAGTTTGACCACTATCTCATCACAGATTCTTACCAATGCATCCTGACTATCTTCCTTGATTATGGGAATGAGGGGATATCCCTTTTTATCTGCAAGTCCCCATTCCACGCTTTTATCAAGCAAATCTTTGCTGATTATTCTTTTGTTCTGTGCATATTCCTCTGTAAATCGTACAATCGTTTTCGTATCAAGCCAATATCCTAATGAGTCAGACCAAGTTTGATGAAACGCATTAAAACTGTTGGTACCGCAAAAGCTATGAGGACGTTTGTCATACAATGCCCAAAACGCCCCGTCCCAGGTTGCATGAGTCGCCACACTGTCACGAGCCGGAAGTGCCATTCCCCAGATTTTTCCATCGAGGACATACGAAAAGACAAGACTATAAGCATTTTTTTCCAAATTCCGTTTCTTCAGTTCCGTCATAAATACAGACCAGTCGTTTTCCGTCTCCTTGAAAGCGGTTTGTGCAATGGAACGGCTCAAAGTACGTATGGTTTTGGTCTGTTCTTCGCTGAAGATGGGCATGATGGTATGCAATACATTATTCTTACTCTCGATTAATCCCCCAATATGTAGAAATAAAATCTGGCTGTAGGTAAATGGGATTCCTGTAGCTTTCAGTTCCTTGATACTCATAGGTGTTCGTAAAGTGTAAAGCAATTCCCAGTTATTGTCGATTTTCGCATATTGCGAAGGATGGTAAGAGTCGTATGAGCAATAGGCCATAGTCTCCCAGTCTTTGTAAGGACGGATTTTTTCTGTTGATTGTCCGAAAACAGACATACTCATCAACAAACAACATACGGTAATAAATAATTTCATATAACTTACTTTAGATATTTATATTTGTAAAGTTACATATTATGAATCAGAAATCACATTTGCTACAAATATTTTTCTTTGCAATCAAAAACGAATTCCTTTTATTCAAAGTTAATAAACAAGGGAAAACCAATCGGCTCAATGACGGAAGATTCCCCCTTCTTCTTTACTCTTCAAAAAGCAACAGATATTCCACCTTCCTTCTCCGCTTTGAACATCCTTGTCTCTTTAATATACACCATTTTGTATCCCATAAATTATAATCGAATAAAAAAACTTGAATATTCACTATCAGAATAGAAAAGCGTGATAAATTCCGCATCTGAACAAGCTGATTTTATGAGTTATATTTTTGATATATAAAAGTTATTATTTAACTTTAACGAAACAATCATTCAAGAATACTCAATATGAAAAAATTTATTTATTCAACAGTATTATTATTAGCACTAACTTCAGTTAAAGCAAAGGCGCAAACCTTCATGGATCAAATACACTTTGAGGTCACATCAGGGGCTGGTATTGAAAATAAAGGCATAACCCCTATCGACTTTTCTTTTAAGACTCATGTTGAATTTGTTTCTATTTCATATCTTTTTGTTACGGCAGAAGATAATGTTTCACTTTATAATAATGATGGAATTAAAACATATTATAATGGTGTCAGTATAGGTGGAGGATTGGGAGTAAAACTACTCAACAACATAAAAGGCAATCATGCCCTTGATATTAGGGCAAAAGCTTTAAGTAGCGTCGGCAATCCCACATGGAAACGTACATCATATGATTTATCTTTAGCCTGGTATATCAGATCAACCAGATTCTCACCGATAGTAGAACTTGGGTATAGATACATTGATTCTCACACAAGTGGTATTGATAATTGCGGAAATGTTTTCTTGTCCATTGGATTCAGATACTAATTGGAATTAGCTGTCATATAACTAAACTTTGAAGTGGGCCTTGAAAGTTTATATCAAGCTTTCGAGACCCACTTCAGTAATTTTCTATTCTTTTACTCTTCAAAAAGCAGCAGATATTCCACCTTTCTTCTTCGTTCAATGCTCGGAACTACCTTGCCTTTATAGCAGCGGAAAGAAATGTACTCCTTGTAAATGTCCCTGTTCCCGGCTTCAAGTTTTTGTATCAGCTTGCTTTTTGGAAGGTCTTTGCTGCCTAAAAGCCGGTACGGGCCTACCTGGTAGGCAAGACACGAGAGCAACGTAGAATCACGCCCGAATCTGCTGAACAGACGGCAAAGTTTCATCATGTCCGCTCGCAGGATGGAGTCTCCCTGAGCTTTTGTGATGTCGTTGGTAAACCTCTCCCCGGGAAGAACCTTATGACCCCATCCCACATAGGGCCAGTGTTTTTTCTCACCATGCCAGCCCTCATAGTATTTCGTGCATCTGATTGCCCTCTCCAGCGGAGGCAGCTTGTATATGGACAGTTGGGGGGCAGTTCCCGTTTCTGTTCCATGCCTTTCCTGCCCATAGACTGTCGCCACGGCAGACACCAGCAATATGATGACAAACATCCTTACTTGGCTCATTTCGCACCCCGTTTGTTCAACACATCCTTGATCATCTCCTTCACGTCCTGACCTACCTGCACGAAGTTCTTGTACAGGATGCGTTCCCGTTCCTCCCTCGATTTGAAGGTGTAGAATCTCGGCAGCGGCACATACGCGGCTTCCTCTTTCTTTATCTCTCCCATATCGAAGTCCGTCTTGCAGAAGAACTTTGTGGTCTTGAACTCTTCCGACTCCTGAATGTTCATCGAGCCGCCTACGCCGGTCTTGGTTTTCACGAAGTCCCTCGCTGTCTGCCCGCATATCCATCCCGTTGCCATATCGGAAATCTTTGATGCCGGCACCAGACTGTCCATGTTCTCGTTCAGGTTAATGCTGGTCTTGTCACGGTCAATGGTCACGCCCTTCTTCACTTGCACGACCTTGCCGAAAATGTCATTCGACAGCCATTCCAGTGTCTCTTTCGAGCGGGCCGAACCGCTGACCACGTTACCCACGGTCGTGATGATCTTCTGCATACCTACCTTGCCGTAGTCGGCCTCCAGCTGCGGCAGCTCCTGGAATCCCAGGGTCACGCTCACCTTGTTGCTTCGGGCAGTTCCTATCAGTCGGTCTATCTTGTGGAAATACAGCGTCGGCAGCTCATCCACGATGATGCTCACCGGGATGTTCTTCCCTTGGCCCGTATTTACTCGGGTGACAAGGCGGTTCAGGATAAGGGCGTTCAGTGCACCGATAATGCTCTCCATCTCCGGGTCGTTGGCGATGAGCAGGTAGCTCGGGTTCTTCGGATCGCTCACCTTCAGGTCAAAGTCATCCCCGTCACGGTGGAATATCCAGTACGATTCCTTGGTCGCCAGACGGGACGTATAGACACGCAGCGTACCGATCATACCTTCCAACTGCTCCATGGCCTTGTTCCTGAAGGCGGTCTGGAACGGCCCGAGCAGCGGTGCCACCTCGTTGTCAGTCTCCAGTACCTCAAAGATGGTCTGATAACTTTCGTTCAGGAACGATAATATGTGCGGCATGTCCGAATACTTTCCCAGCCAGTAGGCCGGCTCCACGATGTTGCCGCCCTCTTTGTCACGCACGACTCCGGTCGGCTTCCAGAATTTGGTTTCCGGGTCCTGACGTTTCTCCGCGTACAGCATGTTTCCGTCCTTGTCATACGGCTCCCGTTCGTAATTGACAAAGAAATAGATGCAGGCAGCAAGGAAGTTCACAGCGGATGTCTGGAAAAACTGGTCGCTTCCGCCGCCACCTTCCTTCTTGCCCTTCTGCAATGACTCGAGCAGGGTTTCCGCCGTCTCACTGGCTGCCGCCAGGTTGTTGATGTATTTCGCCTGAATAGGATTGACACGACGGCTATATTCCACGTCCACGAAGTTGATCATGTTGAACTTGCACCCCTTGGGAACTCTTCCCAGCTTCTCGTTCAACTTGTAATGGTAGTAAAGTTTCGTGGCAAGTGTCGGGAATTTGTAGTCATATACAACCATCGCAAATCCCTTGGCACTGTGCTGACGGATGAACGGCTCAATGATACTGAATGTTTTACCCGAGCCGGGAGTTCCCACGACCCACGTCCCGCGGAAAGGGTTGCTGATGCTGACCCATCCCTTGCGGAACTTCCCCTTGTAATAGTAGCGCATCGGGATGTTTACGCTGTATTTGTTCTCCTGAATCTCTTCGCTCTGCTCGAAACTCTCGTTCTCGAAGTTGAAGCGGTCCTTCATCAGACCCTCCTTGATGAACTTGGAGATATTGTCCAGGGCTATATGTACCAGTATCACTCCCACGAGCGAAGCCGCCATGTATAGGATACGGTTCAGCGGCAGCGTATAGAACCGCATTTCCATCGGATGTCCGAACAGCCACACGGACAGGACAAGCAGAAGCAGTCCGCCGGTCAGGGGAAAAATCACCTGCTTGCGGGCGTTGAACTCCAGATGCTTCTTGTTTCTCGTACCGATACAGGTGATGCAGATCAGCAGTATCGTGGCTATCTTGCTGTACACGAGATGGCCGTCCTGATAGATCGTCCATCGCTTGATACGCCCGTGGATGTCAGTCAGTATGCCGCCCCACTGGTCGAATACTGCCGGATCAATGGCATACTCGAAAAACTCCAGCAGAACCGATACATAGACAACGGCACGGAATATCTTGTAGAATCCTTGTAACTCTTTGCTTTCTTCCATTGTTATGATATTTTTCTTTTAATGCCCCAAAGAACATGGATATGAGGCCAGTGCATACGGTTATCTTCGGCAAACTGGCAGACATGGGATACTGCATACAATGGCTCGATCCCTGACGTGTTGAACAGTAAAGAAGCCCGGACATCCTCCAGGAACTTGTTAAGGAACATTCGGACGGCATCCTCAGAACCGGACTTCATGAGTGCAACGAAGTCCCCGGCCAGCTCTTCGTTGACATAGTAGATCTGACCTTCGAAAATATCCCGGTAACGGCTGATGCGACGGTTCCATTCTACCCGTATCCTATCCCGTTGGCTCTTTGCGGAGGGAAACCTCACGCAACACGCTGTCCCGTCATCCACAAATATGAAATTTCCTGAAACATCTTCCTGCTGCGGGCATCTGCATCTCAACAGATACCCGAAGAACCCCCTGTCCGGACATTTTATCTCCAGATGCAGTGGGGCATTGAAATCTTTTGTGCCGTTCATTTCCATAAGTTCAGTTGTTGATGGTTATAATCGGGCGTACCTTGTGCGCCTGTGTCTTGGGTGTTTCCTGTATGGCTCCGCTGCCCATCGAGTAAAGCCAGGCTTTTGCCGTTTCCTGTTCGGCCACTTCCGTGGATGTCCAGTACCAGCAGTCGCCGTCGGTCAGGGGCAACGGATCGCCCCCGCACTGTTCGATGACAGGATTTACCGTTTCCCGGATAGTATATAGCAGACGCATCTGTGCCACCGACGGAACGTATGCGCTCTGCCCGTAACACCAGAGGTCAAAGACCGCTTCCGCCATCGGCGAAGCCGTTTCCTTCGTTTCATATAGAGCGAATGTATTGGCATTGCCGTCATGTGCCGCGAGGTCCGCAGATGTGCCTTGGGCAATACCGAGGCTGTCGGCAAATGCCTGCGGGGTGATGTCCCACAGGTAAACCGCGTAGCCGTTTCCTTCCGCACCCTCATGCTGCCTGGTGTCGAACACGACGGCCACAGCCTTTTTCCCGGATTGCTGGTATTCCGTGTAGGACAAGGCCGTTCCGTCCTCGCACAGGACATGTCCCGGGCGGACAGCCGTGTCCGGTACGTCTATATGCGCGTCACAACCTGTCAGGGCGACTGTTGCGACAAGTACCGGTACGAACCGGCTCACCTTTCTGAAAATGTTCTGTTTCATCTTTTCCCTTATTTTATCGGTAGTTTCACACCAAGGGCTACACCTACCCGAAGCAGATCCGCGCCCTTTATCATCAAATCACTCTTCGCCTGCCAGTACAGCGTCCATCCGGACCGCAGCACATAATTGTGCTCGTAACCGAAATGCAGGCCGCCCAGGAACTTCTTCGTGTCGCTTCCTGCCGAAGCTCCTATACGCAGGTTGCCGTAATGATTGCGGCCTCGTATCACGCAAGGCTTGTATGCCACACCAAAGCCATAGGTGCGGTAGTTGCGCCAGAAGGATTCCGGACAGATATGGCCGCACGGGCCGCATTCGGCCCACTGCAGGTAGCCGTTGGCAAAGAACTCCCACGCGTGCCGGTAGTTCATTTCATGTTCGTATGAAAACGTCACGTCCATACCGTTCCTGTAAAGCAGCCCGACCCCCAGTGAAAGACGGCCGCTGTTGCGTTGTGCGTTCGCGCTGAAGGCAAGGCACATGCAGGCAAACATCAGAATCAGAGTCTTTCTCATAATCATTCCTCCTCCAGCAGGTCAGCGTTAAACGAATCGGCAGACAACACATCCTCATAATCGATGTTCAGGCTGATATTGCGGCCGCTGATTTGCTTTTCCGTCATTTCGACAGTCAGCAGCTTGTCGTTCGGGAAGGTCATCTTCTTGATGACAAGCACATTTCTGTAGCCATGTCGGAATGTCTTTCCCGGTTCCAGTATCATCGCCGGAGTAAGCTCGATAGTCTGGGCGTTGGTGGCCTTGGCGAGTTTCTTGTCAACGAGCTTTACCCTGATCTCATCGATGTCGAAACGGATGTTCGTCTTGTTCTCTATGGAAAAGTCTATGAAGAAGTAGTCCCCGACAGAGTATATGTTGTTCAGGCGCATCACCATACGGTGTGCCTTGGTGGCCACATTCCTGATTCTCGCCGGAGAGTTCCAGATCCGTCTGGCGAAGCGTGTCATCTCGGCGGTTGACATCGATACTGCCGGGTTGTTGTAGGCGTTGCGCTCGTGAGGGAGTATCTCCTTGTCCGTTACGGCTTCCTTAAGCCGTGTGGTGTAAACCAGCGCGTATTGCGTGCGGTAGCGTTCCGTGATGACGGTCACGATGGCAATCACCTCGCCGTCCTCGTGCCCGGCTTCTTTGGGTTTCAGCCGTACAATGTTGTCCAAAGGCTGGTCGCCAACCACCTTGTCGGTGGAAATGTCCACCATGCGTACCGGCTCCGATGCCGTGATGACGGTCGTCACCTGTTCGTTGACCGTCAGTTGTTCCATTTCCTCGTAGGTCGTCTGCGCCTGTGCATTCCGCGTTCCCAGCAGTCCGGCTGTCAGAAGAAATACCGTTCCGATTTTCTTGAGATTCATATTCATGTCGTTGATTGTTTATATTCCATTTGTTTTTCTTTTACCCTTATGTCGTCGTATGTATTCGCTCCAGTTCTTCCTGGATACGGAGTTCGGCGATGTCGCAGTACTCCTTCACGGTCTCGAATCCGATATAGTGCCGTCCCGAACGGATTGCGGCAATGGCAGTCGTTCCGGACCCGATGCAGTTGTCCAGCACGGTGTCCCCCTCGTCGGTGTAGGTGCGTATCAGGTACTCGACCAGTGCCACAGGCTTCTGGGTCGGATGATAGAATGCCCCTGTCTTGTGTTCTTTCGGGATGAAAATGACCGATGTCGGATATTTGTTGTCCGCCATGCGTACCGGTACCAGCTTCATCTCCCCGTAGCACCGGTTCGTGAAACTGCCTTCCGTCATGCTGCGTCCATGGTTTCTCCTTTCGGGAGGGCACGGTGTCATCTGCGGATGATACACGGGCTGCTTCATGTAGAACACCAGAATGTCCTCATGCTGGCGCAACGGCATCCGGTTGGCATTGAGATGGCCCGTAACACGGTCCTTCTGCCATACGAGGTTATAACGCCAGATTCCCGGTTGGGAAAGCATGAGATGCGCGGAGAATATTCCCTGGGCGAACAGGATGATCGGACTGTCCGGCTTGATAATCCTACGGTACTGCTCCCACAGCGGACCGAGGGGTATCTGCCTGTCCCAACATGCTGACCGGTTGCCGCGGTTCAATACACCGTAAGGCAGGTCGGCGATGATGGCATCGACGCTTCCCTCCGGCATACGGCTCATGCCTTCCAGGCAGTCCATGTTGTATATCTTGTCCGTCTCTATCATATCGCGTTGTTTTTCGGCCCTCCAAGCTGCAGGGCACTCGCCCAAGTACAACGTCCCTTCCGGTTTTCCCGGACCTCACACTCCCAGAAGGTATTCATCTCCGCGTGCTTGAAATTGACCGCCCCGTCTCCCGGCCCGTAAAAGCCGGTGTATTTCTGGAAGGCGAACAAGGCGATTCTCCGCCCGTCCTCTGCCAGAAAGTTGCATATCAGGGCGAAGCGTCCACCTTTCTGCCACCATTGGGTACTCACGAGTTGCCCGACGAATGTTTCGGCCTTGTCGGGAGCGAGGAAGTCATCGTAGTAAAAGCCGTCCGTTCCCTCATGTAGTTTTGAAATATCTGTTTCCATTGTCTCGAACCTTTTTATTTCCTTTTTTCCTGACCATTGACCAGATAGACGAAAGTCCCGTATTTCAGCTTGACCTTGTTTTTCTTGATGGCCTTGCTGATGGCGTTGCTCGTCTTCTGGTAAGCGTTGTTCACCGCCTGCATTCCCCATTGGGCGAGGCTGTTTCCTGTAGTTCCGGTACTCATGCTCATGTTGCCCGACATGGCACTGCTGGCCACATCCTTGCTCGTTTCCCGGAACTGGCTGTTCGGTACATACAGGCCCTCCATACCGTCCGTGTCATAAAGCGCGAGACTGACCTTCACAAGCTCGTCGTCCACAAGGATGCTGTTGATGTTTCCCTTGACACGTCCGGACGAGAAGCCGCTTACCGTGGCGTACAGGTACGTACCCCGTTTCACCACGCACTCGTCTATTTCCACGTCATCCAGCAGGCGCAGCCTGATGCGTGAACCGTCCACAGCCTTGATGTCCTCGTCTATGATGGCCTGGATCAGCTTCGGTTCACGGGCATCCTTCGCCAGCGTGTTGAAATAGTCCGAGGTGGTCTTCACCTTGCGGACTACCGCGCTGGGCGGTTCGTCTGCCGACGGTGCTTGCACCGGACGTTTCTCCTCGTCGATGGTGCCGGCCTCCGGTACATTCTGCGGCGGAACGGTGTCCGTGGTATCCGCCTCTTCAGGGGGCATCACCATGTTCTGTCCTTTCAGCCGTGCTTCGGCAAGGGCCTTTTCCAACTCCGCGAGTGCTTCCTGTTCACGCTCTTTGGCGGCGGCAATTTCCGCTGCCGCTGCTTTTTCCTGCTGTTGCTCATCGAGCAGGGCGATGTCATCCTGCGTGTATTGTGATTCATATTCTTCCTTGTTTTCATCAGGTTCGTCTCTTTCTATGTTGCCGACCGCCGAGTAGTCCTGTATCTTGCCCCACGATTTCTCCATGTTCTCGTATTTGCTGCCAATGCCGTCATCCTTGATCTGCGCTTCCGGCAGTTCCGGATTCAGGAATTCTGTTGTCTGCAGCGTCTTGTCCGGTATATCCGCCGTTTCGGTATGAAACAGGTCGAATATGAAGTAGGACGCACCGAGCAGAGGGATATAAAGAATGGCAGGGAGCATGTACTTCGGCTGTCTGAAATTGATTTTCTCAAATATCTTTTTCATGGCAAGTCTGTTTTGCTACGGTTTGTATTTCCTGTCCCGGTTTCCCTCAGTTCCTCTTCCTGCAACATCCTGTGTCGCTCCCTCAATACCGAATCCTGCATCTCTGTCGCTGTCCTCTCCGCAGGCTGGTGACGATATACCACTGTTATACGGTAGATGTTCCATGCCAGCCCGCCCAGCACGAAAGCGAACACGATGACCAGAAAAAGAGTACGGTGCACGTTGGCAAAGCCCTGTACCTTGGCTGCCGCCTTGTCTATACGGGTCGCCTTGGCAAACTTGCGTCCGGCTTCCACATCACGCTCATAGCGTTCCTTGTACTTCGGATCATTCCTGTCAGGCATCTTTTCGCCCAGCAGCATCCGTCTGAATCCCTTGATGTTCATATCCTTGATTGTTTAATAGTTGCTCTTGCTTTTCTGTTCTATATCCTTGTTAAGGAGAGTGCGCCAGTTCACTATCAGCAGACCGTGAGGGTTGTTCTCCGTTCTCGGTACACGCTTGAGCTGACCGGCAGTCACCAGCTCACGCATCAGGATGTTGCTTCTGCGTTCGATTCGCTGGCGGCCGTAGTAGGTGAACTCCATGGTGCTCTTGTCAAAGCGGATGCTGTCACAATAAATCGAGAACACGGCACTCGTGCCGAGGATGTTGGAATAAAAACCTTTCTCCTTAAGAGTGTTATATTGCGCCAGACCTGTTTCGTCCACCAGGTACATCGCCTTTTCCATCGTGTATTTGATGTATTTGTCATCAGGCGGCAAGGTGAAGAAATAGTGGTGGAACATCTCCACATGGCTTTTGGCTTCCACGTCAAGCGTTTCATCCATCGTGGTACGGTTGACAAGAATGGGCACGTTGCCGTCCAGCACGTACACCTTTTTCTGTGCATCCGACACCATTGTCCTGGCTGTCCAGATGCTCGATACGCTGATGATGACACATCCCACGAGAAAGGCCGTGCAGATAATGCCCACCAGCCGTATCTTGTTTTCCAGATGCTTGATAATCATATCGGTTTATTGTCTTTTCCCGTTCAACATCATTACATATTCATCGTGCAGCATCGGCATGACTGTTTCCTGCAGTTCCGCAGCAAGAGCCCCGAACTCATCGGAAAAGACATGCACGTAATGGCCCAGCGTCATGACCTGCACGAATACCCACCAGATACCGCGTTTGCGCACTTTCGCCTTTTTCTGCAACTTGGCCATTTGCAGACGGTAGGTCAGGTAAGCGGCCAGCGGCGCTGCATAACGGTCGTCATACTCGAAGCCTTCGTCAAGGGCTTCATACTCCGGGGTAACTACATGGTTTTCCGGAACTTCGGTAATCTCTTTTCTCATGCGTTCATTCGCGTAGCGCAGGAAGCGTCCGTCCTTGCACCATTCTTTGATTTGTTCTTGTACGTTCATACTTTTTTATTTTTAAGGATTGTTGTTTATATGTTTTTTATCTTATCTCATGATTGCCCCGATACCGCCTGTCGCTGTCATCTTGGCCTGCTGTGCCACGCCTTCTCCAAAATTTCTCGTACTGAAGGCCGTGTCGCCCTCCGGTATCATCCACGCCGCAAGGTCAGGTACAAGGTTCAGACATTTCAAGGCTACAATGCTTGCCGCCATCAGATAACCGGCGGAGAAGAAACTGTTCTGCAGGTAGGCCGCCATTGTCTGCTCGCTGGCCGTGATTGCGGTCAGGTTTTCCACCTGGATGCACAGCACGATGTCGAAAAGGAGCAATACATAGAAGCCCACGAAGTAGAGCATGGCCCCGTAGAAATGTACCGTCAGGTAACGCGTCAGCCATTTTGCCCAGGAACCTTCCCATTTCGGCAGCAGAGAGAACGCCCATTGCAACGGGCCGAATATCGTCAGCATACCGAGCAATATCTGCTGGCAGTAGATCGTTGCCCACCAGCCTATGCGGAACACGACAAGGGCAATCAGCATGATGATTTTGTCTATTCCCACGACGACACCGGCCGTCAAGGAGGTGAACCACAGTTCCGCGGCATCCTTTTCCATGCTGGTCACTTCATCCACACCGGTCTGCTCCATGGTCGCCTCGATAAGGTTGGGGTCTGATGTTCCCGTGTGGGCGACATCCGCCTGTGCCTGCAGGCTGTGGTACATCGTGTCCCTTACGTGGATGAGCTGCTGCACTTCCTCGAACTTGTCCGCTATCTGTGTGGCTTCCGCTTCGTACAGGTCATGCGTGTACGAACCGATGCAGTTCGGGATGTAGGAAAGGAAGTCCAGAAAACACCAGTCGCTTCCGCTGCCGGCCATACCCGTGTCTGCAGGCGGATACCACCAGCAGAGAACGATGGAAACAGCCAGCGGCCTGAACAGCTTCATCACATCCAGCGGCTCATGCTTCACCATCATCTTGTAAGCCATGCCTGCCGCCATGACAAGCGAGAACAAGGCGGCCAGAGCCATGCACATCTGCAGTATCCACCAGAACGGCCCCTGCGAACCCGTAAACGTCGCGTCCGTGAGGAACTCGTTCGTTTGAAAAATCACATCGTCAATCTCCTCCTCAAGAAGATTGATACCGAAATCAGTGAGTATATTTCCGTCTGCCATTTGCCGTCTGTCTTTTTAGTTTCACCTGTTTACACTCTCTTCACCGTCACCCCCGGAACTGCCGCCCGACTGTGAGCCACGCACCGCGAGACGCGATTCGTTCCAGCGGCTCATGGCTTCCCTGATGACGCTGCCTTTGTCCAAGGTACGGTCCGAGGTCGCGTTCAGCAGGTTGCTCGTCAGGGTGGCATTCTGCCGTTTGGCGAGATAGCTGACAAGAATCTCATTCTGCTGCACCACGTCGTCGTAGATTCGCAGATACTCTTTCTTCCGCTGCGCATTGGGCATATAGGCATCCCTGGTAGCATCAATGGCGCACTGGAAAACATGGTAGTATTCCGTCCAGCGTTCCCTGTCCTCCGGGGTGCCCCCGGCAGGAAGGATACGGTCGATGTTACGCTTCATCCTTTCCATCTGGCCGTTGATCTTGTCACCTTCGGCAAGCCAGGCGATATCAGCCTGTCGGTCCGCCACGTTCAGGGCCTCTATTTTCGCGCGGCTCACCAATGCCGAATCGATGGATTCGGCTTCGTCCGTCTGGTTATAGAGGTTGATGCCGGCTGTTGTGCGGAACCCCAGTTTGTTCTTTGCCGCTGCCGATTTCTTGTATTTGTTGTGTAATGCCCAGTAGTACAGTTCCGGCGTGAGGGAGCCCGCACCGGTTTCCATGACCGTAATCTGGTTCTGCTTCGGCGAGTCGTGGTTATAGGTCACATACTGCGCCTGTGCCGTTGCTGTTGCAATGATCGCAACCGTCATGAGCATGAGTTTTCTGTTCATCTTTTTTCCCTTTTATCGTTAGTAATCAAGCCTTCCGGAGTTGCGCCAACGTCCGAAGGCTCCTTCAATTATCTCCTGTTTGGTATGTTCACGGTATATCTTCGACTTCCAGTAGCCGATTCTTACCTGTATGTATCGCCAGGTCTCCATATAGGCCCGGTTCAGATGCCGTTCGATGTCGTCCAGAGACCTGTTCACGGCCTCCAGCACCATCAGCAGATCCGAAGTGGAGCAGGCCGCCGCTCCCGTGGCATACAGCGCCAGGTCGCTGACCGACTTGTAGAGTTGCTCCCCGTCATGGGCTATATCCCGTATGGCTTTCTCGTTGATGGTGATGAGCAGGGCGTCGGAGGGTTCGATGCGTCCGCGTTTCAGCACCTTCTCGTGAAATGCCTCCAGCATGGACTTGTAGTCCGCTATCCGGTCACTTACCGTATTGTAGGTGTTCTTTGCGTTCAATACCGTGCGTAACGACTGGTACATCACATCAATGACATCAAAGGCACGGGTGTACCGGTCAAGGTCGATATTCAGCTCCTTGTATTCGCCGACCTCCTTGCGGCTGTATTCGTGCAGCAGCTGGTTGCTGTACTCAAGGGTACTTCGGGCCAGCAACAAGCTACGCTGCTTCTTATGGTCATTGATATAGGCTTCAACGGACACCACGTCGAATGTCCATTGTGCTTTGACGACATCAGGCAGGAGTGCAAGCAGCACTATGGTTATCAGCAAGGCCCGTTTCATGGTCTTTCCTCCTTTCTCCCGCTTCGCAGGCTACGGGCGTTTTCCACCCAACGGTCATGGCATTCTTCCACGAGAGTGAGGCGTCGCCCTTCGTCCATATTCAGATCCGGAAGGACATCCTTCAGCACGTCGATGATGCTGCGCTTGTAATGCATCATCTTTTCCAGGGATACCAGGTCGGCGTATATCTGCGTAATCCGGGAATCCACTTCACGCGCGATTTCAAGACGGTCACTTGACCACAGCAGGTGGTACACCTCTCCGGTAGAGGTATCTTCCATCGGAGTGGTACGGGCATATTCCGTCGTGATCTTGCATGACGGATGCTCCCGGGCGATTTCCGCGATACGTTCATTCACGATCCGCTCTTTTTCTTCTTCCGGAAGGTCCGGGTCGAATGTCAGCACGTCGGCCACATACGTGTCGGTGTATTGCGAGGTCAGTTCCCAGCTGATCTGTACAATGGCACGGTGAATCTTGATGCCGAGGAAGTATTTCGGCTTGCGTGCTATGCTGATGGTTGCCTTGAAAGTTATCTCGCCGTCTATATTCGGCATGGTCGCCTTGCGGACGAACGTGTATCCGTTCCACGAACCGCCGTCCTGCCACGACAGACTGTAGGCCGTCTTGCAGTCCTGCATGATGGCCGGGATACGGTAGTAGTCGTCCGTCGGCACGTCATTGTCGTTTGCCGCTTCCTGCTTCGCATCCGCATATTCCTTCTGTTTCTTCTGCCACTCGGCCAGTTCTGCCTTCAACTCTCCGATACGCGTCAGGTTGGCGTTGTACTGCTGCCTGTAAACGGCAGCATCCTCTACACTGGCCTCGGATATTTTCTTCAGCAGCTCCTTGTTCTCATCCTCCAGTGCCTTGATCTGTGATTGAAGCATGGCTACCTGGTTGTCTGCCTCCCGTATCAGCTCATCCAATTCCGAAAAGTCAAGTTCATTTTCCGTCACGGAGGTCTGCATGGAGCAATCCTTGGTATGGGCATTGGGTGAACCGCCGCATTTCCTGCATTTGTACTGGGTCGAACCTTGGCCCAGGGTGGCCCCGTCCGAGCAGGTGACGCTGATGGTCACGCTCTCGCATCCTTTAAGTTTGGCGGCATCCGTTGCCTGATAGTAGTTCCGTGCGTCGGAAGCTATGTAATAGACATAGCCGTCCTCGTTCTCGTTGAATTCCGACAGACGGGCATTGAGCTGCGCCTTGAAGGTCTCCAGATCCATAGTGTAGGAATCGAATATCTCTTCATACACGATTTCCTCATGGTTCCAGCTTTTCTTGACATGTATCTCGTAGGCGTAAGCCTTCTTTGTCTGCTTGCCGCCGCGGCTGATGATGTAGGCGTTCTGCCAGTAGTTGATGCTGTAAGTGTTGCCGTCATTCTGGTTGTTGAGCTGCTGTACACGGTTTCTCGACCATCCGGCATATCGTTCCGAGTTGGAGAGAGCCTGTTCCCGCTGCGAGGCATTGGGATAAAAACCGGGGTCGCTCGTTTCGAAACGGGTCCACTCACCGCCGTTCAGGATGCTGTTGTCGTCCGTGGGCGGGTAATAGTCACACAATGACACGCTGCCTTGGTCACGTCTGGCGATGTACCAGCGCTGCGTGTAATAAGTCCCGGCTTCGTCGTCTATATAGTCACTGATCCAGCCGGCAAGGTCGTAATCCCCGAACTCGAACAGGCCGGCCACGTTGTCAGGACCGCCGATCTTGTCCAGCAGCAGGTTCCCGATACCTTGTTCCGCTTCCTCGAACAGACCGGAGTAATGGTCGTACAGGTTGGCAATCTCGCTGACCTTGCCCGAAAGCAGGTTATGGAACATACTTTCAGGCAGCAGGGCATCGCCGAGATTACTCGCACCGGCCGTTGCCAGACCGACCCCCAGATTGTAGAGATTGTCAAGGTCGCTTTGCAGGTTCTCCCGTGTAAAGCGGGCAGGAATCCGGGAAAAATCGTCCAGCATCCGCTGCCAGTCTATACCGCCCAGTTCCGAAAGTTTCAGCAAAGGCACGACCTCGCTGTTGATCTCCAGAAAAGCGATGTCCGAGAACGAAAGTGTACTGTTTGTCACAACGCTTTCGAACTGCATACACAGGCTCTTCGTCTCATCGCACACCTTCATCAGGTAGCTGCCCCAGTGGATCGCTGTCTGCGGGGAGTGAAGCATCTGCTTTGCCACCACCCAGATTTTCGGTATGATCTTGTCGGCCACCATGTGGTAGATGCGGCGGTAATAATAATTCTCTGTGCTGCTGCACCAGATACCGAGGTCCGAGAGGGCTTTGTGTTCCAGAAATTTGGAAGAGAAGATTCCGGCTGCCGCCACCTCCGCCGCCGTATAGTGCTTCAGGATGTCATCGACCTGCTCACGGTAGTAGCTTTCAGCCACGACCTCCGTACCGAACGCGGCTGCCATTGCCGCCACGGTACGTGCGTCATAGTTCACGCTGTAATACTGGGCGTGGACATGCTGCGTGAAGGCAAGCAGCAGAACTGCAAAAACAAGTGACAGTCGCTTCATCATGGATTTTTTTCGATTAAAATCAGACAACAGTTAAAGGCGTGTCATACCTCTCAATACACGTATCAGCGCATCGGCCTCAATTACGGCGGAGTTTGCAACCAGACGGTTGCGCACGAACATCTCCTTGGCAATCTCATATCTGCGCTGTTCCCACTTCGCCTCTTCTTCTTTATCTTCCGGTGTGGTATTTCCGATACCGGCATACTTATCCAACTCCTCGTTGAACATACCCAAACGGAGGTTGTATTTTTTCAACACATCTTCTATTTCATCAATGCTTTTTCCTCCAATTCCGCGCAACCTTACCAAATCCCTTCCGGGCCATTTGCACAAGTCACGGATAGTCTTGATATTGAACCCGCGACATACCTGTTGGATGCGTAAGCCATGTTTACTTCCGAAGTCAAGTGTATCTACACTCTGGTTAATGTCTATCTTTTCCATTGTCTGCAACTGATTATTTGATTCATGTTATTGTTTTGCTTTCAGGTTCAGTACCCGTCCGGCCTCGTTGACCTTCTGAGCGAATGTCAGGGACTTGCTGATGCCGCTGGCATCCCAGTCCCGGCAATAGGCTTCGATGGCTTCCTGATGGCTGCACCGGAGCTCCCTCTTGTAGAGTTTCAGGGCTTCCTTCTCGGCACGTTCGGTCGTGTAGGTCATGTAGCACTCATGCGGTTCTTCCACGCCATACACACCGCTTGTCGTTCCCCTTCGTATGAATACCTCCCGGAAGAACGAACGGCCGTCCTTGTTGTCCAGACGGTTGATCGTGAATATCTTCTTGCAGTCAACATCGGTGAGCCCGAGAATGGCCTTGATGGTGTCGAAACGCTCCTTGAACTTGCTCTGGTCAAGCAGCATCACCACGTCGCTGTTGTTGATGATGGCCTCTTTCACGATTTCACTGCCGATGATGTCCTGTATCTCCTGTGTCACAACGCCCACGCTGGCCCAGAACTTACGGGCAGTCTTGTACATGAACTTGATGTACTCGGCCATCAGCGGACTGGCAATGGCTTTCCAGGCTTCCTCGATGACAAGCACCTTGCGGTTCTTCTTGATTCGCATCTTCTGCAGGAACACGTCCATGATTATCAGCGTGACAAGCGGGAACAGCAGCGGATCATCCTTTATACTGTCAATCTCGAACACCACGAAGGTCTCGTCGAACAGCGAACTGTCCATGTTCTCGTTCAGGGTCTTTTCATGGTTGCCGCCCCTGTAGAAGTCCTTCATCATGTAGCGGTAAGTCGAGAGGTCTATGCCCGAAATGTGGTTCTCGTGACAGATGTCCGGAATACGCTGGACGGAGTATTCGTAAAATGAATTGAACGAGAGTTCTTCCACCTTCAACTCCTTGCGCCTGCGTTCCATTTCGTCTATCATGCACTCGATACGGCTGTTCCGTTCCTGCTCGCTTTCCTCACGGTTCCCGTCACGGTTGCGTTCGTCTATGGCGAGGCTTTTTCTCAGGTCTTCCCGCTGCATGGGCGTGAAGCCGTCGAAGCCGTTGAAATACGCATCGTAATAATCGGTGATTACATTTTCCACCAGACGGTCTTCCGTCTTCGTGACTGTTCCCTGCGTGCCCTTCCAGATCAGCAGGACAAGATTCTTCAGGAAGCCGGTCTTTTCCACGTTCATCTCTTCCTTGTGGATACGGAACGGGTTCATCGTGATGGGGCGTTCCTCCGTGTAGCTGATGTACTTGCCTCCCAGATACTCGCACAATCCCTCGTAGGAGTTTCCGGTATCGACCATTACGATGTCCGTACCCTGTTCGTGCAGCTGGCGCACAACAGAGTTCATGTGGAAGGATTTCCCGGAACCGCTCGGTCCGAGGGCAAAAAAGTTCGAGTTGTCCGTCAGCTTCTGTCTGCCTTCCTTGCCGGTGATGTCGATGGCGACAGGCACTCCCTGGCGGTCAGTGTAATAGACTTTCACCGGGGTGTCTTCGCTGTGCTGCACACGTTCCTTGTACATCAGGCACATCGCCGCGTCCGATAGGGTCAGGAACCGGTCATACTCTTCATCCAGGCTGTAGCAGTTGCCCGGGAACGAGCCGACGAACAGCTCCAGCTGGTTGTAGGCTCGTTTGGAGATATGGATTCCCATTCTACCGAAAGCGTTCTCCAGATGATTCGTACACTTCTGCAGGTCCGTATCGCCGGACACGGCCACTATAAGGTTGAAATGGCTGTACACGAGCTGCTTGCTCTCGCGGGCAATTACCTCCTGTACACGTTTTATGTCTTCGACCGCTGCCTGGTTGCTCGGGTTGGGAATGCTCGCGTGCCGGTTCTTCTTCTTGTCCAGCAGCGAAAGTTCACGCTTCTGGTTGGGAAGGAAGATGACCTGGTTATAGACCACTGTATCGGCATTCGGAATGCTGTCAATGGCCGAGACAAGATCCACGGGCATTTCCGTGTTGTTCACTTCTATATTGGTATAGGGTCTGATCATCGAAGGCAGCGAGATGCAGTCCACGTCCACGAGACTGTACACCTTGCAGCGCTTGTCACCCATCGAGACGCTCTCATCGTCCGACTTGAAGTTCGTCATCGAGATGATACGGTCCTTGAAGTTCATGGCGAAATACCGGTCCACGTAATCGCTTGCCTCGGATTTGTTCAGGAAACGCGCCTGCACTCCTCTGTCCCGCAACTGGTCCTGTACCTTCCGGATCTTGACAAGGAAATCACGCCATTTCTTGTTGTCGAACGAGAAAAGGCGGCTTTTCCTGGCTTCCTGCGTGATGGTCAGGTAACACATGCTGTCCGTGTACGCCCTTCCCTTGAAATACCGGAAATACGATTCAGAAAGGAACTCCTGTTTCCCGGTATCCTCGTTGACAAAACGCTTCCTCACGAAGATGTCCTGCTTGTGAATGGCATAACCTTCTCCCAAGGTCAGGGCAAGGGCGGAGAACAGATGCGTGAAATCGTAGTAGCTGTCTATGTTCGCCGAATACTTCTGTACCGGATTCTCGATCTTCAGCACGGCGGAGTATTCACCCGTCTTGGTGTACAGGACACCCACGCCTTCCGTGTCTTCCACCGAGAAATAGATGTCCTGGAAGATACGCTTGCGCTTTCCTCCGGTACCGAACGCATGGACGGATATGGCCATACCCGCGCATAAGGCAACGAAAATCAGGATAATGTATAGGGTCATTTCAATATTCGTTCAATTAAATAGGGGTAGGCCCGTATCTCATACGAACCTACCCGCGTTCAACATTCAATATAGCCACACATTGCTGTGATGGTTTAATTTTGTCAGACCTTACGCGAGTAGGCATAGACGAACACGCCTCGGCCCGTTCTCTTGCTGTGCAGACCTTTCCGCTGCTTGAAGATGATTAGCACGATGCCCACCGACAGAATGACTGTCAGCGCGGCCAGCCCGGCCACGAATCCGGCAAGGCAGTAAACGGCTATGAAGCCCGCGATGGCTCCGCCTGCCGTTCCTGCCGCCCAATAGATGTAGCGGCCCTGCAATCCCATCACTTCAAGAGGACGTTGCAGCCCCTTGAACAGCGGATAGTCCGGATAACGTGTTTCCTTGCTTTTCATCCCTCGGTACTTTTATGCGTCAATGCCGAAAAACAAAGGAAGAGCCTGTGCTGCTGCAATCAGGAAAAGACATGCACCAACCACCATCATGATCTTCTTCTTGAAATCTTGCTGATTTAATATAACTAACTGAAATACAGTATCATTCCCAACGGCAAAACCTCAAAAAAAACAAATCAGAAACAATCATGTACCAAAACCCCATTCTGCAAACATGAGATAACAAAAATTAACGTAGATAGAATGGGAAATTTTCCGATTGTGGGATTTGGCTGGATGCTTTACAAGAGATACATCTATCCATCGAATAACGTTAGTTCGGGGTGTTTTATAACATCATAATGTGAGTAGTAGTTGCCCAAACTCCTCCTTGGGCCATAAAAAAGAGGCAAATTTCAAGTTTTTGTAGATATATCTTGGAGATTCTGAGATTATTTACTAATTTTGCGAACTATTAATAGAAAATATTCATATTATGAGTTTGCAAAAGAATGTACTTGAGGCGATGCTAAATAGCTCTCGCTCAGTATTTAATGTACAGTCACTACGTATGTTGACTGACTGCAAAGATAGTCAAAAGCTCACTCAGTCGTTACATTATTACATAAAAGAGGGCAAGATTCGTAATCCTCGCCGTGGCATATACACAAAAGCAACTTACGACGAGAAGGAAATGGCATGTAGCTTGTACCGCCCGGCTTATATCTCGTTGGAGTATGTGCTTCAACGAGCAGGTATCGTGTTCCAGTATGATGATACCATAACGTGTGTGAGTTATCTCAATCGCATAGTGGATATAGACGACAAAACATATCAGTTCCGTATTATCAATCCTGAATTATGGATTGGTATGGAGGGTATCGAACAGAAGGATAATACACTTATAGCTGTACCAGAGCGTGCCTTTCTTGATATGGTTTATCTGAGTGCTGGCAATTGCTACTTCGATAACCTGCATCCATTGAACAAAACAAAGGTAAAACAACTTCTGCCGCTTTATAAGTCGAAGGCGTTGATGGAAAGAGTTACTAAACTATTAAATCTAAAATAGATATGGACAAGAACAAGCATAAGCTATACATGGCACAGATATTGAGTCTGATATTCAAAGATAAAGATCTCTGCAATGTTATAGCATTTAAGGGAGGTACATCATTGATGTTTTTCCGGCTCTACAGATATTGTCCGTGGATAGCCCACACAAAAACTGTTAGCCAAATATCATCGTGCAACGGTACATTGTTCAAAATAATAGTGTAACTTTGCACCATGGCAAAAAACTCCAACGCATCTTTCGCATACGAGGCACTCGTAAGCATTATCCTCCCCGAAGGCATTCTCGATGTCTTTGAAGTCGTCAATGTAGAAGAGGAACACACCGGTTTCATTGAAGAAACGGGTCTGGAACGTCGTGTAATCCACATTCATCTTGATGAGCGTGACTTGCGTTCTAAAGAATGGCATGACCTTCATCCCAATGGTTTCACCGAAGAGCATTGCATCAACGACTTTCCCATCCGCGACCGCAAGGTTGTCTTGCATGTTCGCAGACGCAGATGGAAGGATAAGGATGGCAAGAATGTAGTGTTACCCCGTGAAAGTCTTACCGCATCAGGGACCAGCTACTCTAAGGAGTTCGCTGATGTCTTAAAAAAAATATTCGGACACATACCCGATAGCGGTCCGCTCTCTGGAGCGATACTTTAAGGTCAACGGACCGACTCTTGAGAAAAACTACAAAGAGCATCTGAGCGGTTATCGTCAGTGGAATCAGCTGGCGCATGCAAGCGACTGGGTGCTGTTGGCGCAGAACATGGGCGAGAAACTGAGCATAGACGAAAGTATGCACCAGAAAGACCTGTTCACCTTTCTCTCCAACAAGGACGGCCATGGCAAGAAGGGTACGCTCATCGCAGCAATCCGTGGCACAAAAGCCTCCGTTGTGGTGGAACACCTAATGAAGATACCAGAGGACAAGCGTCTAGCAGTAAAGGAGGTGACGATGGATTACTCGGACTCCATGTATTCCATCGTGACACAAGTCTTCCCGAACGCAGACATCGTGATTGACTGTTTCCATGTGATGAAGAACCAGTTGGACGGGCTTGATGCAATACGCATGCGCTTCAAGCGAAAAGCCATTGCCGAACAGAGCAAGGAGAAGTAACAATATTGTTGAGACGCATTTCAGTGACAGAGAATTGTTTTATTATTTGTTACAAATAAATCCAATGGCATCTTTGACTGCTCTGTCAAATGCCGTTTTCTGCCCGGGAACTGTGATGAAAAGATGTACGGCTCCTTTATATTCTATCCGTTGTATCTTTCCGCACATCCTTTCTGCAAGATTCAATCCTTGATCGCGCAGAATGTCCCTTTCTGCAGCTATGAGTAAAGTTCTCGGAAGCATATTCAACTCTTCATCACTACACAGGCCTACGCTGATGGCGGAACAGCGATTGTCTGCATTGATGGTGTACGCCCGATTGAAAGCTTCCATGATTTCGGCATCCAAACCAAAGCCTTTACTATATTGCTGCCATGATTCCGAACCATCGTCAAAAGCCTTTGTCACAGGGTAGAACAAAAGCAAGGATTCTATTTTGCCGCAGCATGTTTCTGACAAAGCCGTGGCCAAAGCAAGGTTGCCTCCCGAACTGTCACCGCCAATGGTGATATGGTTGGCATCAATATGCAGCTCTGCAGCATGGTCGATGATGTAATTGACGGCAGAGATACAATCGTCCAGTCTTCACGGACAAGGACAGCCCTTTGTTCACGGCAACAGGCATGAACTCCGTTTCAAGTGTGTGCGTGATTGCTGAAATCCGGCAGGGTGACAGACGGGGCTGTTCCTTGCCGTTGTCCAGGCGGAAGAAGTCAAGCAAAGTGTTGAGCATATCCCGCATACGGTCGGAGAATTGCAGTATATTTTGGATATATTGCCCATTATTACCGCTATTGCATTCTTTCCGCAAAAGTTCGGTATAGCCGGTTATTGCCGTCAGTGGTGTACGCAACTCATGGGTAATAGTATGTACCGCTTTCTTTCGGGAGGTTATGAGTACCTCATTTTGTTGCACGGACTGTTCCAATTGCTCGATCAAATCCGTTGTCTTGCGTTTGTATCGTTTAATGTTCTTTGCATCACGGTGTATGATGATATAGGAAATGACCAACAGCAAAAGAACAAATCCCATCAAGCCGCCTATCTGCATAAATGATTTTTTACGCATCGCTGTTATCTCGCTTTCTCTATTTTGTAAATCAGATTGTACCTTCTTTTCGATTTGGCAAATCAATCCTTGCAGTTGTCTGTTAAGTTCTGCATTACGGGCAGCAAGACTATCGGCTTGTTCTGACAATCGACGGCTCTGCGCTTTCTGTTCGTTGACCATGTTTCTATTGGATGAACGGAGCGTAGTCGTTGTTGTCGTTGGCTTCGTTCCCTCTTTTTTGCCGAAGATGCCCAAGAAACCTTTTCGTTTTGGCTTTTTGGACTGTTCCTGCACACTTTTCTGCACAATAACCGGAATTTGATTGGCTATCTTCTTGTTAATAGATTGTTGTTCATCCA
>OHNZ01000074.1_pt1 | contig 87855 bp, 79 predicted proteins | sample 1569761 | NCBI WGS metagenome assembly OHNZ01 (sample SAMEA3879562, study PRJEB24766) | human gut metagenome | biome: human-associated habitat; feature: feces | place: USA | collected 1985/1987
AGCAAAGCGAAAGCCAGCGCCTTGAGACGCTGGCCTAGCATTAAAGGCTTATAGCCGTCCGTCGAGCCACCCGTTTTACGGGTGGGGGCGACTTTGTATTTTCAACAAGGCAACAGCTTTACACTTCATCTGTTTTCAGAAACTATTTTCTTCGTCTCTTTACATAATTTCCTGTTATACATATCACTGCCCCCAGTATACCAATGACAGAAATGATTGCACCTGTGCAAATAAACGGATTGGAATAATGAAGTTCTATCTCATGTTTTCCCTCTTCTAACGGCAATGCCATATACATTATATTGGCCTGCATAAGTTCAGCCTTTTTTCCATCTACAACAGCAGTCCAGCCTTTGTCAAAAGGTACAGCCAGACATACCAGACGCGGCTCTTCTAACTCCAGAGAAGCTTTTACCTCATTCCCATCTGCACAGACCCATCCATCAACACCCTTCTCTAAGTTCTCTGCATTTTTTATTATTTTCTCCACAGGCTGAACAACAACTCTGATATTTTTAAAGCGATAGGTTCCGGTATACGGAAACTTTATCTCTATTTCTTTTTTTCCAGGCTCATTCATCTCTAAATTACACAGAAAATTATTTTTTCCATTATTTTCCGCGAATTCGTTTGCATTATTAAAAACTATTTTCTTTTTTATTTTGTTCTGAGTAATATTAATTGTAATTTTGGATTTCGTTCTGGAAATACCACTGGAAGCTCCGTCCTCATACTCAAGCCCCTCAAAAATTAAATATACTTCACCCTCGTCCTGAATATCTGTCTGAATGTTCAGCGTTGCCCCTCGTTCCTGTACTTGGATCATGTTTTCTTCTAATCTGATTTTTCCACTGGAAGTCCATATTGTTTCCGGTTCTTTCGCATCATTTGAAACAATATACTCTTTATCCCAATCACCAATATCTTTATCCCGCTCCAATACTACCGCTTCCATCAGGGCCTGCTGCTTTTGTTCTATATTTAACTGTTCAAATTCATCTCTGCCAATATATTTATCGTATGCAAATACAAACGGTAGTTTCTTTCCACTTTCCCATATAGTAAATTCTTTTTCGCCTGCTACATAATTTTTCTTTTCCTGATAAGCACCAGGTCCTTTCCTTTCTTTTGGAGTGACAAAATATTTCACTCCTCCCAGAATCTCCAACGCACTTCTTTTATCTGCCCCACGATAACTTTGCTCCTGGGTATTATTCCAGTATAATGAACTTTGATATTCTGCCACATATGGATTCGCCATGCTGAAATAAAAAGATGTCCCATACAGTCCTGTCTGTAATGTAGAGTTTTTTATTTCTCCGGTTCCTTCCTCATCATAACGCCAGGAATTTTTTTCCTCTGAAAATTCCCCCAGTTCTGCAGAAGGAATATTTTCCAATTGTCTTTGCGCACTCCCCTGTTGGATAAATCTATTTGCATCAGCTTCTCTCGTCCTGACATCAAGCGCATTAATGAGAACACACCCAACATTCATGCACATAACAAAAGTAAAAAAAATTTTGCCTGGATTTTTTTGCTTCTTACTCATACAAAGCACAGCCACAAACAGTATCAGCAAAAACAAAAGAATTGTCATAACCTTAAGCTTAGTTTCTTCGCCTACCAGATATTTTCCCGCTATTCCTGCCATACATGCCAGAAGCTCAAGTACAGTAAACACAATCAAAATTATTTTTTGTCTGATGCAAAGCTTTAGGAATACCGGATACATCTTTACTACTATGTACGCCACAAGCATCGTATATCCAAATGCCCATCTGTTTGTCACATAAGACATACCATTAAATACATGAGCTATAAAAGGAATACACAAAAATCCTGTAAGTAAAACAAATCCTGTTTTTAAAAGCTTTTCCCCTTTAGTTGCAAACAACAGAATCACAGCCGGAAAAGCAATAACCGTATACCCAAGAAAAGTCTGGTGTCCCGGACTGTCCATACTGATAAATCCGGAAAAAAAGCGTGCATAATATTTAATCCCATATAACAAAGGTACTGTAGTTTCATTAGACATCCTTCCTGTCTGGAACAGAAGCCCCAGAGAAGGCAATAGAAAAACCCCGGCTGCACATATAGCCAAAATCGTATACAGTCCAAATTTCAACAAAAGTCGAAACACTGTTTTCCATTGAATGGAATGATAAAAACCAAAATATTGAAAAACCGCATAGATTACTGTCAAAATTCCCAGCATATAAAAGAAATAGAAATTGCTGCACGCACTAATAATCAGGGCAACAATATATATCCCCGGTCCTTTTTTACGATAAATCCTGTCTACGCCTAAAAGAATCAATGGAAAATATATCAATGGATTTAAAAAAAATGGATGTTTGCAGAAAAAATACAGCACGTATTCCGAAAAAAGATAAATCGGCACTCCAGCCAGAACCGCAGATGATCTGTTTCCACGGCTTCTGGCAAAAACAGAAAACGTAATTCCGGCAAGATAGATTCTAAGAATTACAAGAACATGAAATAAGATTTCCGTATGCTCTTTGGGCACAAATACAGCCAAAAGATTCAGCGGGTCTCCAATAACATAATAATGTAATGTATTTAAAACATCAGCTCCATATCCAATAGAAAAATCGTAAGTGGGAATGATAATACTATGCTTTTCAAATAAATTCCATAAAATATCCCTTAAATATTCACCATAATAAGCCAGCGCATTATAGTGCTGGCTTATCCCATCAACTGACCATATAAATGTTGATTTATTATAAATAAAATATAATGACGTACATATCATACAAATCGTAAATAAGACTGTATACCCGCCATAAAACTTAAATCTCTCTATATTTTTTGTTTTTTTCATTTTCATACTGCTCCATCCATCATTTCAGTCCCATCCGCCGTTTGCTTTTATTGTTTCTTCTATTCTTCGCTTTACTTCTGCTGCAATTTCTGTTGATTTCATATCCTTATATTCTTCATATTCCATCGGTTTCAGAAAATGCACCTGTACTGTGATGGGCGCTGCCGATCCCGTATCAAAGGATTTATAAGAATCAATCAGGGCAACAGGAATAATGGGACACTTCGCCTTAATTGCTGCCTTAAAGCTTCCTCCCTTAAACTCCTGGGGATGATTTCCCTGCTTACTCCTTGTTCCTTCCGGAAAGATCAGATAATTACGGCCGTTTTTTACTTCTCTGGTCACATTGATAATGACCTGCATGGACTGTCTGATATCCTCTCTGTCGATCAAAAAGGCTTTCATACAGGCAAATACCTGCTTTAAAAACGGAACTTCCCCTACTTCTTTTTTTGCAACCACAGAAAAGGGAACCGGACACGGCGCCATGATTGCAAGAACATCATACATGCCCTGATGATTGGGATAAAAAATAAACCCGCTTTCCTCAGGAATATTCTCCACGCCATGGGCATCAATGGTAATATTTCCGCCTTTATTCGCACGTCTGTCAATCATTTTAAGAAGGGCATACCGTTCCCCTTCTGTATAATTGTCCACATGAGACGCATACCAGCACAGCTTAAACCATGCCATTGGAATAAACGGCAGATTGCGCAGCACCATCATTATAATTCTTTTCATTTCAACAGCTTTCCTCCACTACAGAAATATTAATTCAGTTTTGTAGCCAGTTTTTCCTCATATCCCGGATTCTTTTTTGAAAAAGTATCATATGCTGTCACATATTCCTTATAAGGATCTGTTTCCATAAATGACGCATATCTGGCAGCCGCTTCTTTTTTCATATCGTCTGTAATATCAGAAGGTGTAAGAATGCTGTACTTTCCCTTTTCATTCTTCTGAGTCATATAAGTACTGATGCAGGGATAGGACTGTCCATCCTCCAGAATCAGACTGTATGTGATATATACATAAGCATTCTTGCCATTTTTGTAAATTGTATCACAGGCATTTATTTCTACTTTTTTTGGCTTGTGTACTTCAAAGTATTTAATTGTGGCAGAGATTTCTTTTTCAAGATTTTTATCTGCTTTTTTTACTCCATAGCATTTTTTAATCTTCCGTTCATCTCCGTCCACATAGGATTTGACCAGAGTTTTTACCACCTTCTCAGGCGTCTTATTGCTGACCCCGCAGCTTTTTACCGCAAAAACAAGAACGATCACCAGGACCGCCAGCACTGCGGCCCCTGCAATCATTTTTATATTGATATTCGTTTTCTTTCTTCTGGAAGAAGCTGAGGATTTCCTGTTTCTGGAGTTTTTGCCTGCAGGTCTGCGTTTTTTGTTGTTAGAAGACTTTACCTGTTGTACCATAACTGCTCTTTACCTCTTTATTCCTCTGTACCTGTCTCCTGGTTTTCTGTTTCAACTGCTTCTGACTGTCCGCCGTCTGCTTTATCCAGAACTTTTTCTTCTTCCTTTTCTCTGACTTTGGCAAAGCTTGCCACTGTCACACCGTCAGAAAGATTAATCAGTTTTACTCCTGATGTGATTCTTCCAAGAATAGAAATATCAGAACACTGCAGACGGATAATAATACCTTCTGTTGTGATCATCATAATCTCATTTTCTTCATTAACAGCTTTTGCTCCGATCACATTTCCTGTTTTTTCGGTGATCTTATAGCATTTTACACCCTTACCGCCTCTGTTCTGGCAGGTGAATTCACTGATGGAGGTACGTTTGCCCATACCGTTCTCAGATACAACCAGCAGATAATATCCCTGAGAATTCAGCTGCATACCAACAACCTCATCGCCATCCATAAGATTGATTCCTCTTACACCCATGGAAACACGGCCTGTTGTTCTCACATCTGTTTCTTTAAAGCGAATGCACTGACCATCCTTGGTAACAAGGATAATATCTTTTTTATTGTTTGTTACCTTTACTTCAATCAGTTCGTCATCATCACGCAGTGAAATTGCCGCAAGGCCAATTTTACGTACATTTGCATAATCCCGGATCGGAGTTTTCTTCACCAGTCCCTTACGGGTAGCCATCATCAGATACTGATCCTCTTCAAACTTGTTGATAGGAATAACCGCAGTAATCCGCTCTCCCGGCATAAGCTGAAGGAGATTGATGATCGCCGTGCCCCTGGCAGTTCTGCTGGCCTCCGGAATTTCATAAGCCTTCAGACGGTAAACACGTCCTGTATTGGTAAAAAACATCACATAATGATGAGTGGTTGTCATCATCAGTTCTTCAATATAGTCATCATCAAGAGTCTGCATGCCCTTAATTCCCTTGCCGCCTCTGTTCTGGCTGCGGAAATTATCCACTGTCATACGCTTGATATAACCCAGTTTTGTCATAGTGATCACAGTATTTTCCCGGGGAATCATGTCCTCCATGGAAATATCAAAGGCATCAAAACCAATAGAGGTTCTTCTGTCATCACCATATTTATCGGAAATCTCCAGCATTTCCTCACGGATCACGCGAAGAAGAAGATTTCTGTCTTCAAGAATTGCCTTTAATTTGCGGATTTTTTCCATTAATTCTGCGTATTCTGTTTCCAGTTTCTCTCTTTCCAGACCAGTAAGCGCACGAAGACGCATATCAACAATGGCCTGAGCCTGTACGTCTGTCAGCTCAAAACGGTCCATCAGCTCCTGTCTGGCAATCTGAACGCTTCTGGAACCACGAATGATACGGATCACTTCATCAATATTATCAAGGGCTTTCAGAAGTCCCTCTAAAATATGAGCTCTTTCCTGCGCCTTATTCAGGTCGTACTGAGTTCTTCTTGTTACAACATCCTCCTGATGAGCCAGATAATATTTCAGCATATCGTGGAGATTGAGAACCTTTGGCTCAAGACTTCCATTAGTTGAAACAAGGCAGAGCATGATCACTCCAAAGGTATCCTGAAGCTGTGTATGCTTATACAGCTGATTCAGAACTACATTTGCATTGGCATCTTTGCGCAGATCTATACAGATACGCATTCCTTCACGGCTGGAATGATCGTTCAGGTCTGTAATTCCGTCGATTTTTTTGTCACGGACAAGCTCTGCGATCTTTTCTATCAGGCGGGCCTTATTTACCAGATACGGAAGCTCTGTAACAATAATGCGGGACTTTCCGTTAGGAAGAGTTTCAATATTTGTCACTGCGCGGACACGGATTTTGCCGCGGCCTGTACGATAAGCCTCCTCAATTCCTCTTGTTCCGAGAATCGTTGCTCCTGTAGGAAAATCCGGTCCTTTTACAATTTCAAGAATCTCCTCAATACTTGTATCGCGCTGCTCCTCAATGATATTATCAATGATCTTTACCACAGCCTGAATAACCTCCCTGAGATTATGGGGAGGAATATTCGTTGCCATACCTACGGCAATTCCCGAGGTACCGTTTACAAGAAGATTTGGATAGCGGGACGGAAGCACTACCGGCTCCCTTTCTGTTTCATCAAAGTTAGGCTGGAAATCAACTGTATTTTTGTTGATGTCTGCCAGCATTTCCATAGAAATCTTGCTGAGACGCGCCTCGGTGTATCGCATGGCGGCCGCGCCGTCGCCATCCACAGAACCAAAGTTTCCATGTCCGTCAACCAGAGGATATCTGGTTGACCAGTCCTGCGCCATATTCACCAGAGCGCCGTAAATAGAGCTGTCTCCATGAGGGTGATATTTACCCATGGTATCACCGACAATACGCGCACATTTACGGTGCGGCTTGTCAGGACCATTGTTCAGCTCTATCATTGAATACAGAACTCGTCTCTGTACCGGTTTCAGTCCGTCCCGGACATCCGGCAGCGCTCGTGAGGCGATTACACTCATGGCATAATCTATATAAGATTTTTCCATGGTCTTCTGCAGATCCACCTCATGCACTTTATCAAAAATATTGTCTTCCATTTTTTATTCTCCTAGATATCCAGATTTTCTACAAATCTTGCGTTCTCTTCGATAAATTCACGTCTTGGCTCTACCTTATCTCCCATCAGAGTTGTAAAAGTAAGGTCTATCTCCGAGGTTGCGGATTCATCCATTGTCACTCTCAGAAGGATTCTCTTTTCAGGATCCATAGTTGTCTCCCAAAGCTGGTCCGCATCCATTTCACCAAGACCTTTGTAACGCTGGATCTTATTATTATTGTCGCGGCCTATTTCCTCCAGAATACGGTTCAGCTCCGCATCATCATAGGCATACCATACCTTTTTATTTTTTTCGATTTTATAAAGAGGCGGCTGCGCCAGATAAACATATCCCTGTTTAATAAGCTCAGGCATAAAACGATACAGGAACGTAAGAAGAAGTGTTGCAATATGCGCGCCATCTACATCGGCATCTGTCATGATGATGATCTTGTGATAACGAAGCTTACTGATATCAAAATCTTCGTGGATTCCTGTTCCAAAAGCTGTGATCATAGCCTTGATCTCTTTATTTCCGTAAATTTTATCTAAACGGGCTTTTTCAACATTGAGGATTTTTCCTCTTAGGGGAAGGATTGCCTGTGTTGCACGGTTTCTGGCTGTTTTTGCAGAACCACCCGCAGAATCTCCCTCTACAATATAGATCTCACAGTTTTTCGGATCCTTATCTGAACAGTCTGCCAGCTTGCCGGGAAGCGCCATACCGTCAAGGGCTGATTTTCTTCTGGTAAGATCTCTGGCTTTTCTGGCTGCCTCACGGGCTCTCTGAGCAAGAACAGACTTTTCCACTGTCGCTTTTGCCACAGTTGGATTCTGCTCCAGAAAAATCTCCAGCTGTCTGCTGACAATAGAATCAACAGCGCCTCTGGCCTCGCTGTTGCCCAGCTTCTGTTTCGTCTGTCCCTCAAACTGAGGCTCCTCGATTTTTACACTGACAATAGCAGTCAGACCCTCACGGATATCATCACCGCTTAAGTTTGGCTCGCTGTCTTTCAGAAGCTTGTTTTTCCGGGCATAATCGTTAAATGTCTTTGTCAGAGCATTACGGAAGCCCACGATATGAGTTCCGCCCTCCGGAGTATTGATATTATTTACGAAACCATAGGTATTTTCTGTATAGGAATCATTGTGCTGCATGGCAACCTCTACCACAACGCCGTCTTTCTCACCTTCGCAATATACAACCTCAGGATAAAGAGCTTCCTTGCTTCTGTTCAGATAAGTAACAAACTCCTGAATTCCTCCCTCATAGTGGAAAGATTTTTCTTTTTTTGACTCTTCTCTGTCGTCTCTGAGAATGATCTTCAGCCCTTTTGTAAGAAAAGCCATCTCACGAAGACGCTGCTTGAGAATATCGTAATCATAAACAGTTTCTTCAAAAATTTCTTTATCAGGTAAAAAGGTTACGGTTGTTCCTGTATATTCAGGCGAACAGTCTCCCACAACCTTCAGAGGATACATGGTGTGTCCTCTTTCATATCTCTGTTTGTATTCTTTTCCCTCTTTAAAAATAGAAACCTCAAGCCATTCAGAAAGCGCGTTTACAACAGATGCTCCGACTCCGTGAAGTCCTCCTGATACCTTATATCCTCCGCCGCCGAATTTACCGCCTGCATGAAGGATGGTAAATACCACCTCAACTGCAGGAATTCCCGCTTTATGGTTGATTCCTACCGGAATACCTCTTCCGTTATCTACAACTGTAATTGAATTATCAGGATTGATCGTCACCTGAATTTCCGTACAAAATCCTGCCAGCGCTTCATCCACCGCATTATCCACGATTTCATATACAAGATGATGCAGGCCCCTGCTTGACGTACTTCCAATGTACATTCCCGGTCTTTTTCTTACAGCTTCCAGTCCTTCCAGAATCTGAATCTGATCCGCTCCGTACTCTGTATTCTCTCCGCCCATTTGCGTCCTCCTGTCATTCTATATTTATGGCATCAACAGGCATACAGAAATCCTGCACCCACTGATAAATAGACATAGTAATACTAATTTATTATAACACAAAATGGGGGTGCTTTCCATTAAATTTGCGCAAAACACGGAAAAAAGCTATGTCTTTCAGTGAACTACTCCCCAAATGCAGGGTAAATATTCCCAACACATCTGAGAGAATTCACATGAGACATAGCTCTGTTTATAAATCCATATTCAAGCTCAAAATCCTGTTTTTCTGTTTAAAATTCTATTAATTTACACCTTTTCTGAAAGCAATCCAAACTCCTTCAGTAATTTCTTTTGATAATTTCTGTCCTCTGATGCCCTTTTTACATCATCAATCCGTCCTTCCTCCAAAAGTATAGATGTCAACTTGTTTATTTGTACAGCATTCTCTTCTATTTTTTGTGCCGTTTCTTCATCTCTTGCCTTCTGGGCCTCATCCATAAGCTTCTGAACCCGGTCAGGCATAATTTCCATAAATAACTCTTCTAATGCTTCACACATAAGCACATCTCCCTCTTTAAATTTGTCTTTATTGGCTTTTACTATCATGTTCATGGCAGAACGATACAAAGTGTTATCCAGATTTCCGTTATACTCTCCTAAAATTTGACGAATCATATTTTCATTATCCAGATGATTTGTCAGACTTCGAAGCCAAAGATTTCTGTTCGGATCCAGTTCTGATATAACAATAAGCTGAACAGGAATCACATCACCATTTACATAATAAATTCCAGATTCAATTTTCTGAATTCTATATTTCCTTTCAAGTTTTAAATGATTCATCAGTTTTCTGGGATATTTACTACATACCAGAGAGATTGTCAAATCCTGAATCTGAATCATATTTACTGCTCTGGCATCAGCTTTATAAAAACAGGCATACCCATAAACTTTATAAAAATCATCAATGCTAAGATAGTCATCTGGACTCTTGTATTCAATAATATTATGCTTTCGAAAAATTCTTCCGATATTTTTATGTATCATTTTCCCATCTTCTTTTTTAATTACCAGGACATCTATTTCCATAGGTTTTGTTCCCAGTTGATGCTCATTCTCAAAAATCAGACTGTCCGCATCTTCCTGCAGTTCAATCTGAATATCTGCAAAAAATGCAGGGTGCCACTGCAAAACTGTTTTGTCATGCTTTCTGGCATTCTCTCTGTCCTTATTCATATAGAACCTCCTTATGATCTCTCAGGAGTTTCCCCCGATCCAAACTCCTGCCTCTGTAATGGGTAATAAAGCAAGAATTTTCCGGAAAGACAGATCTGTCATCTGCTATATGAAATGTAATTAAGAATAAAAAGAAAATGTTGCTCTGCTTTTATCTTAGCATTATAAAAATCAGTCTGCAACAGAAGAATTTACTATATTTTGTCGATTTTATATCTCAATCCCGCTATTTTCCTGTAAAAAAATGCTGCACTATGATAAAATCATAAATGCAGCATTCTTTTTTATATTTACACTTTTATTTATAAAAATAGGTTCTATTTCTCCTTACTCACCAGATACTGATAAATCTCTCTCTTACTTACTCCCCGGTCCTTTGCCACCTGCTTCATGGCATCTTTCCGGGAAAGCCCCTTACTTTCATAAATCTCCATATGCTCCTCTATGGAAATCTCCTCCCAGGAGGCTTCTGCCTCTTTTTTCAGCTCCTGGCGGCTTTTGCCCTCAATAACAAGTACGCACTCTCCAAGAGGCTTTTCGTTCTCATAATAAACGATCAGCTGGTCTATGGTTGTGTGAAAAGCAGTCTCATGCTTTTTGGTAAGCTCTCTGCAAAGTGTTATTCTTCTGTTTCCAAGGGTTTCTTTAAGATCCTTCAAAGTCTTCACCAGCTTATGGGGAGCCTCGTAAATAATAATGGTTCTTGTTTCATCCACAAGCTCCTGAAGCACCTCTCTGCGCTCTTTTTTGTCCATGGGAAGAAATGCCTCAAATGCAAATCTTCTTGTAGGAAGTCCGGACAGCGTAAGGGCTGTGATACAGGCAGCAGGTCCCGGAAGCGAAGTGACTTCAATTCCAGCTTCATAGCACATGGCCGCAAGCTCTTCTCCCGGATCTGAGATTCCGGGAGTTCCTGCGTCTGTAATAAGGGCAATATTCATTCCGCCCTGCATTTTTTCTATCAGAGTATGCGCCTTTTCAATTTTGTTATATTCATGGTAACTGGTCATAGGCGTTTTTATGTCAAAGTGATTCAGAAGCTTGATGCTGTTTCTGGTATCTTCCGCAGCGATCAGATCTACTTCCTTTAATGTCCGGAGAACTCTGAGCGTAATATCCTCCAGATTTCCGATTGGGGTTGCACATAAATATAATTTCCCGCTCATAATATTCTCCGCTCCTTGTAATTTAAAATTTTATTTACAGTATCTGTAAATTTAAAAACTGTTTTATCCTTTTTTAATAAACATATAAATCATGAACTTTTAAAGCCCTATCAAGCTTACTGTCAGTTTGCGCTTAACTTCCCGACACATTATTTTAATATTTAAAATAATTAGCCAGAAGTTAATAAATATCATCATCTATACAAAACCGGATTTCTGTTCCGATTCTTGCCCAATTCTGGATTTACACTCCGGGTCCGTATATTTTCAGTATTTCTTCTGTATACACGCCCGGCTTCTCATACACAATCAATGGTTTTTCCACTGTAATTCTTGAATTGCCGCCTTTTAAGGCCTCAATAAGAACCATATTCGGTTCCCGGTCTTTAAAGGGATAAACAAGCTGCATTCTTTTTGGTTCCAGCTTGTACCTGGTAAGTACCTGAAAAATTTCCACCAGCCGAAACGGTCGGTGTACCATGTAAAAACGTCCTCTGTCCTTTAAAACTTTTGCAGCCTGACTGACCACATCTTCCAGAGTACAGAGGATTTCATGTCTGGCAATTGCTTTTGCCATATAGGGATTCTGCAGCCCGTGCTGTCCGATCATATATGGCGGATTGCTTGTTACTGCATGAAAAGAAGCTGCTCCGAAAATTTCAGCAGCCTCTTTAATATCACCACAGACAATATCAATGTCCTGTTCCAGATTGTTATAAGCTACGCTTCTCTGCGCCAGCTCCGCACATTCTTCCTGTATCTCCAAACCGGTAAAATGTCCTCCCGGTGTCTTTGCTTTCAGAAGAACAGGAATAATCCCTGTGCCGGTTCCCATATCCAGAACATGTTCGTCCTTTTTTATTTTTGCAAAACCGGAGAGCAAAACCGCATCCATTCCAAAACAGAATTTTTGCGGATTCTGAATCACATAATATCCATTTTGGAGATCATCTACACGTTCCCCCGGCCTTACCAGACTGTCCCGCTGATTATTTTCCATGAGATTTGGAATCTCCTTCTTTATCTTCCAGCCGTTCCAGTTCTTTCATTTCCTTTTCAGAAATCTTTACTTTTTTCTTTCTGGGACGGAATTTCAGTTCTTCTACCGGATACTCCTGAATTTCTTTTTCATCATTGACTTCCACAATTACCTTTACCAGCTGTCTCAGTACATTGACGCTGTGAACAGTTCCCTGAAGTCCGTCCGGCAAGGTCACCGTATCACCTGTTCCAGGAAGCTTTTTGTTCAGCTCCTCATAGGTTTCCTGTTCATTTTTCAGGCAGCACATCAGTCTTCCGCATACTCCGGAAATCTTTGTCTGATTCAGAGAAAGGTTCTGCTCTTTTGCCATCTTGATCGATACCGGTGCAAACTCAGAAAGATACGTATGGCAGCACAGACATCTTCCGCAGATTCCGATTCCGCCCAGGATTTTGGTCTCATCACGGACGCCGATCTGGCGAAGTTCAATTCTTGTTTTAAAAATAGCTGCCAGATCTTTTACAAGCTGACGGAAATCAATTCTTCCGTCTGCAGTGAAATAAAACAGAACTTTGTTGTTATCAAAGGTATATTCTGCATCGATCAGTTTCATTTCCAGACCATGATCCCTGATTTTTTTCTGGCAGATTTTAAACGCTTCTTTTTCTTTCTGACGATTCTGCTTCTCTCTTTCTTCATCTTCAGAAGTTGCCACGCGAAGGACTTCTTTCAGAGGATGGATCACCTCATCCTCTCCCACTTCCTTTGGCCCAAGCACTACTCTTCCGAACTCTATGCCTCTTGCAGTTTCAACGATCACATGATCGCCGATTTTCATTTTATATTCTTTTGGGTTAAAATAATATATTTTTCCGACATTCCGGAATCTGATACCTACTACTTTTGTCATTCTATCTCTCCCTGATCGTCAGGAACAACAGCTCAAGCGCAAGCTCAAAGTTTACGTTGGCACGGAGACGTACTTTTGTTTTTTCCAGTGCCTCCAGAATTTTTTCCAGATTCTCATAGGAGCGCTGACTGGCCTGTTCCTTGATATAATTAATTTCCTGCTTGAATACCAGATTATCAATCTCTCTGGTCGCCTTAAACATCAGGACATCTCTGAACCAGAACTGGAAAATATCCAGATAATCGTCGATACTTTGTTTTTCTCCGGATAAAAGCTTAATTTCATCCGCCAGCTCATAAACCTCCATAGAATTTGCATTTTTCAGGATTTTCAGAGCATTTTGTGTAATATTGGAAAATTCCTCCGAGGTAGCTGCCTCCTTTGCTTTTCCTATACTTCCCTGTGCAAAGCTTGCATCTATCTCTGCCTGATAATCCGGCACGTGAAGACGTTCCATCAGATATTTTTTTACAAGGCTGTCATCCACAACCTTCAGATCCAGTCTGACGCAGCGTGACTGAATGGTCGGCAGCATTGCATCTGCATTGCTTGTAAGCAGCATGATCACCGCATACTCAGGCGGCTCCTCAATGGTTTTTAAAAGAGCGTTCTGAGCCTGTACTGTCATAAGCTCTGCATCCGGGATAATATAAATTTTGTGGGGACTGCAGTATGGTTTCACCGCTACATCATAAATTACCTGTTCTCTGATCTCATCAATACTGATTGTTCCCGGTTTTTCATGATTTACCATAATAATATCAGGATGATTCTTGCCCATAGCCTTTTTGCATGAATCGCATTTCTGGCAGGGCTCTGTTCCGCCTGTCTCACACTGAAGCGTCATCGCATAGGTTGTTGCAAGAAGTTTTTTTCCTGATCCGGGTCTTCCGGTAAAAATATAAGAATGGGAAACCTTCCCTGTTTTCATTGCATTCTTTAAATGCCTGATAATCTCTTCGTGTCCAATAATATTATTAAAACCAGCCATTCAGAATCACCTCACTTTTTCGCGTTTATCTTTATCCTGATAAATCACATTATATCATATTTTGTCTGTTAATAAAAAGTGTTTTTGCTTATGTCACAGATTTTATATATTTTATAATATTTCTGACACAATTATCCAGATCATCATTTTCGAACCGGATCCGGATACCTGCTGCAAGGATATTCTCCTCCGAAAAATCCTCCTGATCTGCCAGAAACCTGCGGCACATTTCTGCATACCTGGGATTTTCCTGCTGCTTCTCCCTGATAAGCGCCCTCTGAAGCCGTTCTCCGTCCTCTACCTGAATATATATCGGGCAGACTGTTTCCTCCCCGTAATATTCTTTCATTTTACGGTAGGATTCCAGAGTTCCGATCCCCAGATAATCTGTTCCCTGTGGATTGATCTGTCCGTCATCTGCAGTAAAATAAGTCCAGATTCCGTGAACCGTATGATAAGCTCTTGATTCAATCAGCCTGTTGGTTTTCCTGAATTCCTCCAGCCTGTTTTCATCTGTAAAATAATATTCTCTGCCGTTTTCTTCGCCTGCCCGTATGGGGCGGGTGGTATAAAGCACCAGTCTTTTCAGTCCAAGGCTCTCGTCTTTGGAAAGAATGGAGTAAATCATGTCCTTACCGGAAGCACTCTTTCCCATAATATAAAAAATCTTTCCCATTATTCCTGTATTTTAACCTTTCCCTCAGATTTTTTTGGTACGATCTCTCTTGTATCTCTGGCAAGAACAAGAATCGTACTGTCTGACATATCACTGAGCCCCTGGAGCTCCAGTCCCTGCTCCAGATATCTTTTCATATTTTTTATCAGGAGTCCGGTAATCTGCTCCCCGGGTACAACAAGAGGGATTCCCGGAGGATAAAGGTACGCAAACTCCACCGATATTCTTCCAATGCTTTCTTCCAGAGTACATCTTTCACTTAAAGCATCCATAGCGCATGAAATTCTCATAAGGGAATTCAGCTCCGCACATCGGCACCTTTCTTTTTTAACAGCTTCCTCACTGTATTTTAACGAGTCCCGGCTGTCAATTTCTTCAACAGCTCTGCACAGTCTGTCAAATCCTTCTTCCGTATCGCCCACAGAAGTCAGGGCAATCACATAATTTTCTGCTTCCATTTCTATTTCCAGATGGAAGTCCTGCCTCAGAACTTCTGCAAGCTGTCTTCCGTTCATGGTACTGTGTACTGTAGAAAGGATGATTTTTGATCTGTCTGCATCAAATACATTCATAGCCGGATCTCCCGGCTCCACAAGCCGGATACAGGAGCCTTTTCGGAGCCGCTTCCTGGCTCTTTCCAGATTCTCAGTATATTCCGCAAACATCCTCTGTCCATCCTGTTCTATTTTGTACATACAGGCATCCATAGAAGCCATAAGAACATAGGATGGGCTGCTGGTCTGATAGATTCCCAGAAATCTTACCAGAAGATTTCTGTCCACCCTTTCACTGCACCTGTGAAGAAGAGCTGTCTGAGTCATGGAAGGCAGGGTTTTATGCAGACTGTGGATCACAATATCCGCCCCAAGCTCTGCTGCCGACACAGGAAAATAATCAGAAAAACAAAAATGCGCTCCATGGGCTTCATCTACGATCAGAGGAATATTATGACTGTGAGTAATCTCTGCAATTGTTTTTATATCAGATACAATTCCATCATAGGTAGGTGAGGTCAGAAGGACTGCTTCGATATCCGGATTTTCATCAAGGCATCTTTCCACACGCTGCGGAGAAATTCCTCCGTTTATCCCCAGTTCTGCATCCTCATGTGGATAAATATAGGAAACCTTCAGATCACGAAGATAAGCTGCATGATAAACTGCTTTGTGACAGTTCCTTGCGATCAGAATATGTCCGCCTTTTTTTACAGCAGCAGATACGGCTGCCAGAATTGCCCCGGTGCTTCCATTGATACAGAAAAAACTCTCCTGTACCTGATAGAGCCGGGCGGCGTTTTCCTGTGCTTCCTTTAAAATTGTTTCCGGATGATGAAGATTATCAAATCCGTTGATCTCCGTAATATCCTGTTGTACAGAAAAATCCCCTGCCACAGACAGGGGATTTCTCTTATGTCCCGGCATGTGGAATGGATAGAAATCTGATTTCCCATACGCTTCCAGTTTTTTATATAATCTGTCCATTGATCTCCCTTTCTTTACAGCAGATTCAGTAAAGTAATAAGTGTTCCCATTATACTCTACCTTCAGACAGATGTCATCATGCCAGTTCTTTCTTTATAATTTTTATGAAATATTTATAATTTAATCTTGCTCATTGCAGCTTTATCGCATACAACTGTCACATCATTGTGAAGCTGAAGGATAGAAGCAGGAACCTCAGGTGTGATCGGGCCTGTAAATGCTTTTGCAATAATGTCTGCCTTGCCTTCGCCGGATGCCACAAGAAGGATTTTCTTTGCGCGCATAATGGTTCCGATTCCCATGGTGTAAGCCTGACGGGGAACGTCCTCTTCTTTCTCAAAGAATCTCTTGTTTGCCTCAATGGTGCTCTCTGTCAGATCCACGCACTGAGTATTTTTGCAGAATTCTTTTGCAGGCTCGTTAAAACCGATATGTCCGTTATGTCCGATTCCAAGAAGCTGAAGGTCAACGCCGCCTGTAGCTTCTACAACAGCGTCATACTCGCGGCATGCTTTCTCGCTGTCCGGCTCCAGTCCGTTTGGCACAAAGGTTCTGCTCTTATCAATATTTACATGATCGAACAGATGAGTGTTCATAAAGTAACGATAGCTCTGGTCATTATCTCCGGAAAGTCCTCTGTACTCGTCAAGGTTTACGCTTGTAACCTGAGAGAAATCCAGATCTCCTTTTTTGTACCATTCTACAAGCTGAGCATATGTTCCTTCCGGTGAAGATCCTGTAGCCAGTCCCAGAACACAGTCCGGCTTCATAATGATCTGTGCAGAAATAATGTTTGCTGCAATGCGGCTCATTGCCTTGTAGTCTTCTCCGCAATAAAATTTCATTTCAAAAATCCCCCTTTTCTTAGGATAAAATAATTGATATGTTCAGGACAGCTTCTACATCAGTCTGAGAAGCATATCTCCTGTACCTACATTATAACCGCTTGTGGCAAAAATTCCATTCATTTTTCCGGATGTTACAATAATAAGCGGAAGTTTTTCATGATCCACATACATTCTTCTTCCAAGAAGCTCAATGTGGTCTGCAAAGCAGTCATAATAAACCTGAATTTCCGGGAACATGGCAAGCGTCTTTTTCATTGTGGGATCCTGAAGCGCTGACTCACTCTGCACCACAAAGATAATACCGGAGCAGATTTTCCGGAAAGCTTCCGGCTGTTCCATCATTTCATTGAGAATATGTTCTGTAGGCTCTCTGCTTTCTTCCAGGAACATAAGAATATGCTTTCCTTCCGCAGTAAGCTCAGACGCCTTTACTTTTTCTGTGCCGGCTTCATCCTTACGCAGTTCAAATTCAGGAAGTTCAATATTTTCAAGCATATCCTCCAGATCTGCCTGTCTGAGGACAAGTGAAATTTCTTTCTTTTCTCCTGCTGCCATTGAAAAATAATATACATAAGCAAACATATTTCCGTTTGGCAGACGATTGGAGGTAATGATTCTGTACTCTCCCGGCTCCAGCTCTGCATTCAGAAGATCATCCTGCCATGTAAGACCTCCCAGACGAAGGGAAACATATTTTCCATTTTCCAGTCTGCCCATTGTCCAGTTCTGGAAATATTTCCATACAGTTCCATCCCCTGACTTCAGTACAAGGCTGCAGCTCTTTTCTGCCTCCGGAAGGACAGGAACAAATCTTCCGTCTTTTCTGTATTCCATGGAACGGTCTTCCGGATTCAGTCTTGCCGGAATACCCAGGGTTCTTGCAATGGCAACAAAAAGAATTTTCTTTGAGAGAGTACTTCCCACTCCCATTTTCAGGCATCCGGAAGGTGTGGTGATCACACTTGCTCTTTCCTTATCCGGAAGAGAAATGATCTTTTTGTCAACAGCAGTCCAGATTGCTGCAGGATCTTCCCGGAAACCGGCTTTTTCTTCCTCAGAAAACTCTGCTTCCACAGCGGCTCTGTATTTCATCAGAACCTCATCATCCACTCTTGGATTCAGAACATACTTTACAAAAACAGAATGTTCCATATTTTCCTCATAAGGCGCCGCGTAAGCAAGATGCTCTTCCAGAACCTCTGCCACACAGTCTGTTCTGTCTTTTTCTGTAAGTGTTTCAAGAAGCTCTGCTCTCAGAGTACTTTCCTCGCAGTCTGACTCAGACACATTCTGAAGGAATTTTTCACATTCAGGATTTACCCGGTTTTCTGTCTTTGCTATTCTCTTTGCAGACGCTTTTTCCAGTCGGATATTTCCCTCTGCCGTCTGTTCCGGCGTAGGCATATCTGTATTTACCGGAGTATCCACCGGAGCGATCATGTCAATTTCTTTCCAGATGTTTTCCTGTCTGGAATTTTCTCCAAGAGTAACTTTGATTTCTTTTTGTTCTCTTGTATCAGCAAATACACATTCACAGAATTCCCCACAGGAAACCTGTACGGCCAGACTTCCCAGACCGGTTGTGAACCTGCATTTTCCGGCTTTGTCAGTAACTCCCTCTGCAACAGGAGATAATTCCGCATAGTTCAGAACCTGGAAGGATATCTCTGCGCCCTGAACCGGTTCGCCGTCTTTATCGCATACTTCCACTGTAAATTCTGTGACCTCTGCATACCGTGAAAGCTCATTGAGCATTGTCACCATTCCGTCTTTTCCAATGGTTTCCTCATCAGAAGAAGCCGGATCAAACCAGCGGGAATGAACCATCATTGCTCTTGAAGAGGCATTTGTAAACCATCCCTTATTCAGGATCGGAAGAGGTTCACAGGCTCCCAGAAAATACCACTTTCCATCATTCCAGATTTCTACCCAGGCATGATTGTCATCGCAGTGCGACCACTTTGGCGCATATACCTGGCGTGCCGGAATCCCCACACTCCTCATGGCATTTACCGTAAATACAGATTCCTCTCCACAGCGGCCGTTTCCTCTTCTGTAAACAGTAAGAGCAGAAAGTGTTCTGTCGTCTGTACAATGATAAGTAGCCTCCTGCGCGCACCAGTAATTTACCTCAATGGCAAAATCTTTTCTGCTGCATCCGTCCATAAGAGAAAGCTTTTCGTTCTCTTCCATAAAGCTTCTGATCTCGTTATGGAATAATTCTCTGCAGGGCGCGATTTCTTCTTCATTCACTCTGTGATACAGCACGTAATTCAGAAAAATATCTTCCGGAAGAGATCTGACACCTTCCGCTTCTTTCCACAGCCTTACGCTGTTCTCTGCATAATCAAGAAATACCTTAAAAGAATAATTCCCTATATCGCTGCAGGGCATTGTCATATAAAGATATTTCAAAGCAAGAGCCGTTTCCGGCTCCTGCTTTTCTATTTGTTTATCTGTCTCCTCAAATACACCGGGAAACTGTTCTTTTATTTTTTTATAACCTTCCAGAATTCTCTCCCGGTTTTCTTTCAGAAATTCACTCATATTGTCCCTTTCCTGTCCGGTATCTCACAGACATACAGGTATATTTCAATTTCTGCCGCAGAATCCGTCAAGCACCTGTCTTGCTCTGCGTACAGCCTCTTCATCAGTTCTCCAGATCTCATACTCGCTGAGAGACGGAAGCCCCATATTCACTCCTTCTCTGCGGTATTCCATTTCACTGTCCATAGTAACCTTGCCGGACATATGGAACGCTGTGGCTCCTGTTTTTGGCTGAAGCTCACGGATCACATCTGCATTCACTCCGCTTCCAACCTGGATCGTGATTCTTCCGGCGCTCTTTTCTACAAGATCTTTAAGAAGGTCTGCTCCGGCAGTACAGATATTTTTCTGTCCTGATGTAAGAATTGTATCAATTCCAAGGGAAATTGCCTGTTCCATTGTTTCATAAGGATCTGCGCACACATCAAACGCTCTGTGAAGAGTGACAGACATTCCCTCTGCATCTTCCATCAGACGCTTCATCTGTTCCATATTCAGAGTTCCATCAGGATTCAGGATTCCAATAACAACGCCTTCTGCTCCAAGTCTGCGAAATTCTTTCACCGCCTCGCGGATCAGGATAAATTCTTCATCTGTGTAGCAGAAATCACCAAATCTCGGACGAATCAGAGCATGGATCCTGATATCTGTATGCTTCCGGATTTCCTGAAACAGCCACGGATTAGGAGTTGTTCCTCCGATGACCAGACTGCCGCACAGCTCCAACCGGTCTGCGCCGCCTTTTGCTGCTGCCAGTGCGGACTCCACTGAATCCACACATGCTTCTAGAATAAAATCAGCCATATATCCTCCTTATTGCCCGTTTTTGCAGGCATCCAGATAAAGATTCTTTATTTTGCAGCATTTATACCAGCCTGACCCCGGATGCCTCCAGCGTCCTCACGATCGTACTGTCCGGATACTCGTCTGTTACGATTCCGTTTATATCGTCAAAATGCGCAAATTTATATGAATCATTAAAATAAAATTTTTCTTTTTCCATTACAACGTACTTATGTCTGCTGCTGTTGATCACAGCTTTTTTGGTCAGCCCGTCCTCCACTCCCAGAGTAGTGACCGTACAGTCAACCATATCCACACCGCAGCTTCCCAGAAAGGCTCTGTCAAAGCTGTACTGCTTCAATACCTCTATGGTTGCCGCTCCCATAAAACCGTTCACCCCCTGATACATGGTTCCTCCTGTACCAATGACAGTTATCATGGGATTCTGCACAAGAATCTGCAAAATATCAATCATATTGCTTACAACAACAACCTTTATCCTGGAGGCAGCAAGAAGTTTGGCAAGCTCAATATTAGTTGTGGAAATATCCAGAAAAACGGTCTCGTTGCTTTTGATAAGTCCAAAAGCCTTTTCTGCTATAATCTTCTTTTTGTCCAGATGATAATTTCGTCTGTCAATAACGTCTCTCTGGAGGGGGTAATCCTGAGACATGATCGCCCCTCCATAGGTTCTTTTCAGTTTTCCGGAATTTTCCAGGGTCTTCAGGTCTTTTCGGATACAGTCCTCTGATACATGAAATTTTTCACTAAGGGACTTTACCTTTACCTTACCCTTTTCCTGAAGACATTGTATAATAGCCGCCTGTCTTTCTTCTGTAAACATGAAATACCTCCTTTCCGTTAAGAGGTTTTTATGCTGTTACTCTTCTGTCAGTATTACGTCAAGAACTGTATCTGTCTGATCCGGCAGAACAGGATCCAGACCCAGATCTGCAAATACAATATCCGGATAATCACTGTGTACCCAGCTTGTTGATACAGGCACCTCAGCGCCTGTTGCAAGATAACGGATTCCCTTCAGACGGTCTTTCGGCACTCCCAGAAGCGGAACCGGTCCGATAGTATTTTCAAAAAGATGGAAATAAACGTGATTGCCCTTAGCTGTAACACGTCCGTAATCCGGTTTTGCAATCTGGCTCTTTCCGCAGCCGTAAATACTCTCTCCGTTTTTCTTCATCCATTTACCGATCTCCTGAAGGATCTTCATGGATTCCTCAGGAATATTGCCCTTCACATCAGGACCTACGTTAAGAATGAGATTTCCGCCTTTGGAAACACATTCTACCAGCTTCTTGATCAGCATCGGAGCCGGTTTATAAAAATGATCGGTAGCACAATAGCCCCAGTGATTGTTCATAGTCACACAGGCTTCCCAGGCAATATCATTGCCCTCCACGTCCTGAATTCCATTTGGCGGAATCATCTGTTCAGGGCTTACAAAATCGCCGTGGTACGGGGTAGGCTTACATGCAGCCAGAGAACCGTAACCCTCGCCGCTGCACTCCAGACGGTTGTCGATGATCACTTCCGGCTGAAGACTTCTTACCATATCCATAAGCTCTGTTGCTCTCCATGCCTCTCCTCTGAGATCATCATAGGAAAAGTCAAACCACAGAATATCAATTTTTCCATAGTTGGTGCAGATTTCACGGATCTGGTTATGCATATAGGTCAGATAATTGTCAAAGTTACGTCCGTCGTTTTTGTATGCCGGATTATTTCTCATAGGATGCTGTCTGTCTCCGTAATGAGGATAATCGTCATGATACCAGTCAATAATCGTAAAGTAAATTCCTACCTTCAGACCTTCTGCGCGAACAGCCTCCACATATTCTTTGATCAGGTCTCGTCCGCATTTTGTGTTTGTGGATTTGAAATCTGTGTACTGGCTGTCATAAAGGCAGAATCCGTCATGATGCTTTGCTGTAAGTACCACATATTTCATACCTGCTTCTTTTGCAGCCCGTGCCCATGCTCTCGGATCGTAATCAACAGGATCAAATTCCTCAAAATACTTCATATAGTCTTCTTTCGGAATTTCCTCTTCACTTCTTACCCATTCTCCTCTTGCCGGAATAGAATAAAGTCCCCAGTGGATAAACATACCGAATCTCGCATCCAGGTACCATTCCATTCTCTTGTTATACTCTTCTCTGTTAAATGTGTACATGACCTTCCTCCTGTGCAGGTTTTATTTTGTTGTTTCTTGCAGATCCGGATAATGACATTTTACAATATGTCCCGGTGCTACCTCTACCGGAGTAGGACGCTCTGTTTTACATTTTTCCGTACAGTGCGGGCAGCGTGTATGGAACAGACATCCGCTTGGCGGATTACTTGGACTTGGAAGATCCCCCTGCAGAATAATACGTTTGGACTTCTTGTCAGGATCCGGGATCGGAACTGCTGAAAGAAGCGCTCTTGTATATGGATGTCTCGGATTTGCGTAAAGCTCTTTTTTCGGCGCTGTCTCAACGATTGTTCCAAGATACATAACGCCGATTCTGTCTGAAATCATCTCCACAACGCTGAGGTCGTGAGAAATAAACAGATATGTAAGGTTATATTCCTTCTGAAGGTTCTGAAGGAGGTTCAGCACCTGCGCCTGGATGGAAACGTCAAGAGCAGATACCGGCTCATCGGCAATGATCAGTTTCGGCTGCACAGTAAGCGCTCTGGCAATACCGATACGCTGACGCTGTCCGCCGGAAAATTCATGAGGATAACGCTCTCCGTGAGATGGGCTTAAGCCTACAACCCCAAGAAGCTCATGAACCTTTTTCAGTCTCTCGCCTGCTGTCATATTGGTATGGATCAGAAGAGGCTCTCCGATCAAATCCTGAACCTTCATTCGCGGATTCAGAGAACCGTAGGGATCCTGGAATACCATCTGAATGTCAGATCTTAAAGGGCGCATCTCATTGTCAGAGATTTTTGAAATATCTTTTCCTTCAAACCAGATCTCACCTGTATCCGGAACGATCAGATGATCGATCAGTTTACCTGTTGTGGATTTACCGCAGCCGGACTCTCCTACCAGAGAAAAAGTCTCTCCCGGCATAATGTCAAAGGAAACGTCGTTTACTGCGTGAACGAATTTTTTCTTTCCAAACATCCCCTTATTAGCAGAAAATGTTTTTGATATGTTTTTTACAGATACTAATGCTTCGCTCATGATCAATTACGCCTCCTTTCCAAGATCATTCATATGGTGGCATCTGCATTTATGAATACCTTCCACTGTCATAAGCTCCGGTTCTTTTTCTCTGCAGATATCTGTTGCGTACTTACATCTCGGTGCAAATTTGCAGCCCTTTGGCATTACGGAAAGATCCGGTACGCTTCCCGGAATAGACGGAAGTGATTCCACTCCGCTTCCCAGCTTCGGCACAGAAGCGATCAGCCCCTGTGTATACGGATGTTTTGGTGCAGAGAACAGTTCTTTTACAGGAGCTTCCTCTACAATACGTCCTGCATACATAACAACTACGCGGCTGCACATTTCGGCTACAACACCAAGGTCATGTGTGATCATCAGGATTCCTGTATTTTTCTTTTCACGGATTTCTTCCATAAGCTCAAGGATCTGCGCCTGAATGGTAACGTCAAGAGCAGTTGTGGGCTCGTCTGCGATCAGCAGCTCCGGCTCACAGGACATGGCCATTGCGATCATTACACGCTGGCACATACCGCCGGAAAGCTGATGGGGATAGCTCTTCAGAGTCATATCCGGCTCAGGAATACCTACGGATTTCAGTACATCATATGCTCTCTGATGAGCCTGTTCTTTGGTAAAATCATTATGAAGCAGAATTGCCTCTGTAAGCTGCTTCTCTATTTTCATACATGGGTTCAGAGAGTTCATCGGCTCCTGGAAGATCATTGCAACTTCTCTTCCGCGGATATTTCTCATACCCTTTTTATCTTCTTTCAGAAGGTCTGTTCCGTTCAGAATAACCTCACCGTTGGAAATCTTACTGTTTCTTGCAAGAAGACGCATAACTGACAGGGAGGTTACTGATTTACCGCAGCCGGATTCTCCTACCAGACCAAGGATTTCTCCTCTTTCAATAGAAAAAGAAACATTATTTACGGCTGTTACCCATGTTTTGTCCCGCTTAAATTCTGTGCGGAGATTTTTTACTTCCAATAATTTTTCTGCCATGGTTTTTCCTCCTAGTTCATCTTCGGATCCAGAGTATCCCTGAGACCGTCTCCAAGCAGGTTGAATGCAAGAACAGTAAGGAAGATCAGGATACCAGGAAACAGTACCATATGCGGAGCTGTGTTCAGATAGTTACGTCCAAGTGAAAGCATTGCGCCCCAGTCAGGCTCTGTAACATTTGCTCCGAATCCCAGGAAACTCAGGGATGATGCAGCAAGGATTGCTGTACCGATACGCATGGTAAAGTTTACGATCATAGACTGAATAGTTCCAGGGAATACATGGACAAACAGAATTCTGCTGTTCTTACATCCCAGTGAACGGGCAACCTCAACATAAAGAGACTGCTTTACGGAAATTGTTGCGCTTCGTATGATACGGGCAAAGGATGGAACCGTAAACACCGCAACAGCGATCATAACGTTTACCATACCTGGTCCGATAATAGCAACAACTGCGATTGCAAGCAGGATGTCCGGAAATGCAAAAAGCACATCACAGCATCTCATGATCAGGGAATCAACAAAACCGCCGTAGAAACCAGCGATCAGTCCCAGAATAACGCCGCCGGCTGTTCCGATAACTGTAGCGATCAGAGCGCAGGAAAGGGACAGTCTGGAACCTACCATCAGACGGCTGAATACATCCTGGCCAAACTCATCTGTACCCCAGATATGAGCAGAGCTTGGTCCCTGAAGAAGGGCTGTGTAATCCGGCTGATCCGGTGCGTAAGGAACAACAAACGGTGCAATAATTGCCATTAAAACAATAAACAGAATAAAAACAAGAGAAACAACTGCTGTTTTTCGCTTCATAAACTTTTTGGTAAATTCTTTTACCTTACTCTGCGCCTTAGGAAGCTCTTCAGCAGCAGCAAATTTGTTCTGATCTAAATTTGTATTTGTCTGTGCCATCTTTTTTCCTCCTAATTATAACGAATTTTCGGGTTGATGACTCCGTAAAGAACATCCACGATCAGGTTGATGACAATATACTCTGCTGCAAAGAACAGAAGCAGAGCCTGTACTACCTTGTAATCTCGGAAGTTAATAGAGTCTACCAGCAGACGGCCAAGTCCCGGAATAGAGAATACAGTTTCTGCCATAACAGAACCTGAAAGAAGACCGCCGATCTGAAGTCCGGCAACTGTAATAATCTCAATAAGAGAGTTTTTAAATGCATGACGCATAACAACAAGAGTTTCCTTTAAGCCTTTTGCACGGGCTGTTCGAACATAATCCTCACGCATGGTCTCCAGCATGGTAGATCTGGTAAATCGTCCCAAAACCGCCATGATTCCGGCGCCCATGGTAAGTGACGGAAGGATGTAGCTCTGCCAGGAATCCAGTCCTCCGGTAGGAAGCCACTGAAGAGCAACAGAAAAGCCCTGGATCAGCTCAAGTCCCAGCCAGAAGCTTGGCACCGATATACCCGATATGGCAATGATCATTCCGATATAATCAAGAGTTCTTCCATGAAATACTGCTGATATGATACCAAGCGCAATACCGATAATAGTCGCCCAGATCATTGCAGATACTGTGAGCATGATTGTTGGTTTCATTCTGGGAGCGATTGTCTCAACAACAGTTTTTCCGTTTTTGATGGAATCGCCAAGGTCTCCGGTAAAAAGACCTTTCATATATTTTCCATACTGTACAAGCAGAGGATCATTCAGTCCCAGCTGCTCTCTTACAACTTCTACGTCTTCCTTAGTTGCATCCTGTCCTGCGATCATTCTGGCCGGATCACCGGGAATCATATGTATAAACATAAATATTACAAATGAAATCACAAGAAGGAGAGGGATTGCGCTTGCAACACGCTTACAAAAATATTTACCCATTCTTTTGCCTCCAGTCTGAGTTATAAAAAATAATCACTGTCCATAGTCACAAAAACTGCCGTCCCCACATCTGTGAATGGTCACAGACAGTTGAACGGCAGTTTTCTGCTAAGAACCTTTATGTTCTGTTACATACTTCTGCGGCGCCTGTCGCCCCAGTTAAATATTTACTTTTTAAATATTCTTTTACTGAGCAAGCACTGCGTTAGTGAAGTTAAATGCTCCGTCCGGAGATACATATGCGCCGGAGAGATAAGATTTGGATGCATAGAGGATCTGATCGTTTCCAAGGAACAGCCACGGAGCAGCTTCCCATGCGATTGTCTGAGCCTCGCCATAAATCTCAGCCTGTTTGTCCGGATCAGCAGTTGCAAGACCTTCATCTAACAGTTTGTCAAAGTCTTCGTTTACGAAATATGCTGTGTTTGCACTTGTAGGAGGTACCATGTCGCTGTGAAGCAGGGAACGAACAGAACCATCCATAGTGAAATCAGATGCGGACCAGTTTACATACCACATATTAACTTCTGCTTCTTCCTGATCTACATAGATCTTGTCATTCAGTGTTGCAGGCTCCATAGGAAGAACCTCAACGTCAATGTTGATCTGAGCAAGCATCTGTTTGATAAATGTCATACCTTTTACTTCCTGAGTGGAGTTGTCTCCCCAGAGTGTAAGCTTGAAGCCATCCTCATATCCGGCTTCTTTCATAAGCTCTTTTGCTTTTTCAAGGTCATAAGTATAAGGAGTCTGCTCCTTGTATCCTCCGATAATAGAAGGAACGATAGAAGTTGCAGGTTTTGCATATCCGGAATACATAAGCTGAACATATGCGTCTTTATCAATAGCGTAGTTCATAGCCTGACGTACTTTTTCATCTTTCAGCTCCGGAACGTTCATGTTCAGAGTTACATATCTCATGATGTTGGAGTCTGCTGCCAGTACGTTTACATCATCGTTTCCTTTGATTGCTTCGATCTGGTCTGCAGGCATCGGATAAACGAGATCAGCCTCGCCTGTCTGAAGCATAGCGGTACGGGAACCTGCCTCCGGAACCTCTTTAATAGTAACAGTATCTACAGAAGCTTTTTCGCCCCAGTAATCTTCATTGCGCTCGAAAGTTGTATGATCTCCCTCTTCCCACTCTGTGCAGATGAACGGGCCGGTTCCTACCGGATGGTTCATAATATCATTGCCGTACTCTTCAAGAGCAGCCGGGCTGATCATACAGATCTGTGTCATACGGTTGATAAACGGTGCCCATGGCTCAGTAAGCTTGAATACTACAGTGTAGTCATCCGGAGTCTCAATGCTTTCCACACGGTATGTCTCTGATCCGTCCTCTCCTGTTACAACAAAGGTTCTTCTCTGACGGAGATTGTTTTCTTTATCAATGATACGATCATAGTTTGCCTTTACTGCTGCCGCATTAAAGTCTGTTCCATCTGTAAACTTAACACCTTCACGGAGATGGAATGTATAGGTGAGGGAATCCTCGGAAACCTCATAGGACTCTGCAAGCTGTCCCTGAATTTCCTGGTTTTCATCAAAAGCTACTAACATTTCATAGCATCCGCGGGTTGCAGAGATTGCATTGGTATCCGGAATATTTGCCGGGTCCATGGAGCTTACGCTTCCCTCGATTGCGATCACCAGATCATTGTCCGGGGATTTTGCTTCTGTGTTGGTTGCCTTCAGTGCGTATCCGTCTTCTGCTGCTGCGAATACTGTTGTGCCCATGGACAGTGTCATTACACCTGCCAGAAGGGCTGCGAGAACTTTTTTACGATTCTTCATAAATCTTTCTCCTTTTTGTTTTTTTATTTGTTAATAAGTTACAATTTCGTTATGAAATATGGGTACAAAAAAAGCATCTCTTATTTTTTGCGTCTTTGCAATGTTCTCATTATCTGATCTGATTCAACAATTTGCCCCTTTGCATACTCATAAAAAATACTTTACCTTAATTCGATGTCCACAGTATAACAATTTTCTACATATTTGTCAATGATTTTTTATTATTTTTTATTGATTATTCTTACTCTTTCTTGTTTTTATCTGGTAAATAAGTATAAACAATTCAGAACAGGACGAATCAAACATTTTTCTTTTATCAGAAATTATATACTATGGTTTTCCCTCCGCAACAGAAAAAAGGACAGGCAGGAAAGTTGTCTATTCCTGCCTGTCCCCATATCATCGTTTCTTAATCATTTTATCTCTGGAGTCCTTTATTCCGTCTTTCCCTGCTCTGCCTTTAAACCTTAAACCGGTAGCCTACTCCCCATATGGTTTCAATATACTGAGGTTTGGCTGTATTAAACTCGATCTTCTCACGGATCTTTTTAATATGAACTGTAACCGTAGCAATATCTCCCACAGATTCCATTGCCCATATTTCCCGGAACAGTTCATCCTTTGTAAAGACACGGTTTGGATTTTCTGCCAGAAATGTAAGAAGATCAAACTCTTTTGTAGTAAAGGTTGTCTCCTCTCCGTTTACCCACACACGTCTTGCAGTTTTATCAATCTTGATTCCCCTGATCTCGATCACATCATTTTTTACCGCTCCGGATCCTACCAGACGATTATATCTTTCCATGTGGGCCTTTACTCTGGCAACCAGCTCACTTGGGCTGAATGGCTTCGTCATATAATCGTCTGCCCCCAGACCCAGGCCCCGGATCTTGTCAATATCGTCTTTTTTGGCAGATACCATAATGATCGGCGTGTTTTTTTCCTGACGCACCTGTTTACAGATATCAAATCCGTCCACCTCCGGAAGCATAAGATCCAGAATGATCAGGTCATATTCCTCTGTCATTGCTTTCTGTAGTCCTGTATCGCCTCTGTTGGCAATCTCCACTTCAAAACCGGAAAGTTCCAGGTAGTCCTTTTCCAGATCTGCAATAGCCTCTTCATCTTCAATGATCAGTATTTTACTCATTTCATTGGTACCTCCTGATATTTTCTTAAAACAAAATACATAATGGTTCCGATTCCCTCACGGCTGGTAGCCCACACCTTTCCTCCATGGTCCTCCATGATCTTTTTTACAATAGAAAGTCCGATTCCGCTTCCTCCCTTGGAAGAATTTCTCGAAACATCTGTCCTGTAAAAACGGTCAAAAATATAAGCCAGATCCTTGGAGGCGATTCCTTTTCCATTGTCCTCGATCTCTACCTGAACGAAATCCCCCACATCCTTTACCCGGATCTGGATCACGCCCTTTGCCTTGTCCATATATTTGATCGCATTTCCGATAATATTATGGATCACCCGCCGGATCTGCTCTCCGTCTGCAATCACCTGCACGCTTCTGTCAACATAATTGGCATAGCAGAGCTGTATTCCTCTTGTTTCCAGCTCCAGACCGATCTCCTCTGCGCAGTCAGAAAAATAATCCTCCACGTTCAGTTTACTGAACGTATACGGGATCCTGTTGGTGTCAATCTTGGAATAAAATGTAAGCTCATTGATCAGATGATCCATTTCATTTGTTTTATTATAAATGGTTCTTACATAACGGTCCATTTTTTCAGGAGTATCCGCAACTCCGTCCATAATCCCTTCCACATATCCCTTTACTGCTGTGATAGGTGTTTTAAGATCATGGGAAATATTACTGATCAGCTCCTTGTTTTCCTTATCCAGAATGATCTTTTCCTCAGCGGATTCCTTCAGACGCCGCCGCATTTCTTCAAAATCCCGGCACAGCTCGGAAAATTCATCTGTTCCTTCCACATCCAGAACAAAATCCAGATTTCCATCCTTAATATTTCTGGTTGCCTTGCGCAGCTTCACAAGAGGAGTGGCAATACTCCTGTAAATCCACAGCCCTACAGATAAACTGGTAAATACAAGTATCACCAGTGCAGAAACAAACAGATCCTTGGTCATGATCTGAATTCCATCCTGCCCTGTCTCAGAATCAGCAATGGTGATCCCATAGCCATAATCATGCTCTGCCGACACTGTTTCTGCTGTTTCTGCCTTTTTTTCCTCCCTGATCTGTGCTTCCCGCATTCCGTGAAGTGTGGCGGCAAACAAAAGAAGCGGTACCAGAATGATCATAAAAAAGCCAACCATAATTCTTGTCTGTAATTTCATGAAGCCTCCCTGTTCCGCCCAATCCGAATAATCTGAATCTCCAGTTCTCCGCACTGACAGAACAATCTGTAGTCCTGATTTTCTATGGCATATAAAAACGCACGGGCAGTAAAATCACATTACCACCTGTGCGTTCATTATATCACATCGTTATATTTCTATGTCTAAATTTTCTATAAAATCATCTCAGGCAAGATACTTTTTCAGATCATCCACTTTATCCAGTTTTTCCCATGGAAGCTCTACATCTGTACGTCCGAAATGTCCGTAAGCTGCAGTCTGTTTGTAGATCGGTCTTCTTAAATCCAGCATACGGATAATTCCTGCCGGACGAAGATCAAAGTTTTCACGGATGATCTCAACAAGCTTTGTATCAGAAAGTTTTCCTGTTCCAAAGGTCTCCACATTAATAGAAGTAGGCTGTGCAACACCGATGGCATAGGAAAGCTGGATCTCACATTTATCAGCAAGGCCTGCTGCAACAATATTTTTTGCAACATAACGTGCTGCGTACGCTGCAGAACGGTCTACCTTTGTGCAGTCCTTTCCGGAAAAAGCGCCGCCGCCGTGACGGCCGTATCCGCCATAGCTGTCAACAATGATCTTACGTCCTGTAAGACCGCTGTCTCCGTGAGGTCCGCCGATCACGAAACGACCTGTAGGATTGATGAAATATTTTGTATCTTCATCCACCATATCCTCCGGAATAATAGCGTCAAATACATATTTTTTGATATCCTCATGGATCTGCTCCTGAGTAACCTCCGGATCATGCTGAGTAGAGCATACAACCGCGTCAATACGTACCGGCTTGCCTTCCTCGTTATACTCCACAGTAACCTGTGTTTTTCCGTCAGGTCTTAAATAGCTCAGGGTTCCGTCCTTACGGATCTTGGTAAGCTGACGGGCAAGCTTGTGAGCCATATTGATGGCATACGGCATATATTCCTCAGTTTCATTGGAAGCATATCCGAACTGGATGCCCTGATCGCCTGCACCGATAGCATCGATCTCATCCTCGCCCATCTTGGCTTCCAGGGCCTTGTCAACACCCAGGGCAATATCAGCAGACTGCTCGTCAATGGCAGTGATAACCGCGCAGGTATCTGCGTCAAATCCATACTTGCCGCGGGTATATCCGATCTCTCTTACAGTATCTCTTACGATCTTCTGAATATCAACATATCCGTTTGTTGTGATCTCTCCCATAACAAGAACAAGACCTGTTGTAGTTGCTGTTTCGCAGGCAACACGGCTCATTGGATCCTGCTCGATCAGAGCGTCAAGAATGGCGTCGGAAATAGCGTCGCACATTTTGTCCGGATGACCTTCAGTAACAGATTCGGAAGTAAATAAAATTTTTTCCATTGTGTTTTTCCTTTCTTCATAACGACCCGAAAACTTATTGTTACGGGTATTGGTAAACAAAAGAGACAGCCCGAATAATCGGACTGTCTGAATTTATCTTTCAATCCTCTTATTGTTCGATCACTCGCTCAGGCTGGCACCTTCCTCAATAGAGGGGTTGCCGTGGCTTCACAGATCCTTTGTATCTCCACCACTCTGAATAAAAGGCCGTTCTCTATTTGATTTGCAACAATCATACAATATACTCATTTTTTCCGTTTGTCAAGAAAAAATATATGAGATTTCCGGATCATCCTACACGAAGACGGAATTTCTGGATTTCCTTTTCACTGGAAACTCTCTCGATCTCTGCGCCAAGGCTTCTCAGCTTTTCTTCAAAATTCTCGTAGCCTCTCTGGATGTAAACAATATCATCTACAACCGTCACGCCGTCTGCTGCCAGACCTGCAATTACAAGAGCTGCTCCTGCGCGGAGATCCGGTGCGCTGACTCTTGCGCCTGTAAGCTTACGTACTCCGTCAATGATGGCAGAATTTCCTTCCACCTTGATATTTGCTCCCATTCTGGAAAGCTCGTCCGCATATTTGAACCGGTTTTCAAAAATACTTTCTGTAACAATACTTGTTCCCTCTGCAAGAGCCAGAGTTACAGCGATCTGCGGCTGCATGTCAGTAGGATATCCCGGATAGGGAAGTGTTTTTACATGAGTTCTGTGCAGTCTCTTTCCTGCACGGACGCGAACTGCATCATCAAATTCCTCTACTTCACAGCCGATCTCTTCCAGCTTTGCAGTAGTTGCTTCCAGATGCTTCGGAATTACGTTTTTTACTGTAATGTCTCCGCCTGTAGCAGCCGCCGCAAACATAAAGGTTCCTGCCTCGATCTGATCAGGAATAATCGAATATTCTGTGCGGTGAAGCTTCTCCACACCTTTTATGCGGATAACGTCTGTTCCGGCTCCCTTAATGTTGGCTCCCATGCTGTTCAGGAAGTTAGCTACATCAACTACATGAGGCTCTCTGGCCGCATTTTCGATAATCGTGCGTCCCGGAGCCATAGATGCTGCCATCATAATGTTGATGGTTGCGCCAACAGACACAACATCCAGGAAAATATGGCTTCCGTGAAGATTTTCCGCACTTGCCATAATCGCCCCATGAAGAATCTTTACATCTGCTCCCAGAGCCCGGAAGCCCTTCAGATGCTGGTCAATGGGACGGCTTCCGATATTGCATCCGCCCGGAAGCGGCACCTCCGCATGTTTATATTTTCCAAGCAGCGCGCCCAGAAGATAATAGGATGCGCGGATTTTTTTAATGTATTCATAATCAACGCTGATATCGGCAATGGTAGAACCATTAATCTTTACTGTAGATCTGTTGATTCGTTCTACCTGGGCTCCGATCCCGGCAATTGCTTCCAGCAAAACATTGATGTCTCTTACGTCAGGCAGATTTTCGATTAATATGGTTTCATCCGTCATGATTGCAGCAGAAAGTATTGCAAGGGCTGCGTTTTTGGCTCCGCCGATCTCAACTTCACCTACTAACGGATTGCCTCCTTTAATTACATACTGTTCCATAAAACACCTCTATGAATTATTTTCACTCCGTAAGCCGAAGCAAACACCAGAAATGTTACTGTTCACTCTGTTCACAGTAACCCAGAAATGACTTATCATATCCGAAAAATGTTAATATATTAAAATGTTCAATATCGTATTATAACATATTTTTAACATTTGTAAATAAAAAGTTAAGTATCTGTGCCTGCTTCTGCTCTTTCCTCTGCTTCAACAGTTACTTTTTTTGCTTTTCCAGTGTTTCCAAAACTGCCTGCAGACATGTTTCCAGATCCTGTCCTTCCTGATCGATCACGATATCCGCATATTTTTCGTACAGAGGTGTGCGTTCTCTGTACAGATCTGCCAGCGTCTGCCCTTCCTTCAGGACAACTCCTCTTCCCTTAAGGTTCCCAAGCCGCTTTGACAGTTCGTTCAGCGACAGTTTCAGATAGACTACTGTTCCAACAGACTTCAGATGCTCCATTGCCTCCTGGCAGTAAACCACGCTTCCCCCTGTGGCGATCACCGTCTCCTCCGCCTCAATAGAAGCATTGACACGATTTTCTATTGCCTGAAATCCATCATTTCCCTCCTGAGCTATGATCTGATGGAGCTTCCTTTTTTCCTGCTTCTGTATCAGAAGATCAGAGTCAAGGAACTGATAGCCCAATACCTTTGCAAGAACAACACCGACGGTGCTCTTCCCCACTCCCGGCATTCCTATCAATGTAATGTTATTCATATATCCTCCAGACATCTCTGTCTATCTTATTATCTGCAAATAACCGGATTTTATTTTACCATAAAAAACCCTTTTCTGCAATCCCCCGGAAAATCTGCACTTTTTTTCCATTTTTCAGCGTTTTTTACCCTGTTTTTTTGCTTTTTTCACACTGTAACCAAAAGTTCCCAGTTTCTTTCCTGTTCCCAGATACTCCCCATGTGAATACACAATAGGTCTGGCTCTGTTTAAATCAAACCGGTTCTTCTCATCCATATATTTTTCATCTGCGTGAACTGCTGCAACCTGGGCGATAAACATGTGATGAGATCCAAGTTCCCGGATTTCTTTTACCTTGCATTCAATAGAAACAGGCGCTTCTGCTATCATCGGCGCTTTTACCTTTTCTGCCTTTTCCCTTGTCAGTCCTGTCTCCTTAAATTTATCAACGTCTCTTCCGGACTTTACTCCGCAGTAATCTGTGGCAAATGCCAGCTCCTCAGTAGTCAGATTGATCACAAACTCTCCTGTTTCACGGATCATGTGATAAGAGTAACGCTCCGGACGAATGGATATGGATACCATGGGAGGATTGGTACACACAGTTCCGGCCCATGCCACTGTTATAATATCATCTCTGCCCTCTTTATCTGCTGCGCTTACCATTACAACAGGAAGAGGATAAAGCATATTTCCCGGCTTCCAGCTCTGTTTCGACATAAAAATCCCTCCTGAACCTATGCGTACTCGTTCTGCATCTGCGCAGCTTCCATTAATGCAGGAATAAGCTGTTTCTTTCTGGAAACCACACCTTTCAGATACAGAGAACCATTGTCCGCCTCCATGCCAAAAGCGCTCTCCGCCATCTCTTTACTGCCTTCGCCATAAAACAGAAGCTCTGTAGAACGGTTCATAATACTTGTAAGCATAAAGTAGACCCTGGAAACTCCATGACGGCCGCATTCACTTACCATAAACGGTTCCAGACGTTCTTTTATCATCTTAAGCTCGTCCTCGTCCATAGAACTGATCTGGCCAACGCCAAAGGTAACGTCACCCTCTGCAATAAATTTCTTATAATCCTGATAAAAGATTTCTTCCGGAGACTTGTCCTTCAGATTGCTTCCTGCCTTAAACATTTCCTTTGCAAATTCCTCTATGGAAATATCTGCGATCAGCGCAAGAGCTCCTGCTGCCATTTTATCCTGAAGAGTACAGGTAGGAGAACGGAACATCAGAGTGTCCGAAATAATGGCCGCGCAGAGAAGTCCCGCGATTTTAGGCGGAATCTCCAGTTTCTGTTCTCCATAGATCTGATACATAATCGTTCCCGTACATCCTACCGGCTGATTCCGGAAGCTGACCGGCTGCATTGTCTGAAGCGTACCCAGCTTATGATGGTCGATAATTTCAAGGATCTCCGCTTTTTCAATATTATCAACAGCCTGATCCTTTTCATTATGATCGACCAGAACCACCTTTTTCTTATGCATATCAAGAAAATTACGGCGGGAGATCGTACCCACACATTTTCCCTTTTTGTCAATTACCGGGAATGCCCGGTGACGGTGCTTGATCATCACATCCTGAATATCATCTGTAAAATCCTCTGTGTGGAAGGTTACCAGATTTTCTGTTTTCATGATATATCTCACAGGAATACTCTGATTGATCAGTCTTGATATTGTAAACGTATCATATGGGGAAGAGATCACCACAATATCCTTTTCATGAGCAAGCTTCAGGACGTTTTCTGTTACCTGGATATCCATTCCCACAATAATACAGCTCACATTCATTTCAATGGCCTGCAGATGATCCTCTTCTCTGTTTCCGAGAATGATCATATCATTCTCCCGCACGTACTCTCTCAGCTTGTCCGGGTCAGCAGTTCCCACCATAACCTTTCCTTCTGTAAAATATCCGTGTTCATTTCCTTCGATCACACTGCCGCCAATGGTTTCCGCAATGCGTCTGTACTGGGTTCTTGCCCGTGACAGAAGATAACTGTCTGTTGTGTCCATATATGTCTGGGCAATATCTCCAATGGTGATCAGGCCCTCCAGACAGCCCTCTTTATCTCTGATCGGCAGAGAAACAATGCTGTTTTCCTGCATCAGATCCCATGCATTCTTTAATGACATACTCTTATCTGCTTCCGGGCTCATGTGGATATCCATATCCTTGACCTGAGTTCCGATATTACTCAGATATCCCGGAGGCTGGATCCCGAAACGGTTCAGCACATACTCAGTTTCCTCATTTATCTGGCCTGCGCGTTTGGGAACATATCTTTTGTTCTGAAATGTTCTGTTTTTTATATCACAATACGCAATGGCAGAACAGATAGAGTCTGTGTCCGGGTTTTTATGTCCGATCACAAAAATCTTATCCTGTTTTCTCATAAATTCCTCCTCGCTGCCTCTTTCTTCAACTGATACTGTATTTCTTTGCGGTACTCAGTCCAGTTTGATTCCTGCAAATAATGATCCAAGAGATGTAGTTGCTTCCTCACCTGCATCCGGAACCTCATAGACCTCTTCCTCAATGTCTTTTGCCATCATATCAGATGCCTCTTTTATGCTGAGACTTAATTTTCCATCCTTTACAGCAGTTACCTTAACCTTTACTCTGTCTCCCACAGAAAGAACTTCAGAGGGCTTTTTGATTCTTTTCTCGCAGATCTGGGAAATATGAACAAGACCGGAAAGACCGTTCCCAAGATCCACAAAAGCTCCGTATGGCTGAAGGCTTTCTACCGTTCCTTCTGTTACCAGTCCCACCTGTACATTTGAAATTTTTTTCTTTCGCTCTTCCTCTGCCTGCTCTCTCAGAAGTTCTCTTGCAGAAAGAATCAGCTTTTTGCTGTCTTTGTCAAACTCGATCACCTGAACCCGTATCTGACGGTTCAGATATTCTTCTGTATCCTCCACATATCCAAGAGAAAGTCTTGAAGCCGGAATAAATCCCCGTATACCTTCCACATACGCAATGACGCCTGCATTGGTGATTCCCTTTACTGTAACGTCAAGAGCTTCTCCTGATTCTTTATATTCCCGGATTTTTTCCCATGCGAGCACATCTGCCGCCTCAACCCTGGAAAGAAGAATATTGCCGTTTCCGTCATCTTTACGGATAACCGTGGCAGAAACCTCGTCTCCCGGATGAACTTCCTCTTTCAGATTAAATCCCGGCTCTCTGGTATAGTCTTCAGCCGGAATCACACCCTCCGCATAATATTTCAGATCAAGGATCACTTCCTTTTCGTCCACACTTACTACTGTTCCGGTAAGAATGTCCCCTTCTTCTATTTTTTTCATAGACTCATTCAGCTCTTTTTCGTAATCTTTCATTGTTTCAGCCATAATATACTACTCCCTTTCCTGCTATTATTTTCCTGCGTCCTCTGTCAGAACTGTGCAGCAGCTTTTATTTATGTCATATGATACCGCAGGTTCAAAACCCGGCATTCGCATCACTGAACCTCGTTAAGTGTCCAGTCATATTTCCTCACGAAATTCATCCTGTGTCTCCGACCCGGATTCATTAAGTGTTCCTATTATACCATACGGGGTTTCTGACCTACAACCTATTTACAGCTTAACAGCAAAAAAGCTCCCTGATTCAGGGAGCTCTATAAACGAGGAGTGCCCCGGCAGTGGTTTACCGGGGCAATTATTATGAAAAAATTTATGTGTAATGAAGAACATTACAACGTCATAACATTGTTCTTTCGAACTGTTCTTATCATAGCAATCTTTTATGAACTTTCTATGAACAAACAGTGAATCTTTCGTGTATTTGCACAATATTTTTTCTTATATTCCTCTGTTTTTTATAAAAATACTACATATTCTTCTTTGCTTTACCAAATTAACGTTGTGTAATATACATAATTTATTTATCTTTATATCCAAATTGTCTGCAACCTGTTGTCAATTCAGGATATCTTTTACCATATCTACCAGTTTTCCGAAAATACTCTTAACATCCTCTTTGGTAACTCCCAGACTCTCCAGCTTATCATATACCTTATGGACCTGCTCCCTCAGCTGTTCTTCATCAAGATCCATATTTTTAAACTTGTTATAAAGACTTACCAGAGTGCTTTTTTCAGAATCTGACAACGTAAAACCGGCTGCCTGTGCTGCGGTGTCAATCGCAGAAGAAATCTCTTCGTCAGTAACATCTGCCTGTCCAACTGAATCCATTGCAGATATGATAATGTCAACCACCTTATCCGGATCAGAGAGAAGATCTCCTATTCCGCTCTCCTTCAAAAGGTCCACTGCCTGATCTACCGCAGCATCTGTTGCAGTATCCGCGGATACGACAGCAGGCGCTGTACATGTAAGCGCTCCTGCAAGAATCCATGCACTTAATTTTTTTATTTTCATTTTTATTACCTCCGTTTTGTCTGAAACCATGTTCTGGAAAACCATTGCTGTTTTCCTGCAATTATATCAGAAATACCTTATGCCCCGTTGCCGGCAGCCTGGCAAAATGTCTTCCCAATGACCTTTGGAAATATCATCTTTTTTCTGACATCTGCTATTATATCACACTTTCAAACCTGCGCTGTAATATGTTTATGAACATTTTCCCTTCTTTCAGATCAGATCTGCCATTCATAAATCTTTCTATATTCGTTCATTATTTTTTCATATCTTAAACATGAAACTCTCATATTTTACAGATATACTATTCACATAAAAATAATACAGCCAACATTATTTTTATAATTTTCTTTTTCATATGTTGGATACCTGTAAAGGTATTCAACTCTCCTTCCTTTTAAATTTAATAAATCTTCAAGTAAAAAGCATCCGACCAGCCACCGGATGCTTTTTACATACTCTTTTTTTCTGTCATACAGTCCATTCTCTGCTGTGGCGGCATCACCGGGATGCCGTACAGCAAAATGCATTTGTCAGAGCGGCAAACTGCTCCAGACTCAGAGCTTCTCCTCTGATATTCAGAGGAAGCCCGCAGGCGCTGATCGCGCTCTCAACCTGTTCTTTTGTATAATTCAGTTCCTGGGAATTTTTCAGCCCATTGGCCATTGTTTTTCTTCTCTGGTTAAAAGATGCGCGAATAAGCCGGAACATCAGCTTTTCATTCTGCACCTGAACAGGCGGCTCTTTGTGTCTTTTCAGGCGGATCACGGCGCTTCCCACCTTTGGTCTTGGCATAAAACAGTTGGGCGGCACATTTGCTACAATCTCCGGTTCCGCATAATACTGAACGGCCAGAGACAACACCCCGTAATCCTTTGACCCCGGACCTGTCTGCATACGGTCTGCCACTTCTTTCTGAACCATTACTGTTATGGATTCTACCGGAACATGGCTCTCAAACAGTCCCATAATGATCGGTGTTGTAATATAATAGGGCAGATTTGCAACTACCTTGATCGCCTTTCCCTGATTTTTTTCATCTGCTATCTTCTGAATATCTGTTTTCAGGATATCCCCGTGAATAATATTTACATTATCCCAGTCCTTCAGAGTATCCTGCAGTATGGGGATCAGAGCATCGTCGATCTCCACTGCCGTGACTGCTCTGGCAGAGTCTGCCAGATACTGTGTCATAGTTCCGATTCCCGGTCCTATTTCCAGTACAAAATCATCTTTTGTTATTTCAGATGCCCGAATGATTTTTTCCAGAACATGAGTATCGATCAAAAAATTTTGACCAAACCTTTTCTGAAAAACAAATCCATACTTCTGAAGAACTTCAATCGTGTATTTGGGATTTCCAAGATAAGGTCTGGTCATAATCTTTACTTCCTTTTCCGTTATTTATTTTTTATGTTACTTAAAATCCTTTTCGTAGAGAACTGTATATCCGTCCATATCTGTTCTCTTCTTGGAAATATTTCTGCTCAGTTTACGGATTCCGCCGGTAGATTTTGCAATGGCATTATCAATGATTTCCTTTACAGCGCCTACATTCATAGGCATATCTTCTTTCTGATTCACACTGATCAGATTGTAAAGTACCAACATTGCCTGCTGATCAATCGTATAACCCCGTTCTCTTGTATAAACCATTGCAAAGTTTACAAGCTCATCATTGGTAAATACCGGGATATTGATCATAGATGTAAATTTGGACGTAAATTTCGGGAATCTTGCCATCAGCTTTCTCATTCCGATCTTTTCGTCTTCCAGAATCACGATCATTCCGTCTGTGCGGAAATCCATTGCCTTGCTTAACTGATTTACGGTTTCTTTTTTAAGCTGGTTTGCATTTTCAATTACAAGGAAACCACCTGCCATCTTTTTGACGATTGCAGGAATATTTTTGCCATTGATCTGCTCTGCAAATACATAGGCAACCTTGGCGGCTTCAAGATTCAGTTCCTTGCATATTGCAGGAATCAGTCCTGAGATCAGTCTTGTTTTTCCTGTCTCTCTTCCGCCCATAACAATAATGTTTCCGGTTCTGGACGTTTTGTCAGCAGCAGCCATCTGAACGTCGCAAAGCGCGTCTACAAGCTGCTCTCTCAGCCCAGGTACTCTTGCAAAATATGTAAACAGTTTTTTCTCGCTGTCTGTAAGAGTTTTCTCCCTGGGAATAATATCCATTGCCTCCTGAGGACGGATGGTATCAACAAACCGTTCCAGTTCCTCAGCCTGACTCAGACGGACATTTTTCTTCTTCCGAGGAGTCTTCTGTCCTGCCGGCTCTTCTTTAAATACTGTTTTTCTGTCCGGATCCGGTTTTCGGATCTCTGCATTCTTCTCTTCTGAAATTATTTTTGCAGATTTATTTTTTGAAATAGGATTACGGCTTACGACAGGAAGCTCTTCCGGTTCTTCTTCATAAAAATCATCTTCCTCGTCGTCGGATTCTTCTCCGTAAAAGTCGTCGTCATCAAACTCTTCGTAGAAGTCATCTCCGTCATCAGACTCATCTTCGTAGAAATCATCGTCCTCATCGTCAGATTCTTCCCCGTAAAAATCATCGTCCCCGTCATCATATTCATCGCCGTAGAAATCATCGTCCTCATCATCAGAAGCATCTTCATAAAACTCATCTGCTTCTCCAAACTCTTCTTCCAGAAGCTCCTCCGGATCTTTGTGATCTTTTCTTCCGGCCGGACCATTAAGGAATTCCTCTTCTGCTCTCCGAAGATCCTCTTCTGTCATATAATCTTCATCGTCAGGATCTGCTGCATGAACGTCCTCTGCCTTCGGTTCATCATCCGGAATTTCAATTCCCTGGGCAGTTGCTGCTGAAAGGATCATGTCTTCCAGATTAAAATCAAGGTCGCTTTCTGTTTCCAAAACACTCTTTTCTGTTCCCGGCAAAGTCACATCCGGAGCCTTTGGGATTTCTGTCACAACGGAGCTTTCCAGATCTATATTTTTCATGGATTCCGGAATTTCAAGCTGTGGAAGCTCCTGGCTGTTGTCAGAAAGAGCCTCTTCTTCTTCCAGACGTGCAACCTCTGTCTGATCGGAAAAATCCTCAAATATCTCATTTACATCAATTTCCTGAGCATCCGCCTCTTCCTGTTCCAGTGTTTTTTCCTCAGGAATATGTTCTTCTGCCGGTTCTTCCTCCCGGATAACAGAATCTTCTTCCGGCTCAAGATCCGGTACATTTTTGTGTTCTTTTTCAGAAGAACGATCCCGGATCATTTCCTCCTGAAATTCTTCCTCTTCTTTTGTGAAATCCTCTTCTTTCTTTTTACCGTTAAAGATATCCCGGATTCCCTTTGAAATTTTTTCCTGAATACTTTCAGCGTTATTTACATCCCGTTCATCAATACGAACATTCTCAATCACAGGAGAATCTTCATCCATAACAGTGTCATATTGATTTCCGGAATCTGTTTCCCTGGATTCTGCTGACTGATTCATCTGGTCAACCGTTGTCAGATTCGGGATAAACTGTTTCTCATACTGCTCTCTTTCTTTCCCGGTAAGCTGTCCCATGCGATTCTTCAGATCCATTGCCTTAAGCACATAACGGCCTTCACTGAACCAGAGAATAATGTCGTTGCACATTTCCAGGCATTTCTTCATATCGCCTTTCTGGTAATACAGCTTTGCCAGCTCATAGGACCAGCGTTCTGTAAACTCACGCTCCTTATATTCTTCCAGAATACGGATCTGTTCGTCCAGCGATACCTGTTTTGCTTTGCTTATCTTATATTTCAGAATATACCGGGTATTATCATTTGGAGCAACCTCAAGATATTCCTCATAAAACTCTTCTGCTTCCTGAATATCCTGCATTTTCAGAGATACCTCGATCAGCCTGTACAGAATATTTTTGCCGATAGGCGCCCGATGATACGCCAGAAGAAAAATCTCCTTGCTGTCCTGATATCTCTTATTGGCAGCATAAATTTCACCAACCACGCACAGGTTATGAACATTTTTTACTCTGCGCCAGTCAATGCTGTCAACAACCTCCATAGCCTCTTTATATTTTTTCTGGGCTAAAAGGCTTTCAATACGGCTCACTTTTATTCGAAATTCCTCTTTATCCAATATACATTCACCAACTTTCCATAATTAAAACAAGTTTAACATATGCATTTATGCTTGTCAAAGAACTTTCCCCGGAAAAAATAAATTCCGGGGAAAAATTAATTCTGTTTGCTGTTCTTTTGTACCGGATTAAAAACTTCGCCTTTCACAACCCGAAATACTTTATTAATGTGAAACTGATGGTTCACAAAATCATCCAGACCTGTACAGGTGATCAATGTCTGAATATCATGAATACTGTCCAGAAGATACGTCTGACGGCTGCTGTCCAACTCTGAAAGTACATCGTCCAGAAGAAGCACCGGCGTATCTCCGATCTTTTTCTTTACAAGATATATTTCTGAAAGTTTCAAAGACAGAGCGGCTGTCCTCTGCTGTCCCTGAGATCCGTATTTCCTGATGTCAATGCCATTTACCAGAAAACACAGATCATCTCTGTGTGGTCCTGAAGAGGTCATTTTCATCCGGATATCCCTGTCCCTGTTTCTGCAGAGCAGCTCTTCAAAATTCTCTTCCTGTGCGCTTGGTTCATAAATAACCTGAAGAAGCTCTTCACCTCCGGTAAGATTTTTATGAATATCACAGATGATCTCATTCAGCTCTTCAACGAAAGTCTGCCTTTTACGAATCAGCTTTTTTCCATACCGTAGCATCTGATGATCCCATACGTCCAGAGTATCTTTCAAAGCTGGATTGGCATACATATCCTTCAGAAGACGGTTTCTCTGATTCACAATATGATTATATCCGGCCAGATCAGACAGATAAATCTGATCCAGCTGACACAGCTCCAGATCCAGAAATCTTCTTCTTTCACCAGGACCGTTTTTAATAATATTCAGATCCTCCGGCGAAAAAAATACAAGATTTACAATGCCGAAAAGTTCTCTGGCCTTTTTAACCGGAAGCCCGTTGACTGCAGCTCCCTTGGATTTGTTTTTCCGAAGATGCATGTCCAGCTTATAAGAAAGACCGTCCTTTTTTACCATCATGCGGATGTGAGCATCCTCCTGACCGAAACGGATCATTTCTCTGTCCTTGCTTCCCTTATGAGACTTTGTTGTCCCACAAAGATAAACAGATTCCAGAATATTTGTTTTTCCCTGAGCATTATCCCCGTAAAAAATATTTGTTTCCCTGTCAAGATATAATTCAAGGTTTTCATAATTTCTGAAATTTTTTAATTGTACAGACTCTATATACATAATCTACCTGATCACTTTTATATCCTGTCCGTTAAAGGAGATCACATCCCCTTCATACACTTTTCTGCCGCGACGTTCGTCAACTTCACCGTTCACTTTAACAAGCCCGTCCTGAATAACAAACTTTGCCTCAACTCCGTCTTCTACAACTCCTGCAAGTTTCAAAGCCTGTCCCAGCTTGATAAATTCATCTCTGATTTTGATTTCCACAATGATCCTCCTTTATCTTGCCTGATTCTGGCTGATATTTACAGGCAGGATCAGATAGGTGTATGTCTCCTCATCATCTCTGATAAAACATGGAGCCTTGGGGTTCATAAGGTACATATGAATATTTTCATCATCAATAACTTTCAAAGCATCGATCAGGAATTTCGGGTTAAATCCGATGAGAATATCCTTTCCTTCTTTCTCAATATCGATCTCTTCATTCATGGATCCCATGGAAGAGTCAATTTTAAGCTCCATTTTATTATCTCTGATGTCAATGACGATTGGTTTTTTATCTCCTTCTCTTACAAGAAGTGTGGCACGGTCAATACAGTTCAGAAATTCTTTTTTATTTACAGACAGCCTGGTATCATAATCACTGGAAAGCATCTGATCAATGCGGAAGTATTCTCCCTCGATCAGTCTGGATACAACCATGGTCTGATCAAACTCAAACAATATATGGTTTTTTGTAAAATAAATGCTTACCTGATCATCAACCTCACCGGAAAGGATTTTGCTGATCTCACTAAGTGTCTTTCCAGGAACGACAATCTTTTTGTCAGAATATTCTCTCTTAAGAGGCATGCGTCTAATGGATATACGATGACCGTCCAGAGACACTATTTTCAGACAATTATCCTTTATCTCAAAAAGTTCACCTGTCATTAACCGGTTATTTTCGTTTACAGCAATAGAAAACAGAGTCTGGCGGATCATTTCTTTTAATGTAAACTGTGAAAGAGTAAGGGATTCGTCCCGTTCAATAACAGGAAGGTAGGCAAAATCTTCTCCTGTTTTTCCCGGAATTGTAAATTTTGCTTTTTCACAGGTGATCGTTGCTACATAATTTTCATCTGTATGGATGGTCACGTCATTATCAGGAAGTCTTCTGATGATCTCATAGAAAATTTTTGCATCAAGAGCAACCATTCCTTTTTCAGCAATTGTTCCGTCAACAATTGTTTCAATTCCCAGTTCCATATCATTTGTAGTAAATTTGATCTGGTTTGTTGATGCATCGATCAGAATACATTCCAGAATCGGCATTGTTGTTTTAGAAGGAACAGCTTTCAAAGAGATATTAACGCTTTTTAATAAACTTGTTTTGGAACAGATAATTTTCATGTTGTGTATAACTCCCTTCCTGTTTGAAAATGGCTTTTAAAAAAAATAAATAAGAAAAAATCCGTATTAGCCGCCTTAGGGGCTGTGAATATGTGAAAAAGTCCAAAAAAGCCTTAAAAATCAAGACTTTCAAACTGTATAACTTCGTGTAAAACCCGGGGGTTCATATGTGGATAAAGTAATTATCCCTGTGGATTAATTTTTTTCCTGAGGGTGTCAATGGAATTTTTCAGGTTGTCATTTGTCTGAAGTTCCTTCTCGATTTTCTCAATTCCGTGCATAACAGTGGTGTGATCACGGTTTCCGAGATTTTTTCCAATGGTTTTCAGTGATGTATCAATGATATCCCTGCATAAATACATGGCAATCTGTCTTGGCATAACGATTTTTGAGCTTCTCTTGTTTCCGCAGAGGTCTGCTGTCGTCACATGATAGTGCTCTGCAACCACAGAAATAATGTATTCCGGTGTAATTACCTTCTGCTGATCCGGCGAAATGATATCTTTCAGCGCTTTTTCTGCAAGTTCCAGGGTAACTTCCTTTTTTTCAAGCTTGGAACTTGCCATTACTTTATTAAAGGCGCCTTCCAGCTCACGGATATTTGATTTTATATTGGTGGCTATGTATTTTATAACCTCTTCGCTGATATTATAGCCGTCCAGTTCTTCCTTTTTATGAAGAATTGCCATTCGGGTTTCATAATCCGGCAGTGTAATATCTGCGATCAGACCCCACTCAAACCGGGAACGGAAACGTTCTTCCAGAATTTCCATATCTTTCGGAGGTTTATCAGAAGATATGATAATCTGTTTTTTGGCGCTGTGGAGACTGTTGAAGGTATGGAAAAATTCTTCCTGTGTGGACTCTTTTCCTATAATAAACTGGATATCGTCAACAAGAAGAACGTCAATATTCCTGTATTTTTCACGGAATTTGGACATTGCTGAATTATTTCCGTTTCGGATCGTCTCGATCAGTTCATTGGTAAATTCTTCACTTGTTACATAAAGAACCTTACTGTTTTCATTATTGTCAATAATATAATGCGCAATGGAATGCATCAGGTGAGTTTTTCCCAGTCCGGCGCCTCCGTAAATAAAAAGAGGATTATAAGTATCTCCCGGAGATTCCGCAACTGCAAGAGCTGCTGCCTGGGCAAATTTATTGTTGCTTCCTACAATAAAGCTGTCAAAAGTATATTTTGGATTCAGATGAGCTTCCTCACATCTTTGATCGCGAAGAGATTTGGATTCAGACATATTATAGGAAGGAATTTCTTTTTTCGGGACATTTTCCGGAAGAATAAACTGGATTTCACAGCTTTCCATTCCCGTAACCTCGCAGATTGTAACCTGAAGAGGCAGTCTGTATTTTTTATTTACAATATCTAATAGAACACTCTGTTCAGAAGGAACGAGGATCGTGACAACGTTGTCCCTTACCTCGTATACTTTCAAAGGCTTCAGCCATGTATTGAAGGCAACGTTCGCAACATCATATTCAACTTTCACGATTTGAAGGATTTCATCCCATTTTTCTATAACTTTATCCATTTTCACTCTCCCGGTTCCTGGTTTCAGGTGTTTTTTTGTTTATATTAAGTCTGAAAGACATAAATATCCTTATATATATTATAATAAATAAAGGTTTTACGCAATCCTTATTTGAATAATTGTAGTTATACACATTTTTCCACATGTGGATAATGTCAGAGATGTGGAAAATCCCCTTTAAGTTTACATAAAACCGGAAATAGTGGATAAATACCCATGGGGATTGTGTATAACGTTGTCCACGTAAAAATCCTTGTAAAATAAAGGGATTTTTAAACATAATGTGTAAAAATAAGTCGAAAAATGTGGACATTTATCAGGGTATCACCAAAGTTATCCACAAGTTATCCACAAAATGTGGATAACATTACGTAAACTGAAGATTTCCACATATAGATGTTGATTCTAAACAACCGGAAGTAAGAGAAACTTTCAAAGCTTATGATCAGGGGACATTTCTATAAAAATCTTATTTTTAGCTTGACGAACAGGGGGTTTATGAATATAATTGAAATGATGTTCTATGAAAATTTTTAAATTGGATAATAGATAAAGGAGGTGCTTTACCTATGAAAATGACATTTCAGCCAAAGAAGAGATCAAGAGCTAAAGTTCACGGATTCAGAGCCCGCATGAGCACAAAAGGCGGCCGTAAAGTATTAGCTGCAAGAAGATTAAAAGGAAGAAAGCAGTTATCAGCATAAGATCAGACATAAGACCGCAGTATTGTGGTCTTTTCTTCTATACAGGATTATTTCTGTAAGAATAAGAATTGAAGGAGGACCAGATGAAATATTCAGAGTCCTTAAAGAAAAACAAAGATTTTCAGCAGGTTTACAGACATGGAACATCAAAGGCAAATCGGTATCTGGTGATGTACGTACTGGAAAATCAGTACATGAAGAATCGTCTGGGAATATCAGTAAGTAAAAAAGTAGGAAACAGTGTGGTTCGCCACAGAATCACCAGATTGATAAGGGAAAGTTATCGTTTAAATGAACCGTTATTTTGTAACGGCCTGGATATTGTAGTAATTGCCAGAGTATCTGCAAAGGGAAAAAGCTATCAGGAAATAGAAAGCGCCCTGCTGCATCTGGCCGGAAAGCATCATATAGCAGGTGAAAAGAAAAATGAAGAATATTCTGATTAAACTGATACGTCTTTATCAAAAATATTTATCACCGATGAAGAGAACAAAATGCCCTTATATTCCCACATGTTCTCAGTATGGTTTGGAGGCAATCCAAAAATATGGCGCGATTAAGGGTGGATTGCTTGCCCTCTGGAGAATTTTAAGGTGTAACCCTTTTTCTCACGGAGGATATGATCCTGTGCCATAATCAGGAGGAAATGAAAATTGGAATTGATGATTTTAGCTACAAAGAACTCGACGCCAATCATTGGCCAGATCTCAGTTGTCATGGGCTGGATAATGAACGGTATTTACAAATTCCTTGACGGATTGTTCGGAATCCAGAATCTCGGTCTTTGTATCATTATTTTCAGTATTCTGATCTATCTTTTTATGACTCCTCTTCAGATCAAGCAGCAGAAGTTCTCAAAACTGAGTTCAGTTATGCAGCCGGAGCTGATGAAGATTCAGAAAAAGTACAAAAACAAGAAAGATCAGGCTTCTATGCAGAAAATGCAGGAAGAAACCTCAGCAGTTTACCAGAAATATGGAGTATCCCCTACAGGAAGCTGTGTTCAGCTTTTGATCCAGCTGCCGATCCTGTGGTCTCTGTGGCATGTAATCCAGAATATTCCTGCCTATGTTGGCAGTGTAAAAAGTGTTCTTGACGGAGTTGCTTCTCAGATTATCGGTGTCAGCGGATATACCAACATCCTTCAGGATTTTATTACTGATAATAAAATGACCCGTGTAAGACTGATCCTTGACGGTCAGACAGCAACACCAAATTCTGTAATTGACTTTTTGTATGCACTTTCTCCGGGACAGTGGGATAAACTGGCAGATATGAGTCAGTTTGCAGGATTTTCTGATGCGATCAACAGCACAGCCGGGGAAATTTCTCACATGCAGAGTTTCCTGGGACTGAATATTGCAGATATGCCATGGAACTATATTACAGCAGTTGTTGCAGGCGGATCCATTCTTCTTGCAATTGCAGCGCTTCTTATTCCGATCCTTTCCTGGGGAACTCAGGTGCTGAACCTGAAGCTGATGCCTCAGGCGACACCTCAGAATGACGATGGTGCGAATCCCATGGCAAGCTCTATGAAGACCATGAACATGGTAATGCCTCTTATGTCAGCATTTTTCTGTTTCACATTCCCGGTAGGTCTTGGTATTTACTGGATTTCCAGTGCTGTTGTAAGAAGTGTCCAGCAGGTTCTTATTAACCGTCATCTGAACAAGATGGATATTGAAGTTCTGATTAATGAAAACATGAAGAAAATAGAGGAGAAGAGGGCAAAAGCCGGACTTCCGCCTCAGAAGATCACGAATCAGGCTCATCAGAACGTAAAAAATATTAATAAGGTAGAAAAAGGAAACAGTGGTTCTCCGGAAGCAGAGCGTGCGAAAAAGGTTGAGGAATCTTACAAAAAGGCAGCAGCTGCAAAACCGGACAGTATTACGGCAAAAGCAAATCTGGTAAGAACCTTTGACGAAAGAAATAAGAAGAAATAGGAAGGAACGGAGGGGTTCATCATGAATGAGTATGTTCAGTTTTCTGCAAAAACGAAAAATGAAGCAATTACAAAAGCGTGTATTGAACTGGGCGTATCCAGTGATCAGTTGGACATTCAGGTGATTACTGAGGGAAGTACAGGTTTCTTTGGATTCGGAAGCAAGCCGGCTATAATTAAAGTACGTAAGCTTGAAGTTTCTTCTGAGGAAGCAGAAATCGAAAAAATTGTAGATTCAGTAAAAATTGAATCCTTTAAGGAAGAGAAAAAGACACCGAAACAGAATTCCAGACCTTCTCACAAGGCTGAAAAAAAGGAAGAGCCTGCAGCAGAAGAAAAACAGCCTGTAAAGGACAGACAGCCGAAGCCTGTAAAGGAAAAAACCTTTAAAGAAAAGCCTGTAAGAGAGCCCAGGGAAAAGGTTCAGAAAGAAAAATCTGCAAAACAGTTCAGAGAAATTGAGGTAATTTCTGATCCGGAAGAAATTAAGGAGATCGAGGAGAGAGCGCTTGTATTTCTCAGAGAAGTATTTTCTTCCATGGAATTGGGCGAGGTTGAGATCACTTCAAAATACAACACAAAGGACGGCTGCCTGGAGGTTGATTTTGAGGGACAGGATATGGGAATCCTGATCGGAAAAAGAGGACAGACCCTTGATTCTCTTCAGTATCTGACAAGTCTTGTGGTAAATAAAGGTAAATCCACCTATATCCGTGTAAAACTGGATACAGAGGATTATCGCAGAAGAAGAAAAGAGACGCTGGAAAATCTGGCAAGAGGAATTGCCTATAAGGTAAAGAAAACCAGAAAACCGGTTGTTCTGGAACCAATGAATCCTTATGAAAGAAGAATTATCCATTCTGCTCTTCAGGGAAATAAATTTGTAGAGACTGTCAGTGAAGGTGAAGAGCCTTACCGTCATGTAGTTGTAAAACTGAAAAGATATTAAGATGAGATACATCTGAACAAAAAATGTTATTCTGGGTGAAAGCGTGAATAATACGGACTTGACGTAGGCTTTTTCCCGGAGTAACATTTTTTTATGTAAAGGTTTTTGAAAAATATATGGATACAGCAACAAAGATGTCTGTGTACATTTTTTATAAACAGGTATGAGAAAGAGATTTATTTTATACCAGAAAACACAGTTTAATTTATATATAAACAGGAGGATTGCAGATGGAGACAACGATTGCCGCAATTTCCACAGCAATGAGCGCTTCCGGCATCGGAATCGTCAGGATCAGCGGAGAAGATGCCATGAATGTGATTTCCAGGATCTACCGGTCAAAGAATGGAAAGAAAAATATAAAAGAAGTAAAAAGCCATACCATTCATTACGGATATATCTGTGATGGAGAGGAGACGGTAGACGAAGTTCTGGTAATGGTAATGCGCGGTCCAAAAACATATACAGGAGAAGACACAGTAGAAATTGACTGTCATGGCGGCGTTTTTGCCATGAAGAGAGTTCTGGAAACTGTTCTGAAAAATGGAGCGCAGGTAGCGGAACCCGGAGAATTTACAAAACGTGCTTTTCTGAACGGGAGACTGGATCTTTCTCAGGCTGAGGCAGTTATGGATGTGATCCAGGCAAAAAGCGACATAGCGTTGAAAAGCTCTGTAGAGCAGCTGAAGGGATCGGTTCTCCGGGTGATCCGGGAAATCAGGGCAAAGCTTCTTCATCATATTGCGTATATAGAAACCGCGCTTGATGATCCGGAGCATTTTGATCTGGAGGGGTATCCGGATGAACTGATGGAAGTGGTAAAGGAAGAGGCAGAAGAGGTGAAAAAGCTTCTGAAGTCTGCTGATGACGGAAAAATGATCCAGGAGGGTATCCGCACAGTTATCCTGGGAAAACCAAATGCAGGAAAATCCTCTCTGTTAAATTTTCTTGTAGGAGAGGATCGGGCAATTGTAACAGAAATTGCAGGAACCACAAGAGATACGCTGGAGGAATATATTTCTCTTCATGGAATCAGTTTAAGGATCATTGATACAGCCGGCATCAGAGAGACAGAAGATATTGTAGAAAAAATTGGTGTGGAAAAGGCCAGACAGATGGCGGAAAAGGCAGACCTGATCCTTTATGTGGTAGATTCTTCAAAGCCCCTTGATAAAAATGATGAAGAGATCATGGAACTGCTTCAGGGAAGAAAAAGCATTATTATTTATAATAAAACAGACCTTACGCCGGTGGTATCTTCTGAAGCTCTGGAAGAAAAAACAGGAAAACAGGTGATACCTGTGTCTGTGGTGGAAGAGACAGGAATTGAAAAGCTGGAAACAGCTATTAAAGAAATGTTTTTCCGTGGGGAAATTTCTTTTAATGATGAAGTTTATATTACAAACGCACGTCATAAGACTGCCCTGGAAGAGGCGGAAAAAAGCCTTAACATGGTTATGCAAAGTATTGAGGCAGGAATGCCGGAGGATTTCTTTTCCATTGATCTGATGGGAGCTTACGAAAGCCTTGGAAAGATTATGGGCGAATCCCTGGGCGAAGATCTGGTAAATGAGATATTCAGCAAGTTCTGTGTAGGAAAGTAGATGGAGGACAGAGGAATGTGCGCAAAAAGGTTGGAAAAAAATTGTGACATTGTTGTTGTGGGGGCTGGACATGCAGGCTGTGAGGCGGCTCTGGCAGCAGCAAGACTTGGATTTGAGACAGTAATGTTTACAGTAAGTGTGGACAGTATTGCTCTTATGCCCTGTAACCCCAACATAGGAGGAAGCTCCAAAGGACATCTGGTACGGGAAGTGGATGCTCTTGGCGGCGAAATGGGGAAAAATATTGACAAAACCTTTATTCAGTCAAAAATGTTGAATAAATCAAAGGGACCCGCAGTTCATTCTCTGAGGGCGCAGGCAGATAAACAGGCCTACAGCAATGAAATGCGTAAAACGTTGGAAAATCAGGATCATCTGACTATAAGACAGGGGGAAGTAACCCGACTTCTCACAGAGGAAAACAGGATTATCGGTGTGGAGCTTTACTCAGGCGCTGTTTATCACTGCCGTGCAGTGATTCTCTGCACAGGAACATATCTGAAATCCCGATGTATTTACGGTGATGTCAGTGACTACACAGGACCGAACGGGCTGCAGGCGGCAAATTACCTGACAGATTCTCTGAAGGAGCTTGGGGTGGAAATGTTCCGGTTTAAGACAGGAACACCGGCCCGTATTACAGGAAATACCATTGATTATTCCAAAATGGAAGAGCAGTTCGGCGATGAGAGAGTGGTACCGTTTTCTTTTTCCACAGACCCGGAAACCGTACAGATTCCGCAAAAATCCTGCTGGCTGACCTATACAAATGAAAAGACTCATGAGATCATCCGGAGTAATCTGGATCGTTCGCCCCTTTATTCCGGTATGATCGAGGGAACGGGACCAAGATACTGCCCGTCTATTGAGGACAAGGTAGTACGCTTTGCTGATAAAAACCGTCATCAGGTATTTATCGAGCCGGAAGGACTTTATACAAATGAAATGTATGTGGGAGGAATGTCCAGTTCTCTTCCTGAGGATGTTCAGGACGCCATGTATCATTCCGTTCCCGGACTGGAACATGCAAAAATCGTAAAAAATGCCTATGCCATTGAATATGACTGCATCAATCCCCGGCAGCTTTATCCTACACTGGAATTTAAAAATATAAAAGGCCTGTTCAGCGCAGGGCAGTTTAACGGAAGCTCCGGATATGAGGAGGCGGCAGCCCAGGGACTGGTTGCAGGTATCAACGCGGCGCTGAAGCTGAAAGGGAAAGAAATGATGGTTCTGGACCGTTCAGAGGCTTACATAGGTGTTCTTATTGATGACCTTGTAACAAAAGAAAATCATGAGCCTTACCGGATGATGACAAGCCGCGCAGAGTACAGGCTGCTTCTCAGACAGGATAATGCTGATCTCAGACTTCGCAGAAAGGGCTATGAAGCCGGTCTGATCGATGAGGAAACCTGGCAGAAAACACTGGAAAAAGAAAAGGCAATAGAGGCAGAAATAAAAAGAACCGAACATGTGACTATTGGAGGAACACCTGAGGTTCAGAAGCTTCTTGAGGAAAAAGGCAGCACTCTTCTGAAGTCCGGAACAACGCTTGCAGAGCTGATCAGAAGGCCTGAGCTTACGTATGACGATCTGGCTGCTGTTGATAAAGACAGACCTGAGCTTCCATGGGATGTAAAACAGCAGGTAGAGATCAATCTGAAATATGACGGTTACATTAAACGCCAGATGAAACAGGTGGAACAGTTTAAAAAGCTGGAGGCAAAAAAGATTCCGGAGGATCTTGATTATGAAAAGGTAGGAAGCCTTCGCATTGAGGCAAGACAGAAACTGGAAGCCTACAGACCGGTTTCTATCGGACAGGCATCCAGGATTTCCGGCGTTTCACCGGCAGACGTATCTGTACTGCTTGTATATCTGGAACAGTACAGAAAAGGCAGACAATAAATCAGATAAGGAGAAAATTATGGCATACGATTTAAGTGTACTGGATCAGGGCTGCCAGGAGATGGGCATTGTCCTGAACGGGGAACAGAGGCAGCAGTTTGTGGATTTTTATGAGTATCTGGTAGAAAAAAACAAGGTGATGAACCTGACAGGGATCACAGAATTTCAGGAGGTGCTTATAAAACATTTTCTGGACAGCCTTGCCTGCGTAAAAGCAGTTGACATAAAAAAAGTAAAACGTATTATGGACGTGGGAACAGGGGCCGGATTTCCGGGAGTTCCCCTGAAGATCGCGTTTCCTCATCTGGAAGCCTGCCTTCTGGATTCTCTCAAAAAAAGGGTGAACTTTCTGGAGGAGACTTTTGATATTTTAAAGCTGACAGATATTACGGCTGTTCACGGAAGAGCAGAAGAATATGCAAAAAACAAAGCCTACAGAGAAAGCTTTGATCTTTGCGTATCGAGAGCCGTGTCCAATCTGGCAACACTTTCTGAATACTGCCTGCCCTATGTAAAGGTTGGCGGAAGCTTTATTTCCTATAAGTCAGGAACTGTTCAGGAAGAGGCAGAGCAGGCAGAAAAAGCAGTAAAAATCCTGGGAGGAAAAATTAAGGATGTGGTTTATTTCAGTCTTCCGGATTCAGAGATCCAGAGATCTCTGGTAGTGATTGAAAAAGTAAAATCCACACCGGGAAAATATCCCCGAAAGGCAGGAACACCTCTGAAGGAACCGCTTGTATAACCGGTTTCACAAAATCATCACACAATTCCCCTACTTTTATCACAACTTTTTCATAGAATATTCATAAGGCGGACAAACACAGAGTCCGCCTTCCATACAGTCAGGGAAAAAGGAGGAGAATTCAGTGATTGAAGTCAGCAATCTGGTCAAACGGTATGGAGACCATACAGCAGTTGACCACCTTTCTTTTCAGATAGAGAAAGGCAAAATTTATGGATTTCTTGGTCCCAACGGCGCAGGAAAATCTACAACAATGAATATGATCACCGGCTATATCGCGTCTACAGAAGGTACAGTAACCATAGACGGACATGATATTCTGGAGGAGCCGGAAAAGGCAAAAAAATGCATCGGTTATCTTCCCGAGCAGCCACCGCTTTATTTCGATATGACCGTTCTGGAATATATGAAATTTGCAGCGGATCTGAAAAAAATCCCAAAAGACAAGAAAAAATCCATGATCGAAGAAGTCATGGATATGGTAAAAATTACAGATATGAAAAACCGTCTGATCAAAAATCTTTCCAAAGGTTATCGTCAGAGGGTGGGGCTTGCCCAGGCAATCCTCGGTTATCCGGAGGTTATCATACTGGATGAGCCAACAGTGGGCCTTGACCCGAAACAGATCATAGAGATCAGAGATCTGATTAAAAGCCTGAAAAAAAAGCATACAGTTATTTTAAGCTCTCATATTCTTTCTGAGGTCAGCGCAGTCTGCGATTATGTACTGATCATTTCTCACGGAAAGCTTGTGGCAAGCGATACTCCTGATAATCTTGGAAAACTGGCAGCAGGCTCCAACAATCTGAATCTTCTGGTAAAAGGAGAAAAGAGCCGTATCCGTCAGCTTCTGGAGGAAATTTCCGGAGTAAAAGAAATTTCCATAGACAAAAAATCAGATCAGGAAGGCTGGAATGTGACTGTTTCCACAGAAGAAAATAAGGATATCCGTGAAGAAGTATTCTTTAAAATGGCAGAAAACCGTTATCCGATCCTGGAAATGCAGTCTCAGAAGATTTCTCTGGAGGAGATTTTCCTTGAACTTACAGAGGATAATAAAAAGGATCCATCTGATACAAATAACCGGATACAAACAGCTGAAGAGGCGGAAGCTGTGATCAGAGAATCAGAAAACAAGACAGAGGAGGCGGATAAACATGACAGCAGTTTATAAAAGAGAGCTGAGAAGCTATCTTACTTCAATGATCGGATATCTGTTTATCTTTTTTATACTTTTACTGACAGGAATCTATTTTTCTGCCTATCAGCTGGATGCTTCGTATCCCAGATTTGAGTATACATTAAGCGCTCTGACCTTTGTATTTCTGATCAGCGTGCCGATTCTTACCATGAGAACGCTGGCAGAGGAACGAAAACAGAAAACAGACCAGCTTCTTCTTACAGCTCCTGTTTCTGTGGGAAAGATTGTTATGGGTAAGTACCTTGCTCTGGTAACCATCTTTGCAATTCCCATGGCGATCATTTGCCTGTATCCTCTGGTAATGTCAAAATTCGGAACCGTATCCTTTGGAACCGCATACACGGGAATCCTTGGATTCTTTCTTCTGGGATGCGCGAACCTTGCCATAGGCGTATTTATTTCCTCCCTTACAGAAAGCCAGGTTATTGCGGCAGTGTTGACCTTTGTATTTCTGTTTGCCTTTTTTATGATGAACGGAATCTCTTCCTTTTTCTCTGAAGGCGCGTTGTCTACCTGTATTACCTTTGGACTTCTGATACTGGCGGCTTCGATCATTATTTATACAATGATCAAAAACTTCCTGATCTCTGCAGTGATCTGTCTGATCGGAGAAGCTGCCCTTGCAGTAGTTTATGTGGTAAACAGCAGCTTTTTTGCAGGAGGCATCCAGAAAGCCCTTCAGATATTTAATATAAGCGGACATTTTGATAATTTTGCAAATGGAATTTTTGATGTGAACGGAATCGTATACTTCCTTTCTGTCATTGCAGTATGCATGTTTCTTACTGTTCAGTCCATTGTAAAGAGACGCTGGAATTAAGGAGGTGGGAAGAGTGAAATTAAAAGAAAAACTGAAAAAAAAGCAGCCGGAAAAGAAAAATAAAGGAACCTCAGAAAAAAAATCTTTTAAAGAAAAAATAAAATCCAGTTTTAACGGAAAATATATCAAAAACGGTTCCTACAGTATGCTGATCAGTGTAATTTTTATCGTGATCGTACTTGTGATCAATATGATCGTGAATGCTCTGCCGACAAAGTATTCCGAGATAGATGTCAGCGATCAGAAGCTTTTCAGCATTGGAAAACAGACAGAGGATTTCCTTAAAAAACTGGATAAGGATGTAACCATTTATCAGATCGCTCAGAGCGGAGCTGAGGATGAAACAGTAAGCAAGCTTCTGAAAAAATATGAGGAAGCATCTGATCATATTAAAGTAGAAAAGAAAGACCCTGTTGTAAATCCCAAGTTTACTTCAGAATATACAGACGCAGAGGTTTCTCCAAACAGCCTGATCATTGAATGTGGAGAAAGAAGCAAGGTTGTGGATTACGGCGATATTTATGAATCTTCTGTGGATTATAATACTTACAGTTATACTACTACAGGATTTGACGGAGAAGGTCAGATCACCAGTGCCATCTCCTATGTGACCTTAGAAAATCTGCCGATCCTTTATACACTGGACGGACATGGAGAAAAAGATCTGGACGCTTCCATCCGGGAGGATATTGAAAAGGCAAATATTGAAATCCGCTCCCTGAATCTTCTTACAGAAGAAAGCGTGCCGGAAGATACTGCCTGCCTGATGATCAATTCGCCGGCAACAGATATTTCCGAGGATGAGAAAAATGCGATTCTTGAATATCTGGAAAACGGCGGAAAAGCAATGATCTTCTCCGATTACACAGAGGAATCCATGGAAAACTTTGATGCTGTTCTGGAAAACTACGGTGTAGAGCGTGTTGACGGAATTGTAATTGAAGGCGACGCACAGCACTATGCAATGCAGATGCCGTATTATGTTGTTCCTGAAGTAAAAAGCGCAGAGCCTGTTTCCGGCTTTGCATCAGAAGGATATTTTGTCCTTGCGCCATATGCACAGGGCATCCGTAAACTGGACAGTGTAAGAGATACTGTGACAATCGACAGTATTCTGACAACCTCTGACAGCGCTTATTCCAAGGTGGATCTGAACAGTGAAACTCTGGAAAAATCAGAAGAAGATATTGCAGGACCTTTTGATCTGGGAGTAAGTATTACAGAAACGCTCGAAGATGACAAACAGACACAGATTATTTATTATTCTACAGCAAACCTTATGGACAGTCAGATCAACAGCGCAGTGGCAGGAGGAAATGAACAGCTGATCATGGAATCCCTGAACTGGATGTGCAGCTCGGATGAGGCAGAGACGGTTCCTATTCCATCCAAGAGCCTGCAGGTAACAGCTCTCACACCTACTGCTTATGACGTCAGCTTCTGGAAAATCTGTACAATGGGTCTGATTCCGGGAGTATTCCTTGTAATTGGATTCTGTGTATGGCTGAAAAGGAGAAAAGCATAATGAAAAGCAAGACAGTAAAACTGATTTCCGGAGTTGCTGTACTGGCTGTTCTTTCAGGAACCTACATAGGAGTTACCTCCTATGTGGATTCCCAGGAAGAAAAAGAAGCTGAGGCAGCAGATACCAGTGTCAGCGTCGTAGAAATGGATTCGGAAAAAATTACTTCTGTCTCTTTTAACGGCACAGAGGGAGCAGAAGAGGTTTTTGAGAAGGTTGGAGACAAGTGGGTAAAAAAAGACGAGCCGGATTTTCCGGTAAGCCAGGATACTCTTGACGGCGCGGTCAATGCACTGACAGCGCTGTCGGCAGACCAGAAGCTTGAAAATCCCGGGGATCTCAGCGAATATGATCTGGATAAACCTCAGAATCAGATTACTCTCACGGAAGAGGATGGAAATCGCATCATTCTTCAGGTAGGAATGAAAAATGAAGCTTCCGGTCAGTATTATCTGAAAAAGTCAGAGGATGACAAAGATATTTATCTTGTTTCCGCTGTATCTCTGGAACCGTTTATGGGAACTGCCTATGAGTTTGCTCAGGCGGAAAGCTTCCCGGCAGTAACCTCAGCAACCATTAAAGATGTAAAAGTGGAAAAAGAAAGCGGATATCAGCTTTTTCAGGATGATGACAGTCTGTACTGGTATGTTTCTGACGGAACAACATCTGAACAGGCCGATACCTCCAAGGCGGGAACCGTAACCTCTGCCATAGGTTCCCTTACCTATGGAGACTTTGTAGATTATAACTGCACAGATCAGGCCAAATACGGCTTTGACGACCCGTATGCAATAATTACCGCAACTTATCTTGCAGAAGAGGATACAGAGGCAGATACGGACGTTACAGAGGTATCTCAGGATGAAGATAAGACGGAGACAGCATCAGATGAGAAAGACCCCGGGGAGACTGATGGAGAGGCATCTGAGGAAGACCGTGCAGAGGATGCGGATACAGCTTCCGGGGAAAAGGAACAGACAGAAGATTCAGCATCTGATACAGCCGGAGAAGAAAAATCAGAAAAAGAGATAAGTGATGATGCAGAAAACTCCGGGGAAGCTGAAGAAAAGCCCCAGGTGGAAAAGCAGCTTGTGATTTATGTGGGAGATGAGATTGACGGAAACCGTTATGTGAAAGTCAATGACAGCAAACAGGTGTATACAATACCAGAGACTTCTCTGACAGATATTATAGACAAGAATATCTCAGATTTTTACAGCCTGACAGTAAATTATCTGACTGTCAATAATCTGGACAGTCTTGAAGTTCAGTCTGAGGACGGAGCTCATACCGTACAGGTTACAAGAGAAACCGTAAAAAATACAGAAGACAGTACGGAAGAAAGCGCCGGATCCGAGAAAGAAGAGGGTTCCGGAGACACCGGGGAAGCTGTTGCAGATACAGATAAAGAAAATGAAGATGCAGCGGAAAATACTTCTGATGAAAAGACCGGGACTGCAGAAGCGGAAAAAATTTCCTATACTCTTGACGGAAAGGAAATTGAGGAAACAGTATTTACTACTTTCTATAACAAACTGATTAATATGGCAGGTCAGGAACGCCTGACAGAGGAGTATACGCCGGATGAAGCTGCTGCTTTTACCTTTGTTTTCACTGATACAGAGGGACAGAAAACAACCGTAAGCTATTATGAGTACGATTCCAGCTTTTATGCAGCAGTGACAGGCGATAAGGTTTATCTTGTAAACAAAATGGATGTACGTGATCTTACAGACGCATATCAGGAAATGCTGAATACAGATTCTTCTGAAGAAAGCAAAGCAACAGAGCATTCAGAAGAATAAAACAACAGCTGTAAAGTGGGTTTCCAGGAGATGTACGGACAGCTGAAAGCCCCTGGTGGCAGAAATATTAAAAGAAATTAAGTTGTCCGGCAACAGACAGAACAGAAGAAATATCCTGACCCGTAAAATCATCGGCTATGATTACAGCAAATGTCCCCCGGAAATTATTTTCCGGGGGCATTTACTTTATAAACCGGACGTGCAGGAAAACAGTTTCAGGATCATATCCGGTTCAGTTGTCAATACATTACAGGAAAATTCCGATCTGTTCCAGGAATCTTTCTGGGTCTTCCACATGTGGAAGATGTTTGGTATGGGGAATCGTAACGGATTCCACAGAAGGATTAATGCTGCGATAGCTGTCTACAACAGCAGCTCCGTTATTTTCAGCTTCGCCTTCAATAATAAAAATACTGTTGTCAATGGACTTTAATGCAGGCAGGATATTAATGTTCATAAAGCGGGAAGCTTTGCTGGCATAGGCTGCCTTTGCCTGACAACCGCCTCTGTGAGCAGCTTCATAATAAGCATCAAGAAGATTCTGATCCATATGGAAGGGATCAAAAACCATGTTTTCAATAAAAAAGTCCGAAGTATTTACTCTGGAAACAATAATGTGGTAAACAAGAGTTCCAAATACAGGGATTTCCAGGAAATATTTCAGCAGACGGTCTTTTCTGGACGGCATCTGTGTCAGGTTGCCGGGGGCAGGCGGATTCACAAGAATCAGTCTGTTGAAAAGATTTTTTTCATTGCGGCAGGCCATAACGGCAAAGGAGCCGGAAAAACCGCTTGTGATCACATCTGTTTTTTCTCCGATCACATTTCTGATAAAGTCGCAGATTACCTGTACATAGACGAAATTTGTATAGGTCACTCCCGGCTTTTCAGAGCGTCCGCATCCCAGAAGGTCAATAGTGTATACCGTATGTTCCGTGGCAAGCTCTTCTTCGATTCTGTTCCATTCATAGCCGCAGGCTCCGGGAAGCATATCATGGATAAGGAGAACAGGACTTCCGCTTCCTTTTTTTGTATAAAAAATTTCTCCAAAACGCCATTTATAATAGTTTCGTCTGTTGGAATCAAGCATTTCCTTCAGAGATGCAGATGCGGCAATGATCTTGTTTGCAATGTGGATGATGGCTGTTGCGGAGGAGAACAGCACTACAAATGTGGTTAGACGGTTCTTGTTTTTCTTCATATGAGACCTCCTTTTCACGTGATCTGACTGCAATTATTATACGCCAAAACAATGCGTTTTACAATGCTATAAAAGAGAAAGAAGCTTTTCTACATCCTCTCTGGAAGTTGCCCAGCTTGTGGCAAATCGAATGACGGTATGCGTATCGTCAGCCTTTTCCCAGAAGCTGTATACAACATGGTTTTTCAGCTCTTCCAGTCTGCTGTTTTCCATAACCAGAAACAGCTGATTGGTAGGAGAGCTGTTATAAAAGGTATATCCTTTTTTACGAAGCCCTTCTCTCAGAAGAGCTGCTGTTTCAATGGCATTTCTGCCTGTTTCCTTATAGAGTTCATCTGTGAAAAGAGCGTCAAACTGCACGCCGCACAGCCTTCCTTTGGCAAGAAGGGCTCCGTGCTGCTTGATCTGAGTGAGGAAATGTGCAGGTGTATTATTTTTTGTAAAAACAACAGCTTCTCCGCACAGCGTACCGGCCTTGGTACCTCCAATATAAAAAACATCGCACAGATCTGCAATATCAGGAAGCGACAGTTCATTTTCCGGGCAGGCAAGGCCTGTAATAAGACGGGCGCCATCTATATAAAGGGGCAGCTTAAAATGGCGGCATACCTGAGAAAGCTCTTTCAGCTCATCCTTTGTGTAAAGAGTTCCGTATTCAGTGGGATGAGAAATATATACCATTCCCGGGAATACCATGTGCTCATGGCTGTCATCTCCAAGAAAAGTTTCCATATAAGCCTCCAGCTCCCGGGCGCAGAGCTTTCCGTCATGCTGAGGCAGCGTAAGAACCTTGTGACCTGTAAATTCAATGGCGCCGGCCTCGTGAACACTTACATGGCCTGTTTCGGCAGCAATCACGCCCTCAAAGCTTCTGAGCACAGAGTCAATAACAGTCTGATTTGTCTGAGTTCCTCCAACCAGAAAATAAATTTCTGCTTCCGGGCAGTTACAGAGCTTCCGGATTTTATCTTTTGCAAGAGTTGTATAGCGGTCAGAACCATAGCCGGATAAATGCTCCATATTTGTATCCATAAGCCTCTGAAGAATTTTGGGATGAGCGCCTTCGGAGTAATCGTTTTCAAAGTATAACATAGATAAGCCTCACTTTCCTTTGTGTGTTAAAATCAGATTGCCGCAGGCAGTCTGAAATAAGAGTTCCTGTTTGCTACGAAACAGTTTATCACGAATTGAAAAGTGGTACAATACAGGCATTTCTGTAATTTTTATAAAAAATTTCCGCACATTTCCAGACGCTGATCCGTTAAACATTATGAGAGGAGGATTTCTGATGCATACAGATCTGGATGAACAATATGACAAAATATACCGGTACTGCTATATGAAATTAAGACATCAGCAGACAGCAGAAGATATCACGCAGGAAACCTTTCTCCGTTTTCTGGAAAATAAAACTTATAAAGATATGGGAAAAGAAATCAGTTATCTGTACAGGATTGCAAGAAACCTCTGTATTGATCTGGTGAGAAAACAAAAGAATGAAGCGCTTTCAGAAGAATTTCCCGGCTGTACAGAAAATATTCAGGAGAGGATGGCAGTACATATGGATCTGAGAAAAGCCATAAAAAGTCTGGACGCTCAGGAGCAGGAGCTTGTCTTTCTGCGGTATGTAAACGAGCTTTCCGTTGGAAAAACAGCAGAAATACTGGGGATTTCCAGATTTGCTCTGTACAGAAAGGACAGAGAATGTCTGAAAAAGCTGAAAAAGGAAATGGAGGGATAAGATTGAAACAGAAACTGAAAAAAGAGCTTCAAATGCTGTATCAGCCGCCGGATCCGGTACGAAAACAGGAGTTTTTGCAAAGGATGCCGGAAGGCAGAATGAGCAATATGGAGTTTTTGCGAAGCCAGACAGGATACATACGCAAATGGAACTGGCTTATTTCCGCAGCGGTATTAACAGGTGGAATCTGCGCCGCATTTGACAAAAACAGAATGTATACAGGTATTCTGGCAGCTATGCTTCCTGTTCTGGCTTTGTCCTTTGTGGCGGAAGGCAGCAGGTCTGTACGATATGGGATGGAAGAACTGGAAATGGTATCAAGATTTTCCCTGAAAGCTGTGTTAATGGCAAAATTTATGATTCTTGGACTGGGAAATATGATTGTTCTTGCAGCTCTTTTTCCATTACTGATGTGGAACGGAACATATGAATTTCTTTCTGCAGCTCTGGTTATTCTGTTTCCATATCTTTTATCCTGTTTCTGCAATCTTACAATAGTCAGAAAAGTTCGGGGAAAGGAAAGTATGTATTACTGCAGCGCAGTTTCTGTATTGATCTGCGGAGCTGTTCTGGTAGTAACTTACAGCAAAATAAATATTTATTCCCTTATGAAACCCCTGGGATGGGCGCTCAGTCTTGTCATACTGGCAGTGCTGACCTTCAGGGAATGGAAAATGATATTACTTCAGTCGGAGGAATGGGCATGGAGCTTTTGATTAACAGAGTATCAAAACAGTTCAGAAATAAAATTGCAGTAGACAATATTTCTTTGAAGCTGACTCCCGGTGTGTACGGTCTTCTGGGAGCCAACGGAGCCGGAAAAACCACTTTAATGCGAATGATCTGCGGTATTTTAACACCGGACAGAGGAACCATTACGCTGGACGGAAAAGAAGCAGGAGAGGAAGAATACAGGGAAATCCTGGGATATCTTCCGCAGGACTTTGGATATTATCCGGAGTTTACAGGCATGGATTTTTTAATGTATCTGACAGCCCTGAAAGGAATACCAAAGAGCACAGCAAAAAAACGCTGCCTGGAAATGATCGAACTGACCGGACTGAAAGGTATGGAAAAAAAGAAGATCAAAACATATTCAGGAGGCATGATACGCAGACTGGGAATCGCACAGGCTCTTATTAACCGGCCCAGAATTTTGGTCCTGGATGAGCCTACAGCCGGGCTTGACCCAAAAGAGAGAGTCCGGTTCCGTGAAATGATTGCAAAACAGGGAGAAAACAATATTGTTCTTCTTTCCACCCATATTGTGTCGGATGTGGAACAGATTGCAGATAAAATTCTGATGATGAAAGAGGGACAGCTTATTTTTGAAGGAACCAGACAGGAAACAGGAAGTGATCTGGAAAAGCTTTATCTTGAAAAATTTGGGGAGGTGAAAGGCTGTGAGTGATTTTAAAAGGATCTTAGGGTACGAGTATCTGAAGCTTTTTCGCCGTAAGATCATCTGGATCACCCTTGGAATTATGATATTGCTTTCCGCATTTGTAATATGTATCAGTGATATTGGACTTAATTCAGACGGACAGAATATCATTCAGTATATTCATGAAAACAGACAGAAAGAATTGGAAATTGCAGGAAAACCTGTGGATGACGCTTTGTTTGAAGAATATAAGGATAAAGAATATCCGCATGGTCTGAAGTATTTTTTGTCCTGTTTATTACCCTCAGACCAGATACAGACAAAAAATATAACAGAAGATAACGTATATGGGGAACGCAAGAAGATGCTGAACCGCGATATGTAGGAATATAAGCTGCGGGAAGGAGAAAGGGAATACTGGGAAAATCAGGAAAACCAAATAAAAACTCCTTTTACATATGAATATACAGCCGGAGAGAGGAAACTCAGCGCAGGGTTTTATACTATGGTGATCATGCAGATTATTTTTGTAGCTGTTGCAGTACCGTCGATATTTGCAGAAGAACATTTTCGAAAGGTAAATCATATTAATTTTTGCTGCAAATATGGAAAGAAAAGCCTGTACGCAGCTAAAATCACAGCAGGGGTGACACTTTCTCTTGGAGGGACCATATGTCTTGCTCTGGCCTGTGCAATCCCTGTTTTGATTCTTTATGGTTTCCATGGACTGACTACACAGATACAAATGATATATCCTATGTGCTCGTATTCCCTTACAACTGGACAGGTGCTGGGAATACAGCTTCTTATACTTCTGACAGCAGCAGTTCTGGAATCGGCATTTGCCATGTTCTGTGCAGAAAAATTGAAAAGCAGTACAGGCACTATGGCTGTAATGGTTGGAATCCTTTTGCTTTCCATGGCAGTGAATATTCCGGATCAATTTCGTATGGCAAGCCAGTTGTGGCTCTGTATTCCGTCCAATGCCCTGGCAATTTGGAACCTTCTGGACTGCCGCCTGATACCCCTGTTTGGAAAATATTTTACCCAGATGCAGCTTCTGCCGGTTATCTATGGGATACTTGCAGTTCTGCTGGCTGCGGGAGGATACAGAGGGTATAAAAGGTATCAGGCAGCAAAGTAAAAAGAGTACAGAGGTGGTATCAGTGTTTCAGTATTGGAGTGCTTATAGGGAGTTCGTATGCACACCCGGCCAAAGGATGCTCTGATGATATACAGAAGTTTTTTCTGTAAGGGCTATAGATGTTTCTGTTTTGCATTATCTGTTTGATAAGCTTCTTTGCAGGCTGAAGATGGCTTTTGTTACAGATAATCATAGGAAACCAAAGCTTCCATAGGAATACGGGCAGCAGAATGGCGTTCCGGATCTGCCGGAGCGTCATTTCCATATCCGATGGCTAATATATTAACAGGTTCCAGATTATCCGGTAATGAAAACTCCCGTTTGATCACATCCGGTTTGAAAAAGCATACCCAGACGGTACCTAAGCCCAACTCTGTGGCCTGCAGCATCATGTGGTCTGCTAAAACAGCAGCGTCAATATCTGTTGTCTTTTTGTTATCAAACGGTCGTTTCCATGCCTTTGAATGGTCTGCACAAACAATAATTGCTAATGGGGCATTATATATGTTTCCGGCTTTTGCAATACTTTTCAATCGTTCTTTGTCCTGTACCACCAATAATTTAACGGGCTGTAAGTTTGCTGCAGTTGGCGCAGCATGAGCGCAGGCAAGAATTTGATCCAGCTTTTCTTTTTCTACGGGTTTATCCTTGTATGCTCTGACGGAATATCTCTTTTTTGCAATATCTAATATACTCATGTTCTTGAATCTCCTTTATTCTTGTGAATCAGGCCGGCCTGTACTATAATTATAGTCGTAATAATCTATAAGACAAGAACGCACTATTTTGTAATATACTACCTGAAAAGAAAGTAAGAGAATATGATGGAAAAAAATTGCAGAGGTTTTAATTGTCCCGTTGAAGCAACCATTCAACTGATTGGCGGAAAATATAAAGCTGTTATTTTATGGCATTTAATGAATAACACATTACGGTACAGCGAAATTCATAAGCTTATTCCAAAAGCAACAGATAAAATGCTGGCGCAGCAGCTTCGTGAGCTGGAAAAAGATGGATTGATCAATCGCAAGGTCTATCCGGTGGTACCGCCAAAAACTGAATATTCTTTGACTGAATTTGGAAAAACCTTAACGCCAATTCTTGATGAACTGTGTAAATGGGGAGAAAACTATTTACTTCAAAACTGATTGTAAGCCGTGATAATCAGCCTCATACCGGGAGCTGTTTACCGCGGCGTTTTTATTGATACTTTAATTTAGGACTTTTTGTAATCTATAAATAGATTCTTTTTACTGTACTATAAATGAGAAAATTTGAAAAAGTATACAAAATCATCACGAATATGTCTTTGTTAAGCGCACATATAGAGCTTAATATTTCCTTTATGTCTGTGTATTACGGATTCTATTGTGCAAAATTTGATACTTGCTCGTTTATAGCTATAAATAAAAAATGGAAAGGGGAATAAATTTCTCGTTGGTTTGTCTTTGTGAGAATTACATGCTGAAGATAATATTATTTTGTACCTGTATATTGCATATTTTACTGTGTAAAATTTGGCATTTGTTTATTTATAACTTCTGAGAACATTGGCAGGGTAATCGGTGAGATGGAGAGAAAAAAGTATCTGAAGTGAAAAAATAAATCTGTATGCACAAATATGAGATGATTTTTTATTCGTTTCGTATGGGAAGTTCCTTTTAATTCAGTAGAAAGATATAAATGAGTGAATTTGGAAAAATGCACAAAATCATTATGAATATGTCTTTATTAGGCGCACATATAGAGCTTAATATTTCTTTTGCGTCCGTATATTACGAATCCTATTGTGCAAAATTTGATATTTGCTCATTTATATCTATAAATAAAAACTGGAAACGACTATAAATTTCTCATTGATTAATCTTTGTGAGAATTACATGCCGAAGATAATATTATTTTGTGCCTGTATATTGCATATTTTACTGTGTAAAATTTGACATTTGCTTATTTATAATTAGTGAGGGTATTGGAAGGGTAATCGGTGAGATGGAGAGAAAATAAGGTATCTGAGGTGAAAAATAAATCTGTATATGCAAATATGAGAAGACTTTTTGTTCGTTTTATATGGGAAGTTCCTTTTAATTCAACAGAAAATAAGACTTTCAAAATAAATATTGACAAAAATAGAAAACAGGCGTATTTTTAAATCGTAAGTAGCAAGTAGTAAGTGGATAGTGATTGATTTTATAATCTTGTAGTATAAAAGTGTGTATAAAAACTCTGAAAGAAGAGATTAAAAAGATTATTATTTTTAAAATGCTGAAATCAATTTTGAAAGTAGAAAATATCTGTAATAAATTTAAAAAATATGATCTTTGAAAACGACAGAAATTGGAATCATCGGTGAAAGAGATCAAAACAGAGTAAAAGAAGATTTAAATGAATTTGAAAGCTGTAGAGGATTAAGGAGGAAAAAGAAATGAGAGATTTGTCTATTACGCAGGAGTATTTAATTTGTGCAATGGGAGAAAAAGGAAAAATTTCAGGATTTGATGTGGAAAAACTGGTGTGCGTGGTTGCCTCGGGCCTTTTGGAACTGAAAATGGAAGATTGTATCAAACTTGAAAAAAAGAGAGTAAGAGTAATAGGCGAACTTCCGGTTAAAAAAAGATATCTGAAACCATTGTATGATTTTATAAATCAGCCTAAACCTGTAAAAGTGGAAAAGATTATAGAAGAATATAATTATTCTTTTTCAGACAGAAAATTAAGGGAGCTTATTGGTTCAGTAGGTGTCTCTTTGGAAGAGATGGGACTTGTAATCATTACAGAATCGGGTATAATTAGTAAACGAAAAAACTATGTTCCGACAAAACAGGCAGTTCATTATGTGATAGATATGATCAGATCGGAGCTTCTGGAAGATGGAGAAATAACAGAGGATATAGCCTGCCTGATTGCTCTTCTTGAGAGAAGTAAAATTATGAAAGAGTACTTTTCAGCTTTTGAGCAGAAAGAGATAAGGCATAAGCTGAAAGATATTATAAATTCTGATTCTGGGATACTGATAAAAGAAATGATTGATTATATTGAAAATCTTATTGCTATAATGACTGTCCTGACTGTTATGCATACAAATTAAGGAGAGTAGATGTGTCAAGACAGAGAAGCTTGGAGGTTATTCAGCAGTCTGAGTATGTTACTATTGGTGAACTGGTCAGATTGACAGATATGAGATATAGTACGCTTAAATTCTATACGGAAGAAGGAATGATTTCCTTTGAACAGGCAGAACACAATCTTACAAGACGATATAAGAGAGAAGAAAGTCTGGAACGTATTTATTATATTAAATCACTAAGAGAACAGGGAAAAACGATTCCGGAAATAAAAGAAATTCTGAAAAATAATTGAAAATACTCAGATATTCATAGGTGAACGTGAATCGACTATTGTGAAGCAGGAAAGAGAGAGCTTTGTTTGATATAGGAATTGTATATTTTCTGACAGAATAGAACTTCAAGAAAACATGGATTTATGAGAATTTATGCCTTTTATTAAATAAGAGTATTCAAAAAAATTAAAAGAATATTGTTATTTTAACATTAAGGAAATGTGAATGTGATAATAAGTGATATAGGACATGATTAGTTGGCTTCACCTAGTATTGTTGATAAATAAATGTTTCACGTGAAACATAGAATAGATTGTTGCTTATGCCAGTCTGCATTTGATGCGTAGAACAGGAGTAAATTTTCTGAAACAGATATCTAAGATCATATACCTGTGAAACTGTCTGTATCTGGCTTGTAGAGCCAGCATAGGGCATCAAAGATTAAGAATTAGTTAAGAGCGAAAATGGGGTACATGCATTGTTTTGCTCTTATAGACAAAAGAATTCACGGTTAAATTAACAATTTACAAGTGATAAAATTAAAAAAGTGTATATAGTTTTTATTAAATGGTCCTGATGAAGTGCATATAAAGATTGATTAGTTATTTTCCTATATTTAAATATATAACTGTAAATAGGATCTTTATTTTTGATTCAAATATTTTAAAATTTCAAATTTGAAAAGAGTACAAATTCCTCGTTGATTTACTTTTGAGGAATACACATATTCAGTATAACGTTTTGGGGGTTAGATATCAAAGTCTGCATTGTAAAAAAAGTTCAAAGTCTATTCATTACAATATTATTATAAATAAGAACTATAAACGAGCAAATTTGAAAAGGTACACAAAATCATCACGAATTGTATTTATAAGATGTACATATAGAGCTTAATCATTCCTTTATATCTGAGTATTACGGAGTCTATTGTGTAAAATTCGATATTTGCTCATTTATAAGAAGTAATTATAAGATTGCTAATACTTGTAAAATGTAGAAAGAAGAATTTTTCTTTACACATATCAAAAGAAGAATGTTTCACGTGAAACATTCTTCTTTGATTTTTAGGAAAGGAGTACATTCTACACTGATATTCCTGATAAATAAAATATTTCGTAAGAATATAACCAGAAGATATATGAGAAATACAATTGTACAAGGTAGTTTGCATCTGATTGTAAAGCGGGAATACGTCTGTTGAAACCGTATCAACCAGGATATCTGTACGAGGAGACCCGCATTTGTTATGCAGAGAAAAAATAAGTCTGCTAAAATCGGAGAGGCTGGGTTATTTGTGTAGGATAGCGTGAATACGTCGTGTAGAGTAGAGGGGTAAGTTCACTGAAACTGTATTCACCGGGATATCTGTGTGTGGGAATCTGTGGATGTTATGCAGAGAGAAAATAAGCCTGCTAAAATAGGAGCCGTTGGGTTATTCGTGTAGGATAGTGTGAATACGTCGTGTAGAGTAGAGGAATAAGTTCGCTAAAAGTGATTTACCGGGATTACCTGTGCGCGGGAATCTGTGGATGTTATGTAGAGAGAAAATAAGTCTGCTAAAATCGGAGAGGCTAGGTTATTTGTGTAGGATAGTGTGAATACGTCGTGTAGAGTAGAGGGGTAAGTTCACTGAAACCGTATTCACCGGGATATCTGTACGAGGAGATTCGCGTTTGTTATGCAGAGAGAAAATAAGTGTGCTAAAATCGGAGAGGCTGGGTTATTTGTGAAGGATAGTGTGAATACATTGTGTAGAGTGGTGGAGCAAGCTTGTTGAAAGTGATTTATGGGGATTTGTACGAGGGAAGCTGTGTTTGTTATGAAAAAAGATAGTAAATCGGATGTGATCAGATTTGTTGGGGTGACAGTCTGTATTTACTGTGCAGACCTGGCGCAAATCCTCAAGGATTGAGAAATTTATATGGAGTAAACCGGAGCGTCTGTTTTATTTATATGTTTATAGAAGAATTGAATAGCTATAAATATTAAATTCTTGTAAATATGGGATCACAAAATGGGACATCAAAAGGTTTTAATATAAGATTAATATACTAAAGCGAACATCTTAAGATATTCAAAATTTTGAATGCTTTTATACCAGAATTTTAAATAAGAACAAACTAAATAAAACGGGTAAACAGGAAGAGTTATTTTTCGCGCTCTAATATAGATAGAATTATAAACGAGTAATTTGAAAAAGAACACAAAATCATTACGAATTTGTCTTTATAAGATGCAAATATAGAACTTAATGTTTCTTTTATGTCCGTATATTACGGATTCTATTGTGCGAAATTCAATATTTGGAAATTTGATAATTTATATTATAGAATTTAAAAATGAAAAAAGGGTTTCAAATACAGTTATAGATTGGAATTTGTAATAATCCCAACCAAAAACTCGAATAGAGCTTAAAAATTTAATGATTTATATTTCATATTTGAAGTGTATTAATGTTTCACGTGAAACATTGCAGATAATTATTCATATGCTGGAACAAAATAAAGTTTCTATTTGTTTTATTTTTTAGTATGTATAATATTTGATGGTATTAATTTGTTTGTATACCGGAGAACAGCCACCTTTGCTTCTTTTTATGTAAAACTCAATAACTATTTGTTTAATATAAGAAGTAGAATATATGTAAACTATATTATTTAGTAAACTGTAAATGTGCAAATTTGAAAAAGAGCACAAAATTCTTCTTATTTTGATTTTGTAGGATGCACAATAGAGAGTGTTTTTTATGTCTGCATATTATGGATTTTGTTATGCGAAAGTCTGTATTTGCTATACATTCCTCTGAGTAAATCTTTCGGAAAAATTTATAGGTAAGTAGTGATAAAAAAATATTTTTATAAAGTGTATAAAATTGTGGAATATTAACAATAATTAATTTATAGAGTTTCCTAAAATTTAATGTTTCACGTGAAACATACTGTGGAACAATACATATAAAAGTGCTATAATAAAAATATCTCTATAATCCCTCAAAAGGAGGAAGAAAATTGGGAAGAATAATAGCGGTAGCTAACCAAAAAGGTGGGGTTGGTAAATCAACAACAGCCATTAATCTGTCAGCCTGCCTTGCGGAAAAAGGGAAAAAAGTTTTAGCAATAGATATTGATCCGCAGGGAAATACAACCAGTGGTCTGGGTATTGATAAAAACGCAGTGGAAAATACATTGTATGAACTTTTATTGGGACAGGCGGATGCCAAAAGTACAATTATTAAAAATGTAGTGGAAAATTTGGATGTAATTCCGTCCAATGTAAATTTATCAGGCGCAGAAATAGAACTTATTGGTGTAGATGATAAAGAGTATATTTTAAAAAAAATAACGGATAAAATACGCAGAAAATATGATTATATTATTATGGACTGTCCTCCATCTTTAAATATGCTGACCATTAATGCTTTGACAGCAGCTACATCGGTACTGGTTCCAATACAGTGTGAATATTATGCTTTGGAAGGATTGTCCCAGCTGATACATACAATTGATCTGGTAAAAGAGAGATTAAATAAACGCCTTGTTATGGAAGGGGTTGTATTTACAATGTATGATGCCAGGACAAATTTATCTTTACAGGTGGTGGAAAACGTCAAGGATAATCTCCAGCAAAATATTTATAAAACAATTATTCCCAGGAACGTAAGGCTTGCGGAAGCCCCCAGCTATGGACAACCAATCACAATTTATGATTCACGCTCCGCAGGAGCAGAAAGCTATCGTTTGTTAGCAGAAGAAGTAATAAACAGGGAGGGTGAATGATGGCAGCAAAAAAATCTGGACTTGGAAGAGGACTGGATGCACTTTTTCCGGAAAAGTCTGTCCCTTCGAAATCAGTGGCAAAGGATACCAGGGAAAAAGCGGCAGTTCATTCTATAAAAAATGATGAGAAAAAAGAAGAAAAAATTTCAGGCGGTCCAATGATTGTAAAAATTTCAAAAGTAGAACCAAATCGTGAACAGCCGCGTAAAAAGTTTGATGAGGATGCTTTATTGGAGTTGTCGGAATCAATAAAACAATATGGGATTTTACAGCCGCTTCTTGTATCTGATAAGAAGAGCTATTTCGAGATCATAGCCGGTGAAAGACGGTGGAGAGCTGCAAAAATGGCTGGATTAAAAGAAGTTCCTGTTGTAGTAAAAGAGTTTTCAAATCAGGAGATTGTTGAAATTTCTCTGATTGAAAATATACAAAGAGAGGATTTAAATCCAGTAGAAGAGGCTCAGGCATACAGACGTTTGATTGAAGAATTTCATTTAAAACAGGATGAGATTGCAGAACGGGTTTCAAAAAGCCGGACGGCGGTTACAAATTCCCTGCGCCTTTTGAAACTTTCACCGAAGGTTCAGGAAATGGTCGTGGATGAAATGATCTCTGCGGGACATGCCCGTGCAATTCTTGGTATTTCTGACTTCGAAACACAGGAAATGATTGCTTTAAAAGTATTTGATCATAAACTGAGTGTACGAGAGACAGAAGCTCTTGTACGGAAGATTTTGAAACCTTCAAATCAAAAAGAGACAGTTTCAAATTCAGCAGAGGATGCTGTTTATGAAAGCCTGGAAGAAAAAATGAAAACAATTACAGGAACAAGAGTATCTATTCATAGAAAGAAAAACAATAAAGGTAAAATAGAAATCGAGTATTATTCCAGAGAGGATCTGGAACGGATCATTGATCTGTTTGAGTCTATTGGATAAAAGGGGAATCATATGAGTACTATTTTTGAAAATATAGGAATTGATCCCGGCATTATCATTATTATACTTTTAATTATTGTGATTGTTTTAATTGGAAGTATGATAAGCTATAGTTTAAGACTGAGCAGGCTGGAGAGAAAATATAAGATGTTTATGAAGGGCAGTGATGCACAGTCACTGGAGAAAACCTTTATGAGAAAATTTGCGCAGATTGACCGTCTCTATGAGGCAAAAGAAAATCATGAGCAGACAATAAAATCCATTGTCAAAAACTTTAGAGTCATCTTCAGCAAATATGGAGTAGAAAAATATGATGCTTTTGATGATGTAGGAGGCAAACTCAGTTTTGCTCTGGCTCTTCTTGATAAAGAAAATACAGGTTTGATTTTAAATGCGGTTCACAGCCGCGATAATTGCTTCCTTTATCTGAAAGAAATTGTAAAAGGTGAATCCTATGTAATGCTCAGTCAGGAAGAAGTGGAAGCTTTAAGAAAAGCCGTGAATTTTGGACTGGGAGAACTGGAAGAGGACGAAACTGACAAATTAAATTAAAAGTAATATTTTGAGGAGGAAAATTATGTTAGATATTAAGTTTGTAAGAGAAAATCCGGAGATTGTAAAGCAGAATATAAAGAATAAATTCCAGGATAGTAAGCTGGAACTGGTAGATAAGGTACTGGAACTGGATAAAAAAAACAGAGCCATCAAGCAGGAGGTTGAGGCATTAAGAGCTGAAAGAAATAAAATTTCCAAGCAGATTGGCGCTCTGATGGGACAGGGAAAGCGCGAAGAGGCAGAGGAAATTAAAAAGCAGGTGGCTGCTTCCGGAGCGCGTATTGATGAACTTTCTGCAAGAGAAAAAGAAGTAGAAGAGGAACTTCTGAAAGATATGATGGTAATTCCGAATATCATTGATCCAACAGTACCTATTGGAAAAGACGACAGCGAAAATGTTGAGGTTGAAAAATTCGGAGAGCCGGTTGTTCCTGATTTTGAAGTTCCATATCACACAGAAATTATGGAAAACTTTGACGGAATTGATCTGGACAGTGCAAGAAGAGTTGCGGGAAATGGTTTCTATTATCTGATGGGAGATATTGCCAGACTCCATTCAGCAGTAATTTCCTATGCCCGTGATTTTATGATCAACAGAGGATTTACCTACTGTGTGCCGCCTTTCATGATCCGCAGCAATGTAGTAACAGGGGTAATGAGCTTTGCGGAAATGGATGCCATGATGTATAAGATAGAGGGTGAAGACCTTTATCTGATTGGAACAAGTGAGCACTCTATGATTGGTAAATTTATTGATCAGATCATTCCGGAACAGGAGCTTCCAAAAACACTTACCAGCTATTCTCCATGCTTCCGTAAAGAAAAAGGAGCTCATGGTCTTGAGGAAAGAGGCGTTTATCGTATCCACCAGTTTGAGAAGCAGGAAATGATTGTTGTTTGCAAACCGGAAGACAGTAAAATGTGGTTTGATAAATTATGGCAGAATACAGTTGATCTGTTCCGTTCTCTGGATATTCCGGTTCGTACACTGGAATGCTGCTCCGGCGATCTGGCTGATCTGAAAGTGAAATCCATAGACGTAGAAGCATGGTCTCCAAGACAGAAAAAATATTTTGAAGTAGGAAGCTGCTCCAATCTTGGAGACGCTCAGGCGCGTCGCCTGAAGATTCGTGTTAACGGCGAAGATGGAAAGAAATATCTTGCTCATACATTAAATAATACAGTAGTAGCACCGCCGAGAATGCTGATTGCTTTCCTTGAAAACAATCTGAATGCAGATGGATCTGTAAACATTCCGGAAGCACTTCAGCCATATATGGGCGGTATGAAAAAGATTGAGAAAAAGACCCGTGCATAAAACGGGTATGGAGGTGTTTTTGTGCACAGTTATCTGAGAGCGGTTGGTTTTTCAAAGGTCAGAAGCAGGGAAGAGATAAAAGAAATTATCGGAGATACTGTAAGAAACTATGATGAAAAAATAGCTGTTGAGGATCATCCGGAGGGTATTTTTACAGAATTTTCAAAGAATTATGGATGTGATTGCGGCATTACAGTGTGTGGTCAGTATGACGAATATAATCGTTTTCATGTGGATTACTATTTCCCGTTTTTCAGAGGAACCGGAATTACCACCCAGGAACAGGTAACTGTGGAAAGACATCTGGACAGAGAGTCATTTGCAGGAGCCTGCGATGATTTGAGAATAGGAATTACCCTGATTTTTTATCTTCAAAATGCTGCAGAATATATGCAGGAAAAGGGGAAGGAGAGTTCTGCCGTACAGCCGGTGACCTTAAGCGGACTTGCCAAAGAAGGAAGGGTTCTACTTCCTGCAATAAAAGATAAGGAAGCAGTCAAAGTGGAAAAAGAGGTTGCCAAGAACAGAAGTAATCTGATTGCAGCTGCCAGAGATGGAGATGAAGAAGCAATGGAGAGTCTTACAATGGAGGATATGGATACATATTCCATGATCTCTCAGAGAATTGCAACTGAGGATCTTTTTTCCATAGTAGAATCCTATTTTATGCCTCATGGAATTCAATGTGACCAGTACAGTATTTTAGGAGAAATTCTGGATGTTCATACATTCAAAAATATTTTGACAGGTGAAGAAATTGTACAGATGACTGTCGAATGCAATAATATGCAGTTTGATGTATGCATCAACAGAGAAGACCTTTTAGGTGAACCAGCTGTGGGAAGAAGACTGAAAGCAGATATCTGGCTTCAGGGACAATTACATTTTTAGAACAGGTGTTGTAGGCAATCCACGTCTGGTTATGGCATTTTGGCATATATATGTCAAAATATCTTGCGGGATAGTGCGTGTGAACAGTTACAGTAATATTTCTAAATTCCTGAAAAATTAATTATACTCTTGTAATTTTGAACAGGATATAGTACAATTTCAATTGGACAATAAAGTATATCAGATGGTGTGAGTGCCATCTGATATACAGAAAAAGAAAAATTATCAGATTAATGTTTCATAGGGTATTTGCTGGGAAAGGCATAACATAATACTGAGTCCTGTTAGTTAAATGGATATAACGGGGTCCTCCTAAGGGGGGAGCTGTACTGAGAACTATTGAAAAGTACTCAGGTGTCGATGGCAATTCGGTACTGAGAATTTTGATTAGAAAAGCCAAGTGCTGCAGAGGACGCAAATAGCATTTTCACCGAAAAAATATCGGCTGAAAATAAAAAATCGGTCACCGATCCGGGTGATCAAAAAGGCTGAAAAACCTTGATTTTAAGCCAAAAATCGTATGTCGGCATAGCTCAGCTGGATAGAGCATTCGCCTCCTAAGCGAAGGGTCGGAGGTTCAAATCCTCTTGTCGACGGTGGACATCGGAATGATTAGCAGAAATTGCGAAATCATTCCGATTTGTCTTTGTAACGGTGTAAAATCACTCCGTTTTACCCTCGGAATTGCAAACGAAATAGGGACTTGGGCAATGAAATTTTCACAACAAAAAAGTACCTATTTCCAAAACATGAAAATGAATTATTCTAAGGAATTATGGCGACAATGCTGTTTTCGCCAGTATGGTTAGCGTTAAGTATTGTTAAAATCAGTACTTTCTTAGCAAAAATTTATAGAATGACAACTCTATATAAGTTATAGAATGACAATGCTCATTCACAGATTTGTAAATGGTCTCGTGAATGGGTATTTTTCTGGCTCTAGGCTCTATGTCAAGTTTTGGGGTGGGATTCTTAGAAATCTCGCCCCGTTACGACGGTGTGAAATTTTTTCTGTAAATTGAGATCTTCTATGATAATTGGGCGGCTTAATGGCAGTTTTCTGCGGTTAAGCCGTTGTCTATTTAATAGCAAAAATGAATGAACATGTCAAGAGCACCCAGAAAAATCCGGGTGTGTTTTTCTTGACATATTATTTAGAATTACCCCCTCAATCGGTCAGGGTACATGATTTCCAATTCACCACGTACTTTTCCCCAGTTGCGGATTGACATTGTCCATTTTTTTGCGATTTCAAAAGTACCCAGGTATAATGCCTTCATCAGCGCCTGAGAACTTGGAAATACGCTCCTCTGCTTGTTCAATCTGCGATAGCATGAATTTAGTGATTCTATGGCATTCGTAGTATAAAAAGCGGTACGGACATCCTTGGAAAACCTGAAGATTGGAGAAATCGCATCCCAGTTATCATGCCAGCGGTTCATGGCATTTGGATATTGCCCGGACCATTTCTTTGTCACAGTCTCCAACTGTTTTCTCGCAGCTTCTTCGCTTACAGCTGTATAGATCGTCTTTAAATCCTTTGCAAAGGCTTTCATATCTTTGTTTGCAACATATTTCAGTGTATTTCTCACCATATGTACAATACAACGCTGTTGCTCTGTTTTTGGAAATGCGGTAGAGATTGCATCCTTGATTCCTGTTAATCCATCTGAGCAGAGAATGAGAATATCCTGAACTCCACGATTCTTTAAACTGTTCAATACTGAAAGCCAGTACTTACTGCTTTCATTTTCGCCCACTATAATGCTTAAGACTTCTTTCATGCCATCTTCATTGATTCCAAGTACCACATATGCTGCCAGCTTCCTGATCACACCATCATCCCGTACAGAGAAGTGCACAGCATCAATAAAAACGATTGGATACACAGGTGACAAAGGACGATTCTGCCATTCCTCGATTTTTGGAAGGAGCTTATCTGTGATATCGGATACCATTCCTTCACTGACTTCAAACCCATAAATATCCTCTATGGTTTCTGAAATCTGCCGTGTAGTCATCCCCTTGGCATACATTGCAATAATCTTATCATCAATCGCAGAAATATCCTTTTGACGTTTTGGGAGCACTTGCGGTTCAAAAGAACTTTGGCGATCCTGAGGTACATCTACTTCGAATTCACCGTATTTACTACGAACAGTTTTAGACTTTGTTCCATTACGGTAATTAGGCTCACCAGATCTTTCATAACGATCGTATCCAAGATGATTGTCCATTTCTGTTTCAAGCATATCTTGAGGGGTTCCGGAAAGCAGATCTTTAAGTGCCTCCTGAATATCCTCAGCTGATTGGATATCGTATTCCTGGAGTAGTCTCTGAATAAGATTTCTTTTTCCTTCTGTCATCGGTTTTGGTTTGTAAACTTTTTTTTCTGTTTGCCATAATAAAAGGCCTCCTATGATTTAATATATTTTATCATAGAAGACCTTTATAGTGTTTAATTTACAGAGATTTTTTCACAGGCTCTTTTTGTACGTTATTTTGAGTGTGTGAGGTGCCGCATCATAAATTATTCGGCACCTCTGGTTTTGTGATCTTTATTCCCCGGTGCTTCCGAAAGAACCGATATCTCTTGCTTCTCCGAGATCCAGAACAAAGTCGGCGATTAGAACGGGAGTGATAACCAGTTGCCCTACACGGGTATCTTTGCGGAGTATTTGGGATAATGAACTAACATTACTGATGATGGCATGAATTTCTCCACGATATCCAGAATCAATAGGCGGAAGTTCGCAGACCAACCCTTTTGCTGCCATGCTGCTTCTTGGGAAAACATAACCTGCATATCCATCCGGGATCATGAGACCAAATCCTAAGGGGATTCTTGCAATCTCTCCCGGCTTTAATGTGTAGTCATAAGGCATATATACATCAGCCCCGGCATCGTTTTCATGAGGTCGGAATGGATAATGATCTTTCTCTAATCCAAAGTCGATCAATTTAATTTTCATAAACAGCTTCCCTCCCTTCTACGAGCAGAGGATAATCTGCTCTCATTATTTCTAATGGAGGCCAGTCTTTTGGGATGGGGATTCCACAGGACATAGAACCTTCTTCACAACATCCCCTCTGGCAGAAAGGACCGGCTAGCTTCGGTGAAAATAACACCGGATCAAATTCAAATAGTTTCTGCCAGATGTCCAACATCACAATTCTTGTTTCATCGGTATTTCTCCTGCAGATGCGCTGACTGATCATATGCTTCCACTCATAAGGTGTAGCGCAGATGATCAGAATATTTCTCAAAGCATGAGGAAGAGCATATCCGGCAGAATCATGATGAAATCCCATAGAACACAATTCCTGATAACATTTGAGATCCGATAAGCAGCTTTTCAGATAGAGATCAATAGATCTCTGTTCGGAAAAAAGAATTTCGTAGGGAATCGCAAATGCGGCTTTTTCTGAATAGTTGCTATATTGCAGGGAAGCGCTCATGAACTTTACTTCGTTTTGATGACGAGTGATCTGTGTAAGAAAACATCTGCTAGCCCCTGCAATCGCGACTGTGATCACTGTGAATTTCTGTACGGTTGGGTGGGGAAGGCGGTCAATGCGGTCTCCGGTGTATTCTTTTTTCTTGTGTGCCAGTACATCGGCACATTTTCGATACTGTTGTTCAAGGACAACATTAAATTCATTTTGTGTCATATTGTAATTTCTCCTTCGTAAAATAATTTATAATTCGGGTTCCTGTGTCTTTTTCGGAACAGGAACCTGGTTGTGGAGAATTGCTTCCACATTTTTGTCTACGGTTTTTAAATCTTGTGTCAGATCCTTTAGAAATCGGATGGATGATTTTTGCTGGTCAATCTGTTCTTGCAAGCTGGCTTTTTGTTCCTTCAATGTTTTGATCGGAAGCATCTTTCCATCGGGATAAAAAGATTTCAGCCAGTCACGGGCTTCTTCATATGCTTGAATTTCAGTGGTGTGTTCCTTTCGGAATCTGCCTTTGTTTTTCGCTTTTAAAAATTCGGTATAGATTGCTTTCTGTGCAAAATATTGTCCGGTATAATGGATCTGACGGTTGATGCTTTTCAAATCTGCATTCATTTCCATAAGCCGATCTGTTGCCTGATCTAACTGTTTTTGAGATTTGGAAAAGGCATTTTTTAATTCAGTTTGGGTATTGTATCCATGTTCTTGCACATAGATAATGGTATTTGCCATTTCCTGAAGATTGGATATCTTTACCCGGTGAGCATATCCGGGACTTTGCATTGCTTTCACATTTTTCTGAAGATCTACCACCAACCGTAAATGAGATCTGACATAAAGAATGGTTATCGGATCTTTTCGCAAGAAGATCTGTTCTAAATGTTCTTTACCGTATTGAGTTTCCAAAGCCTTCTCTGTAATCCGTTTATTCCGATTCGGATGGAGATAACGATATCTTCCTCTTTCTTCAATAACGGAAATCTGATATTTTTCCAAAAGCAGAGATTGGAATTCCTGAAAGTTTTTAGAATGCGAGCTGCATTCTTCGATGGCGTTTCGGAGTTCCTGCTTCTGTGTCTGAAACATTGTGGCAGTTGGTTTCAATCCATCTGCAATGATTTTTTTATTTGTCTCTTCTAATTTTTTCTGTCCGGATTTTTGAGACATATATTCAGCCTGTGTAATTTTTGTTTCAGCCGGAGAGAGAAGATCAACCTGATGAAGTCCCTCCTGGATGCACATATCCATAATTTCTTTCTTGAAATAATTCAGGAATTTATTTGTGGATCGGTGCTTGTATCCGGCAATTTCTTCGTGGGGCTTATCCATGTAGGGCTGCCTTCTGACAGCTTCCTTACGGACGCTGTTGATCACAATGTGCGTATGGATATTGCCAGAACCATTGTGACCATCGGTATGTGTCACGATAAGAGCCTGATATCCCGGAAATATTTTTTTGGCAAGGTCTAAACATAATTTCTGCGCCTTTTCCCCGGTCAGTCCACATTCTGATCTATCATCCGGATCAAAACTGATGATATAGTGATGACTTTTGATTTCAGATCTGCTTCGGTTCTTTTTAAAATGTTCATTACATTCATAGCATTCAACATCAAAAGTATCGGGATTACAGTTGAGACCATCCACATATAATTCATCTCTTCGCAGTGGCCGATTAAATTCATCGAGAATCATTTTTCCGGTTGATTCATCATGCTGGAAGATGAGATAATTCAGAGCATCTGAATAGTTTGCATTCCGACTTTTAATATGTTTCACTATTGCCACGATAATCACCTATCATTTTTAGCAGGTCCTTTTTTAACCTATAGAGGTCGTAAAGACATTGCTGGATTTCGTTTGTTACAGATTTAGAGTACGCTCCTCCTGTATTGAAATATTTTGCGATCTGATTAAGATTAGAGCCGATTTTTCCATACTCTGCTAAGAGCATTTTTATTGTTTGGCTATCAATGACAACTTCATAGTGTATAGCCATTTTGTGATCTAAAATCAGGTTTCTCAGATAATCAGAACGGGATAATTTCGCCTGAGAAGCGGCATGATTGACTAACTCTAATTCAATGTCACTTAATCTTAAACAAATGATATTAGAGTGTTTCATTTCATTTCTTTTTTTCTTTGGTGCCATGTTCCTCCTCCCTTAATTGAGTGCTTCCAACTTCAGGGCACTCCACTAGAAATATCAGCTGTCCCTTCTGATACTTCTGGTGTTGCGTACACATTTTATGTGGAAGCCAATCTGACATTTTGTGAATGTCAGTAACGAGGGTATGGGGAGCGTAATCCACATCAAGATAAAACTCAGAGTAATCGGAAAGCCAAAACGGCGATACCGTATTACTGGGTGGATCTTGCTCTTGAAAGATTAACCCTCTCATATAACGAAATGCTCAGAGGGCAAAATACAGGGCGAGATAGAAAAAAAGTTAAAAAACTGTTATACTACAATTCAGAATCAATCAAAAAACGATTTTGAGAATAAAAGTATGAAGAAAATGATAAAATTAATTTGCCTTATGAAACAGAAGCTAGATGTTTACCTTTTCCAGATGTGCGTAGGAAAACAAGATATCAGGCGATAGATGAAGGGGGGGAGGAAATGCATTATGTAACATCAAAAGGGATTCTATCGGCATCCAATGGAATGAATTTATACCGGGGATGCACGCATGGCTGCATTTATTGTGATTCAAGAAGTGATTGCTATCATATGAATCATGCATTTGAAGATATTGAAGTAAAACAGAATGCACTTGAGTTGCTGGAGGATGCTCTGAAAAGAAAACGGAAGCGATGTATGATAGGTACCGGAGCAATGACCGATCCATATATCCCATTGGAAAATGACTTGCAGTATGTGAGAAAATCATTGTCACTTGCTGAAAAATATGGGTTTGGGTTTACCCTGATCACGAAATCAACCCAAGTGCTTCGTGACTTAGATATTTTAAAAAAAATCAATGAAAAAACGAAATGTGTCGTACAGATGACATTAACTACTTACGATGAACAGTTGTGTCGGAAATTAGAGCCTAATGTCAGTACAACCAAAGAACGGTATGAAGCGTTAAAGATTTTGCATCAAGAGGGCATTCCTACGGTTGTATGGTTGTGTCCAATCTTGCCGTTTATTAACGATACTGAAGAAAATCTGCGTGGTATATTAAATTATTGCGTTGAAGCAAAAGTGTATGGGATTATAAATTTTGGTATGGGTTTGACTTTACGAGAAGGGAATCGTGAATATTTCTATAAACAATTGGATCGTCTGTTTCCTGGACTGAAAGGAAAATATATTGCCTATTATGGTAATCAATATATTTTGCCAAGCCCAAATGAAAACCATCTACGGAAGATATTCAATCAAACATGTGACAAATACCATATTGTTCATGATAATGATAAAGTGTTTGAATATCTGCGTACCTATGAAGAAAAAGATACGTGTGAGCAACTATCACTTTTTGATTTTATATAGATGGAATACTTAATCATCTTGATTTGTTGGACGAATGTTGAAATTATTATGAAACAGACTTTTGATGATGAAAAACAGAATTTGAAACTTGTTGGATGGATCGCGCAGATCTGTCAGCATGAATTGGATCATTTGGAAGGAATATTGATATAAGTAGCGTAAAATTTACAGGAGAGATGGTTTATGAAAACAGAAAGAACAGATGAGTTGTACAAGGTTTTACTTACTAAAGGATATCCGAAAGAACTTTGTTCAGAAATAGCTTATAATATTTTGAATACTGATTATACGGCGACTAGAATGTTAGGATACTTGTATCGTTACACGGAACCTAGAATGGAAGATGTAATAGATGAAATGATAGCAATTTTAAGTGACCGGGAAGAATTCATAAAGAAAAAAGAAATGGAACAGGCGCAGGCTGTTATAAATGAGATTTATAGAAATGGGTTGTGATATAAAAAATAAAAATGAAATAATTCAATATGAATAGTAGTAATTTGTAACGATAGTTGTCAAAGAAAAGCCTTTGGCAACTATTTTTTAAACTTTTTTTCATAATCACCCTGTAAAATCCATTGATTTCCTTTCGTTATATGAGAAGACAAATTTGTTTTCTTTCTTATTTATAAATGGAAAGGAGTTTTGTGAAATGGGTTTTGCAAGAAAAGATGTGGAAGCTACTAAGAAAATGGAAAAGAAATTCGTGAGATATCCAGAAGGTGCGGAGAAATATAGTTTAGGATTGACAAAATTTCAAGCATTAGCAAAAGAGGCAAAGGCAGTCTATAAAATTGATAAAGTAGCTTTAGTTAATTGTGAGATATTTGAAAAATATTTGGAAACATTCCGAGAGTATTAAAATTTTAAGAGAGAAGATACGAGAGAAGAACTTCTATAATTTTCTGCATTTTTAATTGACTTTATGTCATACGGAAAGTATAATGTTGGTATAGGAGGTATAAGAGCTGAAATGAAAAAGATGGGAAGACCAAAATCAGACAATGCAAAGAAGAAAGTATTAAGCATTCGTGTTCCTGATCAGCTATATTCCCAGATGCTTGCATACGCCGAACAACATAAAATGAATACAACGGACATTGTCCTAAAAGGGGTAGAGATGCTTTTATCCGAGCAGGAAAAATAGTGAGTGCTTCTCTCTTAAGAGGAGGAAACTATTATGGCGAAAGTCAGAAAAGATATGCGAGGAAGATCTTTACGCAAAGGGGAAGTACAAAGATCATCAGATAAAAGATACATGTACACCTATACAGATCCGTTGGGCAGACGTAAATTTATATATGCTAACGATTTGGCAGAACTAAGAGAAAAAGAAGCTAAACTGATGAAGAATCAGTTGGATGGATTGGATCTCTATGTTGCTGGCAAGGCAAGTGTGAATGATACGTTTGATCGGTATATGTCCACGAAGTATAATTTGCGTGAATCTACAAAAAGTTCATATTTATATACGTACGATCATTATGTACGTGATACCTTTGGGAAAAAACGGATTGCAGATATAAAGTATTCTGATGTGTTGCAGTTTTATTATTATCTTCTTAATGAAGTAAAAATTGCATTAGGGACTTTAGATACTGTTCATTGCTTGCTCCATCCAACATTTCAGTTGGCAGTACGGGATGAGATTATACGAAATAATCCTACTGATGGAGTAATGAAAGAAATCAGCAGAGAATCCGGGAAGAACAGAGGAATTAGACATGCATTGACAGTAGAGCAGCAAAGAGCATTTATGGAATATATTGCGAACCATCCGATATATTATCATTGGTGGCCTATGTTTACGGTGTTGCTTGGAACAGGGTGTAGAATTGGTGAGGCTTTAGGGCTTCGATGGCAAGACCTGGATTATGACAAAAGAACAATCAATATAAATCACAGTTTGAGTTATTATCAAAAACCAGAGAGCAATAAAAGTGTATTGAGAATATCTAAACCCAAAACGGAAGCGGGAATTCGTACAATTCCAATGTTGGATATTGTGAAAGATGCTTTTGAAATGCTTTATGAAGAACAACTGGAAAATGGTTTTAATGAAACAGAAATTGATGGAATGTCAGGATTTATTTTTTGTAATCGTTTTGGAATGGTCCCAAATCCACAAACAGTCAATCATACGATTAAGCGTATAGCGAATAGTTATAATGCGGACGAAGTGGTGCGAGCTAAAAAAGAACGAAGAGATCCTATTATACTACCTGATTTTTCTTGTCATCATCTGAGACATACTTTTTGTACACGACTTTGCGAAAATGAAACAAATTTAAAAGTTATTCAATCCATTATGGGACATAGAAACATTGAAACAACGATGGACATTTATGCGGAAGCAACAGAAGAAAAGAAACAAGAGTCATTCGAGAATTTAGCAGCAAAATTAGATATTTTTTGAGAAGTGCTTAGTAAAACGGATGACAACAATTTGTTTGGTTTACAGCAAATTGACAACAAAGACAATTCAATAATGACGAATAGTGAAGTAATTATAAGGTTTATAAATTTAGAAAATATAGTACAGTGACGCATCCCGAAGAATCATGAAGAAAACGTGAAATCTTTCCCGACAATGAAGTCCTTAGATGGTGTAAATAAGAAAAATGATGTAAATAATACAGCTTCTGAAGCACCTGAAAAAAATGTAAAAACTGAGTCTGAAAAGATTGATTTTTCTAAGGTAAAGGTAGAGCCTTTATTTGAGGAATTTGTTGATTTTGATACATTCAGCAAGTCAGATTTCCGTGCAGTAAAGGTTAAAGAGTGTGTTGCAGTACCGAAGTCAAAGAAACTGTTACAGTTTACTCTTGATGACGGAACAGGCACAGACAGAACCATTTTAAGCGGTATTCATAGCTTTTATGAGCCGGAAGAACTGGTTGGAAAGACTCTTATCGCTATCACAAATCTTCCACCGAGAGCTATGATGGGCATTGACTCTTGCGGTATGCTCCTCAGTGCTATTCATGAAGAAGAAGGCGAAGAAAAGCTTCATCTTCTGATGGTTGATGACCATATTCCAGCAGGTGCAAAGCTCTATTAAGATGATGTAAAGATGTACCGTTTTACCGAATAGACGGGACGTACTTCATTTGATAAAAAACTAAAAAAACAGCGATTTACATCAAACTTACATCAATTGATGCAGAAATCGGTGCAAGCAAGAAAAAATCGCATAATTAGCAGAATGAATGGGCAGTCCTGAAATCGGGATTGCCCATTTTTAGAAGAAAGACGAAAAACTCTTGACCTGCACGCAGCGTATACGCTTATACTATCAACATAAATCATAAGGAGGTGCATCGGATGTTATTAAATGAAATTATAAATGAGGTTGGAATGACAAAGCGTGCAGTTAAGTATTATGAAGAAAAAGGATTGCTGTCAGTGGATAAAGATAACAATGGTTATCGTAACTATACTGCACAAGATGTTGAAACTTTAAAAAAGATTTCAGTATATAGAAAACTCGGTATTAGTATTAAAGACATACAGAGCCTTTTGGAAACTGGCGACAAAAGTATTCTTCTTCGTATTTATCAAGAAAAAGTGCAGGAAAAAGTTTTAAAAGACTCAGAACTTGAAGCTTTGAAGCAATTTATAGATGATGGTGACGCAGACAAAGCAAATGAGGCACTTGATTATCAAACCGTTGAAAATGCAATTGAGTCTTTGCTACCGGGAAAAGAATGGGGAGATTATTTTAAAAGTCATTTCAAACCATTTCTTAATGTAAGGTTGAAGACTCTGGAACAGAAGCAGGCACTACAGAATATATTAGAATATTGCGATGAAACGACATTGAAAGTTCCTTTTATTATGGGAATAGGTGCGAAGATGATAGGTGGGATTGCACAAGAAACCAGAACCGCAGATGAGATGATAGCCTATTATCGTGATATGAGTGAAAGTGAATATGAAAGACTAAAAGAAAAAGTATGGAAAGGTGCTAAAATGAAAAATGGTATAATGAAATACCATCCAGCATTTATTGCACAGAGAAAAATGCAGAAAGAGTTACAAAATAAAGGATATAACGATATATTCATTCCTAATTTAATGGTTCTGTCTCCAACGTATGCAGAATATAAGAAAGCGTTAGATAATGTGAACGATAGAATGTGTAGAGAACTTGGACTGTATTATGATAGCAATTATAACTTAGTTATTAAAAAAGATAATTCTAAGTAAAAGTTAAACTACCCTTTGGGAGAGGAGAAATCCTTTTCTCAAAGGGCTTTTTCTATTTATACGGATATTCGCAAACTACAAGATAAAGCCAAAACTTCATATACTCTAAGCACAAGGAGGTTGAGGTTTGGCTATGAACAACAGTTTAGCAGAAGTACACCCAGAGCTTATTACGGAATGGTCAGAGAAGAATTTACCGCTTACACCTGATGATATTACCTTTGGTTCAAATAAAAAAGTATGGTGGAAAGGTACTTGCGGACACGAATGGCAAACAAGCGTTAAGGCTCGTTCTAATGGAGAAAAATGCCCGATATCTGTCATTTACAAAAAAAGCACACTTTATCTGGTGCAGTGATTGGTCTAGCATCGGGATGGCTAATAACGGTTATCGTTATGCTGTTGTGGAACTATTTGGTAA
>OHNZ01000180.1_pt1 | contig 55316 bp, 50 predicted proteins | sample 1569761 | NCBI WGS metagenome assembly OHNZ01 (sample SAMEA3879562, study PRJEB24766) | human gut metagenome | biome: human-associated habitat; feature: feces | place: USA | collected 1985/1987
GCGATCTGTTCTGGCTCGAAAATCTCAATCTTCGAGGCGGTTTCAAAAAGACAATTATGGATTATATCGCCGGAAAATATCCTGATCTTGTACCACTTTACGACGAGATCTATAACAAGCATAACCGCAGCTACTTTGAAGCACTTGAAGTAAAAGCTGAGAAAATGGCTAAGAAGTATGATTGTGCCTTTGTGGATAATGAAATGCCTTATGGCAGAGTCCCGCAGGGGCATCCGGTGATCGTGGATTATTTCTATCATGAGGAAATCCGTGGGACAGAGAATACCGGAAAAAGAAATCGCTAAATTCAAGTTTGGACTTTTCTTATAGAGCCTTTCCCTGAAGGAGAGGCTCTATAATTTTTATCTGAAATCACTAAGGCTACTTTAACTGTCATCTTTTCTTAACCTAAAATCAATGTACATATTTTTTCTCTAAGTAAGTCGATTACAGTATCTATAAATTCTCCGGCAAATAAGATAAAGATCAGAACACCTCCCATACAAGCCAGAAAAGCTGCCTGTAGCCAGTCTTGATAACAGATTACTGTTCCAATGAACAACGCCATAATTCCCAATCCCAATATCTTTTTTGCGATTGCCACCATATGTACCAGCAGCTTCACTCCGGCACCTATGATCGAAATGATAAACCACAATGGAATCAATAACACTTTTCCTGCCACTTTTAAAATACCCATATCTGTCCTCCTATCTTGCCAGCCACGGCATATCATGATTTACTTCTGCCCAGTAATATCCACTTATCGTTGAAGGAGCATTGAACAATGCCGCAAGTAAATATTTCTTGATATTCTTGATTTTACTCGTATTTCCTTCCAGACAATGCAGCACATACTCCACATGGGAATAATCCAGCTTCATGAATTTTCCCCTTACCAAAGCTCCTGAATACCAGTTGCTTGCAATCAATACTTTCTCACTCTTACATATAACAGTCTCTACAATCAGATCCACAATTTCATCAATTTGATCTTTGTCATGAGGATGACTCACTAACAGAGACTCATAATCCAGATTTTCTTTGATCAAAGATTGATACGCCCGTAGCGTTTCCATCTCATCATCCTCGGATCCCATCACATCTGCAGATACGATATGATTCGATTTATTATTATTCTGATTAGTATTGTTAATATTAGTATTATTAGAGTTTGAATTGTAAACTTCTTGAAGTTTATTTTCAGGACTTCTTGAAGTTTGATTTTGGGACTTCTTGAAGTTTGAATTGTAAACTTCTTCTGTCCCTTCTTTCTCTACAGAAGTTTGATTTGTAAACTTCACCATCTTTGATTTCTCTTTTTTCTCTTCCTCACATTCCTCCTGAACAAATGATTTTACATAGATGATCGTAACCTTTCCAAAGCCCTGCCTGCGCTTTTCAATTAATCCTATCCCTTTTTCATCATCCAGCTCCTGAAGAGATTTCACTGCTTTATTTCTGCCACAATTCAATAATTCCATGATATCTTCAATGGAAAAATAGATATATGCCCGATTTTCTTCATCAAACCACTGATTCTTAATGGATAAAGACATTCTGTCCAACATCAAACCGTATAAGATTTTCGCATCACTGGAAAGATCCTTAAAGCAGTCATTGGTAAATAACGCTTTGGGTATTCTGTAAAAACTAAACTGGTCTGCTTCTGTTCCATAAAAATATTTAAAATTCATTTTTTTGTCCATGTATCTTCCTCCCTTCCTTTCTCTCATAGAAGTCCTTTTTTTAAACTTCTGCATCTATTCTTTCTTCGGGTTATCTTATTTTGACAACCCTCATTTCTGTTCTCTTTTCCATTGTTCCAACAATGCCTCAATCACCTTTTCCATATCCGTTTCCGAATAATCTTCCGGAAAATATTTTGTGAGCTTCTTTCCTGATAACACCACTTTTCGTTCCGGTGCTTTTACTGCTATGCAGCTATTGAAAATCGAGATCATAAATCCCTGGTTCACAGGTCCTTCTTCCAACTGTTTTCTCAAAGCTGTAATCTGCTTTGGTTTAATAAATCCTGTATCTCGGATATACTCGTAGATCCATTTCTGCATTTCCTTATCAATGTAGGAAATATCAACGGCAATGGTAAAATTCAATTTTTTTGCATCTACCATATCTAATAACTCCGGAATCAATTCTGTAAGGCGAATGTAACGCTGAACATTACGAGCACTCTCTCCTACCTGTTCAGCTATAACTACATCAGTACGATACTTCGTGCCATTTTGGCACAAAGTTAAATCGTTTCTTACCCCTTGTCTCTTCATTGCCTCCAATTTCATTCTATAAGCAAATGCTTTTTCACTCGGAAGTAACTCTTCGCGTTGGATATTGGCATCTACCATAGCGATGACTGCATCATCATCGGATAATTCTCTCACAATTGCAGGAATTGTTGCCAATCCAGCTATAACAGCCGCGTGCATTCTTCGATGACCTGAGATCATCTCATATCCATTTTCACCATCGGACCGTAACAAAACTGGTGTCAATACCCCGTAGGTCTTTACACTCTCTACTAAATCTGCCATCTTTTCATCATCCAATACTTTGAAAGGATGATCTTTAAATGCATGTATTCTATTGATTTCTATTTCCATTGCAGACTCTTCATTGACTACTCCTAGCAATTCATCAATGCTTGTCAATTTGATTTTTTCTCCACTTCTACTTTTCATTTTCCAAAACCTCCTGCGTCAGATTTTCATAAGCCATAGATACTTTTCCATTTGGACAATGACAATAAATACTTTTTCCTTCCGCACTTGCTTCAGCTACCTTAACTGACAGTGGAATGACATTTTCAAAGATAGAAATCTTAGATCCATAAGTTTCTCTCACTCTGGAAGCAATATCTTTGGCGTAATTAGTACGAAAATCCACCATTGTCAAAAGAATTCCCTGTATCGTTAGCTTCCGGTTCAATCTCTTCTTTACCATAGAAATAGTCCTGATCAACTGTTGAAGTCCTTTAACCGGCAGATATGCAGCTTGTACTGGTATCAGAACCGTATCAGAAGCTACTAAAGCATTGATGGTCATCATGCCTAAACTCGGCATACAATCAATCAAAATATAATCGTATCGTAATCGCATCGTATCAATATATTCCTTCATGATCAGTTCCCTGCTCATTACATTACTCATGGTTACTTCCAGAGCAGATAACTCAATATTGGCTGGTAGGAGATCCACCTGTTCCTCATGATGTAAAATGCCTTCTTCCTCAGCAATTTCCTCGTCATTGATAATATTCATCATAATAGTTGCAAGTGTAGTTCCAATATCATCCGGTTCTACATATCCAAGACTAGCTGTCAAACTCCCCTGTGGATCCGCATCAATCAATAACACTTTTTTCCCTTGTCTTGCCAACCCAACTCCAAGATTTAAAGTCGTTGTACTTTTTGCAACTCCGCCTTTCTGGTTTGCTACTGAAATAACCTTTCCCATTCTTCTTTCTCCCTTCTGACATTTTCTCGCAGGTATTTTTCAAATGTGCTTCGCTTAATTAGAACTTTTTTTCCAATCTTATAAACTGCTCCTGCCTTATGCGATAATCTTACAATTGGCTTATATCCAAATTCGTAATAATCCATAGCTTGTTTATAACTTATAAATTCATGTTGCATAAATTCTATATCTTCATCATCTATAAGATTAGAAAACATCCATACCTTTCCATGCATCTCAAGTAAATTCCTTTCTCTAATTTGTCATCTTATTTTTCATGAAATTGTTCAAGATATTCATCAAAGATTTCTCTGTTTATCAAAACGATTCCATCCATTCTGTAAATCGCACCCGCATCATTTGCAAGTTCCATCAACTTTTTATGTGACAGGCTATATACGATTTCTGCTTGTTGATAACGAAGAAATTTTCTTCTAAGTCGACGGGCTTCTTCTTTTACCTCTGAACGCTTCTGTTGGTTATAGTACATATTTTCTGTTTTCAAATCTGTTTCTCCTTTCAGCTTTTACTCAACCACAGCGGACATTGTTAATGAATAAAAAAAGGGCACTCTCTGAAAGTTTTTTCTTTCAAAAAGTGCCCTCAACAATCCATATTGTTGGAGTAGTATTACTGACAACTAATCACCATTCTTCATGATGATTCATGTTGGAATACGAATTTGTTGTCAAATTGTTGTCAAAGAAAATTTTTGTTGTCAAATTGCGAAGTGTTTTTACTCACTTAGTACAGTTTTGCTCCTGCTGGAATCTTATCATCAAGAATCAAAACATTGAGTCCTTCTCTTCCTTCTACAAGGTGTGTCGCGGAGATGATCATACCGCAAGAATCAATTCCCATCATCTTACGTGGTGGAAGGTTTGTGATTGCAAGTAATGTCTTTCCTACTAAGAATTCTGGCTCATAGTAGTCGTGAATTCCGCTTAAAATCACACGATCTACGCCACTTCCGTCGTCTAATACGAACTTCAGAAGCTTCTTAGATTTTGGAACTGCTTCACATTCTTTTACCTTTACAGCACGGAAATCTGACTTGCTGAATGTGTCAAAATCAACCATATCTTTGAATAATGGTTCCACTTCTACATTAGAGAAATCATATGTTTCTTTCACTTCAGCGATTGCTTTTTCCACTGTTTTTTCAACCGGCGCAGACTGTGCAGCATTATTAGCTTCATTCTTTGCAGCGCCCATGCTCTTCATTGTCGGGAAAAGCAGTACGTCTCTGATCGCCTGGCTGTCAGTAAGAAGCATGCACATACGGTCGATTCCGAAGCCGATTCCGCCTGTAGGAGGCATACCAAGCTCCAGAGCATGCATAAAGTCTTCATCTGTTGTGTTTGCTTCCTCATCTCCCTGCGCCAGAAGCTCTTCCTGAGCTTTAAAACGCTCGCGCTGGTCAATAGGATCGTTCAGCTCGGAATATGCATTTGCCATTTCCCATCCGTTCATAAAGAACTCAAAACGCTCTACATAATCCGGATTTTCCGGTTTTTTCTTTGTAAGCGGAGAAATCTCCACCGGATGATCCATAACAAAGGTAGGCTGGATCAGATGATCCTCTACAAACTCCTCAAAGAAGAGATTCAGGATATCGCCTTTCTTATGGCGCTCCTCATACTGTACATGATGCTCGTCCGCTGCTGCTCTTGCTTCTTCCAGGGTATGGATCTCATTGAAATCAACGCCTGAATATTTTTTAACAGCATCAAGCATGGTAATTCTTTCAAACGGCTTGCCCAGATCCATCTCAATTCCGTTATAGGAAATCTTTGTTGTTCCCAGAACTGCCTGGGCAACATAACGGTAAAGATTTTCTGTCAGATCCATCATACCGTGATAATCTGTATATGCCTGATAAAGCTCCATCAGTGTAAACTCCGGATTGTGACGGGTATCAAGACCCTCATTACGGAATACACGTCCGATCTCATATACTTTTTCAAGTCCGCCTACAATAAGGCGTTTCAGATAAAGCTCCAGAGAAATACGAAGCTTCAGATCCTCGTCAAGTGCATTGAAATGTGTTTCAAAAGGTCTTGCAGCGGCTCCGCCTGCATTGGAAACAAGCATAGGAGTTTCCACTTCCATAAATCCTTCGCCTGCCAGGTAAGTACGGATAGCGCTTAAGATTTTGGAACGTTTGATAAATGTATCCTTTACTTCCGGATTCATGATAAGATCCACATATCTCTGACGATAACGAAGATCTGTGTTTGTCAGACCGTGGAATTTCTCCGGAAGAATCTGGAGGCTCTTGGACAGAAGAGTAACCTCTGCAGCATGAATAGAGATCTCGCCTGTTTTTGTGCGGAAAACCTCTCCTCTGATGCCGATCACATCACCTACGTCAAGTTTTTTGAAATCTTTATAAGCTTCTTCTCCCAGGCTGTCTCTTGCCACATAAGACTGGATGCTTCCCTCCAGATCCTGTACATGACAAAAAGAAGCTTTTCCCATTACACGTTTGGACATCATACGGCCCGCTATTGTAACTGTCTGACTTTCAAGCTCATCAAAATGATCTTTAATTTCCTGGCTATGATGTGTCACATCATATTTTACGATTTTGAAGGGATCTTTCCCGTTTGCCTGCAGATCTGCCAGTTTTTCCCGGCGTACCTTCAGCAACTGGTTCAGATCCTGTTCCTGCTGCTTCTTCTGCTCTGCCACTTCCGTGCCTCCTTGTTTTTGTAAATATTCTGTGTTTGCTTCCTTCGTGCTTTTCTTCCTTCCTCTCATCTCCGAAATTTCCCTGCTTCGCAGGAAAACGTCCCTGCGGACTTCCTATTTCGTCGATGTACGCTCGGGTGAAAGAAAATACTCACTTCGTTCGTGCTTTCTTTCCTTCCTCGCTACACGTTGCGCTGGATTTCCAGAACTTTGTACTTCATGATTCCCGCAGGCATTTCAACTTCCACAATATCTCCTGTATGAGCGCCGATCAGTGCTTTTCCTACCGGAGACTCATTGGAGATTTTACCTTCCAGACTGTTTGCCTCTGTGGAACCTACGATTTTTAACTCCATATCTTCTTCAAAGTCGTAGTCATGGACTTTAACCTTACAGCCAACGCTGATACGGTCCAGATCCACCTCGTCCTCAACAACGACTTCTGCATTCTTCAGTATTTTTTCAATTTCTTCAATACGTGCTTCGATGTCTCTCTGTTCATCTTTCGCTGCATCATACTCTGCATTTTCCGAAAGATCGCCCTGCTCTCTGGCTTCTTTGATTTTTTCAGCTACTTCTTTTCTTTTTACTACCTTTAAATCATGCAGCTCTTCCTCTAACTTTTTAAGTCCTGCATAGGTTAGTAAGTTTTTCTTTTCTTCCATATTACCTTACTCCCTTTCAATATCCGTAGACTATTGGACATCAGCTCCCAGATACGTAATACCGCCCAAAAGGCAGTCTTATTCTAGGATATTCACAATTTCAGTATTATACCCAAATATATCTCTGTTGTCAAGCAGAAAAGCGCCCGATTCGCCCCTGTTTCAGGCAAAAATCCGGCGTTTTTTATTGCAGATTATTTCCCAGATTCTGTTCTGTCATGCGGTCCAGAAGCGCTTCCAGCTCCTGATAGCTTGAAATAAGATTTGACTCTCTTCTGAGCCCGGCGCTGTGTCTCATTCCTGCCGTATACCAGGCCACATGCTTTCTCATTTCCCGGATTCCTGTAAACTCTCCTTTTTTCTCGATCTGCCAGCGTGCGTGACGAAGTATCACTTCCCGGATTTCCTCAGCGGATGGCCGCCCGAGCTTTTCCCCTGTAGAAAAATAATGGTTCATTTCTCTGAAAATCCAGGGATTTCCGCGAACTGCCCGCCCGATCATCACAGCGTCGCATCCGGTTTCTTTCAGCAAAGCTTCTGCTTTTTCCGGGGAGTCCACATCTCCGTTTCCAATTACCGGAACCGAAACTGCTTCCTTGATTCTGCGTATTGTATCCCAGTCTGCATGTCCGGAATAATACTGCTGTCTTGTTCTTCCGTGGACTGCAATGGCGGCTGCACCGGAATCTTCCATGATCTTTGCAATTTCTACCGGATCTACAGGAAAGCCTTCAAACCCGATTCTCATTTTTGCTGTTACAGGCTTTTTAACCGCGCCGGAAACAGCAGTCACGATTTTTCTGATCAGTTCCGGATTTTTCAAAAGAGCAGAACCCTCTCCATTATTTACAACCTTCGGAACAGGACAGCCCATATTAATATCCAGAATATCAAAAGGCTGATCTTCAATACTTTTTGCCACCTCAGCCATCAGCTCCGGTTCACTGCCAAAAAGCTGAAGAGACACAGGATGCTCTGAAGGATCGATCTCCATAAGAGCCGCTGTATTTTTATTATGAAAAGAAATTGCTTTTGCACTGACCATTTCTGTACAGAGAAGACCTGCCCCCTGTTCCTTGCAAAGTCTGCGAAACGGCAGATCCGTTACCCCTGCCATGGGCGCCAGCACAAAAGGATTTTCTATTTCAACCTGACCGATTTTCCACATCATATCCATAAATCAGTCTCCGTTTTCCACAGAATCCACAGCTTTTCCCTCTGAATCTTCGGATTTATCTTCTGTTTTCTCATCCTCCGGCGCTTCCCCAAGGAAAAATACGCGGTAATACATTTCCAGAGATTCCAGAAGTTCTCTTTTTTCACTCTGAAGCTGCTTGATCTTTAAAACACTTCCGATTTCATCATACATGGCATCTGCATCAAGCGCCTCTGTCTTAAACTGAAGATTTCCCTCTTCATCAAACTCCAGTGTCAGAATTCCTCCGATATCCTCTGTATAAAGAACACACATGATCTGCAGCTCCTGTTTTACCGCATCCGGCAGAGAACTGAAATCCTGATTAAAGTAATACTTCTGCTCATAAGCGCTGGCGCCGCAGAGCACAATTTTATCCTGATACATTCCTGAATATTCCTCCTGATGTTTCTCTTATTTCGTTACTGTTCACAGTAACCTGGTCAAAATACATTCCAACTCACCTTCGATGGCGGCATTTTACCCTGTATATCTGGGGATTTTGACAATACATGCCAAAACACCTGACGGAATAGTACCGTGTGAACAGTAATGACTTATCCCTGTACCATTTACAGAATATGTCTCTTCTGTACGCATCTGAACACAACATTACACATAGCTGTACAAACCTCTTACCGACACCTCGCCGGCACGGACGGTCTGTATTATCCCCTGTTCGTCCTTTACCAGAAGCTCTCCCTGTTCATTAATTCCCAGGGCCGTTCCCTCCCAGGGCTGATTCGGATCAAGAATACGGACAGGCTGATTCCTGTTTGCCAGAAGCTTATTATATTCTTCCACCATTCCGGAAAGGCTGCAGGTCCGGATAAACGTCTCATAATTTTCTTCAAAACATTCCAGCACCTGAGCCAGAATCTGAATCCGGTCATATGTCTTTCCGGTTTCCAGATAAAGAGAAGTCGCTTTGTCCTGAAGCTCAGACGGTATTTCTTTTAAATTCACGTTAATCCCCACACCAATGACAACTTCCCGTATTTTAGCCCCGTTCAATCCCATTTCTGTAAGAATTCCACATATTTTTCTTCGGGACATTACCACATCATTGGGCCACTTAATCGAAACCTCTGTTCCGGTTTTCTGAATTGCCTGAGCTACGCTCAACCCCATAACTACAGTCAGCATTGAGGCGTACCTAGGTTCAAACTCAGGTTTCAGAAGAAGAGACATCATAACAGAACTTCCTTCCGGCGCCTGCCAGCGTCTTCCCAGACGGCCTTTGCCCGCGCTCTGAAATTCTGCCACAGCCAGCGTTCCATGAGGCGCGCCTTCCTGAGACAGTCTTTTTGCCCATTCATTGGTAGAATCTGTTTCTTTTGCAAAATGGACGGTTTTGCCCGCCCATTTTGTCCTGATTTCTTTTAAAATTGTTTCCTGATCATACATTATCTGTTCTCCGGCTCTCCCAGAGTGGCAACCATTACAGCTTTAATCGTATGCATACGATTCTCTGCCTCGTCAAATACAAGAGACTGTGAGGATTCAAACACCTCGTCAGTTACCTCCATGTCTGTCAGATTAAAGCGTTCGCCCATTTCCTTTCCGATCTTTGTTTTAAGATCATGGAAAGCAGGAAGACAGTGAAGGAAAATTGCCTTCTCTCCGGCATTTTTCATAACTTCCTTTGTTACCTTATAAGGAGTCAGATCACGAATGCGCTCTTCCCATACCTCATCAGGCTCTCCCATGGACACCCATACATCTGTATAAATTACATCTGCATTTCTGGTTCCCTCTTCTACATTTTCTGTAAGTGTAATACTTCCTCCTGACTCTGCAGCATAGGTGCGGCAAAGCTCTACAAGCTCCTTATTTGGGAAATATTTTTCAGTGGTGCAGGCAACAAAGTGCATTCCCAGCTTCGCGCAGGCGATCATAAGAGAATTTCCCATATTATAACGGGCATCTCCCATGTATACAAGACGGATTCCTTTCAGTTCTCCAAAGTGCTCGCGGATAGTAAGCATATCAGCCAGCATCTGTGTCGGGTGATACTCATTGGTCAGACCGTTCCATACCGGTACTCCCGCATGAGCGGCAAGCTCCTCAACAATTTCCTGTCCAAAGCCTCTGTACTCAATTCCATCGTACATTCTGCCAAGAACTCTGGCTGTGTCTGCAATACTTTCTTTTTTGCCGATCTGGGAGCCTGAAGGATCCAGATACGTGCTTCCCATACCAAGATCATGAGCAGCTACTTCAAAAGCGCATCTGGTTCTTGTACTTGTTTTTTCAAAAATAAGTGCAATATTTTTTCCTTTGTAATACTCATGAAGCTCTCCGGCCTTTTTCTTTGCTTTCAGATCTGCTGCCAGATCAATAAGATAGCGGATCTCATCCGGTGTAAAATCCTTCAGTGTCAGGAAATTCCGTCCCTTTAAATTCATAATAACCTCTCCTCTTTTATCTGATTGCTCCTGTAAAAACTTCAGATCATTCCTGATCCGGAACTATTTTCTCCAGAAGCTCTTTTTTATCATCTGTAACAAATTCCTTCAGAGATGTGGCAAGACCTGCCAGTCCCTGGATTTCGGAAGGAATAATGATCTTTGTTGCTCTGCCGTCTGCAGCCTTTGTAAACGCTTCCAGACTTTTCAGAGTAAGAACTGCCTGATCGGCCCCTGCTTCACGGATCATTCGGATACCTTCTGCATTGGCATTCTGAACTTTAAGAACTGCCTCAGCCTGACCTTCAGCTTCACGGATCATACGCTCTTTCTGTGCCTCGGCGCGAAGGATAGCCGCCTGCTTCTCTGCCTCTGCGTCAAGGATCGCAGACTGTTTTTTACCTTCCGCCACAAGGATCGTAGATCTCTTTTCTCCCTCTGCAATAAGAATTGCTTCACGGCGTTCACGCTCTGCCTTCATCTGTTTTTCCATTGCATCCTGGATGGCTGCGGGAGGAATGATATTTTTCAGTTCTACTCGGTTGACCTTAATACCCCATGGGTCTGTAGCCACATCAAGAGACGCCCGCATTCTGGTATTGATCACTTCACGGGAAGTCAGTGTCTCATCCAGCTCCATATCGCCGATAATATTACGGAGTGTTGTTGCAGAAAGATTTTCGATAGCCATGATCGGATTTTCCACACCGTAGGCAAAAAGCTTCGGATCTGTGATCTGGAAAAACACAACCGTGTCAATCTGCATTGTTACATTATCTTTGGTGATTACAGGCTGCGGCGGAAAATCCACTACCTGCTCCTTTAAATTAACCTTACGGGCCACACGCTCGATAAAAGGCATTTTAAAATGGATACCCGTATTCCATGTTGTTTTATATGCGCCAAGACGTTCCAGAACAATAGCATATGCCTGGGGAACGATCTTAATGCAGGATGCCGCAACCAGCAGCGCAATGATTCCTACAATAACAATAAAAACAAGAAATGACATAACTAACCCTCCTTTACTTCCTCTACAATAAGTTTCACACCCTGTACCTCTTTGATCACCACCACTGCCTTTTCCGGAATCTTCATTTCATCAGATTCTGTTCTTGCCATCCATTCCACATCTCCCACCTTCACCTGTCCGGTCTGGTCCAGGTTACTGATTTTCTGGATAACAACAGCCTTTTCTCCGATCAGTCTGTTTACATTAGTCCGCTCTACACCTCTGTTCATATACCGTACCGCCAGAGGTCTGGTAAAAATCAGAAGTATCACCGACACGGCAAAAAACAGGATCCACTGAACTGCCTGACTGGCCCCCAGACCTGAGGCAACTGCTGCAACTAAAGCGCCGCCTGCAAACCAGATGGTTGTCAGTCCCACAGTAACTGCTTCAATAACCAGAAAAAGCGCCACAATTCCAAGCCACATGAATGGTTCCATAACAAACTCCATGAAATTCCTCCCTTCCATAAAGCATTTCAAGAGGTATGCTTAACCTCTCCGCTGTCTTGCCGCCTCATACATCAGTATCCCGGCAGCCATAGCTGCATTCAGAGATTCCACCTGACCGCACATGGGAATCCGTATCAGACAGTCTGCCGCTTCTGCCGCTTCTTCTGTCAGTCCCTTTCCCTCATTTCCTATGAGAAAAGCAGTTCCCCCTGTATAGTCTTCCTCATGATAGGCATTTTTACCCTGCAAATGAGCGGCAAAAAACCGAATTTTCCTGTCCCGGAGCATCTCTTTCAGGGATACCACATCTTCCACATACACAAAGGGCATTCTGTATACTGATCCCATTGTAGCACGGATCACTTTGGGATTTGTAATATCCACACAGGTTTTTGTAAGAAAAATACCATCCACGCCAGCGCCCTCCGCTGTACGGAAAATGGTTCCCGCATTTCCCGGATCCTGCAGATCCTCCAGAACCATGATCAGAGGTTTCTTCCCTTTCAGAATATCTTCAGGCTCATAAGACGGTTTACGGAGAACAGTCATAACTCCCTGAGGTGTCTGTGTATCACTCATCTGTCTGAAAACAGAATCTGTTACCGCCTCCCATTCTGTCCGGGAAGCTTTTTCCATCACCTCAGTGTCCTGTTTTTCCACAGTCTCTGACACATAAACCTTTTCAATCCAGTGAAGAGGCGCCTCCAGAAACATCTTTCTGCCTTCTGCAATAAAAAGTCCCTGTTCCCGTCTTGCCTTCGCCTTCTGATTCAGTTTAATGATATTTTTTACCTGATTATTCTGTAAACTGGTGATCATGGAACTCTCCTTTTTATACACAATAGAGGCCGCCTGACGGTAGCCTCCGTTGTATCATAATTTATTTATTTTTTGCATGTTTATCATAGTTATGAGAAAGTGAATTGCAGATTTCCCACATATATGGAGAAACATCTTTTTTCATTGCAAGAGCTTCATTGATATCAAAATCAACAAACTCTCCGTGACGATAGCCTACAACACGGCAGTTTTTGCCCGCAACAAGAAGATCGACTGCAAGCGCACCCAGCATAGACGCATATACACGGTCCCTACATGTAGGGCTTCCGCCTCTCTGCATGTGACCCAGGATAGTTGCCCGTGTCTCGATTCCTGTAGCTGCTTCAATACGTTTTGCCATAGCTTGAGAATGACCGATACCCTCTGCATTGATAATAATGTGATGTTTCTTACCTGCCTTACGGCTGGCAATAATATTATTGATCAGTTTCTGCTCATCATAATCATATTTTTCCGGAATCAGAACGTCCTCTGCGCCATTGGCAATACCGCACCACATTGCAAGGTAGCCTGCGTTACGTCCCATAACCTCAATGATACTGCATCTCTCATGAGAGGTAGAAGTATCACGCACCTTGTCAATAGCTTCCATTGCTGTATTTACAGCTGTATCAAAGCCAATTGTGTATTCGGTACATGCAATATCCAGGTCAATGGTTCCCGGTACGCCGATTGTGTTGATTCCAAGATTTGCAAGTTTCTGAGCTCCTGCAAAAGAACCGTCTCCACCAATAACAACAAGACCATCAATTCCGTGCTTTCTGCAGATCTCAGCGCCGCGCTGCTGTCCCTCTGCTGTACGGAATTCTGAACAACGTGCAGTATACAGGATTGTACCGCCGCGCTCAATTGTATCAGACACATCTTTGGCAGACATATCTACAATTTCTTCATTTAAAAGACCATTATAGCCTTTATAAATACCTTTTACATTTAATCCGCTGCTCAGTCCTCTTCTTACAACAGCACGGATCGCAGCATTCATTCCCGGCGCATCTCCTCCACTGGTCAGTACACCGATGGTTTTTATCGTTTTTTCTGCCATGATTTCATTCCTCCATCTTCCGGATTTTCTGCTTTCGGCGCAAAAAACCCCATCTGTTTTACACATATTCGGTTTATAGTTTATAGCATTTTCAGAAGTTTTTCAATACTCTTTCCAAAAGTAAGTATGAAATTTTCGCCTTAAACATTATGTTTTTGCAATACTGATTATTTTGATCCAAAACAAAAAATAAGGTAATATACTTCCAACTGTACAAGCCAACAGACCTTAAAGTTTTGCGTATCATTCTCATGTATGCTGTGATATAATTTTATTGCTGCCGAACCTCCAGCAGAAAGGAGGTGCTGTTCATGTTTGAAATCATTATCTCATTTCTTGTTTCTGTCACAGCAGGTATAGCCAGCTACTATATCTGCAAATGGCTGGACAGAAACAAAAGGCAGTAACAGCCTAAAGGTCTAAGCCGCCTTACATAAATGGAACAGAAAACCCCGGAAGTGGTCGAGACTTCCGGGGTTTTCGTTTTTTGCTCATGCTTGATTATCTCATTTCTTAGCTACTGTTAGCATATGCTATTCTGAGCAAAAAGTCAACCTGATTTTCAGGGAATGTTCTGGTAGCATTCTCGTATCACAGTATATCAAAAATATTGGATTTTCCACATCTTCAGAAGTTTTTCAATACTCTTTCCACAACTTTAACATTGGAGCTGCCATATTTTTCCTTCATCTCTTCTGTCCAGGAATCAGTAATCTGTACGTGATATCCTGCAGGAAGCCTCTTCATGGCATTGACATCCTTCAGATAGATCACAACACTGCTGTTTCCCGGCACCGAACGCAGATTTCTCAGAAGCTCTTCCTCATTTTTTCCATAATCATCCCTGTCCTTAAACTGGATCCATACTTCTTTTGGCATTTCGTCAAAGGAACGTACTTTTTCCAGAATCAGCTTGGACGCCCTGTCATCACCTGCATCCACATGTCCCTGAACAAAGACTCTTGCATCCTCATTCAAATATTTCTGCCATTTTTCATAATCTCTGGGGAAAACAACAACTTCTACTGTTCCCACCAGATCTTCCAGGGTAAAAAACGCCATGACCTTGTTAGTTTTTGTATATTTGATTGTTTTATCCGCGATCATTCCGCCTACGATCACTTTCTGACCGTCTGTGATCCTTGGGATCCCGCCTTCTTCATCCGCCTGGAAATCCGTTGTTTTTGCAGAGATCATTTTTTCCATCATACTGCTGTAACGCTCCAGAGGATGTCCGCTGAGGTAAATACCAAGAACCTCCTTTTCATAAGAAAGCAGGGTATCCTTATCATATTCTCCCACATCAGGCATACGGATCTCAAAATCTTTTTTTACATCCTCTTCCGCAAAGTCAAAAAGGCTCATCTGTCCGGCAACGGTATTCTTTTTGTCCTGGGCAATACTGTCCACGATCTGTGCGTAAACGGTCATTTTCTGTCTTCGGTTGCCTTCCAGACAGTCAACTGCTCCTGCTTTGATAAAATTCTCTATAGCCCTTTTATTCACAACTCCTGTCAGCCTCTGGATAAAATCCTTCAGCGACAGATACGGGCCTCTGTTTTCACGTTCCTCCACAAGAGCCTCGATCACAGGCCGTCCCACGCTTTTGATGGCAGAAAGTCCATAACGGATTGCTCCATTATCCACGGAAAATCCATAGATACCTCTGTTTACATCAGGAGGAAGAATCCTGATATTCATCTGGCGGCATACCTGAATATACTCAGAAACCTTATTGGGCATTTCTATTACAGACGTCATAAGCGCCGCCATAAATTCTACCGGATAATAATACTTCAGATAAGCAGTCTGATAGGAAACCACAGCATAAGCTGCCGCATGAGATTTATTAAACGCATATTTTGCAAAATCGATCATGTCATCATAAATCTTATTGGCTACGTTTTCCGGAATCCCATTGGCAATACAGCCCGGAACTCCTTCCTCCGGATTTCCGTACACAAAATTCTGCCGTTCTTTTTCCATAACAGAAGCCTTTTTCTTTGACATGGCGCGGCGCACAAGATCGCTTCGTCCCAGAGTGTAACCAGCCAGATTCCGGACGATCTGCATAACCTGCTCCTGATACACAATACAACCGTAAGTAGGTTTCAGAATGGGTTCCAGCTGGGGGCAGTCATAGCTGATGGTATCCGGTCGGTTTTTGCCCCGGATATACTGAGGAATAAAATCCATCGGCCCCGGCCGGTAAAGGGAAATACCGGCGATCACGTCCTCAAGGCTTTGCGGCTTCAGCTCCTTCATGAAGTTTTTCATTCCCGCACTTTCCAGCTGAAACACACCGTCTGATCTTCCTGTCCCCAGAGAATCCAGAACCTTTTTATCATTGTAATCGATCTGCTGCATATCCAGAAGTTTTCCAGTTGTCCTCTCGATCTGATGAACAGCATTCTGAATGACAGTCAGCGTACGAAGCCCCAGGAAATCCATTTTCAGAAGTCCCAGTTCTTCCAGTGTAGTCATAGTAAACTGTGTGGTAATAGAGCCGTCCTGCGCTCTGGATAAAGGTACGTACTCATCCACATCCTTCTGGCTGATCACCACACCTGCCGCATGCATGGACGTATGCCTTGGAAGCCCCTCCAGACGTTTTGCCGTATCGATCAGCCCGTGGATATCCTCCTGCTCTTCATAAGCTTTGCGAAGCTCAGGATTCATCTGAAGAGCCTTGTCTATTGTAATATTCAATTCCTGTGGAATCATTTTGGCAATGGCGTCTACCTGAGCATAAGGCAAATCAAGCACCCTGCCAACGTCACGGATCACACCTCTGGCAGCCAGTGTTCCAAAGGTTACAATCTGAACCACCCGGTCTTTTCCATATTTCCGAACAACATAATCAATGACCTCCTGCCTTCTCTCAAAGCAGAAGTCCACGTCAATATCAGGCATGGAAACTCGTTCCGGATTCAGAAATCTCTCAAAAAGAAGGTCATAACGGATGGGGTCAAGCTGGGTAATTCCCAGAGTATAGGCCACAAGACTTCCTGCCGCAGAGCCCCGCCCCGGCCCTACCATAATGTCATTGTCACGGGCATATTTGATAAAATCCCATACAATAAGGAAATAATCCACATAACCCATGTTTTTAATAGTGGAAAGCTCATAGTCAAGGCGTTCCCGAAGCTCCTGGGTAACAGGCTGATAGCGTTCTTCAAGCCCCTCAAAACAAAGCTTGTTCAAATATTCCCAGGAAGTATAGCCTTCCGGAACGTCATACTTTGGAAGTTTTGTCACCCCAAACTCAATTTCCACATGACATCTTTCCGCAATTTTATGAGTATTTTCCAGAGCTTCTGTAGCGTAGGGAAACAGCATCTCCATCTCCTGAGGAGATTTCACATAATACTGACCTCCCTCATATCGCATACGATTTTCATCTGCAAGCTTTTTCCCTGTCTGAAGGCACAGCAGAACATCATGCGGCTGGGCATCTTCCGCCAGCGTATAATGCACGTCGTTTGTCACTACCAGATCAATTCCTGTTTCTTTGTGCATTTTAAGGAGCTGCTGATTCACAGTCTGCTGCTGAGGAATTCCATGATCCTGCATTTCCAGAAAGAAATTCCCCTTTCCAAAAATATCCTGATACCGAAGCGCTGCCGCTTTTGCATCCTCGTACATTCCTCTTGTAAGATACTTGGCTACCTCGCCTGCAAGACAGGCGCTAAGCGCAATAATTCCCTCATGGTACTTTTCCAGAATCTCAAGATCCACTCGCGGTTTATAATAAAAGCCTTCTACAAAGCCTTTGGAAACAATCTTCATAAGGTTACTGTAGCCCTGGTTATTTTCTGCAAGAAGCACCAGATGATAATAGCGGTCCTCCCCACTTCCTGCTTCTCTGTCAAACCGAGATCCCGGCGCCACATAAACCTCGCAGCCCAGAATGGGGTTGATTCCTGCTGCCTTCGCAGTCCTGTAAAAATCAATCACTCCATACATAACCCCATGATCCGTAATAGCCGCACTGTCCATCCCCAGCTCTTTTACACGGGCCACATATTCCTGGATCTTATTGGAGCCGTCCAGAAGACTGTATTCTGTATGAACATGAAGATGTGTAAAATTCATAATCTGCTCCTTATTTCTTTGTCTGATAAATCCTCCGGTCCCTGATCTCAATCTTTCCTTCTTTCAGAAGATGACCTACCGCCCTCTTGAAAGCATTTTTGCTGAGTCCGAACTCTCTCTTTATAACCTCCGGTGCTGCCTTGTCATCAAAAGGCAGCACACCTGCAAACTCTTCAATGATCTGAAGAACGCTTTCCGCATCCTCATTGATCTGAATATAGGCTTTCTGACGGTCAGACACATTCAGCTTTCCGTCTTCCTTAACTCCGGAAACACGAAGATCCATAATGGTTCCCGGGCGGTATTTTCCCGCAGCTTCCCTTGCAGGGATCAAAGCAGAAAACTTATCGTCTACTGCCACAAACACACCAAAATTATCACTTACCTGATAGATACGTCCTTTTACCTGATCCCCTTCTTTGTAAGGAGAGTTTTTCTCAAGATACGGGTATACCTTCATTGTTGCACACAGGCGGCTACTTTTGTCCACATAAAGAGCTACCAGACATTCCTGTCCTTCCCTTACCCGTACGGTCTGCTCATGATAGGGAAGAAGCAGATCCTTTTCCAGTCCCCAGTCGAGAAAAGCGCCGATTCTTGTTACCTGACGCACTTTCAGAACCGCAGTCTGTCCTACCGTAAAAGCAGGCTCTCTTGTCGTGGCGATCAGACGATCCTGCGAATCTTTATAAATAAATACATCCAGGCAATCGCCCTCCTTCGTTCCCTGAGGTACCTGTTTTGCCGGAAGAAGCACACGGTTTTTCGCATCCGCCTCCTTATTTTCTGCCAGATAAACTCCAAATTCCACAATTTTTACTACAAGGAGCTTCTGTTTTTTTCCTATTTCTATCATTATAATCCTCCAAAATATGCTTCTGAATATCTTTCTTATGCATCTGATTCAAACCAGCAGCTTTATGAATGTTATTGTATCATAAAACATCTTTAAATAACAGAAAAAAACTGCCGTTTCCGGCAGCCTTCTACTTCTTCTCCTGAAATTCCAGCAATGATGCAACATCCACTCCAAGAACTTTTGCAAATACAAACAGCTCATAATCCGCAACGAATCTTGTTCCGCTTTCTATTCTGCTGATGCTGTCCCGTTCCAGCATCACTCCCTCTACCTGAACCCTTGCCGCCAGATCATTCTGGGACATGCGGTTCTTTACTCGCAGTTGACGGATCATGTCGCCGCTGACATTTTTCTTTCCTTGATAATCGTAAATCTTCATGTATGCAAGCTCCCCGATATGTGGTAATCTTCAGTAATTTTCCTGACATTACCACACATATCCCGGAAAGATATGCTAAAGTTCAGCATACAGAAAGTTTTTCTCTTGCTGACAGGGAAAGATTGCTATATAATATATTCAGAAAAACCTTTTTCTTTGATTTGTCCCACTTAAAAGGAGGAATATGTAATGGACAAAAATATTGAAATTTTGAAAAAACAGGAAGACCTTCTTCAGTTTCCGCATTTTAATCACAGCACTGCCTATGAACTTGGAACATTTATGGTTTCCTGTGCTCAAAAACAAAACATCACGATCGCCATATCCATACGCATGAATAATGGATGCATAGCATTCCAGTACTGTCCAGACGGAACCAATCTTCTTAACCAGAAATGGATGGAGCGTAAGTTCAATACGGTATCCATGATGGAACGCAGTTCACTTTTGTCTGCACTGACCTTTGAGCAGGATCATGATACTCTGGAAAATCATGGACTTTCAGCAACAGATTATGCTTTGTGCGGCGGAGGCTTTCCCATTCGTATCAAGGGAAACAGCGTGGTGATTGGAACTATCATTGCTTCTAATTTATACCATATTGCCGACCACAAATTTATCATTAACTGTCTGAAAGATTTTCTACAGTGTCCGGAAGCTCCCAACTTTCCTTATACATTTCCTGACAAATAAAGCCGGACAAAACCTATTTCGCTTATTTTGTTATAAAAAACAGACTTCCAAACTGAGAAGTCTGTTTTTTAACCTCCGACATACTACTGCCAAAATAATCTATTTTTTATTTTTATACATCCTCCTGCATAAAAATTTTATTTGTCACTCTGTCCGTAATATGCGTTTGCGCCGTGTTTTCTGTAATAATGTTTGTCCTGAAGTTCCTGAGGCGCAGGTTTTACCTGTGGGTTAATAAGCTCGCAGCGGCTTGCCATTTTTGCAACTTCCTCCAGAACTACTGCATTGTGTACTGCCTCATGAGCATCCTTACCCCAGGTAAAAGGACCATGATTTTTACAGAGAACTGCCGGTACAGCCTCGTAGTCCTTGTCCTTAAAGTAGTCGGCAATCAAAATGCCTGTATTTTTCTCATAGGCCTCCTCAATTTCCTCTTTTGTAAGATTACGCACACATGGAACCTCTCCATAAATATAATCTGCATGAGTGGTTCCATAGCAGGGAATTCCTCTTCCGGCCTGAGCCCAGCTTGTAGCCCAGGAGGAATGTGTATGTACGATTCCACCGATATTGGGAAATGCATTATAAAGAACTACATGCGTAGCTGTATCAGAAGATGGATTATACTTTCCTTCCACCTTATTTCCCTGAAGATCAACCACTACCATATCTTCCGGTGTCAGTTTGTCATAATCCACACCACTTGGCTTAATTACAAATAATCCCTTTTCTCTGTCAATTCCACTGACATTTCCCCAGGTAAATGTTACGAGCCCATATTTTGGCAGATCCATATTTGCCTTATAAACTTCCTCTTTTAATTTTTCCAGCATTATTTTCTCCTCCTGTTTAAGTTTTACACCTAAAAAACACCTGATTACAGTATATACTTTTTGCTGCAACAATCCAATATATTTCTGAAAAAACAGATAATATCAAACTATCTGAGCGTCAAGAATGGGACGCATCATTCCTACTGCAAAATCCAGATCCTCTTTCCAGCCGGGATTTCCGGTATACCAGAATTCTGTCACATATCTTCTGACTCCTGCTTTCCAGGTTTCGCGAATCACTGCCGGAAAATCTACATGACCTGTCCCAAAAGGCACTTCACGAAAAACTCCCGGAACTGTCTCTTTCAAATGAACCGCATCCAGATGTCCCGTTCCTGTACGGATGTCTTTCAGAACGTCCGTTCCGTATTTTTTTGCTGCATTTGTAATATTTCCCATATCCGGATAAACGCCCAGATATGGAGAATCAATCATCTGTACATACTTCATGGCTTTTTCTACAGTATTCATAAACTCCGTTTCCATAGTCTCAAAACCAAGAACAATCCCTGATCTGGCCGCCATCTGCTCACACTTTTTCAGATTTTCCCCAAATCGCTTTACAGTTTCCGGAGTAGACTCTTCATAATAAACATCATAGCCTGCAAGCTGAATAACACGAATTCCCAGATCATCAGCAAGCTGAATGGCCTTTTCCATAATTTCCATACCTCTGGCACATATTTCTGGAACATTGCTTCCAATAGGATATTTTCTATGACCGCTGAGACACATAGTACGAACAGGAATACCAATCTGATACATCAGATCAACCAGCTCCCGTCTTTCTTCTCTGCTCCAGTCAAGTCTTGCAAGCTTTTCATCAGTTTCATCAATACTAATCTCCACAAAGTCATATCCTGCCGCTCTAGCAGCTTCCAGCTTTTCTTTCCAGGTAAGAGTTTTGGGCATGGCTTTTTCATATAATCCTAATGTATATGCTTTCATATATATGCCCCCCTTATTCCTGTACAGGGATCTCATATCCCCATTCCTTTCTGATTCCATCCATGATCTCCATTACGCGAACCGTTTCTTCATGGGGCATTTCTTCACATTCCAGCGCCCCATTTTCAAGGGCACGTACACATGCCTCCACCTCATACTCATACCCGGTAATCTGTTCGGGAGGAAAATAGGAAGCGATTTCCTGATACCGGTCATTAAATACTGTTATTTTTTCCGGATTATTGATGTTTGTAATCTCTATGTATCCTTTTGTTCCAAAAATCGCACCTGCACGATTAAGAACACCGTGGACATTACACTGCATAGACGCTGTCTTTCCGTCTGGGAAAATCATATCTATATTGTCAATCATATCTACACCGTTTTTAAAAACAGCCGATGTATGAATTTCTGCATCCCGCTCTCCAAATACCATTCTGGCAAAATTTACAAGATAAACTCCTACATCAAGAAGAGCCCCACCTGCCAGCTTCGGATCCCAGATCCTTTTTACCTGACTCAGTTCATATCCCAGATTAGCAGAAAGAGACGTTACTTCTCCAATCACACCGCTATTGATAATGTCATTAATCATTTTTCTTGACGGCATATATCTTGTCCAGATAGCCTCCGTGAGAAAAAGCTTTTTCTCATGGGCAACAGAAAATAACTCCCTTGCCTGTTCTGCATTTACAGTAAAGGATTTTTCACAAAGTACATTTTTGCCTGCTTCCAGACACATTTTTACACATTTATAATGATGAGAATGGGGTGTTGCAATATAAACAAGATCTACCTGAGGATCCTCAAGCATTTCCTCATAATATCCATATGCCCGGGCAAATCCATACTGACCGGCAAAGACCTCTGCTCTTTCCTTATCTCTGGCCGCAATAGCATATGCTTCTACTTTCTCCATTTTTGTAATTGTTGCAGCCATTTTATTTGCAATAGCTCCGGCCCCCATAATTGCCATTTTCATCATATTCGTTACCTCCTGATCAATTCTTGAAATATTCCCATGCTCCTGAAAGACCGTCTATTACAGCCCTGTATGCGGCATATTTTTTCTCATAGATTTCTTTATATTCTGGTCTTGGATATATAGTTTTTGTTATTTTTACTGTACGGCTCACTGCCTCCTGATAATCCTTATATATACCGGCTGCGATTCCTGCCGCCATAGCTGCCCCCTGAGCGCCCAACTCCTTATCTCCCACAACGTCAATGGGAATCTGAAGTGCATCTGCAAAAATCTGCACCCATACATCTGAATTGGCAGCTCCTCCGGAAAGCCGTATACTCTTCGGAATTTCTCTGTTTCTCAGAAGCTTTTTCACATGGGTCACATGGGAAAATACGATTCCCTCATAAACTGCCCGAAGCATATGCTTTTTGTTGTGATAAGCAGTCAGACCTACAAAGGTACCTTTTGCAAGTGCATCTTCATTTGACCCGTTAAGAAATGGAAGAAAAATCACATTATTATCCTGAGGCTCTATAGAGGCCACCCACTCATTTGTAAGATCATAAATGGAACTGCCCTCTTCTTTTGCCTCTTCCTTTTCATAATTCATCAGGTTACGGATAAACCACTCCATATTTCCAGCTGACGTAGGACTGCTTTCCTCAATCAGAAAATATCCCGGCATACAGAACATGGAATTTAAATCAACCGTTCCATTTGTCACAGGTTTTTTTCCAATAAATTCATTAATACTCCATGTTCCTGCAATCATACACATCTGCTCTTCATCTGAAAGTCCTGATGCAATACCGCAGGCATTTACGTCAAACATTCCAGCTGCAACCGGCGTTCCTTCCGGTAGCAATGTTTTTTCACTGGCTTCTCTGGTCACATGTCCGCAGATCTCTGCCGAGTATTTCAGAGGCGGAAGCTTGTCATAGCAATCCTCAAGCCCATACAGCGTCATCAGTTCTCTGTCATGCTGTTTTGTTATCATATTTACAAGATTTCCGCCTGAACAATCTGTATATTCACTGTAGGCTTCCCCTGTCAGCATGTATCGAATGTAATCCTTTACTGCAAAAATATATTTTGTGCGCTCCAGAACCTCAGGCTGATTATCTCTGAACCAGGCCAGAAGGCTTACCGGCTGTACTGCAAGAATCTCCTGAAAGGTTTTTTCATAAACTTTTTTATTAACTCCATCCCGATACCATTGTTCCACCTGTTTCCATGCCCTTGTGTCTGTAGACATAATTCCGTTATAGGACGGTTTTCCGTCATAACCAATCATGTAAAGTCCCTTTCCAGCTCCGGAAAAAGAAACACCTGCAATATCCGAAGGATCAATTCCACTTTTTTCTACAGCCTGACGGATAGCCTGCGCATTAACCTCCCACAGTTCATCCAGATTCTTTTCTGTATATCCCGGCTTTGGTGTCAAAGTCTCTGTTGGAACACTGGCAACTGAAATCTGATTTCCGTCCTCATCAAAAATGGCTGTTTTAGAAAAAGTTCCGCCATTGTCAATTCCTACTAAATACCTCATATCTTCTCTCCTGTTATAAATACAGCCCGGAATACATATTGTTCCTGGTATTCCGGGCTATACTTAAAATAAATACTGTTTATACCATTTTTACACGAATCTTATTTTTCCGGCACTTCCTGCGGCACGCCCGGGCAGTTTGGTCCAAAATGTTTTAATACAACAAGAGGCTCTACCTGACTGGTATTTGTAATAGTAACGCCTTTTACTGCTGCCTGCTCAGAAACAAAAAATTCATCTGTACTCTGCTGTCCAAAATGAAGAAGCGTAGGCGCTTCTGCATCATACACGCCAAATTTTCCGTGTCCCTGAACAAAAATACAACCATATGCAGCTCCATCGCTGATGGTCACTGTCTGCCCCGGATTAACAGTAAGCTCCTTTGCTGCAATATACGGATTTGCATAAGTTATCCACTTCTGGATATACTGCTCTGTCTCTGTTTCCACAACTGGTCTGCGGAAGTAATGTTTTCTGTAATGAGGATCCACATTCTTTTCCCAATCAAGAAGCTTAAATACATCCTCTACATCCTTCTGACCTTCTGGAAGCTCTTCATCCAGCATTTCAGGAGGATAAACCTCTCCGGAAACAATATTCTCATAAACGGAATTTACATCAGAATTCCACTGAGGTTCATAAGTCAGCACAGAAGCCGGTGCATGAATCACCCCTGCCGGAGTGTACCAGCCTGTTCCCAGTTCAATCCTGTAAGCTCTTGAAAGATCTGTAATTCTGGTATCATCTTCTTCAAAATTACGAATTCTGTCTTTGATCTCCTCCGGATCTACATCCGGATCAAATCCAAAATATGTATAATTTGCTTCTCCAAAATAATTATTCAACTGTTTTGGAAAATAATAACATTCTGGCTTTCCAAGCTTTCCTACTCTTGCAGCGTCCTCAAAAGTCAGATGAAGATGGTGGAATAATGGATTTTCATTGTCAAAAAACTTGGAATACATTGGCCATCCATTATATTTTTCCATCAGTTCTTTTCCAACCAGCTCTTCTCCCAGAACCTTAACTGCATTTCTCAGTGAAAACTTCTCATCACTGTCATAATCCACACATACATAAGCCATGCCTTCATCAGCTTTGGCTGTCTCGCCATTCTGTGCTGCAATCGTTGATGCAAACCACCTCTCAGTAATAGAACCCCTTGCCATTCCAAACGCAAAATAATCATCTGGATGAAGTTTGAGCCTGCGTCCTGCTTTTCCAAATCTTCTGGGTACAAATGCCGGGAATAAACGGAAAATTCCTTCTCCTTTTTCAAATGTAGACCTGATTACACTTTCATCCTCTGTTGCATCTTTCACCACAAGATTTCCTGTTTTTTTCGCCTCAGCAAGTTTTGCGTCTAATTCTTCTCCTGCCTTAATAATCAACTCTTTTTCTGTCATTGTCTCTGCCTCCTTATTTTTCTGTCATTGTCTTTAATTCCTCAAATTCCTCTCTTCCCTTCAATATATGGAAAGTAAGATTGTATTCTCTTGTTTCTCCTGGTTCCAGGTATTTTATGGATCCATTGCTTACCGCATCCTCAATTCCATCTATTGTAGAATTGGATGGTTCCAGTCCCATTACGTAATCTCCTGCCCCCATCATTTTCCACTGTATAAAATGATCCAGTGTACTAAGGTCCATCTCAATAGCAACTCCAAGATTCAGCTTGGGATTATATACTGCTGCCACTGAATGGTTTTTCTCATTGGGCTTCAGTTTATGGTAATAGCACATTTCCTCATAATCAGGATCTGCCTTCTGTACTCGCATCCAGCTATCTATTCCCTCTTGTGCATGCGCATTCCTAGCCTTTGTTTCTAAAGCCGGAATAAAAATCTCACTGTCCGGAGACAGAACCGGATATCCAATATTGCAGTGATACAGAATCATCTGACGGGCTCTTTTAAATCCCTCATTAGTAACCTTATCTTTCAGTGTAATTTTTCTTTCCTTATAAGAACACCGAATTTCTCTTTCCAGACACATTTTGTCTCCAAAGATTACTGCATCACGGACTTTTCCCTTTATTACTACACATGAAGAATTTCCATTTTCCTCAATTACCGCACTGACCTCTTCCGCAGGAGTATGAGACAGATTTCCGTGAAGCCCATAAAATGTTCCCTCGTATTCACAGGGTGCGCCTGCAACCTTCAAACCACAGGTTGTAAGAAACCCGGCTGTAAAGCTTTTCAGAAAACCCAGCTCCTTATCATCAAAATACTCAGGAGCAACAATCCCGCAAGGTGAAACGAAACCTATATTTTCTCCGCAGAAGTCCAGATAAGGGATATCCATTCCCCGGCTTACATTCACATCAAAATGCATTCCCGAACGATTCTGAACATCCAGAAGTTCTACCCCTTCCGCTTTACCTTCCTGCATTCTGAACCGCTTTATACGCATAAGCTGGTCTCTGTGTCCCACATACTTTTTTTCTTCCTGATAATTCATAAACGCTCAGCAGACTCCTTTCTGCAGGATAATATTTCCATACCGTGATTCATCCCCTGTCTGAACAATCACAAAAGCCTCCTCTGCAGTTTTATAAAACGGAAGTCTGTCAATAAATTCAAAATCGCAAAAGGCAGCATCCTTATCATATTTTTTCAACAGCTCCCTATAAGTTTCCCAGATTTCCGGAACCGGCTCTGTAGGAAGGTTTCTCATAAGGCGCACTGGATTTTCTATGAAATTATCCAATGGAAAAAGCTGCAGCACTGCCTCTAAAAGCTCCGGAATCATAATACCGTCCATACGGATTATCTTTTTTGCATGGGCTGTACCCGGAAAATTGGCATCTGCAATGATCAGCACATCTGAATGTCCCATTTCCATCATGGTTTTAACAAGTTCCGGGGGAAGAATTTTGGGAATATTTCTAAGCATATCAGAACTCCTTTCTCTGTTTTCCGGAAGAATATGCCGGATTTTTAGCGCACAAAGCACCGCCGCAAAGTCCTTTCTATTATTTTTCTTTGCCAGCGGTGCCTTGCTTATATTATTCAGGTCTTATATTCTTTTATCCTTATTCGGCAGTTTCCTCTTCTGCTGCTTTTTCTTCAGTTTTTTCCTCTGGTGTTTCTTCTGTTGCTTCTTCCTTTGCTTCTGCATCATCGCCGGAAATAGCCTCTACACCGCCTTCCAGATAAGCGTCAACATTGTCTTTTGTGATAGGACGGAACGGAATTCTTGTGTCTTTTTCAATTTCTTCTCCCTTTGCTGCCGCAACTGCAACATCAACGCCTGTAGCTCCCTGTCCTGCAGAATCCTGAAGAACACTTACTCCATAGGTTCCGTCTTTTACTGCCTGTACAGCATCCTCAAGACCATCTACACCGCCAATGATAATATCGTCGCGGCCTGCTGCCTGAGCTGCGGAAAGAGCGCCCATACCCATATCGTCATTTTCGCAGATAATAGCCTTCAGATCTTCACCATAAGTTGTAATCCAGTCCTCTGCAAGTGCCATTGCTTCATCACGTTTCCAGTTTGCTGTCTGAGTTGCCACAACATCAAAGTAATCCAGAAGTCCGACCTCTTCAAATCCGGCCATACGTCCAACCTGTCCGGACTGTCCCATAGGACCTTCAATAATAGCTACTTTATCGCCTTCTTTAAGGCCTGATTCTTCAATAAACCATTTTCCCAGAAGCTCTCCTGATTCCTGGTCTGTACATCCTACAAATGCTGTGTAATTGGTGTCCGCAATATCTCCGTTATCTATAATGATCGGAACTCCTGCATCGTTTGCCATTCCAACTACCGGCGCACTTCCTTCCACACTCTGAGGAATTACAACCAGAGCATCCACGCCTGCCGCAAGAAGAGTCTCACAGTCACTGATCTGTTTGTTTACATCACCGCCTGCATCATACATCAGCAGTTCTACACCAAGCTCCTTTGCTCTTGCTTCTGCTGCATCTGCAATTGCAGCTACAAAAGTATCTGAATTATCTTTTGAAGAAAATCCAATTTTAATATCCGCATTATCCTTTTCTGCTGCTGCCACACTCATTGTTCCCATAGAAGCTACCATTGATACTGCCAGTAAACCACCAATAATCTGTTTTTTCATTTCCTTATTCCTCCTTAATAAATAAATGTATTTTTTAATATCTTCACGATATTAAGTTCATATTTATCAGTTTTTCTTTCCCTTTGTTCTCATATCAAGGAATACTGCAATAATGATCAGAAGACCTTTTACAATCTGCTGCCAGAAAGAATTAATGTTCATAAGGTTCATGGAGTTCTGCAAAAGTCCAAGAATTACGAATCCGCAAATCGTTCCTGTCAGGGAACCAATTCCTCCATTCATACTGGTTCCGCCAATTGCTGTAGCTGCAATGGCATCCATTTCGTAAGATTCTCCTGCAGTCGGTTGTCCGGAACTGATACGGGCTGCCAGAATCAGACCAACCATCCAGGCACATACAGAAGACAGAACATAAACCATTAACTGCACTCTCTGAGTCCGCACACCGGAAAGCTTTGCCGCATTAATGTTTCCACCAATTGCAAATACGTACCGTCCAAAAGTTGTCATGGTCAAAATAATCATTCCAATTACACAGAAAATTATAAGAAGGATAATTGGTACCGGTATTCCAAGAAAATTCCCCTGACCAATTACCTTAAAGGACGGATCAGAAATTGTATAAGGTTTTCCATTGGAATATACCTGCGCAAATCCTCTTCCAATAGTCATTGTTGATAAGGTTGCAATAAACGGCTGAAATCCCACATAAGAAATCAACCAGCCATTAATCGCTCCGCAGACCATGGAAATTGCCAGCGCTGCAAGGCTTGCAAGAAACCAGTTTGTACCACTCTGTAAAAGAGAACCTACAATAACTCCTGTAATAGCAACTACAGAACCTACAGAAAGGTCAATACCTCCTGTCAGAATAACAAATGTCATACCTACTGCCAGAATACCATTAATGGAAATCTGTCTCAGAATGTTTATAATATTCTGACTTGTCAGAAATACATCTGATGTTATACTCATAAAAATAATGATAATAAGAGCCACAAACACAAGGCCGAACTGCCTCAGAATTTTGCCCATATCTTTTTTCTGTGCCATTTTATTCTCCTCCAAATGCTAAATTCATAATTGTCTGCTGAGACTGTGCTTCCTGACCTTCCAGCTCGCCTCTGATTTTACCGCCTGACATAACTATGATTCTGTCACTCATTCCGATCAATTCAGGCATTTCTGAGGAAATCATTATAATTGCGATTCCCTGTTCTGCCAGTCCAACCATAATCTTATATATAGCAGCCTTGGCACCTACATCAATTCCCCTGGTTGGTTCATCCATAATAAGCACTTTTGGATCTGACAACAGGCATTTTGCAAGTACAACCTTCTGTTGATTTCCACCGGAAAGACTTGACACCAGATCATCAGTACCGTTCATTTTTGTAGACATCTTTTCCGTATATTCAGATGCCATCTTCTTTTCCTTTATTTTCTGAATAAATGATGCACTTGAAAGCTTATCAAAGTTCTGAAGTGATACATTTTCCTTAATACTCCGACAAAGTACTAATCCAAGTTCTTTTCTGTCCTCAGAAGCCATAACAATATGATGTCTGATTGCATCGTGAGGATGTTTGATTGATATTTTTTGTCCGTCCAGATAAATTTCCCCGGTGTCAAGAGGATCATAACCTACCAGTGCTTTCATAACCTCACTTCGTCCGGCTCCCACAAGACCTGCCATACCAAGAATTTCTCCTGCATGCACTTTCAGATTTACGTTTTCGAATACGCCTTTTCTGGTAAAATTTTTCAATTCCAGTACAACTTCGCCTTTTTGAGCAGTATTTCGTGGATATCCTCCCTCCAGTTCACGTCCTACCATCATATTAATCAGCTGTTCTCTGGATGCATCTTTAACCTTCACACATCCTATGAACTGTCCGTCACGAAGGACAGAAACACGGTCTGCCAGCTGAAATACTTCTTCCATACGATGAGAAATATAAATAATTCCAACATCTTTTTTTCTAAGGCTGTCAATAATCTCAAAAAGTGTCTCTGTTTCTTTTTCTGAAAGAGATGAAGTTGGTTCATCCATAATAATTACTTTTGAATTATAGGAAACAGCCTTAATAATTTCCATCATCTGAATCTGTGCAATATTCAGATCCTTCATTTTCATGGAAGGTCGGATAAACTGCTCCAGATTATATTCCTCAAGAAGTTCCTGTGTTTTCCTGTTTAACTCCTTTTTATCTACAAAAGGCAGACCTTTTATCTTTTTTTGCTCCCTGCCTAAAAATACATTCTCTGCAACTGTCATCTCTGGAATCGGGCTTAATTCCTGATGAATCATGGATATACCAGCATCAAGGGCATCTCTGGCTGATTTGAATTCTACTTCCTTTCCATCCAGCATTACCTTTCCGGCATCTTTTGTGTAAATACCCATGATAATCTTCATTAAAGTAGATTTTCCTGCACCGTTCTCTCCCATCAGTGCATGAAGTTCACCGGGCTCAATACACAATTCTGCGCCATTAAGAACAGTCACTCCGGAGAAAGATTTCATAATTCCCGTGGCTTCCAGTATGTATTTACCTGCCAAAATTCCTCTCCTCCTTTAAGTCTTTATTGAATAATCAGATCCGGATTATCTGAAAAATGCTTCAGTATGACAATCGGATCTGTAAGGGAGGGATTTGTTATTACCACTCCCTCTTTTGCCGCTTGTTCTGTAACAAAATACTCGTCATGCGTCAACTCACCATAACGGATCAGAGCAGGAGACTCTATCTCCCATTTACCAAATGTTCCATGACCCTCCAGACAAATCAGGCCATATGGCGCGTTGTCTTTAATCGTTACGCTGCGTCCCGGAAGAATCGTCAGACGCTTTGCACTGACTGTCTCACATTTATAACAAATCCATTCTTCTATATAACCATCTGCCAGCATATCCTCCATCGGCTTCACTGGAATCGGCCTCATGAAACGGTTCTTATGAAATTCCGGATCTACGTTTCTCTCCCAGTCAATCACATCAAGTAAATACTCATAATTACCAACTTCTTTCTCCGGAGTATTTTTCCAGAGGAGATCTTCTCCGACAATCTGTCCATTCATGAGAACTGACTGATACATTGCATATACATCAGATGCAAACTGAGGTTCATAAGTACAAAGACTACCCGGTGCATGCATAACTCCCGGAGGAACATCCCAACCTGTATCAAGATCTAACTTATAAGCCATTGCCAGAGAAAGAATCTTGTTGTCTCCCTTCGGAAAATTTTTCAGCGCTTCAAGCACCTCTTCTTTTGTTGTTTCCGGATTAAAACCAAAGAATGTAAAAGGAAATTCACCTCCATGATTATTCATCTGAGAAGGGAAGAAATACATTTCCGGTTTTCCATCTGCCCCAACTCTGGCTGCATGTTCTGTTCTGTGATGAATATGGTGGGGCAGAGGACCTGCATTATCAAAAAACTTGGAAAACATTGCCCATCTGTGATACTTGCTCCAAAGTGCTTCTCCTATAATCTCCGGACCCAGCAATTCAACTACGTCCCTGAGAAGAACTCTGTCTTTCCCCTCCTCATCTACAACAACATAGCTTAATCCCTCGTCTTCCGGAGTATCAGGTCCATTTTCTGCCCATGTTGTAGAAGAAAACCATCTCTCATCGATTCCGCCTCTCTGTCCCAATATAAAGTAATCATCCGGGTGGAGTTTTATCCTTTTTCCTGGTCTGCAGAATGAACGAGGAATCCATGTCGGTGCCAGACGTAAGATTCCCTTCCCCTGTTCCAAAGCCTGCTCAGCCATTCTCATTTTTTCTGTCATATAATTCCTCCCTTGATCTGTTGCTTTGGTAAAACGTTTTTCTGTGATTTAAAAAAATAAATCCATAATTTTATTGTGCATTTCTTACATATGGATTCTGGTTTCCTTTCTTTTCTTGTTCAAGTTGGTTACATGATAATCCAGAAAAACGTTTTTGTCAATTGAAATTTCTAAAAAAAATATTTTTTGTGCAAATTAAAACGTTTTTCTTCATTAAATCTGTGCAAAATGCACAGTATTAAGTTGTATTATTTGTAAATACATTCAGAAAAACGTTTTTTGGTTTTAATTTTGTATTAAATTTATATATTTTATTAATAAAATTTAAAATAGCTGATAAGAATATTTTCGATTCTTAGCAGCTATCTTAGTTAAAATTATTTTTTACGACGCCTCATTTATTTTATTAAGATATTCTTCTATATTTTTATGAAAAATAATAGAACACAATATCACTTGACAGCTTGAATAACTGCCAAGTGATATTTGATCCCGTATTAAAATAAAAATTTAAGAGGGGCTTTTGCCCCTCTCACCAATCCACTAAATCCCAGTCCCCTGTAGCTGTTTTTACAGTTGATTGACGCACTACTAATCTGGCGCCCATCTTTATTCCTAATGGCTGTCCAATATTTTCATTCGGATTATCGATTCTTCTAAACAGCATTTTCGCTGCTTCAATTCCTGCATGACGCTTTCTTACATGAATCGTAGAAAGAGACGGCTCCACCACACTCGCCAGAAAAACATCGTCATAGCCCATCAATTTAATATCTTCCGGAACTCTTTTTCCATGTTCATTCAGATATTTCATAACCCCTATTGCCATCTGATCATTTCCGCAAAATAATCCATCCATATCAGGGACCTGTTCCATAAGCTGTTTTACTGCCACATAGCCGCTCAAATGGCTATAATCACCATGAGCAATCATTTCTTCGCCCAAATATAAATTATTTTCTTTCAAACAATCTTTATATCCCTTTACTCGTTCTTTGACAATTTCCATATGGGTAGGTCCTGTAATATGCCCAATTTTTTTACATCCACATTCAATAAGATGCTGTGTTGCCATTCTGGCATTTGCATAACCATCAAAATATACAGAATCAATTCCTACGCTGGTTAAATCTCTTTCTATACTTACCAACGGAATGTTTTTATATTTATTTGCCTGTTTTTTAATCTGACTGAAATATTTTTCTCTGTTTTCTGTAGACACAGACGAAACAAAAATAATACCGTCAACTCTGCTGGCAATCATACGACGGAACAGTTCTTTTTCCCTTTTTATTGCCTGCTTATCTCCATAAGTGCCCTGAGCATCGCAGATCATGATCTGATATCCTTTTTCGTCTGCCACGGAATTAATTCCCTTTACCACATAAGGATAAAATACTCCACAAATATCTTCCGTTATTACACCAATGGTTCCTGTTTTATTATTCTTCATACTGCGAGCAATGGGATTTGCCTCGTAAGACAGCTCCTCCACTGCCAATTCAACTCTCCGTACCAATTCCGGACTAACATATTTAGATTTATTCAGAACATTTGAAACTGTTGATATTGAAACTCCTGCCCGCTTTGCCACATCTTTAATCCCACTCATGGTTTCACCTTTTCATTCAATCTGCCGCAAATATTTTCTGATACGGCAATTCTTTCTTTCGTATAAAATTATATAAAAATCTTTCGCACAAAGTACACGGCACCGCCGGAATTCCTGCCTGTGATTTTGACTTCTATACTAAAATTATACAAAATTCTTTTATGTGACACAAGCATCCTTTTTTTCAAAAAAACGTTATTTTGCTTATTTTTTCTGACTTTCTTTAAAAAAGTTCCACACCATACTCTTTCTCCATGGCTTCTCGCATAATATCTACCGGGGCTGTTTCTCCTGTCCACAGTCCAGCTACAATCCCGTCATAAAAAGTCCATTCATCTGGCAGGATTACTGCGGTCAATTTCCAGTTGCCTAATCTTTTACTACCTCACAAACTCCACTACCGCATACGGCTCTGCCTCTGTATCATTCAGTTTAATCACAATTTTATCCCCATCTACTGACTTTTCCGGACAGATTGTGTCGTGAAGCCGGGCCTGCTGCTTATATTCAGCCCGCATCTGCCTGATTTTAAAATCCAGAGGAAGATAATCCATTGCCATCTGAATATACTGGCAGTTGTTTACATGGTGATTGGTATCCAGATGATGTTTCTGTACAGGAAAAGCTTCCTCTCCCGCAAAAGTCTCCGGCAGGATTATTTTTCTGGATGCATATTCCATATCCAGCTTTTCTTCCAGACCATATCCCTCTGTATATTCAGCGCTAAGCTTGCAGGGCAGTCCGTTTTTCCCGTCAATAAACGTCCAGAACGTATTGGCGTAGGCAAGCCGCTCCCCTTCTGCTGTATCCATGGTAAAATTACGGAATCCCATAAATCCCCGGAACCCGTAGGGCCATGTTGAAGTAACGATTTCTTCTCCCAGATACGGATAACGGTTTATGATCACCTGCCATGCAGAAAGTACCCAGAATTTATTTTTTTCCTTCAGAACCTTTACCCCAAGCCCTGCTGCCTCTGAATGGAAAGTACTGCAGTCCTGAAAATAATTCAGTATCCCCGGCAAAGTTAAAAGACCGTTTTCTCCGATTTCACTGTAGCGGACTCTTCCGCTGAAACTGTATGCCATATTACGTCCTCTTTTCTGTTTCAATACATTTTTTCTTAATTATATCCACTGAAGTTATACCCTGCAAGAGCAAATTTCACGTCACTGTCCACGACCTTCACAATAACCTGGTCATAACCTGTACACAAAAATCCCTTTCCGACATCATCAGGTATTTTTCTGAGTGCCAGAAAGGGATCCTTTTATTCTTTCTGCAAATATTATTCTTTTTATTTATCGTTTGCCATGAGAATCTCTTTTCCTGAAATTCCCGGCTCTGTCATATTTACAGGGTCAAGAACATGGTCAAGCTGCTCTTCATTTAAAAGTCCTTCTTTCAGGATCAGACTGCGGACAGACTCTCCTGTCCTGATTGCTTTTTTGGCAATGTCCGCTGCTTTCTGATAGCCCACATGAGGGCAGATCGCAGTAATGATTCCCACGCTGTTTTCTACCAGATACCGGCAGCGTGTCTCATTTGCTGTAATTCCTGTTACGCAGTTATCCACAAATGTCTGAACCGCATAAGCCAGCGTATCAATAGACTGGAACATACAGTAAAATACAATGGGCTCAAATGCATTCAGCTCAAGCTGGCCTGCTTCTGCTGCCATAGTGATCGTCACATCATTTCCGATAATATTAAAAGCAACCTGGTTGACAACCTCAGGAATTACCGGATTAACTTTACCGGGCATAATAGATGAACCGTTCTGCTTGGCAGGAAGATTGATCTCTCCAAATCCTGCTCTGGGGCCGGATGACATCAACCGAAGATCATTGGCAATCTTGGATAAAGTTACTGCACAGGCTTTTACTGCACCTGACACGGCAACAAAAGGATCAAGGTTCTGTGTTGCGTCTATCAGGTCATATGCCTGCACAAATTCCATATCAGAAACCTCTACCAGGTTGGGAACAATTCTTCTGAGATATGCTTCATCTGCATTAATACCTGTCCCCACAGCAGTTCCGCCCATATTGAGAGTGCACATTTCCTCCATCGCTCTGTCCATACGGTGGATATCACGCATAACCGCAACAGAATACGCATTAAATTCCTGACCCAGACGAATAGGAACCGCATCCTGCATCTGTGTACGTCCCATTTTAATTACATGATCAAATTCCTTTGCCTTTGCACAAAGCGCTTTATGTAAACGAAGAAGTTCTTTTTTCAGGTTTTTCAGAAGTCTGAGAGAGGTCATCTTGCCGGCTGTAGGAATTACGTCATTTGTAGACTGCCCACAGTTTACATCATCATTGGGATTAATGATGGAATAATCGCCCTTTTCTCCTCCCAGAATCTCGATGGCGCGGTTGGCAATAACCTCATTTGCATTCATATTTAAGGAAGTTCCAGCGCCGCCCTGAATCGGATCTACAATAAAGTCACCGTGAAGCTTTCCTTCCAGAATCTCATCACAGGCCTGTACAATGGCTTTTGCCTTCTTTTTATCAAGCATACCGATCTCACAGTTGGTAATTGCAGCCGCTTTTTTAATATACGCAAGACTGTTGATGATCTCAGGATGCATATTCAGCCCTGTGATATGGAAGTTCTCTGCTGCGCGGAGAGACTGCACTCCATAATACACATTCTGCGGAACATCCTTTGTTCCTATAGAATCCTTCTCTACGCGATAATCCTGTTTCTTCTCTGCTTCCCCATTTTTGTTCATTGTTCTTCTCCCTTTGCATTTTTCCTGCTGTCTGGTGAACGCAGGTTTTTATCCCGTCAGGCCTTTTCTTATTTGCTGCTGATTCCGGTGCTTTTCACATAGATACTGATCACCGTCCGCTGTTCCTGGCTTTTTTCATATAAAGTTCCTGCCGGACTGCTTCGCTGATGAACCTTCATTAACAGCAGCTGATTTTATGCCTGTTCATTTTCATTGTCCTCATTATAGTAATATGCTAATATATAATCAAATACATATATTTTTATAATTATTATAGTTTGCAAATTATATAAAGGAGAACTGTCATGTTTCAGGGAATGGAATACGTTTATGAAGTTTATAAAGAAAAAAGTTTTTCAAAGGCTGCCGCCAATCTTTTTATTTCTCAGCCTTCTCTCAGCGCCAATGTCAGGCGTGTGGAGGCCCGGATCGGCTATCCGGTGTTTGACAGAAGTACTAAGCCGCTGGGACTTACTGAATGCGGTGAACAGTATATCCGCTGTGTAAAACGTATGATGAATATAGAAAAAGACTTTTCAGACTTTATCAATGACTGGGGAGGACTGAAAACAGGAACTCTGGTCCTGGGAGGCAGTAATTTATTTTCTTCATGGATCCTTCCACCGCTTATGGCTGATTTTGCAGCCCTTTATCCACAGATTCAGATCAGACTTGTGGAAGAATCCACAGTAAAACTTACAGAAATGCTCCAGAGCGGAAGTATTGATCTTGTACTGGATAATACCAGCCTGAATCCGGAAATTTTTGACAGCGTTCTTTATCAGGAAGAGCACCTTATTCTTGCTGTGCCTGGCTCCTTTTCTGTTAATGACAGCCTTCAGGATTTTCAGCTTTCTGTTTCTGACATTCAGACAGGAAATTTTCTGGATCCGCAGGTTCCCTCTGTTCCTGTGTCACGCTTTAAAAAAGAGCCGTTTATTATGCTGAAACAGGAAAATGATACTGGAAAAAGAGCTCTGGAAATCTGCCGCAAAAATCACTTTGAACCTGTCATTGCCTTTGAAATGGATCAGCAGATGACTTCTTACAATGTTACCTGCTCCGGCATGGGTATTTCCTTTATTGGAGATATCATGATAACAAAGGTTACACCAAATCCCAATATCGTTTATTACAAGCTGCCACTGAAGGACAACTGCCGCAATATCTGTTTTTACTGGAAAAAAGGCCGTTATCTCAGCCGGGCCATGGAAGAATTTTTAAAGATGTGTACTCAGAACAGCAACTAACCCAGTTGCAGGACAGTTCCCTGAGATCTTCCGTTTCAGGGAACTGTATTTTGTCTGCCATAACCGCCGACCTGACAATTATACAAAAAAGCACCTTCCAGTAAACTGAAAGATGCTCATTTAGCAGGGCTACAAGGATTCGAACCTTGAAATGACGGAGTCAGAGTCCGTTGCCTTACCGTTTGGCGATAGCCCTATGTTTTGTTTGTCGTTTCTCGCTTGCGACAAGTGGTATTATATAATAGTCTAAAAAAAAATGCAACCCCTTTTTTTAATTTTTTTTAAATTTCTTCAAAAAATTTTTCGCAGACCATTTCGCTCCCCTGGAACAGGCTTTCTTTTTATAAAGATTTATTGAAACATGCTGTTTTTTATACTATAATTTCTTTAAATCAGCAAAGTATAATAAGACAAGCAAAAAGCATTCTCAATAAAGGAGACATTATATGAGAGCAAATAATCTCACTCTGCTCACTGATCTCTATGAACTGACCATGATGCAGGGTTACTTCAAAAACCCGACAAACCAGACCGTGATTTTTGATATGTTTTACCGTACCAATCCCTGCGGAGGCAGCTTTGCCATTACAGCCGGACTGGAGCAGATGATCGAATATATCGAAAATCTTCGTTTTACAGAAAAAGATGTGGCTTATCTTCGCAGCCTGAATATGTTTCAGGAGGATTTTCTGGAATATCTCAGCACCTTTCATTTTACAGGAGATATTTACGCGATTCCGGAAGGAACTGTTGTTTTTCCCCGGGAACCTATTGTAAAAGTAATTGCCCCTGTTATGGAAGCGCAGCTTGTAGAAACAGCGATCCTTAATATCATTAACCATCAGAGTCTTATTGCCACCAAAGCGGCAAGAGTCTGTTATGCAGCCCGCGGAGACGGAGTAATGGAGTTCGGGCTTCGCCGCGCTCAGGGACCTGATGCAGGCATTTACGGTGCGCGCGCGGCTGTGATCGCCGGCTGTGTTGGAACCTCCAATGTTCTTACAGGTCAGATGTTCCATGTTCCTGTTCTTGGTACTCATGCTCACAGCTGGATCATGAGTTTTCCGGATGAATACACTGCATTTAAAACCTATGCAAAAATGTACCCTGATTCCTGCATCCTTCTGGTGGATACCTATGATGTACTGAAATCAGGTGTTCCCAATGCAATCCGTGTATTTGAGGAAATGCGAGAGGAAGGGATTCCTCTGACAAAATACGGCATCCGTATTGACAGCGGCGATCTTGCCTATCTCTCCAAAGAAGCGTACAAAATGCTTGCTGCTGCCGGTTTTGATGACGCTACTATTGCAGCTTCCAGTGATCTGGACGAATATCTGATCGACAGTCTGAAAACTCAGGATGCAAAAATCAATTCCTGGGGCGTAGGAACCAATCTGATCACCAGCAAGGACAACCCGGCTTTTGGCGGCGTTTATAAGCTTGCCGCAGTAAAAGATGCCGGCAGTAATACTTTCATACCAAAAATCAAGCTTTCCGAGAATACAGAAAAGGTAACAAATCCCGGAGACAAAACAGTTTATCGTATTTACAGTAAAAAAACAGGTAAAATAAAGGCTGATCTGATCTGTCTGGCTGATGAAAGCTTTGATCCCGAAGAAACTATGATCATCTTTGATCCGGTAGATACCTGGAAAAAGACAAAGGTTCTGGGCGGTACCTATGAACTTCGTGAACTTCTTATCCCCGTGATCCGGGAAGGAAAACGGGTTTACACCTCACCTGAGGTTATGGAGCTTCGCGAATACTGTCAGAAAGAACAGGATACCCTCTGGGATGAGTCCCGCCGTCTGGTCAATCCCCAGAAGGTTTATGTAGACCTTTCTCAGAAGCTTTATGATCTGAAAAAGAATCTTCTGGAGGAAATCAGCGAAAAAGCTCTTGATTAAACGGTCATATCCCCTCTCTGCCTTTCATATCATAAAAGGTAAGGGGGGATTTTTATGGACAAAGACTACACGATTCTCATTAACCGGGAGCATCCGCTTCCTGCAGATTTTATCCCGGAGCATCTGGTTGATATCGGGCTGCCGTTTGATGCTGTTCCCGGAGAACCCAAGCGCCTTCTGGAAGAAAAAACTGCCCTCTCCGCTCTGGAGCTGATCACCCGCAGCCGCTCCGAAGGACTGAATCTGTACTGCATATCCGGTTACCGCTCTTACAGCCGCCAAAAAGAAATTTTTACAGGAAAACCTTCGGTTGCTCCTCCGGGATCCAGCGAACATCAGAGCGGCCTTGCTCTGGACATGTCCTGTCCTGCAGTACAGATGGAACTGACTGAAGCCTTTGCAGAAACAAAAGAGGGCATCTGGCTGAACCGCCATGCCGCGCTTTTTGGTTTTATTATACGATATCCAAAAAACAAAGAGCATATCACAGGTATCCCATGGGAACCCTGGCATATCCGTTATGTAACCAGATCTCTTGCTTCCTACCTTTCACTTACCGGTCTGACTCTGGAAGAATATCATATGCTTGAAAATCCGGTAGACTTTTTCGATTTAAAGTGATATACTGTCAATGTTTCGTAAACATCATTTTTAATATTGTCTGCGCAGCGCTGTCCCGCAGGGTTTTCCTTTTATTTTATCAGAAACTCAAATCCCTGCAGACTGAAGTTTTTATAAAAATAATATAGAACATATTTTGATTGGCTGCTGTATACCAAAACATTACTGTTCATGACCTTCACAGCAACTTGGTCAAATGCCGTGTGAACCGTAACAATAAAGCACGCCGCAGCTTATCTACAGTTAAATATTTTATAACTAATCTACTTACGGAGGAAATCTATCATGTCAATGAACATCAACCACCAGCTTCCTTTACCTGATGTGCTGAAGGAACAGTATCCCTTAACGGATGAGCTCAGATCAGTAAAATCTCTGAGAGACAGCGAGATCCGCAAAATTTTTACCGGAGAGTCTGATAAATTTGTTGTTCTGGTCGGTCCCTGCTCTGCAGACAACGAGGATACTGTATGTGAGTACGCAAACCGGCTGAAAAATGTTGCAGACCGGGTTTCAGACAAACTGATGATCATTCCGAGAGTCTATACCAACAAACCCCGCACCACAGGAGACGGCTACAAAGGCATGCTCCATCAGCCGGAACCGGACAAGGCTCCTGATCTCCTGGCAGGCATCATTGCCATCCGCAAAATGCATATCCGTGTGTTGGCAGAAACCGGACTCTCTACCGCAGATGAAATGCTTTATCCTGAAAATCGCAGCTATCTGGACGATGTTCTGTCTTATGAAGCTATCGGCGCCCGCTCTGTAGAAAACCAGCAGCACCGCCTTACTGCAAGTGGAATGGATATCCCTGTGGGAATGAAAAATCCTACCAGCGGAGATCTTTCTGTTATGTTAAACTCCGTTACCGCTGCCCAGCATTCCCATCATTTTATTTACCGGGGATTTGATGTTGCTACCAGCGGAAACGAGCTTGCCCACACCATCCTCAGAGGCGGCGTAAATAAATTCGGCCAGACTCAGCCAAATTATCACTATGAAGAGCTTGTACGCCTTGCAGAATTATATAATCAGTGGAATCTCAAAAATCCGGCTGTTATTGTTGACGTCAACCACTCCAACTCCGGCAAACAGTATAAAGAACAGATCCGTATTGTCAGTGAGGTTCTCCACAGCCGCAATTACAATTCCGACCTGAAAAAGCTTGTAAAGGGTGTTATGATCGAAAGCTATCTCTTAGAAGGCCGCCAGGATATCAGTGATCATATGATTCCAGGCTGTTCCATCACCGATCCATGCCTTGGATGGGAGGACACAGAACGGCTGATCTACGAGATTGCTGAGAAATGCTGAAAAATCACTTTTGTGCTTGCTTTTAAGATATCTAAAATCGGATGTGGATGATGCCTGCATTTCCTTTTGAAGTGCAGGCATTTTTCTATGCACACCATTTCTCTTTATATTTGCTTATCCGTTTGTTTTCAGGAATCGGGTATTCTGTGGATACATCAGATGACAATGCTTCCTGACGCACTTCTGATGGGGTTTTACAGCCATATGATATAAGGGTGGTTTTTCTATGCTTATATCATCAGTGACAGATCATATAAACGAACGTCAGCCGTGATAAAAGATATTCTCACTGCTCCATCTGTCTTCCCAGGAAGCCTGCTGCTGTCTGTACCAGCATTTTCTCCGGATTTCCAAATATATCTTTTTCACTTCTTCCAATAAGAATAACCGCTCCTATGGCATCTCCGGCACAAATGATTGGCTGAATGATCTGCGCATATAAAATTTCCTTCTGGCTGTCTGTGACCGGAATTTTTCCCTTTTCTCCGAAATTAAAGCATCTGGCTTCCCTCTCTGAAATCGCCTTTTCCATAGCGCGGCTGAGCTCTTTTCCTGCGATTTCTCTGCTTCCATGTCCTGCCGCCGCAACAACCTGGTCATGGTCGGTAATGCATGCAAAAAATCCCGTTGTCTGAGCCAGAGCCTCTGCATACTCTCTGGCAAACGTACTGAGTTCACCAATGGGAGAATACTTTTTCAGAATGATCTCTCCCTCTCTGTCTGTAAAAATTTCCAGTGGAGTTCCTTCTTTTATCCTTAATGTTCTGCGTATTTCCTTAGGTATCACAACTCTGCCCAGGTCATCTATACGCCTTACGATTCCCGTAGCTTTCATATAAAATCCTCCGTTTACTGTACTTTCCGATTCTGGAAATAGTATCTGTAAATGGAGGATTTTTATGCATTTACTCTAATATAATTTCTTTTTCAATCATCTTTCCACGATCCAGTTGATGACGGAGCTTTCGATTTTCTATCGTATCAAATATAATAGAAAAATCATAGTCCTCCGGATAAAGCTTTTCTGCCGCAACCATAAGCTTTACTCTTTTGTGGTTAATATAAATCTTTCTGTCCGGAAGCTGAACTCTTAAAACACCCTTTTCATTTTCCGGCTGACAGACAATTCCGATTTTTTTATCCGGCAAAAGCATAACACTGTCTCCGGGCTGAAATTTTGTTTTTATTGTGGACAAAGTATTTTTCTGCTTTTGGACTCCTCCTGTATGTTCTTTTCTTAACTTATTTCCCGATGTCAGACTTCTGAGATCTTCAGGAAGCTCATCCTTTCCATATGCAGCAATAGCGGCATTTTTGATCATATGCTCCGGCATTCCCATTTTTCTTGCAATATAAAAGGCGCAGCTTTCTCCTGCCTCACCGATCACCAGCTGATATTCCGGCTTCAGGGTTTCCCGGTTAAAAGTCATTCTTGCGTTCTGAATGCCTTCTGTCCGGTCTGCATACTGCTTTACCTCCGGATAATGAGTTGTTACCAGAAAAAGCGCTCCACTGCTTTTCAGCTCTTCCAGAATTGCCACTGCGATTCCCATTCCCTCTGCAGGGTCTGTGCCCGATCCCAGCTCATCCATGATCACCAGGCTTTCCCTTCCGGCTTTTTTCAGAATATCCAACACATTTGCTATATGAGCAGAAAATGTAGAAAGATTTTCTGACAGATTCTGTCCGTCCCCAATGTCACAGAGGAAATTACTGTTCATGCAGATTTCCGCCTGTCTGCAGGTTACATGAAGTCCTGACTGGGCCATCATGCAGTTCAGAGCAACTGTTTTCAGGGCAACTGTCTTTCCGCCTGTATTCGGTCCTGTAATCACAATTCCATTTGCCTCACCGCCAATGGAAAACTGCAGGGGAACACAGATATTTTTGTCCATAAGAGGATGACGTCCATCCTTAATCATAATCCGCCGCTCTGTGTTAATAATCGGCTCCGTTCCGTCATACTCCAGACTGAGCTTTGCTTTGGAAAAAATAAAATCCATTTTTTCCATCATGCACAGATCCTGTTCAATTACTTCCTTCTGCTGATAAAGCATATCTGTAAGTACATAAAGAATACGACGCACTTCATTTTCTTCCTCAATATAAAGAAGCTGAAGTACATCATAATGACGGGCTGCGGCCGTCGGCTCTATAAATACAGTGCTTCCTGTTGACGAACGGTCAATGATATTGCCTTTGATCCGGCTTTTAAATTCTGATTTTACCGGAATACAGATATGTCCGTTCCGCAAAGTACTGAAACTGTCCGCCATACAGGATTTGTTTGCCCGAAGCGCATTGTCTGCCTTTTCTCTCATGGCGCGTTCTTCTTTTTCAATATCCTGTCTGCAGGATTTTAACGTACGTGACGCTCCGTCGCATACCTGACCGCCTCGGATCTGCCGGCTGATAGCTTCCCGGATTTCCTGGCAGCTGTATAGGTTTTCCTCATAAAATGCCAGAGGAATATGATAGTTTTTTCCCTGACAAAGATATTTCTTCATCCGTTCTACTGCCACAAGAGCTTTTTCAGCTTCCTCAAGCTGTTCCGGCGAAAGACAGCCTCCTATTTCCGCAATATTCATCCACTCTCTGATATTGTTCAGAGTTGCCAGCGGAGGCTGTCCGAACTTTTCTATCATATTTTTTGCTTCAGAGGTTTCTCTCAGCCGGGCTGCGACCTGTCTTTCTGACATCATTGGCTTTGTTTTCTCAATTTCTGTTCTGGCATTTTCTGTCAGGGCAAAGGTTTTCCAGGTTTCTTTTATTTTATCAAATTCTAAAATATGTTCTGTTTTTATCACGACAATCTGTTCTCCTTAATTATGAAAGCTTTATAAATCAAAAAATCTCCTGTGTAAAGACTGATCCATTCAGGCCGCCTGCACGCTGCTCAGACATTTTGAACATGCTAAAAACATATACAAAAACGCAGTCTCTGCCTGTACTGACAAAAACTGCGTCTGAATTCCTTTTATCAGAAATAAAATTTATCTGAAAAATCCATATGTTCCATATATCTGTTGTCAGCAGGCAAAAACAACCGGTATCCTGAATACCGAAAAAAGGGTACACAAATAAAACACGTTCTGCATGTATCCTTTTTCTATGCAATTGTTTATCAGTCTTTACAAGACACTGCCGACATCAACATACCTGCCTTCATAATTATTTAACTGTGGCTATTATACAAAACCTGAAAAACAATGTCAATCCGTTATAAACATCTTGTAATGTTCATTTTTTCCAGCTTCCAGATTCCTCCCCTGAATCCTTCCGCCTCTATTTTCAGCCTGTGCTTTGTTCCTTTTCCATAAAATCTTACGGAGAAAACCACTTCTCCTTCATTCACATAAATTTCTGCTGCAGAGGTATCTGCAAGTATTCGAATACTCCTCAATTCTTCAATACAGGCTTTTCTTGTTCGGCGGCCTGCCCCTGCCTGCTGATCCATTTCCAGAACCAGAATTCCGTCCCTGTATTCCAGCTTAAAAAAATCTGCAAGAACTACTTTCGCAGGGCCTTTCTGAACCTGAAGTTCCAGGTCAAACGCGCCCTCTGTCTCCGTTTCTCTGTCCCTGTCACAAAGCTTTTTTTCCCAGCGCCTGAGATTCATCAGCTCTTCTACAGGATACTGGTACACTTTTCCGCCACAGTATTTCAGCTCTCTGGGAACCGTCAGACAATGCTGCCATCCCTCTTCCAGCGTATTATTTACATACTCTTCCTCCGCATCCGGCATTCCCATCCAGCCAATCAGTATTCTTCTTCCTTTTTTATCCACAAAAGTCTGAGGCGCATAAAAGTCAAAGCCCATATCCCATTCCCGAAAATCTTCTGTGCTCACCCCGCCGTCTCTCAAAATGAAATATCCGGAAAGATAGATATTCTGATAACGGTATTCCTCCCGTTTCACACCCTGGGGCGATACAGAAAGAATTTCTTTTCCATTCAGTTCAAACATGTCAGGACATTCCCACATGTAGCCGAATTTTTCTTCTGTGGTAAGCTCCCGATCCAGCTTCCACTGTTTCAGGTTCCAGGAAGAATAAAGTAAAACAGCTCCTTGATCATCCTTCCTTCTTGCCCCAAGAACCATCCAGTATCTGTTGCCTTCCTTCCATACCTTAGGATCACGGATATGGCAGGTATAATTTTCGGGATACTGAGTACAGGGGATCACATTTTCCTTTATCCCAAACCTTATGCCGTCCCTGCTTTCCACATGAAGCGTGTTTGCGCAACGTCCGTTGTTAATATAATCATACTCTCCGTCCAGTTTTACGTTTCCTGTGTAAAATAAGTGCAGGGTTTCTTCATCTCCCAGAGCAGATCCGGAATAGACGCCATGGCAGTCTTCCGGACTGTCAGGATAAAGGGAAACGCCTTCATAAATCCAGTTGATAAGATCCTCACTGGAGTAATGCCCCCAGAATTTCAGCCCGCCCTTTACCTCAAAAGGAGAATACTGAAAAAATACATGATATCTGCCCTGATACCAGCAAAGACCATTAGGATCATTCAGCCAGCCACAGGGCGGCATCAGGTGATGGGTAAGCCTGTATGGCTTACTGACCATCTCTGCCCAGTGAGTTCCTTCAATTTTTCTGATTTCTTCTGTAAAAACCTTTGTTAATGCGCTCATGGCTTTTCTATCTCCAGTACCGTATCCTGTTTTGTTACATTTCCTGTTTTTAAAATTTTTATTTCCCGGTAGTCATCAGAGTTTGTTATGATCATTGGCGTGGTCAAATCATATCCGGCCTCTTTTATTTTTTCCATATCGAATGTAAGCATAACCTGCCCGGTTTTTACACGATCTCCCTCTTTTACATATGAAGTATAAAATTTTCCGCCAAGCTCTACTGTATTAATTCCAACATGGATTAAAATTTCCGCTCCATTGTCTGCTTTCAGCCCTATAGCGTGTCTGGTAGCAAAAACAGTTTCCACAACAGCATCACACGGCGCTGTTACCTCTCCCTTTTTCGGGATCACGGCAATTCCCTTTCCAAGAACCTCTGATGCAAAGGTTGCATCTTTTACTTCACTCATTGGAATGGCCGAGCCCTCCATATGACTGCTCAGAAGAATTTCTCCTGCTGCAGCTTCCTGAACCTCCAGTTTTGAAGCTGCAGCTTTTTCTCCCTGAGTCTTTTCCTTTTCAGATTCCTGACAGGTTCCGGAAACAGGATCTTTATATCCAAACATCCATGTAAGAACAAAAGCCACTCCTACGGAAATCGCCATCATCAGAAGATAAGACAAAGGCTGATTCAGACAAAGAAGAATACCGAAAATACCGGTAACTCCTGTTCCGGTTGCCCCCAGTGCTGTTACAGAGGCAAATAAAGCGCCGCATGCGCCTCCGATACATGCCATAACAAAGGGCTTTCCAAAGCGGAGATTTACACCAAAAATCGCAGGTTCTGTGATTCCCATACATGCGCTGAGCGCAGACGGAACTGCCATAGACTTAATTTTCTGATCTTTTGTTTTCAGCGCCACTGCCAGCGCTGCCCCTCCCTGTGCCAGATTTGCCGCGGAAGCAAGTGGCAGCCAGAAAGTCATTCCAAATTTTGCAATCTGTCCAAGGTCAATGATTGTGTACATATGATGAACGCCTGCCACAACTGTAGGCGCATAAAAAGCTCCCATAATAAAGCTTCCGATTCCAAAAGGAAGTGCGATCAGATACTGTACACCATCCAGAAGTCCGTTTTCAATGGTTACAAAAATCGGGCCTATAATAGATAAGGTCAGATATCCTGTTACAAAAACACTTACCAGAGGTGTCACAAAAAGATCCAGCATTGCAGGAACTATTTTATGAAGCTTTTTCTCAATCTGAGCCAGTACCCATACTGCGATCACAACAGGGATCACATGACCCTGATATCCAACCATGTCAATAGAGTAAAGCCCGAACCACACTTTCTGGGTTGCCTGAACACCTTCTGTAGCAACTGTCCATGCATTCTGAAGATTCGGATGAATCATGATCATTCCAATTACTGCTGCCAGATATGGATTTGCTCCAAAGACCTTTCCGGCGCTGTAAGCAATCAGAATAGGCAGAAAAGTATAGGCAGTATTGCTGAACAGCTGTGCAAACGTATAAATAGAACCACTGGTATCAATATTCAGATATCCGTTATTCACCATAAAGTTAAGGGCTTCCATGATACCCATAAGGAAACCGCTTGCAACAATAGCCGGAATAATGGGAACAAAAATATCTCCCAGAGTTTTTATCAGCCTCTGGAACGGATTTGCTCTGGAGGCAGCCACCTGTTTCAGCTCCTCTTTGCTGCTTTCAGAAATTCCTGCAATCTGGATAAACTCATCATAAACCTTATTCACAACTCCTGTACCAAGAATGATCTGCATTTGTCCCTGTGCAAAAAATACGCCTTTTACTCCATTGATATTTTCTACTGCATCCTTATCTGCTTTTTCATTGTCTGCAATTACAAGCCGGAGACGGGTAGCGCAGTGAGCTGCTGAAATAATGTTTTCCTTTTTTCCTACATGCTCATAAATTTCCCGGGCCGTTTTTCTGTAGTCCATAACTCCCTCCTTTTTATTATGTTATCGTTTCCATATAATTTATTTTATATTTTATTATTTTTTATTATTTTATGCCTGTTTATTATATGGAATCGTTCTCATATCTTGTTTTTATTATATTCCTGTATTCTCTGATTGTAAAGCCGTAAAAACCAATAAATCTCCATGACAAAAATTGTATATAATCACCAAAATATCCGTTCTTTTCCCGGTAAAAAACAAAATGAAGCGCTTTTATTGGCCGGAAAAGTCCGTACAAAATATGCTGCTTTCCTGGCAAATAAAAACAGGAAGATCTGGCTTTGTTTACCCAGACTCTCCCTGCTTGTGAGAATTTTCTTACATCATTCAGTTTTCTCTATGTGAATTTCTGAGAACGATTTCACATCCCATTTTAATTTCTTTTCTGATTCCTTCTTCGTTTTCCATCAGATCTGCAAGCATAGAGGCTGCCTCCATACCGCTTGTTTTATAAAAAAAATGTACAGTTGTCAGCTTTGGTTCAATTATTTTGCCAAAAAAACTGTCTCCAATTCCCACAACCTGTATATCCTGCGGAATTCTCAGCCCCAGTTCCTTTATACAGGTAATTGCCCCCACAGCCATTGTATCTGTGGCGCAGATCAGAGAATCAATAAGAGGGGTCTGCTGCAAAAGCTCTTTTGCACACTCATATCCTGATTCCATGGTAAAATTGCCGATTTTCATTCTCTCCGGCACAACAGGAACCTTTTTCTTATGAAGAGCAGCCTCAAATCCTTTGCGCCGTTTTGCTCCAACTGCTTCGTCTCTGTCTGTAACCCCGATATATGCCGCGTTCTGACCTTTTTCCAGAAGTTTTTCTGTTATCATATAAGAAGCATAATAATCATCCTGATAAACGCAGGGATATCCCTCCAGCCACTGTCCCAGAATTACAATGGGAACCTTGTATTCCTTCAGCATCTGTTTATGCTTTCTGGTAAACATGGTGGCAATAAAAATCACTCCGTCCACCTGATTGTCCCTGAAAAGAGACAGAGACTTCAGTTCCTCCTCAATATCATTATTTGTATTTGCAAGAATGATCTGATACCCTCTTTTTGCAAGAACATCACTGATTCCTGCTACCTCGCGGCTGATCGTATCTGAATTGATTTTAGGCAGTACAACTCCTACCAGCTTTGTTTTCTTTGTACGAAGCATCTGCGCCTGAGTTGACGGCTGATACCCGGTCTCCTCAATCACTTTCCTGATTTTTTCCTTTTTTTCTTCGCTGACATAACCGTTATTCAGATATCTGGATACTGTTGTTCTGGATACCCCGGCAAGCCTGGCAATCTCATTAATATTCATGATACCTCCCGTACCTTTCGCCCGTCTTTACAAAACATCATCTGAAATATACGAACTTTTCCTTTATTTTATCATTCTATCAAATTGCCTTTATCATTGCCACCCTGATTTTTTCTGTATTCTTTCTATAGTTACTGTCAAGTAATCGTTGGCACTTTTTTCATACAGATTCTCTTTACACTGTCAGCACAAATGACAACATCTGTGACACTCTACGTTTCCTACACGGTTCGCGTATCTATTATCCGCCATTCGCAAAATCTCTCCTTCAGATCAAACATTCTGATCAGTGACAGAAACTAGCACTAACCGCCTTACGAAAGCCTCGTCTTCGGATCAAACACTCTGATCAGTAACGGAATTTAACTCCTGCCGCTTTACGAAAGCCTCTCTTTAGGATCAAACACTCTGTTCAGTGACGGAAATTAACTCCAACCGCCTTACGAAAGCCTCTCCTTCGGATCAAACACTCTGCTTAATGACGAAAATTAACACCAACCACCTTACAAAAGCCTCTCCTTTATCTGGTAAATCTTCTGCTTTGATTAAAAAAACGTAAAAACGATTCTGTCCGGTCTATACTGTATTCCATGAAATTTACTTTGATAATCAAAAAATATTAAAATTCTGTAAAATCCCTTTACTTTTATGTATGTTTGTAATATAGTTGTCATATGCTTAATATGTAGTTTTGAATACTACTTCTCAAAACATCTAAGTTATACTTAAATCAGGAGGCGATTTACATGAAATTGAAACTGAAAGATCCATGGAGTGCTATCACCCACGGCATAGCCGTACTTCTTGCGGCAGCGGGAGCGGCTCCGCTTCTCATAAAAGCAGCGCGGACTGAAGATACTCTGCACATTACTGCTCTTGCAGTATTTATACTGACAATGATCCTTCTCTATACGGCAAGTACCGTTTATCACTCTGTAGACTCCACAGAAAAAGTAAACCGCAGACTTCGCAAAATAGATCATATGATGATTTTTATTATGATCGCCGGAAGCTATACACCTGTATGTCTCATTGCGCTTCACAATAGAATCGGCTATATTCTCTGCGGTCTTGTATGGACAATAGCCATTGTGGGAATCCTTCTGAAAGCACTGTGGATCAACTGTCCGAAATGGGTTTCCTCTGTTCTGTACATTGGAATGGGATGGCTCTGTGTCCTTGCTTTTGTGCCAATCTTCCATGCGCTTCCCAGAGCCGGCTTTAACTGGCTCCTGGCCGGAGGAATCATTTATACCATTGGCGGTATTATTTATGGATTAAAGCTTCCGATCTTCAATGCCCGACATAAAAACTTTGGTTCTCATGAAATCTTTCATGTGTTTATTATGCTTGGAAGCGCCTGCCATTTTATTGTAATGTATTTCTTTATTGCCACCATGCCAATATAAACCCCATAGCCATTTATCTGACAGACAGCTTTTATCAGACAAATGGCTATTTTTATTACAGCTTTAGCCCATTTAAGACATCTGCCCATCATGCAGATATTTTAAATGCCTTTGGCTGCTTTCTTGCCTTATTTGTCTTATACACAATATCATTTCTAAAAATTTCTCAAAGCATCTTTCTGCTTTCTGGTAAGCTTTTTTATTTCGCATTCGCGTCTCATGGCCTCTTCTCTGGTAGCAAAACCCTCATAATATGCAAGGTGCACCGGACGCTTTGCCTTTGTATATTTAGCCCCGTCTTTTCCCTCATTGTGAGCCTTCAGACGTTTTTCCAGAGAGTTTGTCCACCCTGTATAGAGGCTTCCGTCTGCACACTGCACCATATATGTGTAATTCATTTTTTCACTCCATCCAGGTATATGTAAAGGATAACTGCCGCTCTATTCCAACAGTCATCCCCGAATCTATATAAAAGCAGCCGGCCGGACAAAGTATATCACTGAAAGATAAAAAGCAGGTAGGAGAACTGCCGACTGCGGATTTTTGTTCCCACCTGCTTTTATTATACGTTGTTTCTTATTTTTTGTGAACAGTTCCATAGAAAACAGAACAGTATCTCTTATTTTTATTCTGGAAGATAGGCGATCGGATCAACCGGTTCTCCGTCCTTTTTCATTGCAAAATAAAGATTACTTCCTTCTTCACTGTAATACTTGGTAGGAGCTGCAATATAGCCGATTACAGTTCCTTTATCCACTGTGGCTCCCTCTTCTACTGCAAGGTCTTTAAGCTGCCCGTATACGGCCTGATAGCCGCTTCCTATTTCCATTGTCACTGTTGTTCCTGTCTGTGCATTTTCTTCGATCGAATATACTGTTCCGGGCACAGAAGCCAGCACCGGAGCCCCCTCAGCCGCCTGCACTGCAATAGCAGGACTTAATTTATACTGGTCGAGAGTTGGAAAATATACAGTCTGATCCATATTATAATCAAGCAGGATATTTCCATTTACCGGCCATTCCATTTGTGTTTCTTCCGAAAAATTCAGTACCGGGGCTTCTACTGCGCCTGCCGCTGCATCTGTTACTGTATTTTCTTCTGATTGAGCAAAAGTTCCATCCTCCGGCTGCTGACCGTTTTCCTCCACAGCGGTTTCTTCCTGTAAAGGCTCTTCCTCATTTCCGTTAGCTCCGTCTTCCATTTCTGTTCCTGCCAGATCTCCGGATGTATTTTCCATATCCGCTTCTACCTCAGTAGTTCCCACATCTACCATGGGTTCTTCCTCTGTACTTTGTTCCATTTCCACAAATTCCTGTTCTTCCTGGATATTTTCCTCTGGTTTTGATGTACCAAGCTGATAAGCTCCAATTCCGGCTGCAGCCAGAACTGCTAAAAGGGCTGTGTTTGTGGCATACTTTACAATTCTGTTTTTTGTCATATTCCTTTCACCTCTGCTTATAATCATTTCTGTATTTATAGGGTGTCCAGAATACCTGAGTCTATTCACTTTTAGTGGTTATAAATGAACAAATATCCAATATCACATAATACAGACAAAAAAGAGGGGCTGTCTCCATACCTCAACGGTATCTATAATACTTTTGCATATTTTAATCATTGACAGATCTTTCATTTACCCATTTATCTGTCAATGATTAAATACAGAATTTCGTACAATAGAATCTGCAGACAACACAAAGGGCTTCCTTTCCTGTGTACATGCAGCACACAGGGAAAAGCAGACAACAGCTTTCGGTATATAAACATTTGCCGTTATTCCCGGAATTTTATTCTTCATATACAGCAACTTCCATTGCAGGAAAATATGTTCCCAGAATTTCTTTCCAGTTTTTTCCCTCCCTGGCAAGCTGATTCCCTCCATATTGAGAAAATCCCAGTCCGTGTCCTCTTCCTTTACAGAGAAATCGAAACTCTCCCCCCACCTTCTGAATACTAAAATCCGAAGAGGAAAGTCCCATTCCCTGTGCAAAGGCCTCTCCCTCCAAAATATCCTCATCTGCCATAAGGCTTACCACATGCCCGCTGGCGTCTCTTTGCTCTATATTCAATTCAGAAGGCATTTGCTGTTCCGGTATATATGTACTGTTTAAATAAAATGGAGAATTTTTATCTCCGCTGCTGTCTACAGATTTCAGATAAGAATATTCTTGGTCATGAAAGGCCTGTGTTCCATCCCTTGTCTGACCGTTGCTGATCTCATGATAGGGAACAAGTTTCAGTTCACCCTCTGATATCAGCACCTGCCCCCGGGTCTCTTCAGCCGCTTTTTCATAGATTTTTTCCGGAAAAAAACACGCAGTTTTTTCTTTTTTTATTTCTCCGCTGATCTCTCCCAGCACATCGGAAATATTTTTCTCCTGAATCTTCCTGAAAAAATTTGTTCTGGCTATAACCGCCTGTGCCTTTACTGCTTCTTTTTCATAATCATCCGGAATCTGCAGGGAAAGAATAAGAGGAATATATTCTTCCGGTTGGGGAGTTCTGTTTATAATTGCAGCCTCCACTCCATTGACTGCCATGACTCCCATATAGGGAACAAAAAATAACATCAGAAAACCGGGAATCCAAAACCTTTCTCTTTTCTTCATATATTTTCCCATATGTACTTTGTCTTAATATATGTCTCTTTGTAATGTTTTATAAGCAGTCACTTTATAAAAAAGTTCTTTCTTTCCTGATAAATCACAGAATCCGGCTAATACAAGATTCTTTGTCTGTAACATACTGAAACCATATTGTTATTTCATCATTTATTGGACGGTTTTTCATTCAGTTCCGCTTTTCAAGCTAAATCACAGGATCCGGTTAATACAAGATTGTTTGTCTGTAACGTACTGAAACCATATTGTTATTTCATCATTTATTGTACGGTTTTCCATTCAATTCCGCTTTTCAAGCCAGATGCAGACTGCATGGACACATGCATCAATTCTGGCTAGCAGATATTCTGACCGTGTGATCAGAAAATCAAAAAGTATCATCCGTTTGTGGCACAAAAACTCCTGTCCGGATTATAAAAAACCAGACAGGAGTAAATAGATTTTTATTTCGATCACACAACCCGAAGCTTCTGGAATGTCAAATCACCGTTTTATTCAGGAACTAAGTGAAACAACATCTTCTTTTTTCGTTCCAAATCCTTATTTTCACTGGAAGATTTACTATTATACAGTCTGTCACCGGGTCCCTGAAGCCAGTAAAAGACCCTCTTCAGAAATAAATGATATTGGCTTTTATTTATACTATTCCCTGTATAAGATAATTCATCAGCTACAGAGCTTGTCATTTCAGTACACACGCTGCCGGCCTGCCCTTTATTGTTTCCGTATATTCTGTTTCCTTCCGCTTTCGGATAAATTGACGCATTTTTTTCTTTCAGTATGTTCTCAAATATACTTCCGGAAAACACTTTCATTCCAAAACAGATTACAGCAGCAACTATCTTACAGAAAAACTCTTTTAATCCTCTCATAATAGCCCTCCTTATTCTGATGCCTGTCCCACCAGGGCTGCGCCTTTCCCACAATGTTTCAGGTACTATAACTCTATGCAGCTCATTTAGAAAGATAGAACCATAAATTTTACTTTTTTTAATTCTCTATACATCAGACTCTGCATTTCCCAAATCCCAAATATAAAAACGCACCTGTAAATGAGCAAATTTAAAAAAGTGCACAAAATCGACTTATAAGAAAGCACTGATATGAAACACTGCAGTACCAGGTCTCGTTTCATCTTTAACATCAGGATGTTCCGGTACAAAACCTGCACATCTCTCTGATTCCAGAACTCCTCCTGATACATCCGCTATACCTCCTACCACTCCCTTCGAAAGTACCTTCTGATACGGAAGGCAAAGATAAACTTGTGGATGAAGATAAAGTAAAGGACTAATCTGATGAGAAAAAGGATATGATAACACTTCAGAAGAAAATGATATGATAAAAAAGAAGAAAACTGAACAGGATTTTCAGGTAAAATAGCAGAATTTTTAAGTAAAATAAAAACCTTCAAGTATTTACTTGAAGGTTTCTCATGAGGCATCGGGGATTCGAACCCCGGACAACTTGATTAAAAGTCAAGTGCTCTACCGACTGAGCTAATACCCCATATTATTAAATTATTTATTTCATTCTGGAAAACATACTACTTTCCAAAATGAAATGCCCAGAGCCGGAATCGAACCAGCGACACGAGGATTTTCAGTCCTCTGCTCTACCAACTGAGCTATCTGGGCATAAGACTTAAAAGTCTAAATTGCGGGGGCAGGATTTGAACCTACGACCTTCGGGTTATGAGCCCGACGAGCTTCCAGACTGCTCCACCCCGCGCTAGTATATAATTATAAATGTTTTAAAATGTTTTGTCAACCAACATTTTAAATGGGCGAAGGTGGATTCGAACCACCGAAGGCATTGCCAGCAGATTTACAGTCTGTCCCCTTTGGCCACTCGGGAATTCGCCCTTATTGAATTAGTATATACACTTTTCTGTAAAAAATACTCAAATGGGGCCTACAGGGCTCGAACCTGTGACCCTCTGCTTGTAAGGCAGATGCTCTC